>JABUBQ010000026.1_pt1 | contig 17215 bp, 16 predicted proteins | sample 7240351 | NCBI WGS metagenome assembly JABUBQ01 (sample SAMN07256348, study PRJNA390944) | subsurface metagenome | isolation source: Methane hydrate marine sediment | place: Pacific Ocean: Eastern North Pacific, ODP site 1244 | collected 2002 | reverse complement strand
TCTTCTTTTCCACATTTGGCTTTTTACCAAATATATCCATTTTAACACCTCCAACTTATGCGACTAATTGCGCATAACTCGTTTTTATACGAATTATTTTCATAAAAATACCAAGACATTACTCTTATACGAAATACGTATAGAATAATATCAATAGTATAGAATGATATCAATACTTGGACTCCTATATTTTAACAAAATCAGTAAATTAATCAATTATCCAAATTGGAAAGGAAGCATCTAAAAATATCAAATATAATGAATACGCGCTGATATTTTTATGGTATAATAATAACAATAGTAAGGTTATTGTTAGATAATGTGTTAATAAGATAAGTCTGAATTTTTTTTGGCTAACCTTGAAAATTAAAATCAGCATTTTTACGCATTATTTATACTATTTTTGTTTAAAGATGATTTTTAATAAGTGAAAGGAAATCAAGGTGAATAAAAGACTATACGTAGGCAATCTGGAGTACTCTACTACAGATAAAGAACTGGAGGAACTATTCTCCAGTGAAGGTAGTGTAACTTATGCAAAAGTAATTAGAAGTCTGGATGGTCGATCGAAAGGCTTCGGGTTTGTGGAAATGGGAACTGAGGAAGAAGCAACAAAAGCTATAGAAAAGTTTAACCAGGGTGATTTTAAAGACAGGAAACTTTTAGTAAATGAAGCAAGACCTCAGGAAAATAGAAGTTTTAGTGGAAATACAAGAAGCGGTAATTACCGGAATACACCCAAAGATGATCTTAATTATAAGTTAAGAAAATTAAGAAAAAGGTTTAGATAGTTTTCTTAGAATTCTCAGTTATGGTAAGATTCTGCAAGCAATTTTACCCATAATCCTGAATTCGAGAACCTTTATAATTTTTTGGGTTTATACATTATCTAAGTTATGTAACTAAATTATAAATTCATAAGCTGATTATTTTAATTACCTTTAAATTTTAAGGGTTATTTTATTTAAATATGTTTTTTAAAATTATTATATTAATTTTTACCGGTAAAAAATTAAAAAGTTTAGATTATCTATAAGGATCAGGGTGATTAAAGATTAAAAGAGGATTAGAGTTTAAATTAGAAGAAGTAAAGATGCTGATCAGTAAAGGTAAAGTAGACGGTCTGCTTACCACGGAAGAAATTACTGAAACTCTTTCAGATATAGAGCTGTCCAAGGACCAGATTGAAAATATTTATGAAGTCATTCAGAATCTGGGAATAGAGATTGTAAGTGAAGAAGATGAAGATATTGATGCCAAAGTCCAAAATATAAAAAAAGACAGGAGTCTATTAAAAAAGAAACCGGATCTTACTATAAAGTATCCTACTAATGACCCGGTAAGAATGTATCTTAAAGAGATTGGTAAAATAAGACTGCTTACCGCTTTTGAAGAAGTGCAACTTGCAAAGAGAATTGAAGCTGGAGACCCTGTATCAAAAAAATTGCTGGTAAAGGCGAATCTGAGATTGGTGGTAAGCATTGCCAAAAAGTATATTGGAAGGGGTCTGCTATTTTTAGACCTTATACAGGAGGGTAATCTTGGACTGATAAGAGCGGTAGAGAAATTTGATTACAGGAGAGGTTTTAAATTTTCTACATACGCAACCTGGTGGATAAGACAAGCTATTACAAGAGCTATGGCTGATCAGGCTAGAACTATCAGAATCCCGGTCCATATGATAGAGAACATTAATAAATTGATAAGGGTTCAAAGGCAGCTGCTTCAAGAACTTGGTAGAGATCCTTCACCTGAAGAGATTTCAGAGAAAATGGATTTTACCCCTAATAAGGTAAGAGAAATAATTAAAATAAGCCAGCACCCTATTTCATTTGAAACTCCAATAGGTGAAGAAGGTGACAGTCACCTTGGTGATTTTATAGAGGATTCGGAAGTAGAAGCACCTTCAGATGCTGCATCTTTCAAGATGCTTCAAAACAAGTTAAAAGAGACACTTAATACATTAGATTATAGGGAAAGAAAAATTATAGAGCTTAGGTTCGGTATAAATGATGGCCAGCCAAAGACACTAGAAGAGGTTGGAAGGGAATTTGGTGTTACGAGAGAAAGAATTAGACAAATAGAATTTAAAACTCTAAATAAATTACGAAGCCCAAATAGAAGCAAAGCTTTAAGAGATTTTCTGGAAAGGTAATTTGTGGCTTATTTATTCAATATATTAAGGTACTTATGATGTAGTTGTTTTAAATAATAAAGCAAATGGTGCGCCAGCAAGAGCTTCTAAAGTTTAAATTGTCATTAATCATTTTTATTGTATTCTATCTCCGCAGGAGGGATAGTAGTGCCTTATAAAATAATAGGTATTGGAGAAATATTGTGGGATGTCTTTCCACATGTCAGAAAGCTAGGAGGAGCTCCGGCTAATTTTGCCTATTTTGTTAAAAAATTAGGACAGGATGGATTAGTTGCCAGTAAAGTCGGCGATGATTTCCCGGGAAAAGAGATTATGGATTCTTTATTTAAGCTTGGTTTAGCCGGGGATTTTATACAAATTGATTCCGAACATCCGACCGGAACGGTTGATGTAAAAATAGATGATAATGGACAACCGGATTATATTATAAATAAAAATGTTGCCTGGGACTTTTTAGAATTTAGTGATAGATGGAAAAAGCTTGCCAGAGAAGCCGATGTTATATGTTTTGGTACACTGGCACAAAGGTCTTTAAAGTCCCGCAGGACTATTATAGATTTTTTAAAAATGGCACGGAGCAGCACTATTAAGGTATTTGATATAAACTTGCGGCAAAACTTCTATTCCCTTAAAACAATTATCAGGTCACTAGAGCTTGCAACAATATTAAAATTAAATACAGAAGAACTTGTAATACTGAAAAATTTAATGGGTTACTCCAGTAAAAAAAATGATATTAATTTTTGCAGGAGGCTCATGAATGAACATGGTATAAAGCTGGTATGCCTTACCAGGGGAGAAGATGGAAGCCTTCTTATAGATAAAAGTGATTATTACGATCACCCTGGCTATAAAGTTTCTGTTGCTGATACAGTAGGTGCAGGAGACGCTTTCACAGCAGCAATGGTCATACAGTATCTTAAAGGCAGGACACTTGAAGAAAGGAGCAATTCAGCTAATAGATTAGGATCATGGGTATCCGCACATACCGGGCCCACGCCGGCATTGGATAAGGGAATGAAAAGATTTTTTAGTAAATAAATATGCTTTTTTAGATATTAAAAAGATTCCAGCTGCTTAAGCTTTCATCTTCCATCTGGTAAGGATATTTTCTCTGTTAAAAATCTTTATTGCAAGCCTTAAAACCAGTGGGCATATTACAAGCAGAATCAGGCAACCTATAAGTAGGTAAGTAATATTTAGAAGAAAAAACCCTGCCAGCTGTAGGCCAATAACCAGATAGATAGGCAATATTATTACTGAACCTATTCCCTGAGCGGCCCTTATATCGGTAGATTTTGATGAAACTATGATACTGGCCATGGTGAGAATAAAGGATAGTATCGGGCTAAGAAGGAAAGCTACAATAACCCATTCCATAGTTGGGAGAGGAACATAACCCAGTTTAATGAAAGCTGCTGTATCAACCACTATGGTAAGTATAATGAAATTAATGGTGGAAATAACGAAAGCCGGTACCATAGCAGTAAGTGATTTTCCAAGCAGCAGTTCGGATGTTTTTATTGGTGTAGCCAGGAGCGGCTCGAGGGTGTTATTCTCCTTTTCCATGATTACCGAGGAGGGGGCAATAAGACTGGGGACCATAGCCGGAAGTATAAGCAGGAAAATAAGTAATTGTTTTAAGGCAAATCCTATAAGTACTTTAAGCGGATCGCCAACCTGGCCAAACATTTTATTTATAAAATTTATAGTATCCTCATCCTTAAGTATAGAACCACTTCCAAGAATAAGCACAAGCGGCATAACAATTGAAAATATGGCAGTGATTATAAGGATTGGCATCCATATATTCTTATTCCTTATAACTTCTTTAATCTCTTTTTTAAAAATTACTGCAGCGTTTTTCATTTTGCCTCTTTATCTTTTATTAAATCAAGATATATCTCCTCTAAGGTTGTCTTTATTTCGTTAAAATAAAGGACCCCGGCACCGCTATCAACCAGTTTTTTAATAATTATGGGATTTGAAATTTCAGGCTTTTCAATTACTAAAGTTGCCTTGTTTTTATCTGTCTGGATATTTTTTATTTCATCAATTTCTTCCATCAATTTAATATATCTATCTGCATCATCTGTAAATAAAATTTCAACCCTTTTATTTTTATCATCACTTTGAAGTTCTGAAAGTGTAGCAATCCTTATAATCTTTCTTTTTATTATGCATACTCTGTCAGACAGATTAGATGCTTCCCCAAGATTGTGGGTGCAGAGGAAAACAGTAGTTTTTTCTTTCTTCAGGCTCTCAATGAAATTTCTTACCATATGGGCACTTTCCGGATCAAGCCCTGCAGTTGGTTCATCTAAAAATAATATCTTTGGTTTATGTATCAGCGCGCGGGATAGTGCCAGTTTCTGCTTCATACCCTTTGAATAAGTACCAGCCAGGTCATCTTTTCTGTCCCAGAGATCGAACATCTTGAGATATTTTTTTATATTATTTTTTCTAATGGTATTGGAGATACTATAAAAGCTGGAATAATAATCAAGATTATCGTAAGCAGATATTTTCTCATACATTCCAGGAGACTCGGTCAGAAGTCCTATTATTGACCTTATGTATTCACCATCACTCTCGGGACTTCTATTATCTATGGTCATCTTTCCCGAAGTTTGAGAGATAAGGGTTGAAAGCATTCTTATGGTAGTTGTCTTTCCTGCTCCATTAGGACCAAGAAATCCAAATATTTCACTTTCATTTATATTAAAGGAAATATTCTCAACTGCAGTTATAGTTTCAAATTTTTTAGTAAGATTTTCTACGGTTATCATAAGTAAGGATTTTAACTTTTATCTTATAATTTATCAATTTAAAGACCGGAGCGTTATGAAGTGATATATAGAAATAAAATTTTATTAATTCTTACTTTTATGATAAAGTAATACCAAAATATGATAGTAAGGATTTTTTAAATGAGTACGACTACTATAACAAAGAAGGGTCAGATAACCATACCCAAGCAAATAAGAGAAAAGCTCGGCCTGAAAGAGGGAGATAAAGTAATAGTTAAATTTGATGGCAAGAAGACATTTATTAGAAAGATCCCTTCTATTTTTAGTTTACAGGATTCTGTTCCTGTACCAGAAGATATAAAAAAATTGAGCTGGAAAGAAATAGAAAAAAAGGCACATGATCATATAGCAAAAAGGGTGAAATCTTGAAAAATAGAGTTTATGCGGACACCAATCTATTTATAAGATTTTTTACCGGTGATCCTGACAATCAGGCTCAGGAATCCAGAAAGTTCCTTGATCAGGTATCAAGAGGAAAATATGAACTATATGTATGTGACTTAATCATTGCTGAGATTATTTATGTTCTGGAAAGCATATATCATCTGGATAGATATAGCATAGTTGAAAAAATACTGGCTATTGCTGAGATTGATAATGCGGTAATAGAAAACCGCCAGGTCGTCCTGAAGGCACTGGATTTATATGAAGAGAAAAATATTGATTTTATAGATGCATATCTAGCAAGTCATTCTGTAAAAAATAACTGTGATACAGTATTTACATTTGATAGAGACTTTAAAAAAATAGATTTTATAAAGAAAATCATTCCTTAAAATTATTTTTCTTCAACTTTTTTTAGGAGAATCAGAATATTCCTTTTGAGATTTTATCTAGCTTCTAATATAATTCCTTTTAACAGGAAATAGCAGATAGGGTAATTTTATTAAAATAGGCATATAAATGAGGCTATGCCAGGAGATAAAATGAGAGCAACTACCAGGACTAAAAAAATAGATATATTGATGATAGATAATTATGACTCTTTTACTTTTAATCTTGTGCAGTATCTGGGCATTCTTGGTGAGAATATAAAGGTCAGGAGAAATGATAAGATAAGTCTGGATGAAATTAAAAAGATGGCGCCATCCGGGATAGTTATTTCACCTGGTCCGGGAAGACCTGTTGATGCAGGCATGTCAAAAGAGATAATCAGGCATTTTTATAAAGAAATACCCATACTTGGAGTCTGTCTGGGGCATCAGTGCATCGGGGAAGTATTTGGTTCAGAAGTAATCAATTCAGGGGTGGTAATCCACGGGAAGACATCTAAGATTTATCATGATGGAAAGAGTATTTTTAGCGGTGTTGAAAATCCTTTTGAAGCTGCTAGATATCATTCTCTAATTTTAAAAAAAGGCACCATCCCTTCTTCACTTGAAGTAACTGCTCGTACTGAAGATGGCATTATAATGGGAGTAAGGCATAAAAACTATAAGTTGGAAGGAATACAATTTCATCCTGAATCATTCCTGACTCCAGTCGGGTTAAAAATACTTAAAAATTTCATTGATCTATGAAAATCCTTTCGACAATTTCAGCCATTAATCTAAAAACAACACCGCAGGATGCAGCCTATATTTTAAAGGATAGTAATTACTTATGTTTTCTGGACAGTAGTCTCTCTCCGAATAAATATTCCAGGTTCTCTTATATCGGCTGGGATCCAAAATTTGTTATAAAGAGCAGCGGCTATAAAAATGAGTTTACCGGTAACGCCAGAGATATCAGGTATTATTCCTATCAGCATCCTTTGTCTTTTCTCAAACAAAACATTAAAGAGTATACCTGCAGTCCTCCCGGCAGTGAAATAAAGAATGTTAGAGTGGTCTATATAGATGAGGGCAGGATTGTGAAAATAACCAGGGGCCTTGAAGAAAAACTCCCTGATTTTAAGGGTGGTTTTGCCGGGTATTTCTCTTATGATCTGAAAAACTATATTGAAGAGCTTCCTCAGAATGTTTCCGATGATGTTAATCTTCCCATATTTTATCTTGCTTATTATGACAGGTTGCTTGCATACGGTCACCAGGACAGCAGGTGGTATTTTATCAGGAATTTTTTAACAGATGAAAAGAAAGAGGAAAATAAAAGTGCCTGTGGAACTGCTTTCCTGGAAGATGATTATATGGATTCTGATATAAGGGACAGGGATTTAATTAGGAAAGTCAATCTGGAAGTAGAGGGTGTTGTTAGTAGTTTGAAAAGCTTAAATGATATAAAAAGGGATATTATTGAGAAATATTACAAGAAAGACATCTCAAATATAAAACTCCACTCAAATCTTACCAGGCGGAATTATATCAAAAAGGTACTTGAAACCAAAGAATATATTCATAACGGCGACATTTATCAGGCAAATTTTTCTCAGAGATTTGAAGCGGACCTGCCTGTAGAACCGATGGACCTATATTACATATTAAGAGAAAAAAATGCTGCTCCATTTTCTGCTTTTATGGGATTTCCTGAGCTCAGCATAGGCAGTTCTTCGCCCGAAAGATTTTTATTTTTAAAAAATAATATTATAGAGACGAGACCCATAAAAGGGACCCGGCCCAGGGGGATAGATTCTGACAGTGATGACAAAAATATGATGGAACTAAAAAACAGCATTAAAGATAGAGCGGAGCTGAATATGATTGTTGACCTGGAGCGTAATGATCTGGGGAAATTCTGTTACTACGGCACAGTCAGGGTTGGCGAGCACGCAGTTGTAGAAAAATATGCAAGAGTTTTTCATTCCGTCTCAACGGTAACCGGCAAAGTAAAGAAAGGTACCGATATTTCAGGTATAATAAAGGCTGCATTTCCCGGCGGCTCAATAACAGGTGCGCCCAAAATAAGGGCAATGGAAATTATTGATGAGCTTGAACCAACAGTCAGGAGTGTTTATGCAGGTTCAGCTGGTTATATTGGAATTGATAGTACCATGGATTTAAATATTGTAATCAGAACATTTGTTATAAAGGGGAATAAGTTTTATTATAATGTAGGCGGAGGAATTGTAGAAGATTCGGTACCTGAAGATGAGTATAATGAAACTCTGGATAAAGGAATTGCGCTAAAGGAAACTTTAGAGTTTTTTAATGCAAAGAATCTGAGGAAACTGATATAAAATTTACCCGGCGGGCTACTCGTATGTTTAAATATATTTTTGTAAGTGGAAAGCTGGTTATAGAAAGCAAGGCTAAGGTACCGGTTAGAGACAGGGGATTTTTATATGGTGATGGCCTGTTTGAAACCTTGAGAAGCTATGGGGGCTATATCTTTATGCTTGATGCCCATCTTGAGAGGCTGTTTTTTTCACTTAAGGTTTTAAAGTATAATCTTCCTTTTGATAAAGAATATATTAAAGACGCCCTGAGAAAAACAATTGACAAAAACAATCTTGTCAAAAGGGATGCCTATATAAAAATAATTGTAACCAGGGGCATCCACAGCGGGGAGCTTCATTTTGGCGGGGGGTATAAGCCTAATCTCGTAATAATTGCTGACAGTCTTACACCTTACCCTGAAGTTGATTATACTAAAGGAATAAATATTACCACTTCTTCAATAAGAAGACCGGCGATGGGCAGTCCCCTTTATTGCCACAAGCTTCTGGATTATTTTGAAAATATTTTCGCAAAAAATGAAGCTCATTATAATGGAGCGCAGGAGGCGGTTTTCTTAACCAGGGATCATCTGGTTCTGGAAGGTGCATCAAGTAATATTTTTTTTGTGAAGAGAAATATAGTTTATACTCCACCGCTTACCCAGAGCATTTTACCAGGAATAACCAGAGAAGTGGTCATAAGGATATGCAAGGAAAACGGGATAAAAGTCAAGCAAAAAAAGGTTCACTACCGTGATATTATAAATGCAGATGAAATATTTAAGACCAGTTCTATTGCCGGGATTGTGCCTGTAAGAAAAATTGACAGGTTTGTGGTAGCTGGAAAAGTTCCAGGTAATATTACCTTAAAGCTTATGAAGTTATACGGAGATAAAGTTTAGTATTTGAAATCGAGTGGAATTTCTTGTTACCGGGTAAAAAATAGTTTTACTTAAGAAAAACATAGTGCTAATATAAAAAGGCTTCTATTTAAATATTAAAAATTAGTATTGAGTTGTGTGAGTTATAAAAAAAATCTTTGGGAATCAGATTCCAAGAGAAGGGGGTAATAAACAGTGAAGCAATTCACAAGTCTTATAGATCTTATAGAAAAAAGAAAAAGCATCAGATCTTATAAACCCCAAGATGTGGAAGAAGAAAAATTAAATTATATTCTGCAAGCATTCAGAAAAGCTCCATCAGCTAAAAACCTTCAGCCATGGAAATTGATTATAGTAAAAGATAAGAAAAAAATAAGTGACCTGTCTATAGCATGCAATAATCAAACTTTCCTGTCGGAGGCACCGATACTGATTGTGGCCTGTGCTAAAGAGGATGAGGCTTATGGAGCTATGGGGGGTTATATGAATAGTTATCCTGTAGATATAGCACTGGCTCTGGAACATTTAATCCTGGCTGCAACTGAAAAGGGATTGGGTACCTGCTGGATTGGAGCATTTAAGGAAAAATTGGTAAAGGATCTTCTTGATGTTCCGGATAATGTGAGAGTGGTGGCTATAACCCCGGTAGGATATCCAGCCGTGGAAGGTAGAATCAGGGGAAGAAAACACATTTCTGAAATAGTCTGCTATGATAAGTATATAGACTGATAAAAAGCTTATACGCAAAAATTTTATGGAAATAATTACAACCCATCTAAGTTCTGACTTTGATTCTTTTGCCGGAATGGTAGCGGCAAAGAGAATATACCCGCAGGCTCAAATTGTATTACCTACTGCTATAAATCAAAACGTAAGAAAATTTATTACTCTTTATGAAGACGAGCTTCCACCTCTTATGGATCCAAAGGAAATTGATTTTTCAAGAGTAAAAAGAGTTGTTATAATAGATACTAAAATTGCTTCAAGGCTTGGCCCGGCAAAAGAAGCATTAAATAATAAAAATGTTGAAGTTGTAGTCTATGATCATCATCATAGATCATCTGAAGATACGAAAGCAACTTATGATTATTCCAGGGAAGTTGGAGCTACTACAACGATTCTGGTAAATATCATAAAAAGAAAAAAAATCTCTATTTCTCCGCTTGATGCTACCCTGTTTACCCTTGGAATTTATGAGGACACAGGCTCATTTACTTATCCCGGTACCACCCCTAAGGATCTGGAGGCAGCCTCTTTTCTTATGAAGAAAGAATCTGACTTGTTTGTGGTGTTAAAATTTTTAAATCTTTCCCTTTCGGAAGAACAGCACAAGCTTTTGGAAAAGCTGATAATGAACTGCAAAAAGGTAAAGATTAGTGAAACAGAAATCTTGCTTTCCCAGGCAGAGATGCCAAAATTTATTGAAGGGCTCTCAGTACTGACCAGGAAGTTATCCCAGATTGAAGATGTAAGCATAACAATATGCTGGGCTAAAATGAAGAAGAAAATATATCTGGTTGCAAGAAGTGATGATAAAGATGTGGATGTATCTGAAATACTTAAAATTGTTGGAGGCGGAGGTCATCCCCAGGCAGCTTCTGCTGTAATAAGTGATATGAGTTTCGAGGATATAGAAAGCAAGTTGCATTATTCTCTCAAGAAAAATATAAGAAAACCAATAATGGCAAAAAATATAATGTCTTACCCGGTAAAGGTGGTAAAGGAAAATGTAAGCATATCCGGGGTTGATGAAATTTTAAAAAAATATGGTCATTCAGGGATACCTATTGTAGATAAAGATAATAATCTTGTGGGAATAATAACCAGAAAAGATATAGATAAGGCCATTGGGCACGGCTTATCTCATGCCCCGGTAAAAGGTTTCCGCTCACACAGCATTGTTAGGGCCGGTCCCAATACCAGTATTGGCGAAATACAGGACCTAATGATAGAAAATGGTATTGGCAGGATACCTATTACAGACAAGAAAAAAATTATAGGTATAGTTACCCGAAAAGATATATTAAGATTTCTGCATGGCCGCAGTTATGAAAATTTATTAGAGCTTTTCCCGGGTAAAGTAAAAAAGGTATTAAAGGTCATTTCCAGTGCAGCAAGAGTTTTAAAATATAATACTTATCTTGTAGGAGGAATAGTAAGGGATGCACTGCTCAGGATACCGAATTTCGATATAGATATTGTGGTGGAGGGTGATGGAATAAGATTTGGCAGAGAACTTTCCAAAAGATTTAATTGCAGGTTTGAATCCCATCAAAAATTCGGAACTTCTATTCTTGTACTTGATGACGGACAGCATATAGATATAGCCACAGCAAGAGTAGAGTATTATAAAAGTCCGGCAGCTCTTCCCACTGTGGAATTGGGAAATATAAAACAGGACCTTTCCAGAAGGGATTTTACTATAAATGCTATGGCCATATCTTTAAGCAAGAAAAATCTTGGTGAAATTCTCGATTTCTTTGGCGGCAGAGAAGATTTAAAAAATAAAAAAATTAAAGTTTTGCATAAGATGAGTTTTATAGAGGATCCCACCAGAATTTTCAGGGCGGTGAGGTTTGAGAAGAGACTTGGGTTTAAAATGGATGGCCAGACTGAAAAATTAGCCAGGACCACCATAGATATGAATATAGTTTCAAAGCTGAATGGAGTAAGGATACGAGATGAACTTATTTACATTTTTAATGAGAAGAACCCGCTGGAAGCAATCAGGAGGCTGGGCGAATTAGGTGCATTAAAGGAAATAGGGATAAAAGTGAAGGCAGATGCAAAATTTATAAAGCAGCTAAGGAAGATTTTAAAGTATTACGTGGAGCTAAAAGATTTTTATAAGAAAGATGGTAAAGAAATAAAAAAATGGAGACTGCTTTTCATTATTTTGCTGCAGGGAATTAAACCTGGTGAAATCAAAAGATGGTGCTTTGAGATGAAGGTCAGAAAAAAGGATTTAAATATTATACTGGAAACATATAATAAGTGGAACGAGGTCAAAAAAAGTCTTAAAAACACAGTCAAAAGGAATTCCATTCTTTATTATATGGTAAGCAGGATTTCTCCGGAACTTCAGGTTATTGCATGCAGCTGGGGTAGTGTATATTATAAAAATATTAAAAAATACCTGACCGAGATTTCCGGATTGCGCCTGGAGGTTAATGGTGAGACATTGAAAGATATGGGCTACCGGCCGTCGGAGAAGTTCAGAGATGTTCTGGGAAAGATTTTTGAAATGAAGCTGGATGGCAAAATATCAAGCAGGGAAGATGAAATTTACAACTTAAAAAAAATAATGAAGGTTTCAAGCTAGATATACCGCTACCAGTGATTCATAAGAACTTGCTTTTGGCGTCTACAAGCATAAAGCAAGTATTTACTCATATTTTTGCATTATAAATATAAAAAAACAGGGTATTTAGGACAAAAAATCATCAAGCATCTGTCCCAGTAATATAATTAGGTTAAACCTTATAATAATTTTAACATTTTTTTTGGTAGACTTAAACTACGGAAGTTATAAGTCCGGTGTATTCAAAAACATTAAACAAAAACATTAAAGGTCGGACGTATTCTCATCTATACCTTCCAACACCATTGAAAAGACGTTGAACATGGCCTGATCGCTCTGCGTAGTATCGCTCCCCGTAGCATTTATAACCTTGCTCCATTCATCAATCAGTTTCTGATTTCCGGTATCATTCACCATCGTAGTGATCGCAACCATCTTTTCCACATCTGTGCCCGGGGAATCTGGGGTGGACATGTTGATCATAGCTGAGAATATATCAATATACTGCTTGGCAATTGCTACATTGTTCTTCAAATCTGAAAGATCCGCTTCCGCCTGTTCAGCACTTTCTTTATATGAGGTTAACTCACTATTTGCAGTATCCAGTTGGGCTTTCAGCCCGTCATATTCCTGCTGGGATACGCCTTTTTGACAGGACGAGAGCGTCAGGATAAACATCAAAACAGCAATAACAGTAAATATTTTTCTTGCCATCTTACTCACTCCTTTTGATAAATACTTCAATAATAAAAAAAGACCTGTTACTTTTATATATTCTTTCGTCTATAAATTTCAGTTATTACCGAATTTACCTAATACTCAAAGTACTAAATTATAATACCATAAATAAATGGTAGCGTCAATTTTCAGTTCTTTTCTGATGGCATGATGGGCAGAAATGTCTTTCCTTGCTTTACTATATGGTAATATGGTAAGCGGGATTTCTCCGGAACTTCAGGTTATTGCCTGCAGCTGGGGTAGCGTGTATTATAAAAATATTAAAAAATACCTGGCCGAGCTTTCCGGATTGCGCCTGGAGGTTAATGGTGAGACATTAAAAGATATGGGCTACAGACCGTCGGAGAAGTTCAGAGATGTTCTGGGAAAGCTTTTTGAAATGAAACTGGATGGCAAAATCTCAAGCAGGGAAGATGAAATTTGCAACTTAAAGAGGTTAATGAAGGTTTTGAGCTAGAACATCCTTTTGAAGTTAAAGACTTCAACGATTCCAACCCCTTTGCTTGTGAAATTATTAGGACAGGCAAAAAAATTTCATAAAGCACAAAGTGCCTATGGAGTATATTCTTCAATACATTACTGCACAGCTATTTTCCAAATTCCACAACCCTTTTCTGATGACATGATGGGCAGAGGATACCTTGCGGATATTATTCCATTTTGGTAGCATAAACGTAGTAATGCGTCTATTAGTAATTATTATGGTATTTTCAGTAATGATATATTAATCTCAGTAAAAAAAGGAATCTTTTTACAGTGAAGGAAATATTAGAACAATACCTAAAAAATCTCACCGGTGCTTCCCTACGCGGCGATGCGCGGGAAGAAAGTTATTACAAACATCTTGATGAGTTAATAAAGCAATTTGCCGAAATTCAAAAAATAAAAAATATTGATATCACCATTCTTCCTAAAAAGACCGAAGCCGGAAACCCAGATTTTCGTATTTGGGACGGCAAGAATCATATCACCGGTTACATCGAAGCCAAAGATCCTTCCGTTGCCAATCTGGACTATATCGAAGACACGGAACAATTGGAACGTTATTGTTCCACGTTCCCAAATGTTATTCTGACCAATTTTTACGAATTCCGGCTATACCGGGATGGTCAGTGTATCGCACAGACAACGATTGGGCGTCCGCTTATAGCAAAACGATTGCAAATCGTGCCGCCGGTCGAAAATGCCGCTAAACTAGTAGAACTGTTTGAATTATTCTTTTCTTTTTCTCAACCAAAAGTCAGAACCGCCCGTTCACTCGCTATTGAGTTAGCGAAACGCACCCGTTTCCTGCGCGACGAAGTCATTGCCGTAGAGATGGAAGAAAATGACAGCAAAGGTCATAAACAGATTGTTGGTTTTTATGAAGCCTTTAAAAAATATCTGATTGGAACAATAACTGAAAAACAATTTGCCGATCTTTATGCTCAAACAATTACTTACGGTCTTTTTGCTGCCCGGACTAGGGCTGACGGTGAATTTAACCGTAGATTGGCTTTTGATTATATCCCACATACTATCGGTATCCTGCGTGATGTATTCCGATTTATCTCTTTAGAAGAACCGCCCAAATCATTACAAATTATTGTCGAAGATATTGCTGAAATATTACACGTAACGGAAGTCAATAAAATACTTCATGAATATTACCACACAGGAAAAGGCAGAGACCCAATTATTCATTTTTATGAAACCTTTTTAGCAACCTACGATCCAGGAATCCGTGAACGGCGTGGTGTATATTACACACCGGAAGCAGTAGTCGGTTATATCGCTCGTTCCATTCATTCTATATTAAAATCGCATTTTGGTTTGGCGGATGGTTTTGCTAGTGAAGAAGTTAAATTACTTGATCCAGCTGGCGGCACATTAACATTTCCTGCTGAAGCCATTCGTTTGGCTGCCAGTGAATTTAAGGAAAAATACGGCGAAGGCGGCTTGCACCGCTGGATCAGTAAACACATTCTTGCCAATTTTTACGCTTTTGAACTGATGATGGCACCTTATGCCATTGGTCATTTAAAGATGGGTTTTATTTTCGATGAACTCGGTTACAAGATGGCTAATGATGAACGCTTTAAACTCTATCTGACCAATACCCTGGAAATGGAAGAAATCAAACAGGTTGCCATTCCGGGATTAAGTTCTTTAAGCGAAGAAAGTCATCTGGCGGGTAGAGTCAAAAAGGAACAGCCGGTGCTGGTGATTCTCGGCAATCCGCCTTACAGCGGCATTTCTGCCAATATTAATGAATGGACTGAACGATTATTAAAAGAAGATATTGACGGCACGCAAAGTTATTATAAAGTAGACGGTCAACCGCTTGGTGAGAAAAAATTATGGCTGCAGGATGATTATGTAAAATTTCTGCGCTTTGCCCAGTGGAAAATTCAAACATCCGGTTATGGCATTGTGGGCATGATTACCAATCACAGTTATCTGGATAACCCCACTTTTCGCGGCATGCGTCAGAGTTTGATGAAAACCTTTGATGAGATTTATATTCTTGATTTGCACGGTAATAGTCTTAAAAAAGAAACAACCCCCGCAGGTGGCAAGGATGAGAATGTGTTTGATATTCGGCAAGGAGTGGCCATTGCTCTGTTTATCAAAAACAAAAAAGCCAAAGAGCCGAAAGTATTTCACTTGGATAAATATGGATTAAGAGAAGAAAAATACGAATGGCTGGATCAAAACCAATTTAATGAAAAGAATTATCACGAGATAAAACCAGCTTCGCCCTGGTATTTTTTTATTCCGCGAAATACATCAAAGATTCAACAATATTTAAAATGGGAAAAAATTACAGAAATATTTCCTGTAAATAATGTTGGTATCGTTACAGCAAGAGATAAATTTGCAATTGACTTTGATAAAAATACTCTAAAAAACAGAATTCGGCAATTCCTTGATTTAAAGATAGACAATATTTTAATAGCTGAAGCATTTAAACTTAAAGATACATCTACATTTAAACTTGATAAATTCAGAAAAGAGTTAGCAAAAGATGATAATTGGCAAGATTATTTTAAGTTAATTACGTATCGTCCTTTTGATGTCAGGTATATCTATTATTCTAAATGGGTTATTGAGAGACCTATTTATGATACCATGCGCCATATGCTGCAAGAAAATGTTGGATTAATTACACCACGACAATTCAAAGAGGAGCCCGGTGCTTTTATCACTGAAAATATAATCGGTCATAAGACAGTTAGTGCATATGATATTAACTATTTTTTCCCTTTATATTTGTATCCCGATGTAAATATAAAAGACCTCTTAAACCAACATCAAACCGAAAAAGAGCCGAATATTCCGCCGACCTTTTTTGAAAAACTTGAATCCGTTTATCAAAAGAAACTTACGCCGGAGGACATACTCTATTACATCTACGGCGTGTTTTACAGCAACATTTACCGCGAAACCTACGCCGATTTTTTAAGGATTGATTTTCCGCGTGTGCCGTTTACCGTTGATTATAGCTTGTTCAAAGAAATGGTAAAATTCGGCAAAAAACTGGCTGATCTGCACCTGCTGAAAAGCACGGCGCTCGATACGCCTATCGCCAAATATCAGGGTAACAGCAATAACGACCGGATTGAAAAAATTATTTATGAAGAATATGAAAAGCGGATTTATATCAATAAAGACAAATATTTTGAAGGCATCGCGCCGGAAGTATGGAACTATCATATTGGCGGTTATCAGGTGTTGCAAAAATATTTAAAAGACCGGAAAAGCAGAATGATGGACGACGCCCCGCGTTATTGCCGTATCGTGACGGCTTTGAGTAAAACTATAGAAATTCAAGAGAATATAGATGAAATTTATCCTGAAATAGAAAAAGAACTTATTAATTTTTAACATAGGAAAATACAAAAAGTAAAACAACACATACCCAAAACATATATGGCATTTCATTAATCGTTCAAAACCACTTGATACCAACTGAAATGGGAGGTGGTAAAAATCATTTGCCAAGTCAAGATTTTGAAATTCTCCAAATCCAATTTCAATTAGTTTAAATGCTGTAAGCAGCTCATCATACAAGTGTATATCTTTTAGTGCCTGATCGTTCATATTGTTTTTAGTTTCTCTGCATAACGATTTGCATAACCTACCGGAGGCTTGCAGGGCACTGACTTTCGTAAAACCAAAAAAACTTGATGTGGTGCACAAAACTTAAAATTTCGCACAGCCCCTGCGATCAGATTAATGAAATGCCATATATGT
>JABUBQ010000025.1_pt1 | contig 17239 bp, 16 predicted proteins | sample 7240351 | NCBI WGS metagenome assembly JABUBQ01 (sample SAMN07256348, study PRJNA390944) | subsurface metagenome | isolation source: Methane hydrate marine sediment | place: Pacific Ocean: Eastern North Pacific, ODP site 1244 | collected 2002 | reverse complement strand
AGCTACAATCGCCACCGAGCTTTTAGGCTGCGGCCGCAAACTGGCCGACGACCTGGGGCAGGAGCTAGCGGCGGTGCTGGTCGGCAGCGGCTTAGCTGAGCTGGCTAAAGAAGCCATCGCCTACGGCGCCGATAAGGTCTATGTCGTCGACGACCCCCAGCTCAAGGACTACCAGACCGATTCTTACCTCTCGGTTATGGAAAAGGTCATCGGGCAGGCGGCACCCCAGATTCTGCTGATGGGGCAGACCTCCCTCGGGCGCGACCTGGCGCCCAGGCTGGCTTTCCGCTTCAATACGGCGGCTTCACTGGGCTGCCTGGAGCTGGCCATCGACCCCCAATCAAAACGGTTATTGCAGACCAAGCCCGTCTACGGCGGCAACGCCCAGGCTGTCTTCACCACCGAATCCTTCCCCCAGATAGCCACCGTCAGGGCAAAGGCAATGACGCCCCTGGAGCCCGACCCCTCCCGAAAAGGTGAGGTGGTTAAAATCGACGCCGCCCTCGACCCCTCGGCGATAAGAACCAGGGTGCTGGAGAAGGTGGCGGAAAAGGTGGAAGGCATAAAGCTGGAAGACGCCGAGGTCGTGGTCTGCGGCGGCAGGGGCATCGGCAACGCCGAGGGCTTCGCCCAGCTCGAAGAGCTGGCCAAGATGCTCAAAGGCGCGGTAGGCGCCACCCGCCCGCCCTGCGACAATGAATGGGTGCCCTCGGGCGCGCAGATAGGGCTCACCGGCAAGATTGTAGCTCCCGAGCTCTATATCGCCGTCGCCCTGTCCGGTTCCAGCCAGCACATGTCGGGCTGCTCCGGCTCCAAGACCATAGTCGCCATCAACAAAGACCCCGAAGCCAATATCTTCAGGGAAGCCCGCTTCGGGCTGGTCGGCGACTGGAAGAAGGCGCTCCCCGCCTTCACCGAAAAACTTAAGGAGCTGCTCGCCGGTTAAAAGCTGTTTGATATAAACCTGCGGCTCTGATATGATACGAAATAATTTAGCCAAGGGGGCAAAAAGATGAAAAAAAGACTGTTAGCTTTCGGCATCTTAATGGTGTGTTTAATGACCCTTCTCCCCTTAAGCCCCATTCTAGCTCAGGACGGGGATGCCACCATTGAGCTTACCGCTGACTACTACAAGCTGGAGATAGTATCCGGGGCAAGCGTCGATTTCACGGTTAGACTGGAATACACGGGCACCGAGGCGCGGGTCTTCGACCTGGTGGCTACCGGGCCCACGGACTGGTCAACCTTCATTACCCCCTCCTACCCCCGCGACAGGCAGATATTGGATATAAGAATGGAGCCACCGGCAGAGGGCGAAAGCTCCACCATAGAGCAGGTAGTCGTTACCGCCATCTCCCTCTCCTGGCTCACCCCCGAACTGGGCGAATACCCGATAACACTGGAGGCAACCTCGGGCGATATTCAGAGCTCCATCGAGCTCACGGCGGTGGTAACCTCCATACCCGCCAGCTATACCCTCTACCTCACCACGTCTGACGGTATCCTCAGCACCACGGCTCAAGCGGGCGAGGAAAACTACTTCACTATAGCCGTAGTCAACAGCGGCACCGGCGATATCGACAGTATCAGCCTCTCCACCAACAAACCGAGGGGGTGGGCGGTTGAGCTCTCCCCGACCAATATAGCTTCCGTGGCAGCGGGCAATTTCCAGACCGTCGAGATGAACATCAAGCCGCCCCCCGACGCCATTGCTGGTGACTACGAAATTATCGTCAGGGCATCGGGCACGCAGGCCTCGGATAACGTGGAAATCAGGGTTACCGTAAAGACATCCTCCCTCTGGGGATGGGTGGGCATCGGCATCATAGTGCTGGTCATTGCGGGGCTGGCCGTTATCTTCATGCGCTTCAGCCGACGGTAAATTATGGGCAAAAAGATTGTAGTTAAGACCGAGGACCTGACCAAGCAGTACGACAAGGTCACCGTGGTCGACCGCCTCAACCTCGAGGTCGCCGAAAACGAGGTGTTCGGCCTGCTCGGCCCCAACGGCGCGGGCAAGACCACCACCATCCTCATGCTGCTGGGCCTGACCGAGCCGGCATCGGGCACCGCCAAGATTTTCGGCTTCGACTCCACCCGCGAACCGCTCAAGGTAAAGCGCCTGGCGGGCTACCTGCCGGAAAAGGTCGGCTTCTACGATACCCTCACCGCCCGGGAAAACCTCAGGTTCATCGCCGAGCTCAATAACATCGGCTACGCCGAGTCCGAGCCTCTCATCGAACAGGTATTGAAATCGGTGGGCTTGGGCGAGGTCGGCGACAAGACGGTGAACAAGTTCTCCCGCGGTATGAAGCAGCGCTTAGGCATCGCCGACGTGCTGGTCAAAAAACCAAAGGTAGCCTTCCTCGACGAGCCCACCGCCGGACTCGACCCCGAAGGCATCAACCAGATTATCGACCTTATAGGCAACCTGCCCAAGATGGGCACGACGGTGGTCTTTTCCTCCCACCGCCTCTACGAAGTGCAGCGGGTCTGCCACAGCATCGGCATACTCTCCAAGGGCAAAATGGTAGTCCAGGGTGCCCTCGACGAATTAGGCCGAGACACCCTGGCCGAAGGCCGCTTCAGAATAGAGGTGGAAACCGCCGAGCCCAGCCCCCAATTGGTAAAGGTAATTAAAAATATTAAGGGGGTGAGAAAGGTAGAAGCCGAGGGCAATATGCTGCACATAACCACCGACGCCGACCTGCGGGCGGAGATTTCCAAGGCGGTGGTGCAAAGCGGCATGGCGCTAATTCAGGTTAAAATCCAGGAATTCTCCCTGGACGATATCTATATGAAGTATTTCCACGAGGGCTGATTGAATAAATGCTGACTATCCTGCGCAAAGAACTGACTGACTACTTCACCAGCATGAGGTGTTTCATCCTCTTTCTGCTGATCTTTATCGCCAGCGCCGTCGCCATCTATGCCGCCTACAACGGTATCCGCGCGGCGTCCATCGACCCCGGCCCTGTTTTCATAAAACTATTCACCATCGAGGAAGACCTGCCTTCGTTAGCTGTATTCATTGCCCTGCTCGTCCCCATAATCGGCATCGCCCTGGGCTTCGACGCCATAAACGGCGAGCGCTCCAGCGGCACTTTAAACCGCATCCTCTCCCAGCCTATCTATCGGGACAGCGTCATCAACGGCAAGTTCCTGGCGGGCATAATCACCATGGCTATCATGATAGGGGCTATCATACTCATAGTCGGAGGCTACGGACTGAGGATGATCGGCGTGCCCCCCACCGCCGAAGAAATCATCAGGATATTTATCTACTTCATCTCGGCGGTTATCTACGGCGCTTTCTGGATGGGGCTGGCTATCCTCTTCTCGGTGCTCTTCCGCAGCCTGGCTGTTTCCCTGCTCTTCCCCATGGCTATCTGGATATTGCTCGGCATCCCCGCCTCCGTTTTCAACCCCTACATCAGCTTCTTCGTGCCCGCGGTAAGCAATTCCGTGAGCGTGCAGTTGATGCTGGCGCGCCTTTCCCCCTATTTCCTCTTCGAAGAGGCGATGACGGTGCTCCTCGTCCCGGCCTGGCGGGGATATGGGCTGTTAACCTCCACCACAACCAGCTCGATGCTGCCCAACCCCCTGTCTCTGGACCAGAGCCTGCTCATCGTCTGGCCCCAGTTCACGGCATTGATAGCCATAACCGCCGTCTGCTTCGCCATCAGCTACATTGTCTTTATGCGGCAGGAGATAAGGTCAACCTGATTACGAGCTCTTCTCTGCCTGGCGGGAGGTGATAATCTTCTCAGCGACGTGGGCGGGCACCTCTTCGTAGTGGCTGAAACTGGCTTTATAGCTGCCCCGCCCCTGGGTGATCGACTTCAGGTCGATGGAATAGCGCAAAATCTCGGCTCGCGGCACCTGGGCTTCGATAACGTTAACCCCACCCCCCGGATTCATCCCCTGCACTCGCGCCCGCTTGGTGTTCAGGTCGCCGATAATATCCCCCGTGTAGTCCTCAGGGATAGCGACTTCGATGTTCATTATCGGCTCGAGCAGGATGGGCTGCCCCTCGGCTAAGCCTTTTTTAAGCGCCCCCGCCCCGGCAATCTTAAAACATATCTCCGAGGAATCCACCGGGTGGAAGCTGCCGTCATAGACCGTTGTCTTTATGTCAATTACCGGGTAGCGCGCCAGCACCCCCTCCTGGATAGCCTCGTTAACCCCCTTCTCCACGGCGGGGATATAGTTGCGGGGTATGGTGCCGCCGACAATCTTTTTGGCGAACTCGTGCCCACTCCCCCGGGGCAAAGGCTCCAGCTCCAACAGGACGTGCCCGTACTGGCCGTGCCCCCCCGTCTGCTTCTTATGCTTATACTCGGCCTTAGCCCCGGCCGTAATCGTCTCTTTATAGGGGACCTTGGGCACTTCCAGCTTCACCCCCACCCCGAACTTGCGCTGCATCCGGCCGGCGGCGACCTCGAGCTGCGATTCGCCCATTCCCGATATAATCGTCTCGTTGGTGCCCGTCTCGCGGTGCACCTCGATGGTGGGGTCTTCCTCGGCGAGCCTAGTTAACGCCGCCCCCAGCTTATCCAGGTCGGCCTTGGTCTTGGGGTGGACCGCTAGGCTGAAAACCGGCTCGGGGAACTCGATAGGGGCAATCTTTAGCGGCTTCGCCTGCGTGCACAAGGTATCCCCGGTGCTGGTCGTGGTCAGCTTGGCCACCGCCCCCATATCCCCCACCCCTACCTGAGCCACCGGCTCCTGGTTCTTACCCCGAATCATAAACAACTGCCCGATGCGCTCGGCGCCTTTGCGGTTGGCGTTCCAGACCTGGGAATTACTGGTGATAGCGCCGTTATAGACGCGGAAATAGGTCAGCTTGCCCACGTAGGGGTCGGCGCTGGTCTTAAAAACGAGAGCCGCCAGCGGGCTATCCGCGCTCGGCTCCGATGTCTGCTCCTTGGAACCGCCGACAGTCACTACCTTCCCCTCTTTAGCCGAGGGCAGGTAACCGTGTATGGCGTCCATCAACATAGCGATGCCGATATTCTTTACCGCCGAGCCGGTCAGGATGGGCACCACCTTGCCGGCCGCTATCGCCTGGCGCAGCCCCTCCCCGATTTCCTCCTGGCTCAGCTCCTGCCCCTCCAGGTACTTCTCGATGAGCTTGTCGTCGACCTCGGCCACCGCCTCAATCAGCTTCTCCCGAAAAGAGCCGGCCTGGGACTGAAGCGCCTCAGGCACCTCGGCCTCTTTGGCGTCGGTGCCGGTGTAGGCTTTCATGGTCAGCAGGTTGACTATGCCCTCGAAGCTGTTCTGGGCGCCGATGGGCAACTGCAACGGTAGGCATTTGGCGCCGAAGTGGTCCTGAATTTGCCCCATCACCTTGTTAAAATCGGCGTTCTCCCGGTCCATCTTGTTGATAAAGATAAGCCGCGGCAACTCCGCTTGCTCGCAGTATCCCCAGACCTGCTCGGTGCCCACCTCCACCCCCGAAGCCGCGCAGACCATAATCACCGCCCCCTCGCTCACCCGCATCGCCGTCTTGACCTCGCCGACGAAGTCGGAATAGCCGGGGGTATCGATAAGGTTTAGCTTGGCTCCCTTCCACTCGCCGGGCAGCAGGGACAGGCTTATGCTTATCTGCCGCTTTAGCTCGTCGGGGTCGTAGTCCGAGGTGGTGCTGCCGTCTTCAACCTTGCCCAGCCGCTTGATGGCGCCGGCGGCGAACATCATCGCCTCCGAGGCTGAAGTCTTGCCCGCACCGCTGTGGGACAGCAAGACCACGTTTCTGATATTCTCCAGTCCGTATTGTTGCATCTGGTGCCACCTACTCTCTAAGTTAACCCCCCTATTATAATCAGAGCCGCCTCATAGAGCAAGTGGTTTTTGCTTCCCACACCAGCCCACCCACAAAGGTCTTTTAAGAAGAGGGGGCTTTGCCCCCTCTTCAACTCCCCCAAACTATATGCAGAGCTTACGTCACTTTTGAGTGTTCAACCCTCTGGGGTGTTTAAGAGGGGCACTAGCCCCTCTTTACCTTAAAAGGGCGGTGGGCGGGAATAGATAAGATTAGGGTGGGGAGGCCATACCCCCAAATAAGGAGTCTATAGAGGTTTAACCTTTATAGGGCGAGTTGGGTGGGAAGCAAGATTTACGCCACCTGGAGGAAAGGGTGGGGCGTACCCCCAGGTTAAGGAGTTTGCTCATTAGGGCGGGCTGGGTGGGACAATAAACGCACGTTCGCCAAGGTGGAGTTGGGCGGGGCGAAAGACCTTCGGGGAAAACCTACTTAGCCCGCTTCCCCCTGCGGAACAAAGAAGAAATAAACCACAAAAAGAAAATAACCCCGAAAAAGGGAAAAGCCATAGAAAAATTGCTACCACCACCACCCCCATTCCCCACACTCGTCTGCGCCACGGTAGCCTCCGGCTCGGGGGCATCCTCGGCGCGGGCTAACGCCTCCTCGGTCACCTCGTAGGCAGCCACGCTCACGTTGAGAAACTCCCTGGGCACCCAGCCCAGCGGGTTATCCCGCCCCGTAGCCTCGGCCCATATCCAGCCCGTCTCCCCCGAAAGCTCGAAAAAGGCGGTGGCTTCATCGTAATCGGGCAAGTAGATGAGGGCAGCGGTATGCCCCTCGCCGATAGCGATGGCGGAGCGCAGCCCCGCCCCCTTACACATTACCGCCAGCAGCACGGCGCTGTCCTCACAATCGCCGTAGCCCCGCTTATTCTGGTCGATAATACCCGCCAGCTCGTCGGCATTCAGGGCGAACTCGTCATAGCCAAACAGGTCGATGTCGCTGGTATACCTCACCCTGTCCCGCACGAAATAAAAAACCGCCTCCGCCCTCCGGACGGTGTCGGGATATTCCTCAGCAAACTCCTGCCCCAGGCTGTAGGCGATGTCGGCGTTCTCCCCCAGGCTCTCGAAGGCGATAACCGGGCGGAAATCGGACGTGGTCAGCTGGTAAAAACCGTCCTCGCCGAAAGACCGCGTGCGGCATATCGCCCAGTCGTCGTAGAGCTCACCATCAATCTCGTAGAACCCCTCCGACGAAGACGCCCAGGCATAACCGGCGCCGGCCAGCCCTCCCAGGAGGATGAAGGCTAAACTTATTAGGATGCCGATTCTTTTCATAACGGTCCCGTCAGGGCGGCGTGCAGTACCAGCCCGAAAAAGACGAGGTAGCCAAAGACATGTATCCCCGCCGCCACCGGGCTGCGGTTTATGCTCAAAAACGGTATTTTAGGCGTCAGCCAGTCAACGATGTAGAATACGGCTACCCCCACCAGCAAACTCACCAGGAAGCTTATCGCCAGCAGCCCCCAGGTCCTGAAATCAAAGATGTACCAGATGATGGGTGCGGTGACCGCGGTCAGGGCGCTGATAGCGCCGTGGATAACCAGGCCAATCAGGATGAAAAAGCCGGCAATGAAAATGCCCACCGCCACCGGGTCTTCCCCGATACGCTCGCGATGGGAGATACGAGGGGTAAGCGCGTCCAGGGTCCTGACGCCAAGCCAGGCAAGCAGCACCGAAACAAAGGTGAGCAGCACCACCTTGGCCAGCCATATCAGTACAATCACCCAGAAAGGAGCAACCAGTCCCAATTCGCTCATCAGATAGCCTCCTTAACTATATTAAACCTGTTAAAACGGGGGTGTGCAACCGAGCCCCTGTTTTAGGGACTAATTTTGATACCGCGCTCCCCCCAGTGGACGTTGCCCTCGGCGTCTATCTTTTGTATGTAGGAGTCATCGGGGTGGTAGGTGGTAAAACCGCTCGTCCAGCCCACGACGAAGCCGCTATTGCTATCTCCCTCCACCCACACCGATAATTCGCAGGCTCCCTGGGCAATGAGCACGCCCTCGTCGCCCCACAACTTTTGCCCGTAGTAGTCCAGCCTCTGGGCGTAGAGCCTCCGTTCGCTGTCAATCCAGATAACCACCATCCCACCCTTCCCATCGCTGGTCGCATCGAACCGGGGTGATTGGCTCAGAGCGGAACAAACGACCACGCCTTCCTCAGGCCAGAGGTAAGAGCTCAGCAGGTTATGCCGCATCGCGCGCAGCTCTATGCCGTCGCCTATGCTTTCCCAGACGACGATGTAGCCCAATGGCTCGTCAGCGACCAGGCGTATGTGCGGCACCACATGCACCGTCGGCCCGCCGACGGCGGTCTTGGACAAATCCTGACCCTCGTCGCCGATTCTCTGCAACCTAAGCTCACTGGGCGGTTGGTCGGTGGCCTCATCAATCCAGGCGACAATAGCCCCGCCCGCGCCGTCGCTCACTATCTGCGCTTCGGGCGGCATTGCCGTCACCGCATACTCCACGGAAACGCCTTCTTCGGGCCACAAGGACTGTCCGTTCGAGTCCAGCTTCTGCACCAAGAAAGAGTGGTTATTCTGGTCATTCCAGAGAATAAAGGTTTCCCCTTCTCCCCCCGCCACCAGCTTGGGGCTGCCGCCATTGCCGATAGCCTCCTCCCAGAGCACTTCGCCTCCGCTGTCCACGCCGCGGGCGTAGCAGACTTCACCGTCTTGCCAGGCCATAACCACCCCGCCTCCCCCATCAGCCACCATCTGTATAGCCTCATCGGCAAAGTCCTGCTGCCAGCGCACATCGCCGTCACCATCCACGCTGGCCAGCGTGGCATGGTCGAAGTCATGCGGTCCTTCCCCACCGTTCTCGGGCAGGTAGACCTCCCAGGCGACCAGGACGCCACCGTCTCCGGCCACCATGCTGACGCCGCCGACGCGACTTTCGTCGCCCCTAAACAGCGCCTCGTCCCAGAGGACGTCACCGTGCCTGTCCAGCTTTTGCAGACGGACGTCGTGGTCACCGACGTCTCGCTGCAGCTCGTAGGCAACAAAGGTGTCATCGCCGTCGCTCAAAACGTCGGAAATAAGCTCCTTGGGGTGAGCGCCGTAGGGACAGCCACCCAAGACTACGGACGCCAGCAGCGCCACTAATAAGGCTACCGCACCCGGACCGAATAGCTTTTTCATTTTTGCACCCTTAAGAGCAAGCTAATGTCTATCTAACGCCAAACCTGTCGTGAAAAACTATCTCGTCAAGCTCTTTCCTCGGTCTGGGACCCGGCTTCTCGTCGGGATAGCCCAGCGGGAACAGAGTAACCAGACTGTAACCATCGGGTACCCCCAGAATCTCGGCCGCCTTAGGGGCATCAAAGGCGCCAAGAATGACCGTGCCCAGCCCCAGGGCATGAGCCGCCAGCACCATGTTCTGTACTGCTAAGGCAGCATCAAACATGTACCAATCGCCCTTCTCGGTGACGATTTCACCATCCGGGCGGCAGCCCGACTTACCCATCTGGGCGCAGATAATGATTAACACCGGCACGGTGCTGACAGCCTCGGTAGCCGGATTCTCAAACCCCCCGGGCCTTCTGAACAGGGTGTCAGCCACCTTAGCCTTCATCTTGTTATCCCGCACCACGATAAACCGCCAGCACTGGGTGTTAGCCCAGGATGGCGCCCGGCGGCCGGCCTCCAGAACCAGCTCAACCGTCTTGTCGTCTATCGGGTCGGACTTATACTTACGGATACTTCTCCTCGTCTCGATGGCTTCCAAGGCTTCCATCTTTACCTCCGTTAGCCTCATCCTTCTTCCCAGGCACCCCGCCCGATAAGGGCCACGAAACGGCAGCCGCCCAGGTTGCGGATGGACGTTTTTTTGCTGCTCTTGGTGACCTTACACAACTCCTGGATATGGCGCGAGCCCACGGGGACCACCATCCTCCCCCCGACGGCCAGTTGCGATAAAAGCACGGGCGGCACCTTGGGGGCGGCGGCGGTAACCATTATGGCGTCGTAGGGCGCCCCCCGCCGCCAGCCCAGCGTACTCTCCGCCTGGTGCACCTCGACATTGTTACAGCCCAGCTCGTCCAGCAGCTTTTCCGCCCTGTCGGCTAAAGAAGGCACCCGCTCGGTGGTAATCACCAGGCGGGCGAGCCGGGCCAAGATAGCCGCCTGGTAGCCGCTGCCGGTGCCCACCTCCAGCACCTTCTCCCCACCCTTAAGCTCCAGCGCCTCGGTCATAAGGGCAATAATGAAGGGCTGTGAAATCGTCTGGTCGTAACCGATGGGCAGCGGTCTATCCTGATAAGCCATCTGTCGGCTATCCGGGGGCACGAAATGCTCGCGGGGTATGGAGCGCATGGCAGCCAGTACCCGCTTATCCTTAATCTCGGTGCTGAGGTGGTCGACTAACTCAGCCCTGGCGACCTCAAAATCCAAGTCCATATAAGCACCCACCCGGAGCGTTAAGCTAAAATCAAAGGCAAAACGAAATAGGCCGCCACCAGCAGAACCACCATTATTCCCCCCACCACCCCTATCCGCTTCAACTCGCCCGATATATCGGGGGGCTCGACTAACGCCGTCTTGGCGGCTGGCGCTTTGGCGGCGCTAACAGGCGGCGCCGCCCGTGGTGTCGGCGCGGCTTTTGGCGCTGCTGCTGCCTGAGCTACGGGGGCGGCAACTACCTTGCCGACCTTTCTTCTCTGGCTGCGGGACAGTCGTCGGCCCCGCCTTCTCGTTTTGCCTGACATATCAAACTCCTACTTGGCTCTGGGGTGAGACTTCTGATAAGCGCGACGGACGTGCTCGGTGGTGAGGTGAGTATAGACCTGGGTGGTGGAGATATTAGCGTGTCCCAATAGTTCCTGCACCGACCTCAGGTCGGCGCCGCCCCCCAGCATATGGGTGGCAAAGCTGTGCCGCAGCGTATGGGGGGTAATCTCCGTCCCCAGCTCGGCTGCTTTAGCATACCCTTTAAGTATCTGCCACAACCCCTGCCGGGTCAGCCTCTCGCCGCGGCGGTTGAGGAAGACCGCCTTCTCATCCCCACCCCGCCCCCGTCGCGGCTGCACCTCGCTCAGGTAATCCTTCACCGCCTTCACCGCCCGTTCGTGGACGGGTATAAGCCTTTCTTTGTGCCCCTTGCCGAAGCAGCGCACGTAGCCGCCCTCGGTATCCAGGTCGGCTAAGTTCAGCGATACCAGCTCGCTGGCCCTCATGCCGGTGGCGTAGAGCAGTTCCAGCATCGCCCTATCCCGCTTGGCTTCGGGGGTAGTTGACTTAGTTGGCTGCTCTAAGAGTCGGTGCACCTGGGCGATGGAAATCGGCTTGGGCAGCGACTTGCCCACTTTAGACGAAGCCACCCCCTCGGTCGGGTTATCCTTCATCATTCCCTCGGCGACCATAAAGCCGAAGAAAGACTTCACCGCGGCCACCTTGCGGGCGACGGTGGCGGCGGCATAACCCCGCCCTTTAAGCTCCAGCAGGTAGCTCATCATCGCCTGGCGGTCGAAAGCCACCCAGGGCGGAATGGTGCCCCGCTTGGCCGCTTCCTCCTCGACGAAGCTGGCGAGCTGGTGCAGGTCGTTCCGATAGGCGGCTATGGTGTTGGCCGAAAAGCCCTTCTCCACCGCCAGATAGTCCAGGAAATTGTCAACCGCTTCTTTCACCGCTCTCCCTCGTTAGCCCGTGATATTATGTATTTTAACATATCAATATGTAAAGTTAAAGCCTATACGGGGTATTGACAAAGTAGGGAAGTGGTATTATCATTGTACGCACGGGAAAAACTATTGACCCCATAAGCACTTAACATTTCAGCATTGGTTTGGGAGGTTGGGGGAGATGATACAAGGGCACTGGAACCGCTAAAGTTTGGCGGTGGCTGGTGCCCTTTTTAGATAAAAAAAAGGAGGCAAAAAATGTCGGCAGAAGAAAACAAAGCAGTGTTACGCCGTGTTGCAGAGGAGATATTTAACAAGGGGGACCTGGCGGTAGTTGACGAGGTTATAGCCAGCAACTACGTCTATCATGGGTCTGGCGGGCAGGAGTATAAAAGCCCGGAGGGCTTCAAGCAAATCGTCACCATGTTCCGCAATGCTTTCCCCGACCTTCATATGACGGTTGAGGACATGGTCGCCGAAGGGGACAAGGTGGCGCACCGTCTCACAATACGGGGTACACACAAGGGTGAGTTGATGGGCATCGCTCCGACGGGCAAGCAGGTTACAATATCAGCGGTTACCATCAGCCGCTTCGCCGGCGGTAAGGAAGCGGAAGCGTGGTCCAACCTTGACCAGCTGGGCATGTATCAGCAGTTGGGTGTTGCCCCTCCCACGGGGTAGGTGGAGAATAATCCCTAGCTAATCCGTTTCCATCCCCCGGGGCAAGCCTTAAGGCCAACGGATGACTGCGGGTTACTACATTAAGTCTCTTAGCCCGGCGGTGGCTGGTGCCCTTTTTAGATTAAAAAAAGGAGGCAAAAAATGTCAGTAGAAGAGAACATAGCGAATGTCCGCCGTCTTAATGATGAGGTATGGAACAGGGGGAACCTGGCGTTAGTTGACGAGCTTATGGCCCCCGACTATGTCTTTCATGGCGAGAATGAGATTAAAGGCCCCGAAGGCATAAAGCAATACATTGCCGCGATGCGCACCGCTTTCCCCGACCTTCATATGACCATTGAGGGTATGGTCGCCGAAGGGGACATGGTAGCAGCTCGGTATACGGCTCGGGGTACATTTAAGGGTGAGTTCATGGGCATCGCTCCGACGGGCAAGCAAATGACACTGCCAAATTCTGCCTTCGCCCGCTTCAAAGGTGGCAAGCAGGTGGAAGTGTGGCCATATATGGACTCGCTCACCTTCTATAAACAGATGGGTGTTACCCCTCCTATGGGGCAGGCGTAAAGGTAATCCCTTTGTCCAAATCTTACCACTGATTCTAACTGGTAATGCGGTGGCTGGTGCCCTTTTTATTTCCATAGATTAGACGAAGCTGTTAGTTTAACGCAACCAACAACAAAATTCAGCCCCTCCCCGATAAAAAAATTAGCGCTTTGCCCTTCCCATCGGCTATGCTACAATAAATCGGTATGACGGCAAGCTACATCACCGAGCAACTAAGGGGGCTGCCCCCCACCCCCGGTGTCTATCTCTTCAAGGACGCCGAGGGCAATATCATCTATATCGGCAAGGCGTCCAGCCTGCGCCATCGGGTAAGCTCTTACTTCGGCTCCGGGCAAAAGCTAACGCCCAAAACTCGGCGTATGGTCAGCAAGGTCGCCGACCTGGAATACTTCGTCACCGCCTCGGAGCAGGAAGCCTTGATACTGGAGCTCAACCTGATTAAGCAACACCGCCCCCGCTACAACGTCCGCCTCAAGGACGATAAGACCTTCCCTTACCTCAAGATACACTTAAGCGAAGACTGGCCCCGCGTCCACATCACCCGCACCTTAAAGGCAAACGGCGGGCGCTACTTCGGCCCCTTCGCCAGCGCCAAATCGATACGCCGCACCCTGAAATTATTAAAAGGCATCTTCCCCTTCCGTTCCTGCACCCGGCAGATTACCGGCAGCGACCCCCGCCCCTGCCTGGAATACGACATCGGCCACTGCCTCGCCCCCTGCATCGGCAAGACCAGCCGCGCCGAATACGACGAGGTCATCAAGCAGGTCGTCCTCTTTCTTGAGGGCAAGCAGGAAAGGGTGGTCAAGCAGCTTGAAAACAGGATGAATAAGGCGGCGGCAGCGACGGACTTCGAGAAAGCCGCCCGCCTCCGCGACCAGATTCAGGCAGTGGAAGAGGTGGTCGAAGGGCAGCGCATCGCCGCCAGGATAAGAGGCGAGCAGGACGTCATCGCCTTCGCCAACGATAGAGACCAGGCTTACGTCCAGGTGTTTTTTATACGCAACAGCAAGCTCATCGGCCGCGAAAGCTTTGTCTTGCAGGGCACCCGCTACGAAGAGCCGTCACGGATTATGGCCAGCTTCATCCAGCAGTTTTACGCCTCCGCCCCCCACATCCCCCCATTGCTCTTGCTCCAGCACCCGGTGGAAGACAAGGCCACCGTAGAGGGCTGGCTGCAAAATAAGCGCGGCGGTAGCGTCAGGATTCAGGTGCCCCGGCGGGGCAACAAAAAACAGCTCGTTGACATCGTAGCTAAAAACGCCCGTCAGGGCCTGGAGCAGCTCAAGATAAAGCGGCTAGCGTCGCCCAAAACGCTATCGGCAGCACTAGCCGAAATACAAAAAGAGCTTAACCTCCCCCACCCCCCCGACCGCATCGAGGGTTACGACATCTCCGACATTCAGGGGGCAGCGGCGGTGGGTAGCATGGTCGTCTTTGATAAGGGCAAACCAAAGTCAGCGCATTACAGGCGTTTCAAGATAAAGAGCGTTAGCGGCGCCGACGACTACGCCATGCTCGCCGAGGTGCTCAAAAGGCGCTTCAAGCGGGCGGATGCCGCCACGGGCACATGGGCGCTCATGCCCGACCTGGTGCTCATCGACGGCGGCAAGGGCCAGCTCAACGCCGCCCTGGCCGCGATGCGAGAGATGGGAGCTGGTGCTATCCCCGCCGCGGGATTGGCTAAAGAAAACGAGGAGCTTTTTATCCCCGGCAGAGCCAAGTCCATCGTTTTGCCCCCCTCCTCCCCCGGCTTGCAGTTATTGCAGCGCCTTCGCGACGAGGCGCACCGCTTCGCCCTCGGCTACCACCATAAGGTGAGAAGGCGGGAGAGCTTCGCCTCGGCGCTGGATAGCGTCCCCGGCATCGGCGCCAAGCGCAAGAAGGCTTTAATCAGGCAGTTCGGCTCGGTAAAGGCCATACGCCAAGCCCCCGTCGCAGAGCTGGCTAATGTCAGCGGAATAACGAAGAGCTTAGCCCAAAAGATAAAGGAGAATCTCTAAAAAATGCCCGCCAACCTGCCGCCGCAATACTTCGAGGTCGAAAAGGCTTTCCGGGAAGCGAAAGACCCCCTGGAAAAGATAGCCGCCCTGGAAGAAATGCTGGCCATCATGCCCAAGCACAAGGGCACCGACCACCTCCGCGCCGAGCTCAGGGGCAGAATCGCCAAGCTCACCCAGCAGGCCGCCAAGAAAAGCGGCGCGCGTCGGGCCTCGTTAGTCATCGAGAAAGAAGGCGCCGCCCAGCTGGCCGTAATCGGCTTGCCCAACGCCGGCAAGTCCCGGCTCATTGCCACCATCACCAACGCCTCCCCACCCGTCGCCGAATACCCCTTCACCACCCATAAAGCCCTCCCCGGCATGATGGAGTTCGAAAACATCAAAATCCAGCTCATCGACACCCCACCCCTGGCGCCCCAGGCCATCGAATTCTGGATACCCCCCCTGCTCCGTCGCGCCGACGCCCTGCTGGTTATAGTTGATTTAAGCGCCGACCCGCTGGAGCAGATGGCAGCCATCACCGCGCAGCTCAAAAAGATGAGGGTAATCCTTCAGCCGAAGGACGGCGAAGGCGGTGTTAAAGAAGACCCCGAGTTCACCGTCTGGCACAAGAAGGCGCTCGTCATCGGCAACAAGATTGATGTTGATAAAGCCGGCCGCAACTACGAGGCACTGAAGGCTAAATACGAAGGGCAGTTCCCCCTCATCGCCATCTCCACCGCCGAAGGCACGGGCTTAGAAGAGCTTAAAGCCAAAATCTACGAAGTGCTGGATATAATCCGCGTCTATACCAAAGCCCCCGGCAAAAAGCCCGACCCCACCGACCCCATAATCCTGAAAAGGGGCAGCACCCTGGCTGATGCCGCCGCCGCGGTGCATAAAGACTTCCGCGCTAAGATGAAATACGCCCGCATCTGGGGCTCGGCTAAGCACGACGGCGTCATGGCCAAGAGAGACCACGTCCTAGAGGACGGCGATATTATAGAACTGCACCTCTAAAACACGGGTGTCAACACCGCCACCCAACCACGCCCTTGAGGACAGCGACATTATACAACCGCACCTATTTGGACTTACCTATTGCAAAAGGGTTATCTGTATTGTATAATGCTCCACTATACCTGGCAGCGCTAGGTAAATATAAGGAGGCGTATAGAAGATGAGATTGAAAGGTTGTAGCCGGGGCTTAGCCATTGTGGGTCTAGTCCTGGTTGTTTGCGCCCTGATTTGGTCACTGGCTATTTTCCCCGCCATGGCTAAATTCCCGACAGACTACGAACAGGAATATACATTTGAGGGTTTCATCTTGCAACTAAACTCGGAGACAATGTCTTTAGATGAAATCCCTACTAATGTAGTTCGTTTATTGACGGCAACTGGAACCCAAGACGATGTGTTGCTTCTCCAACAGGAGGTTAATTTCTACCACGCGGAAGCGGGGATTCTGCTTACAAGCTCCTCCGAGGTCTATGGCCTCGATAGGACGACCCGCGAGAACGTGTCCGGCTATGGCGATATGGACCGTTCCGGTCAGTTTACCTTCCCGGCCGGAGTGGAGCAAGAGACCTATACCTTCTGGTCTTCATCGGCAATGACTACACTTCCCGCCAACTTCGTCAGCGAGGAGACATTCCAAGGGATTACGGTCTATAACTTCAAGATTGATAGCGAGAATTTAGCCGCCGGCACAATGGAGGGGACCGACTTGCCGCAAACGATGGACGTTCTTTGTGAAATCAAGGTAGAGCCGGTTAGCGGTATCCCTGTCCATACCACTTCCATGACAACCGTAAAGGTACCACTAACGCCTGAAGGCCCGATGCCTATTTACGTAAACTACTTTGCCTTTACCAGTGAAACAACCGACGAGATGGTAGATCTGGCCGAGAGTACCCGCAGTACGATACTCTGGTTCTCGGTCTATGGCTTCTGGATTGTCATAGCCTTGGGCGCAGCTCTGGTTGTGACCGGGGTAGTGAAAGCTATCCGCAACAAAGAATAAGCAGCCCGGCTAATCCCTGATATAAATCAAAGCTAAGGGGTTGAAAGCCAAGGCACGTTCTGTATGGTGCTTTCAACCCCTATCTTTGACGCCTGGTGCACGGCCCTAAAGCAAAAACTTCTCAACCGCTGCTGCCACCCCGCTCCTCCCCACCTCTTCGGTGACGCGGTGGGCTACCGCCTTGACCTCATCGGGGGCGTTACCCATAGCCACCGCCAGCCCGGCGATAGAAAGCAGGCTGATATCGTTGGTGCCGTCCCCGATAGCCATAACCTCGCTCAGCGATACCCTCAGGTGCGAAGCCAGTGCCGTCAGCGCCTTCCCCTTGGAAACCTCGGGAGCCAGCACGTTAATGAACTCGACTCCGGGATAGGCCGGCGAGCGGGCTGCCGAAAAGCGCAGGCTGCGGTCGAAGCGGTTGCGAAAGCTCTTAGCCTTAGCCACCTCCTCGGCGTCGCGCGTTATCAGCCCCCCCTTAATAAACTTCTCCCCACCCCCCAGCTCGGCAAAATCAACCACCATCGGCCGGGGG
>JABUBQ010000024.1_pt1 | contig 17502 bp, 13 predicted proteins | sample 7240351 | NCBI WGS metagenome assembly JABUBQ01 (sample SAMN07256348, study PRJNA390944) | subsurface metagenome | isolation source: Methane hydrate marine sediment | place: Pacific Ocean: Eastern North Pacific, ODP site 1244 | collected 2002 | reverse complement strand
AGAAGTGGATAAAAATAGGGTAATAGGAGAAGCAAAAGCTATCAGGGCATGGGTGTATCGCCATCTTACTTTTTTGTGGGGAGATGTTCCACTCGTTCTTCAGAAAACACTTGGTTCAACCATTAAGAGTGACTGGACAAGGGCATCGGTGGCCGAGGTCAGGAAACAAATGATATCTGATCTTTTATTTGCTGAAAAGTCAATTCCGGTTGAACCTGCGGTCAGAGGGAAGATTACAAGGGGAGCCGTTCAGCATTACCTTGCAGAAATGTACTTGATTTTAAATAAGCCAGACAGCGCATTGTACTGGGCTGATAAAGTTATAAATACACCGCAGTATAAACTTGTTACCGAACGATACGGAGTTAACGCGAGCAAAGCCGGTACCCCTTTTTCCGATATGTTTCTTGAAGGTAATGCAAATCGCCAGGAAGGTAACAGTGAAGCTCTGTGGGTGTTTCAATATGGTCATAATTCTTTGTTTGGTTTAGCCGGAGGCCGTAACTGTATGCGTAAATGGCACGCAAGTGAATATCATAAAATTTCTGTTGGTGGCGTTCGACCGTTGAAAATTACTGTTGAAAGAGGAGGCAAACCACAAGCCAAAATGTCATTCACAAAATTTGCAATGGATCTTTATGATCCTCAGGATGACAGGGGTTCGCATCATATTATAAGGAAGTTTTTTATTTTAAAGGATGAGGCTCAAAATGCACCCTGGGGTGCGGATATATTGCCTCCCGGCTATGCCTATGGTGATACAATCTGGATGAACTGGAACAGGGAAATAGTATACGAGAATATTCCTTATCGCGACTGGCCCTATTCAAGGAAAGTTGATGCTTGTGAACCGGAGAATCCAACATTATCTCAAGGAAATAAGGATCAACCCTACCTGAGGCTTGCCGAAACATATCTTATTAAAGCAGAGGCTGAAATGAAACTGAATATACCTCAAAATGCGGCAAATACCATCAATGTGCTGCGAAGGAGGGCCAATGTATTTGAAATTGGTGCATCTGAAATCGATATTGACTTTATTCTCGATGAAAGATCCCGTGAATTAATAGTCGAGGAACACCGGCGTTATACCTTGCTCAGAACGGGTAAGTGGCTTGAGAGAACCAGACTGTACAATAAAAACGGAGGTCAGTATATTGTTGAGAGGGATGTGTTGTTTGCGATACCACAGGTAGTAATCGATGGAAACATTACTTCGCCAATGCCGCAAAATCCGGGATGGTAATACCTTTTAGTAAAAACAGGGAGGTAAAATATTCAGGGAGAGGCATGGTTCGATGTGGCATATAATGCCTCCAATCCGTTTGAAATTACAGCCGGGAACTCAAAGGTAAAAGTGTTAGGAACTAAATTTAACCTGAATGCTTATCCGGAAGAACATTACGTGGAAGTGGTGCTCGAAGAAGGGAAAGTGGAGTTTTCCGTGCCGGGAGTTATATCCGGAATTGAAATGAAACCGGATGAAAGGCTGGTTTATAGCAGAGATTCTATTCATACAGGAATGACTGATCCGTCCAAATATTCTGCCTGGGTGGAAGGCAAGTTCGTGTTCCGGGGCGATCCGATGCCTGAAGTGGCACGGCGTATTGCAAGGTGGTATAACGTGCAGGTGGAACTGGTCGATAAAGGCCTGGAGGAGGACGTGATCAGGGGAATCTTTTAGGACGATGCGCTCGAAATGGTTTTACCTATATAAAATCAATTATCCCAAAAATTAATATTTTATGAAACGAAGATCTTTTATACAATTGTCATCATCCAGTATTGCAGGATTAACTCTGGCAGCATCATGTAAATCATTAAAAAAAGATCCGGAATTTCAAGACTTGGAAACCCTTATTAAACCTGAAATTCCTTATTATCGGGGATCGATAAAATCTACATTCACCACCGGCAAAGTTAAAAATGCCAATGACAGAGTAATCCTGGCACTTATTGGTGCAGGCAATTGGGGGACGGTACTGGTACTAAATACTCTTGAACTGAACAAAAATATAGAAATTAAATATGTATGTGACGTCGATGATACACGTGGCGGTATGCCTGTTGCAGAGATTGAGAAAAAACAGGGATTTCCACCAATTCGTGTTAGAGACATGAGAAAAGTTTTCGATGATAAAGATGTGGATGGTGTTATCATAGCAACACCTCAGCATTGGCATGGACTTGCAAGTATATGGGCTATGCAGGCGGGAAAAGATGTGTATGTTGAAAAATGTGTCTCCTTTACGATAAATGAAGGACAGAAGATGATTGAAGCTGCAATGAAAAATGAAAGAATTCTTCAGTGCGGTACTCAAAACAGAAGTGCTGAATATAATTTTAAGGCGCGGGATTATATAAAAAATGGTGATTTGGGTTATATTGTTGCAGTTGATGTCATGGAACTTGATCGGGGACCAGTACCTTTTAGGGAAAGAGAAGATTCACCTGTCCCTGATACTATTGACTGGGATTTGTGGCTTGGTCCGGCACCCCAGGTCCCATACAACCTTACCCGCAATAAATCCTGGAATTATTATTGGGATTATTCAGGTGGTCCTAATTTAACGAATGGTGCCATCCATCAAATGGATCTGGCTCGTTTTGTCCTTGGTGATCCCGATTTTCCTAAATCGGTTTATTGTACCGGAGGACGATACCTGTTTGATGATAACAGGGATATACCAGACTACCAGATGACTACTTACGATTATGGTAATTTTGTAATGACACTTCAAACAGGAGATTTCACTCCATACATGTCTAAAGCAAACAATGAGATTCGTAATGGCGATCTTTTCCCGGAATGGAAACTGAATTTAGAAAAGATTATAATTTATGGTACAAAAGGGGTAATGTATTTAGGTCGCATGGGAGCCGGATGGCAGGTCTTCGATAGGGATAGCATAATTGTAGCCCAGGAATATGGCCGATTCCCTTTGCCTGATCATCTTGGTAATTTTATTGATTGTATTCGTTCGAGGAAGCAACCAAATGCCGGAATTGTTGAGGGACATAAAAGTTCAGTTCTTGTTCATCTGGCCAACTTGTCATATCGTTCAGGTAGTAAACAACTTTTGTTTTCCCCTGAATATGAGATGATAACCAATAATAATGAAGCGCAATCTTTAGCTGAAGGGTATTACAGAAATGGATTTGAAATTCCAAACCAGGTTTAATTCTGACACCATGAAGAAAGTATTATTTAATGGTTTAGGGTCTGCACTAATGATTATCATAGGATTAGCGCTTTACGCTTTTCTGAACACGTGGGGTAAAACCAATCTGGAAATCAGAATTCGTATTAACGAAAAACTCGTTCATGAATCCAATTTTGGTGAATCACCTACCTTCGCTATATGGCTCGAAAACCCTGAAACTAATAAGATACGACCAGTATATGTTACTTATCGTGCAGCTGAAAATGATTGGGAAGGGAAAGCTGAAATTCCAGTTGCATTACCAAAATGGTTTGAAATTCAAAAAGTGAGAACAAATTCTGGATCTAACCTGGATGATGTAGATGGTTATTCAGGTGCGACACCTGAACCCGGGTATTTTACTGTAAATGCAAATTTAGACCCGGACAGCAAATGGATCTACTGGATCGAAGTAAATCTGGCTGGTGATTTTAATGAATATTACCCGATAAATATCGAAGGAGAGCACGATATGGATGAATTTTTGTCAGGGCAACCGGCAATCCTGTATAGATCAGAAGAATTTACCGCTATAATAGGAAAAACAGTAAAAGTTTCGGTCGTTGGTATGACAATATCAGGATCTGCTAATGGAAATATTATTCAGCCATTAAAGGGAATTACAACAGCTACTGAAATACTTGATGAAATTAGAATTTCTGTAGTAAAACCAAAACCCAGGATTATTCAAAAAAAAGTATTGATGATAAAATGAATTTTAAATCTGGTCTAACAGGGGCGCAAATCGCGATTTTAGATAAATTATAAAAGTTTATTAAATTTAGGGTAGATAATATACAAAATTGTGAAAATTAATTATGAGTTCAGTTTAAAAAGTAACGATTCGTGAAATTATTATATAAATACAAATTGTAATGCATTGATATCATGGATTTAATAAAATAATCATTCGTGGTATTCAAGGCAAATTACCCTTTTTAAACTGGACTCAATTATTTAATAATACTTAATGAAATTTTGCGATTATTTACTAATTTTAAAAAATAATGAAATGACAAAGAGAAGAGATTTTATTAAAAAAAGCGTAATCGGAACTGCCGGCATAGCTATAGGTGGCATGGGGTTCGGTTCAAAATCGTATGCATCAATTATCGGTGCCAATGAACGTATCAATGTTGCGGTTATTGGTCTTGGTGGAGGTGGAAGAGGCAGCAGCCCTGGAAGAGGTACGGCTCTTATAAGTAGCTGGTGTTCCCTGAAAGATAGCCATAATGTATGGCTTACAACCCTCTGCGATGTTGAAGAACAGTTTATTAGTGAACGGATGAAACCTGTAACCGATACGTATGGTGTGGCACCTAAATTTGAAAGGGACATGCGCAAAGTTTTTGATGACAAAGATATTGATGCTGTTTCATTTGCTACACCAAATCATTGGCACGCACTGGGAACCATCTGGGCTTGTCAGGCAGGTAAACATGTTTACGTTGAAAAGCCGGCGATGCATAATATTTGGGAAGGACGGAAAATGATTGAGGCAGCCCGGAAGTATAATAGACGTGTTCAGGTAGGACTTCAAAGTCGTTCGTCCAGCAGAGTGATAGAAGCAATCAATTTTTTACATGCAGGCGGTATTGGTGAGATTTATATGGCCCGTGGACTTTGTTATAAACAACGTGATTCATTTGGTATAGCGAAAGACAGCGCTCCTCCCGCCTCGCTTGATTACGATATGTGGTTAGGGCCTGCTCCCTGGCGTCCATACAATGAAAAACGGGGTCATTATAATTGGCACTGGTTTTGGGATATAGGCAATGGTGACACGGGGAACCAGGGACCCCATCAATTTGATATTGCCCGCTGGGGGTTAAATAAAAACGAACACCCGATATCAGTTTTTTCTTCCGGAGGTATTTATGGTATTGATCCTAATGAGTGTGCCCAGGAAACGCCCAACACACAATGTTCGGTCTTTAATTATGCCGATGGGAAAATGCTTGAATTTGAAACACGCGGAAGATATACTAATGCTGAAGCAAGTGTTGGGATAACGGTTGGAAACATATTTTATGGAACCGAAGGTTACCTGGAACTGGGCGGCGGAACATGGAAAGCCTTCAGGAAAAGGGAAAAGGAACCTTTTGCCGGTTCAAAAATACAAACTACAGGTACGCGGCAGGAAGCTCCTGATACTGTTGGTGATGTACCATCAGATCATTTTGGTAATTTAATTGATGCAATTCGTTCCGGCAAGGACGAAGACCTCCGCTGTGATATCAATGAAGGATATTATTCTTCAGCACTTCCACTCCTTGCTAATATTTCGTATCGCTTTGAACGTAAATTGAAGTTTATGGGAGATTACGAAAAATTTGCCAATGATTCCGAAGCTGACACAATGTTGTCACGGAGATATCGTAAGCCTTATGTTGTTCCGGAAGTAGTTTAATATGAATTGATAAATAATAATAATAATATGAAAACAGGCCAGCATTGTGTTGAAACCAATTATAACGTTTTACATTATGCTGATGAGAAGGATGCATGAAAACTCAATTTTTAAACTATTGATTATGGTTCGAATTAAGATGAATTATGCTTCTCTTAAAAGGAAAGGTAATACTAAGACACAATTGGTAATGGTTCTGACAGTATTTTTGTTACTGTTTGCTGTTGTTCCGGTTATGTTCGCACAAGACACAATGGTAAATCTCATCTCAGAATCACCTCTTGAACATTATGCCCAGGGAGGGATAGTTGTAGATGGAATCGCCTATTTCACATCAGATGATGGCGGCAGCGTGAAAACCGGCCGCCGTTCTCCGGCGTTTCATAGCATAGTGGCATTCGATGTAAAAAAGATGCAAAAGGTTCGCACCTACCATTTCGGACAAACCTACGATAGCTCCCCGTTCCTGTTCCAAAAAAAGGACGGAACGTGGCTGATTATTGCGCACGAGCATCAGAACCAGTGGACAGCCGCACGACGCCTGGATACCGGTGAACCAGAGTGGACGAGCGCTTCAAACCAGCCAGGGAAGATGTTTTTTGGCTATTCCTCATTCCAGCTCAAAGACGGTACACAACTGATATTAACGGCCAGCAATAACGGCCTTCACGCTATCTCAGGGGAGACAGGGCAGGAGTTCTGGTGGATCAAACAGGAAAGTAGTGGTGGTATTACGCCATGCGTAGACCAGCAAAATGGCTGGATTTTCTACCAGTACGATGGTAAGATGTTCAAAATTCAGGCAGAAAACGGCAAAATTCTCAAGTCGGTTCCGGTGGAGAGTCCGAACATCTGCGTGGCCTGGAATACAGTGCTGGTGAACGATGTCCACGGCTACTATGTGGCTACGCGCTGGTACGGTAATCCGGAATGGGACTGCGCTATTCGTGTTTACGACAGGGATCTCAATCTTGTCTGGGAGCGCACGGGACTGCCCAACGGTAAAAAAGACACTTTCACCTATGCCGAGGGTAAGTTGCTGACCGGTAGCGGAAATCACTGGAGCAAGAAATACGAATTTGGCAGTGATGAATGGAAAGTTCTGACTGCATACTCAATTCGCGATGGCAGTGTAGCCTGGACATGCGATCTTTCACATTTAGCTTATGAGAGCCTGCCAAACATCCCTTACTTCAACGGTTACTTCTATGCTGAAATAACAGGGGGTAAGTTTGGGCCGAGCCATTTACTACGGATTCGTGCTTTGGATGGAAAAATTGTAGAAAGTCTCAATTACGGACGTTCAATTGACTCCTGCGCACCTTGTATTATCGCACACGGGAGAGTGCTTAGCGGCGACCTGCAGGAAGATCGTATAGTTGTGACGAAAATCGCCGAGAACTCCAACGCTGACTGGCTCGGGCCATTCGGCAATCTACAGACAAATACATTTGCTTTACCTTATGAACCTGATGCCACGCTCGTACCGATGGTTGAAATTGGCCGTGCGGACAAGAATTTAAAAAAATGAGAATAACAATAAGATTGAATTCCAAAATTAAAAAATTATGAAAAACATTTCGAGAAGACAATTTGCCCAAACATCTATGGTCATGGCAATAGGAGCCACAGGTATGATCATACCGCGAGCTTTAACAGACAACAGTAAGCATCCTCAGGATCCTAAACTGGCACCTGTTCAAAAAGACGACTGGAAGCATCGTTGGAACGAGAAACAAGATCCGCAAGCCAAAGGCCTCACCGCATATTTGAATCATGGTAATCTGTTCATTCGCTATGATAACCATCCATTGTTGAATTATCGTGCTTATCCAACTTTGAAGTACCCTTATTTTACACCGCTGAACGGCCCCGTATCCGGTCTGTCTCTCACGTCAGAGAGTGGATTACCTTATCCGCATCATCGCGGATTGTGGCTCGGCATCGAACCGATTGATGGTGGCGATTACTGGGGTGATAATCCACTCAGCAGAGGCCAGATCCGTTCAACTGATTTGCAGTTGCATGAGTCGGTGAAGGATGGTATCCGGTTCGCTGACTATTGCAAATGGATTCGCGAAGATGCAGAATCACCTTTTGAAGATCGTAGGACATTCAAGGTGCTGGTTCCCAACGATCAAATCAGACTGTTAGACTGTAAGTTTGAAATAACAGCTCTTAAAGACATTAGCATTGACCGTGCCAAGCATTCGTTTTTCGCTATTCGCAGCGCTCCTGACATTGCCCCTACATACGGCGGAACTCTGATGAATTCCGAAGGTGCCATTGGAGCTGAAGGGACCTATGGAAAGCCAGCCCGATGGTGTACTTATTTCGGGCCACGTTCCCTGCGACCTGACATCGTTGAAGGCATCGCTGTTATGGATCACCCAGATAATTTTGGAGGCATTTGTCCTTGGTTTACCCGCGATTACGGGCATCTCTCTCCCCAACCTTTTAACTTTCTAAAAGAACCATTCCAAATATCAAAAGGCGAGACACTTGAATTGAAGTACCGTATTGTATTATACGCCGGTACACCCAGGCAAGCAAACCTGGACGCCTTATATGAACAGTGGATTTGATCAATCGATACGTAGAGAAAAAATATGTGTAAAGAAGAATATTAGCAAAAAAGTGCATTGCTGGAAATGGGAAGACTTAAATACTGTTTTATGAAATTTTGCAATTACTTACTAATTTAAATATCGAATGACAAAAAGAAGAGATTTTATCAAAAAAAGTGCTATGGGATTAACTGCCGGCTAGGGGACATCAAAGTATGGTGAAAACATCGGCAAAAGACAAAAATCTGTGTGTAGTTGCGGTGTGCGATATCTGGAAATTGAACAAGGAAAAAGCGGCAGCCAACTGCAAAAAGTTGTTTGGTGCCGATGTGAAGCAATTTAAATATTCGGAAGAGATGCTGGAAATGCAGGAGCTGGACGCGGTAATGATCGGTACGGGCGATTTTCAGCATGCCAAGCTGTTGGCCGAAGTTGTAAAGGCTGGCAAAGACTGTTATTGCGAAAAACCCATGGCCATAGATGTTGCAGACGCGAAACTGGCGCGGAATGCCGTTCTTGCGTCCAACCAGGTTGTACAGCTTGGGTCGCAATGGGTAAGCGATCCGATACAAATCAAGGTACGCGACATCGTCCGCTCAGGGAGACTGGGGCAGATTACAAAAATAGAACAGGTATGGAATGACAATAACCCGCGCTGGCATGTTCCGGATGATCCCGATGTTGCAGCTATACGGGAAGAGGATACCGACTGGAACCGTTGGCTCCTCGGCAAACCCTATGTTCCGTTCGATCCCTGGAAATATTTTGAGTTTAGGATATTCCGTGATTACTCTGGGGGGATAACGTCACAATGGATGAGCCATGCCAGTGGATTAATTCATTTTTATACCGATACAGCTATTCCTGATTCCATGGTAGCAAACGGAGGAATTTTTGGTTGGCCCGATATCCGTCAGAACCCCGATACTTTTCAGGCACTGGCAACATATGACGATGCAAAGTTTTTGCATTCCTATACATCAAATTATGCAAGCAAGTTCGGCGATTATACATGTATTCGCGGAAAAGAAGGGACTTTGTTTGCCCATGGTGGCGAAGGTAGTGCCCGCTGGTTTTTCATTCCCGAGTACCAACGTCTTCCTGGAGGATTTGATTTTTATGAAGGGATGAAAGAGACGATAAATAGCGGAAAAGCAGAAATAGTGACCACTGAAGAATACGGCATGAAGCTTGGCCCCGTTAATCTAAGCGATAACAGCCGGTACCACCTTGACAACTGGGTCGATTGCATGCGGGACAGGAACATCGTACCCAACGGGAATATTCATACAGGGTTTTGGCATTCGATAGCCAGCATAATGGCTACACAAGCTTACCGTGAAGGTAAGAAGCTTTACTGGGATCGGACGAAAGAAGAAATCATAGACCACATCCGGTAATCGATTGATAATCGCGAATTATATGTAGTCGATGCAGACCAACAAAAAACCGGTATGTGATCAATTTTTTTATCATTTGAAACAAAAAAATTCACTTTTAGAGAATAAAGGATGGTTTTCGATTATTGAAAAGGTGTTTAGATATTTTTAAAATTATTCGTTTAATATATTCAATTCAAGTTTTCAAAAATACTTTATGAAGCTTGGCTTTTATTAAATATTTCAAAAAACAATCAAAATGACAAAAAGAAGAGATTTTATTAAAAAAAGCGTATTAGGAACTGCCGGATTAGCCATTGGTGGTATGGGGTTGAGTTCTAAATCCTATGCTTCAATCATTGGTTCTAACGAACGCGTTAATATGGCAGTTATCGGTATCCGTGGGCAAGGTCGTGGACACATTGGTAAATGGTGCACATTGAAAGATAACCGTAATGTGCGGTTGAAAACCATTTGCGATGTTGATGAACAATTATTTCCCGAGCGTTCGAAAATTGTTCTGGATAAAACCGGAGAGAAATCATTAACCGAATGGGATATGCGTAAAGTATTTGATGACAAGGAGATCGATGCGGTTTCATTTGCAACCCCGAACCATTGGCATGCGCTGGGTACCATCTGGGCTTGTCAGGCAGGTAAACATGTTTACGTTGAAAAACCGGCTTGCCATAATATTTTTGAAGGGCGGAAAATGATTGAGGCAGCACGTAAATACAATGTACGTGTTCAGGTGGGATTCCAAAACCGTTCGATCAATAATGTTATGGAAGCGATAAAATTATTGCATGACGGTGGTATTGGCGATGTTTATATGGCTCGTGGACTTTGCATTAAACCACGTGATTCGTTTGGTATCGCGAAAGACAGTGTGCCTCCTGCCACGCTTCATTACGACCTTTGGTTAGGGCCTGCACCTTATCGCCGGTATAATGAAAAGAAGGGCCATTATAATTGGCACTGGTTTTGGGATACCGGCAATGGGGATACCGGAAACCAGGGTCCGCACCAATTCGATATAGCCCGCTGGGGACTTAATAAGAATGAACATCCGGTTTCTGTTTATTCTACCGGTGGTGTCTATGGTATTGATCCTGATGAGTGTGCCCAGGAAACACCAAACACACAATCTTCACTATTTAAATATAGCGATGGGAAAATGCTTGAATTTGAAACCAGGGGACGATATTCTAATGCTGAATCAAGCTTGGGCATACGTATAGGGAATATGTTTTATGGCACTGAAGGATATCTTGAAATTAACGGTGGAACATGGAAAGCTTTCCGTAAACGGGAAAAAGAACCATTTAAAAGCTCAGAAACTGTAGTAGAGAAACAAATTGATTCTGCATATCTAGCTGCTCCGGGTGGAACAGAACATTATGCTAATTTTATTGATGCCATTCGTTCAGGAAATTCCGGTGACTTGCATTGTGATATCCGGGAAGGATTTTATTCATCTGCACTTCCTCATTTGGCTAATATATCTTACCGTCTTGGACGTGAATTGAAATTTATGGGTGATTATGAAAAGTTTGCCAATGATCCCGAAGCCGACACGATGCTGACAAGGAGATACCGTAAACCTTATGTTGTTCCGAATGAAGTATAACGTAAAGCGATATTTACACATTAATTATTTTTATACAATCTGATAAAATTAAAAAAATGAAGCAACTATCAATATCAATCGTGATTTTAGCTGTTATTTTCTCTATCTCTTGCAGTTCTAAATCAAATAAACAAGTTCAAAAAGATCAGGGTTCAAAGATAGAATTCATTAAAAAACCCTCTGATAAAAGGATAGATGTAATGATTGATGGGAAACTTTTTACATCGTATTGTTGGCCGGATAATGTGTTTAAACCGATACTTTATCCCGTGTTCACTTCAGCAGGTACTGAGATTACACGCGGATTTCCAATAAAACCTAAGACCGGCGAACGAGCTGACCATCCTCACCAGATTGGGATGTGGTTAACCTATGGTAATGTTGACGGTTATGATTTCTGGGGTAACGGTTCTGAAGGTTTGGGAAAACAGAATGATAATGGCGGAGTAATTAAACACATAAAGGTTGATAAATTATCCGGAGGTATTGGTACAGGGTATATTGTTACTGTTGAAAGCTGGAGAGATAAATCAGGGAAAGAACTCCTGGCAGAAAAAACAGAATATCACTTTATTGCCAAAGGGTCAACACGTATTATTGACAGGATTACAATTTTGACAGCAGGAGATAAAGAGATATCGATGCCTGACACCAAAGAGGGTATGTTTGGAATTCGTGTTGCCCGCCAACTTGAATTACCATCGAAAGGTGATATTACCCTGTATAGTGCCGATGGTCATCCATCAAAAGTAAAGGGGATGTCGAACGAAGGAATTTCCGGGGATTACAGGAGTAGTGAAGGAGGAACCGGATTGGGTGTCTGGGGTACACGTGCAAAATGGATGGATCTGTTTGGAAATATAGGTGATGAAAAAATCTCTTTGATTATTTGTGATCACCCAAAGAACCCGTGTTACCCAACCTATTGGCATGCTCGCGGATACGGATTATTTTCAGCCAATCCGCTTGGGTGGAACGATTTTACAAAAGGGAAAGAACAATTGAATTATAACATTCCTGCCAGACAATCTGTAACTTTCAGATACAGGGTAATTATTAGTTCAGGGATTCATTTAAATGATGCTGAAATTAATGCTTTTGCAGATGATTTCGCAAGGAAGTATTAATGCAGTCCTTTTCAAGCAAACTCTATTCTATTTTTATTTTTAGGCTTGACTCATTAAATTATCTTTGATTCCTTAACAATAACACATAATTATAATTTATGAAAGATACTAAAACGTTAACAACGTTACAACAGACAACTTTAGTTATGCTACGATTCTTAATTGGTTGGCATTTGTTATATGAAGGCATAGCAAAACTTTTAAATCCTTCCTGGTCATCTGCAGGATTCCTGATAGAATCAAAATGGGTCCTTTCAGGATTCTCTGACTGGGTTATATCTAATTCAGGCGTACTACACGTAGTGGACTTCATGAATACCTGGGGGTTGATTGCCATTGGTGCGGGTTTAATTGTTGGTCTTTTTACCCGGATAGCGGCCATTTCCGGAGCTTTCCTTCTTTTTATGTATTATCTTAATAATCCGCCATTAATTGGTCTGGAATACATAATGCCTTCGGAGGGAAACTATCTGATCATTAATAAGACATTGATAGAGACAGTAGCTTTACTAATTTTTGTGTTCTTTCCAACGGGTTCAATTGTTGGGATGGATGTATTTATTGACCGGTTTAAGATAAAAATAAAATCATTAAGAAAGGAGACATCATAAAATGATAAATGAAAAAGAACAAACACAAAAGTCCGAAGAAAAAACGGGACAGGAAAAAAAAGCATCAATTTCCCGTAGAACAATAATAAAGGCTTTGGCAGGGTTACCGGTTTTAGGAGTTTTCGTCTATAAGGTAATAGAGAAAGTTTCGTTTGATAATAATAAAAACCTTGAAATCCTGAAAGAATTAGGCCTGAATAATATTGAAGCGCCTAAAATAATAAAGAGCGGAACAGGGAAAAAAGGCGATTTGATCCGGGTAGGGATTATTGGTTTTGGCAATCGGGCTAATACTCTGGCAAGAGGGCTGGGTTTTATACATCCTGAAGATGCAGAAGATAAAAAGAAGGGCGATACGCTTAACGATTGGCTTTCTCAGGATAATTTAAATGTGGCATTAACAGGTATATGTGATGTGTTTGATATGCATGCTTTCAGAGGGATGACCACTGCCCGTAATGAATTGCATCCTGGCGGTGGATCGGGAGTAAATCTTTCCGTTAAACGATATCGCCATTATCATGAAATGCTGGAAAGCGATGATATTGATGCGGTTGTTATTGCTACGCCGGATCATCATCATGCTCAAATAACTATTGATGCTGTTCAGGCGGGGAAACATGTGTATTGTGAAAAAAGTTTTATACGAGCTGAAGAAGAGTTGTACCGGGCCTATGATGTTGTTAAGAATAGTGACAGAGTATTTCAGTTAGGGCATCAGATTTCTAAAAATGTTATTTTTCAAAAAGCCAAAGATATTATTGATAAAAATATTCTTGGAAAGATCAGCTTAATTGAAACGACATCTAACCGGAATACGGCCAGCGGAGCCTGGATACGGCACCTCGATGTTAACGGAAATCTTAAACCGGGAGATGAGAAAACAATAGACTGGGATCAATGGCTCGGCTCACGGCCTAAGGTGCCATTCAGTATTGACCGTTATTATAACTGGACAAAATGGTTTGATTACAGTACCGGTTTGATCGGACAATTGTTTACACATGAATATGATGCGGTAAATCAACTTCTTGGAATTGGAATCCCGAAATCAGTAGTATCTATTGGCGGCATTTATTATTGGAAAGATAATCGTGAGATCCCGGATGTGCTTGAGTGCGTTTTCGATTATCCCGATCGGGATTTAATCCTTACATACAGCGCATCCCTGGCCAACAGCCGGCGAAGAGGCCGGGTTTTTATGGGACATGACGCATCCATGGAATTTGGAAGTACTTTAAGTATTACCCCTGACAATGATTCAACACGCTATAAGAAAAAACTTTCTGAGGGAATTATTGACTCATCGCGTCCTATGTTATTAATTAGTTCAGGATCGGATAAAATTGATGCTGTAACCTCGGCTACCCAGGAATATTATGCTTCGAGAGGCTTAACCGACACCTATGTAAATGGCCGGCCTGTTGACATAACATATTTACATATTAAAGAATGGGTGGATTGTATCCGTAATGGGGGAGAACCAACCGCAAATATTGAACGTACTTTTGAGGAGGGAGTTGCCTCCATGATGGCACACAAATCATATATTGAAAAACGACGTGTGGAATGGGATCCTGTGAAAAGAAAAATTGTTTAGGTAGCTAAAAGATTTTATTAAAACATGAAGTATAATTTCCCTGTACTTACATTATTAATAGCTTTATTATTATCCTGCACTTCTTCGCCTGAATTGCAGTCACCATTTTTTTTTACAAAAAGTGATCAGGGAGTTGAGTTGCTTGAAAACGGGCATCCTGTATTTTTTTACCAGCGTACACCAAAATCACTAACAGGCGAATACATCTGTAATAACTATATTCATCCCCTTTACAGTCTGGACGGTGATACCCTGACAGAGGAATTTCCTGTTGACCATCCGTACCACCGCGGTATTTTCTGGGCCTGGCACCAACATTATATTGGTGAACAAAGTATCGGAGACGGTTGGATTATGCAGGATATTTCTTACGATGTTGTGGACATACAAACAAAGACGGACAAAACGAGCGCTTTAATTCGTTTGAACGTTTTATGGAAATCGCCGGTTTTTCAAAACGGTGAGCCATATTTGGAAGAACGTACAAACATTACTCTTCATAATTTGCAGCAGGATGTACGTAAAATCGATTTTGAGATTGTATTGTTGCCGCTTGTTCCGAAGGTGTATATTGGTGGGTCTGAAGATAAAAAGGGATATGGAGGATTTTGCTGTCGTATCAAAATGCCAGATGGATTGATTTTTACCGCGAATAATGGACAGGTGATACCGCAGGAACTTCAACTTGAAGCAGGACCGTGGATGGATTTTTCTGCTCCCTATGGTAATCAGGGCCAGGTAAGCGGAATTACTATATTATGTCATCCGGACACACCAAATTATCCGGCGCCATGGATTTTGCGGAAGAAAACCAGTATGCAGAATATCGTTTTTCCCGGAGAGAAAAAGGTTGAGCTATCTTTGAAAAGGCCAACAATTCTACGTTATCGCCTGATTATTCATCGCGGTAACGCCGGGAGCGTGGATATTTCCAAATGGCAGGAGAAATATGCTGAGGTGTATAGGTGAAGAAGAGAAGAAGTTATAAGTGACTAAAGTTGGGAAGAGAAGAAGTTTAAAATGAATAAATGAGTAAATGAGTGAATGAGTGAATGAGTAAATAGGAAGAGAAGAAGTAATAAGAGGTTGAATTGTTGAATCGTGTAATTGTTGAATTAACTGAAATCTAACGATTTAACAATTAAACAGTTAAACAGTTAAAAAATTTCAGTGACTAAAGTGAATAAATGAGTAAATGATTAAAACAGACAATAATATAAAATTCGGGGATCTGAAAGGCCGGATTGAAGATTTCTGGAAAATTTCGGGTGAAAAGATCGTCAATATCGAAAAGGAATACAACGAGTCAAAAGGCACTCCTGTTTTTACTGTAAATGGTAAGTATTCAAACAGGGGCTGGACAGAATGGACACAGGGATTTCAATTTGGTTCGGAAATTTTGCAATTTGAAGCTACCGGTGAAAAGCAATATCTTACGCTTGGTCGTAACCATACTTTAAAGGATATGGCCAGGCATCTTAGTCATACCGGCGTTCACGACCACGGCTTTAATAACATAAGTACTTATGGCAATCTCCTGCGTCTTTTAAAGGAGGGAAAAATTCCTTTTAATGAATGGGAAAAACATTTCTATGAGCTTGCATTAAAAATATCCGGTGCAGTACAAGCAGGCAGATGGACGGAAATAAAAGATGGTGGTTTTATATATTCCTTTAATGGTCCACACTCCTTATTTGTTGATACGATCAGGTCTTGCCGTATCCTGATGCTGAGCCACATGTTGGGTCATCGTTTGTACACAGAGAACGACAGGAAAATTAATTTACTGGATCGTGCGTTGAAGCATATCAGGACCACAGCCGATTATGCTGTTTATTATGGTGAGGGAAGAGATTTTTATGACGAGTGGGGCAGGACAGCTCATGAAAGTTTATTCAATACAAATAATGGTAATTACCGCTGTCCCAACTCCCAACAGGGATATAGCGGCTTTTCGACATGGACCCGCGGACTGGCATGGGCTATGCTGGGTTTTGCCGAGGAACTTGAATTTATTGAAACACTTGATAAAGGAGAACTAACTGTATTTGGAGAAAAAGAAAAAATTGAAGCTTTTATGCTTAAGGCAGCTAAGGCCACCTGCGATTTTTATATTACCAATTCACCGGCCGATGGCATCGTTTACTGGGACACAGGGGCTCCCATGCTTCATAAAATCAGTGATCATCTCAACAAACCGGCTGATCCGTTTAATGATCATGAACCGGTTGACAGTTCAGCATCTGTTATTGGGGCTCAGGCGCTTCTTCGCCTGGGACATTATCTTCAGTCAAAAGGGCAGGAAAATGAGGCAAAAAAATACCGGCAGGCTGGTCTTACAGTTTTGAAAACACTTTTAGACGAGCCTTATCTGAGTAAAGATCCGGAGCATCACGGGTTGATACTTCATTCAATTTATCACAGACCAAATGGCTGGGACTATATTCCGGAAGGCAGTAAAATTCCGTATGGCGAGTCAACTATGTGGGGAGATTATCACGCCAGGGAACTAATATTATATATTCAGAAGATCCTGGATAAGCAAAATTATTATACTTTTTTTAACTGTGTGCTGTGAAAACAGGAAGACTAACTGATTTTTCAAAACTCTGTATCCATACCATAACCACGAAACCCTGGAAAATTGAGGAAGCGGCTGAGAATTTTTCAAAAGCAGGTGTGAAGGGTATATCCGTATGGAGAGAAACCCTGGAAGGAAGGGATATTATAAAGACCGGAGAGTTGTTGAGAGGCAATGGTCTGGAGATAGTTTCATTAGTACGTGGCGGATTCTTTCCTTCCATATCTTCCGGGAAGAGAGAAAAGGCGATTGAGGATAACAGAAATGCTATCGAAGAAGCAGCATCCTTAGGCTGTCCCATGTTAGTCCTTGTTTGTGGAGCTGATCCGGCACGTACTAATGAAACTATCTCCAGACCATTGCCTCTCAACAACTCTCCGGTCTTTATAATATC
>JABUBQ010000023.1_pt1 | contig 17759 bp, 18 predicted proteins | sample 7240351 | NCBI WGS metagenome assembly JABUBQ01 (sample SAMN07256348, study PRJNA390944) | subsurface metagenome | isolation source: Methane hydrate marine sediment | place: Pacific Ocean: Eastern North Pacific, ODP site 1244 | collected 2002 | reverse complement strand
ATTTTGTGGAATAAATAAAGTAGCTAAAATTATTTCCAGCGGTTCAGATGCACCTGGAACTATAATGAAATATTGCTCTCCGGAATTTGTGGAATTATATAAGGACACAGGGTTGATTATCAGCAAAGGCCAAGGAAATTATGAATCCCTCTCCGAAGAAGATAAATCTATATTTTTTCTATTTAAAGCGAAATGTCCGGTAATGGCCGAGGATGTTAGTTGCAAGGTTGGGGATATGGTTTTAATAGGCAGGTGAAAATGGATTATAAATATTATTAATAAATCAGAAGCTACTTATATATTAGTAATAAATGTATCTGAAGATTTAAAAATTAGAGTAGGTCAATTAGGAGAAGTGTCTTTTAAAAAAGGGTTTGGTTCTTCAGATTGTAAGTGTTTGACTCATTTATTCTTTATAAAAGATGAAAAGAAAACAGAAAAGATCTTAAGAGAAATAGGTTTTTCTATTTTTTGTTCCTCTTTAAATTAGTTATTTTAAATTTTTAAAAAGAAGATTTTTTTACCAATTGTTTATAGAATATTTTTAAAAATTTAAGATTGATATTCTTCTTCTGTGATGAGATGACCGCCGGTAATTTCTTCTGATATCTTCCGATAACTTCGGTCAAATTCTAAATACAGGTTTATTCGGTTAGGGCAAGAAGCGCCAATTAATTCTTTTTTTAACATGTATGCCGGTCCATCATCTTTATAAGTGGGAGAGAGGTCATTATATTTTCTAATAAGGGTTCTAAATTTTTCTCCGCATTTGTCACATTGAGAATAAATCCAGATCACTCCCGAGGAATCTTCTTCTCTTTTTCCGAACAATTTTTTTAAAAAATCGGGACTCATTTTAACACCCTCCTTGAAAATTTGTACAAAAAATAAAAAATCAATTAATCTAAAATAAAAAACATTTTAATAATATGACTTATTATAACATAAGCATAAACGGTTATTCACTAAAAAGCTAAAAAATATTTTATATGGTGTATTGCAAATAAATTTATATTTTAATAAAAGAAGGATTTTGATATAATATTATAGAATAAATATATCATAGTGGATTTTTTTACCCCTCTAATTTATTATCATGATATATTAATATAGGAAATTGATTTATCAAGCCGCTTATTCGGACAATTAAATTCAAACAGAAAGGATAAAATTAATGGAATGGCGATTAATAAAAGATAGTTATCATACCGGTTTTATGAACATGGCTATTGATGAAGCAATAATGATAGCTCACCGGGAGGGTTTGGTTCCTCCCACTATCAGATTTTATCAATGGTCTCCCCCGGCTGTATCTCTGGGTTATTTTCAGGATCTAAAGAAAGAGATTGATATAGATGTTTGTCAGGATATGAGAATTGACATTGTCCGTAGGCCAACCGGGGGGAAAGCAGTTCTCCATGATAAAGAATTAACCTATAGTTTTATAATTAAAGAAAATCATCCTTTGGTTAATGGTTCTATACTAGAGACTTATAAGAAGATTAGCGGGGGAATGATTAGAGGTCTTTCTTATTTAGGAATAACGGCTGAATTAGTTCCTCTGAGAGAAAAATTAAATAGTAACCCTTTACTTAAAGGGGAAAAATCCGAAATCCGTCATTCTGATTTTAAATCAATTTGTTTTTCTGTTCCCTCTCAATATGAGGTACAGGTTAAAGGCAAAAAGATTGTAGGTTCTGCCCAGGTAAGAAAAAGAGAAATAGTTTTACAACACGGTTCTTTATTGATAGAATTAGAGAAAGATAAATTGTTTTCTGTATTTAATTTTCCCTCAGCTAAGATAAGAAAAAGGCTTAAAATAAGATTTAAAGCAACCAGCTTGGAAGAGATTTTAAAGAAAAAGATAAATTTTTCAGAATTATCAGAAATTCTTCCCCGAGGTTTTGAAGAAGAGTTTGGAGTAATATTAGTGGAAGGTAAATTAATTGAACAGGAAGAAAAAATTTCCAAAGAACTTTTAGAAAATAAGTACTCAACTTATGAGTGGAATTACGAAAGAAAAAATAATCAGCTTGATTCCCAAAAAAAGGAGTAATCAATGAATAAACTTAAGAGTAAATTTATTGTAGTTGAAGGAGCTATAGGAGTAGGAAAAACAAGTTTAGTCTTATTGTTAAGTAAAAGGTTTAATACAAAACATAATTTAGAGGTGGTGGAAGAAAATCCCTTTTTATCTAAATTTTATAATGATATAGAAAGATACGCCTTCCAGACTCAAATATTTTTTTTGCTGAGCCGCTACAAACAACAATTAGAATTAGCCCAGCAAGATTTATTTAATCAATCAGTTTTTTCTGACTACCTATTTGCCAAGGATAGGATATTTGCTCATCTGAATCTTTACGGAAATGAACTTTCCATGTATGAATACCTTTATGAAATTATGGTTAAAGATATCCCTCGACCAGATCTAGTTGTTTATCTGCAAGCGAGCACAGAAACCTTAATAAAAAGGATAGCACTAAGAGATCGGCCTTTTGAGCGAAAAATATCTTTTGAATATATGAGAAGATTGAATTTGGCTTATGAAGAATTTTTTTCTTATCCTGATAATTATAAAAAAATAAAATTGATTAAAATAAACACTAACAATCTTGATTTTGTAGGCAAAAGCAAAGACCTTAAATATGTTATTGATGAAATTTACAAGGGGGATAGTTTAAAATGAAGAAATTTATTATAGTATCAGGGAATATAGGTTGTGGCAAATCAAGCTTAACTGATCTCTTAAGTAGAAGATTGGGTTGGAAACCGTATTATGAGGTAGTAGAGAACAATCCTTATTTAGAGGACTTCTATGGAGATATGAAAAAGTGGAGTTTTCATCTTCAGATATTTTTTCTGTCCAAGAGATTTCGTCATCATCAGGAAATATTAAAGAATCCTGCCTCTGTAGTTCAAGATAGAAGTATTTACGAAGATGTGGACATATTTGCTAAAAATTTAAATCAACAGGAATATATGGAGGGTCGCGATTACGAAAATTACCAGGAATTATTTAGTATAATGACCCAATTTCTTACTCCTCCGGATTTAATTGTATATCTTCAGGCTTCGGTTCCCACTCTCTTAAAAAGAATTTCCCTACGAGGGAGAGATTACGAGAAAACTATCTCTGAGGAATATTTGAATCAGTTAAATGTTCTATATGAGGAGTGGATAGAGAATTTTACTATTTGCCCCATTTTAAATGTACCGGCAGATGATTTAGATTTTGTCAAGCGACCAGAACATCTAAAATTGATTACCAGTAAAATATTGGATAAGTTACAGGGGGTAGAAAAGGTAATATTTGATTAGGAGGGAATATTTTGAGAGCAGCATTAATTTATGCTGGAGATAATAAAAAATTAGAATTATTTGTAAAAAAAATATTGTCTATTGTCGAAAGAAAAGGAAATGAACTAAAGGTAATTAAAGCGGAAAGAGGAATAATTAATTGTAATTTATTGCCTTATGAATTTGTCTTGGTGGGCTGCCCGGTTTCAAGTATGTTTAAAGGTAAATTACCTTCTGAATTAATCAATTACATAAAACGATGTGCTGGATTGGAAAGAAAAAAGACTATTGCTTTTATCATTCCATGGTTCATGGGAAACGATAAAACCTTAAAAAATTTAATGAGTTTATTGGAGAGTAAGGGTTCTTTTGTAATAGATTTCAAGCAGATTAGAGATATAGATAAAGACAGCGAGCTATTAGCCTCCCGTTTAAAATAATGCGAATGGGGAAGGAAATAAAAGATGATAGGCGATACAATAAAATATTTAAGAGAGAAAGAATATGTTTCAGGTGAAGTTCTGGCCCAAAAATTAGGTATCTCCCGGGTGGCAGTTTGGAAACAGATACAAAAACTAAAGGACATGGGGTATAAAATAACATCCGAACAAAATCTGGGTTACTGCCTGGTTTCTCGTCCTGACCTTTTACTTCCGCAAGAAATTCAAAGAGGATTATCCACAAACTATGTCGGCAAAGAAATATACTATTTCCCCGAATTAAAATCTACCAATATAATGGCTAAAGAGAAAACCTTACATAGAGCAGAGGGAACAGACCAAGGTACATTAATTATTGCTGAAAGGCAGAGTGCAGGAAAGGGGAGATTAGGCCGGGAATGGTTTTCACCTGCCGGAGGTATCTGGCTTTCCATAATATTATACCCTCAACTTTCTCCTTCTTATATATCTCGAATAACTTTGATGACTGCAGTAGCGGTAGTAAAGGCTATCAAGGTATGCACTCGAATTGAATCTCAAATAAAATGGCCCAATGATATATTAATAAGTGAGAAAAAAGTATGTGGAATACTAACTGAAATGAGTGCCGAGTTAGATATAATAAACTGGGTAGTAGTGGGAATAGGTATAAATGTGAATATAGGTCATCGGGAGTTTCCTGAAAATATTCAAGAGAATACAATTTCTTTAAAAGAAGCTTCAGGCAAAGAGGTTTTACGAGTTAAGTTAGTACAGATTTTTTTACAGGAATTTGAAAAGTATTACGAAATATTAAAAAGAAGAGAATTTTCTTCTATCTTGAAGGAATGGAAACTATATTCCCATACTCTGGGAAGAAAGATAAGAGTAGATACAGGAGAGAAAATTATTACGGGAGAAGCGGTAGATATAAACGAAGAAGGAGCCCTGATTTTAAAAAAAGAAGATAGCGAACTGGCGGAAATAATTTCCGGAACTATTTTAAAATAAATTAAAAGAAAAGAAGATTATTGCGGAGGATTTAGATAAGGTAAAATGCCACAATCAGAAGCAAATGCAAAACAGATATCAGCTCAGAAAAAGATTTTCTCGGCAGAACATAGATGGTTCTTAGAGCTTTCTTCTTCTTTCTTTGGGATTCACCGACGGACAATAAATTTTTTGAATGAATTTTATCGTTTTATTCCTAACTTAAAGTTGCTCAATGAACAGCTTAGGGAAATCGCCTTGAACGATATATGGTTTTATAAATCTCACCAAGAAGCAGGTAAGGCTTTAAAGATTATAGTTAATTTATTTAAGAATTTTTTAAATAAAGGATTAGACTACCACAATAAAGAACGAGCTCTAAAGACTTTATTGGAATTTGTAAAGCTATTGTATGAGAATAAGAATGCAAAAATTGATTTTTCCTCTCTCATTACAGAAGCGATTAATATTTTAGAGAAGACTTTGAATGATGATAAGGAAATAATTATACGCGCTTCAAGTTTTCTAAAAATTATTCCTACCCCATTTGCTCATGATAAAATTTATTCTACTAAACTGAAATTTTTATTCCAGAAATCCCTTCAAAAGAATCTCGATTTTTGGAAGAATAATCTGGACTTCAAAGGTTGGCGCGATAAAGAAAATAAAATTTTCGATAAAGATTATTATACCTCTATTTCTAAAAAAGAAAAACAAGTTATTAGTGAAATGCAAAAAAAATTAGCTACAGCCAAGAATTGGGAAGATCTAAAAAAAGTGCTTAATTTTAATGGTTTTACCGATAAATTGCGTGATTTTATTATGGAAACCAGGCCAGGGTTAGAAAGAATTTATTTTATATTTTATCTGCTTCGTCTACCCGGAATGGTTGGATTAAGAGATTTTTTAATTATAGATTTAACACAAGCATTTAAATCATTTTCTAAAGAAAAATTTACTGGAATAGATATAGATATTTTTTTAACACAGACATTTTCACTTTTCAGAAGATTAAAATCTGAACATACCGAAAAAATATTAGAATGTATATTAAACTTAGGAGAAAAAATATATCAAACTCAAGACAAACTTAAAATAGATATTTTCATTAATCATTTAATTGAGTTTAGATTTATTTATCCTAAAGTTTTAGGTATTGATCAGGAATGGCAAACCCAGGTAGATCAGAATCATCTAAAAAATATTAGAGTATGGCTTGAGCTTATTGAATACTCACCAAAGTCAAGCAGAAAATTAATAGCTGCCTTAATTGTAAATTTAAAAATAGGCGGCATATTTATTTGCGATAATGATCTCTTTCAAAGAGATATTAGTAAATTACTAAATAGTAATTTTTCACCCTGTTATATTTTAATAAAGCAACTTGCCTATCTTTTTCCAGTTTATTTTAGTAACATTGGAGCAGAAGGTAAAATTCGAGAAATTACTACCTCTTTAGATAAGTTATCTTACCGTAATGATAGGTTGATCCATTTTTTAAGAAAACAGACACATTCAGAAAGTAATAATACTCATATTGAACTGGCTAAAAGAATTCTCTTCTTTTGGTATAATGGCAATCCCCAGCCTCTGTTAAAATATCTCCCCTTAGATGTTCAGAGTGAATTAAAGGCTTCAGGTAAGTGGTTTGACCCGGTACACAAAATCGTACAAAAACTTTGTGAAAAAATGCAAATTGGACCGGAAGACTTGCTGAAAAAGGATATCGAAGAAATAGAGATAAATATTAAAGGAATAAAAAAGACAGACGTTGCTAATACAAAACGGGTAATGTATCTTATCGAACTATATGCTTTATTAAAACGTAAATATACTCTGGACCCAAAAGATGTTATTAATGATTTAAAAAAAATATCTTTTCTTTCTTTTAAAGAAGTTGAGAGTTTAGAAAGGCATTTAAAAGAGGAAAGATATGCAACTTCGATAAAACAGATTTTTTCAATAATTTCTCATTTAAAAGGAATTATTCTGGATCCTAAGGAGAGCGAAGCTCATGAGGATATCTATTATAAACGCCATATTGCTGCTGGGATTCCTTCCATGTATGGTAGATATTCTGAATTAAAATTTGAATCTCTGGGGATAATTTTTCGATTAGAAAGATTGGCAGATTTTCTTATAAACAGATTAATTAATCAAAGAAATTTGGATTATATGACTATTGATGGTTTTCATAATGCTGCTAAAATATTGGAATTATTTAAAGAAGGATTAAAACTAAATGGAATTTCCAGTGAAAATTTTAACTCAAATTTAGAGATGCTTCATTATAGTTTTAAAACATCAACCTTTTCCATGGATCAATTTGTAAACATTTTTTATTTTCTTACCTTAAATATTAAGGAGATTATAGAAAATTATTATATAAATCCTTTCAATTCACTATTAAAAATAATTATACCCCAATATATCAAAGAGGTGAGAAAAAAAGATATTTCTGAGACCAACCAAGACTATATTATCTATAAGAGGTCAGAAGAATTCTATCGAGATGTTATTTCTTCTGCTTTTTTGGTTCAACATTTAGATAATTATATTTCTCAGATATTGGTAACTTTAAGAGCTATGATGGAAAAATTAAAACCTGAAGTTATTCATATGCTTCTGAAATATGACCCCAAATTGCTATTTAGTTCCTTTAATCAATTAACTCCAAAAGTTGATAATCAAACATTTTTAGGCGCAAAAGCCCATTATCTTAAAAAACTTTATTCCTATAAATTCCCCGTTCCCCCGGGTTTTGTCCTTACTACGGAATGGTTTCGGGATAGAACAGCCATAAAACAATTTCCTGAAATGTATAAAGCAATATTAGGATTAATAAAAGATAAAGTAACAGAATTAGAAAAAATTACTAAAAAAAAGTACGGAGATCCGCAAAATCCTTTGTTATTAGCTGTTCGTTCAGGAACAGTAATTTCTATGCCAGGTGCTATGGATTCAATATTGAATATAGGAATGAATGATCAGATCGCCGAAAGTTTAAGCAAACTGCCTGGTTATGGATGGGCAGCATGGGATTCTTATCGAAGATTATTGCAAAATTGGGGAATGGCCCATGGAATTATGCGCGATGAATTTGATAAAATCATGGTAAATTTTAAAGAACTTTACAAAGTAAAAGAAAAGAAAACTTTTAGCGACAAAGAGATGAGAACAATTGCCTTTTCCTATAAAAATCTCTTAGACAAACATAGAGTTAGGTTTGAAGAATGCCCCTTTGAACAATTAATACAGGCGATTATTTTTGTGTTCCAATCCTGGTATAATAAAAGAGCTCAAATATATCGGAAAAATCTTCAAATTGCCGAAGAATGGGGAACGGCGGTAATAGTGCAAGAAATGGTTTTTGGCAATATTAATTCTGAATCCGGTACCGGCGTGATTTTTACTAAGATACCTTTCGAAAAAAGTTCTGAAATTGTTTTATATGGTGATTTTAGCAGACGGAGCCAGGGGGAAGATATAGTATCTGGATTAGTTCACGCTCTACCTGTTTCTGAATTTCAAAATAGAAAATCTCCCCGTTTAAAAGGCAATTCTTTGGAAGAGCAATTTCCTGAGATTTACCAAGAGCTGCTCCGGTTAGCTAAAGAATTAGTTTATAAACGAGGATATGAACATCAAGAAATTGAATTTACTTTTAAATCAAAGAGCAAAAAAGATTTATATATCTTGCAAACCAGAAATTATAATTTACAAAATAAAAAGACGATACCAGTTTTTACGGATCCGGCAATACATATACATTTAGTCGGTACAGGCATTGGAATCGGAAGGGGAGCAATGAATGGAATTGTTGCTTTTAATATGAAAGATTTAGAGATGCTTGCTAAAAAATATCCTCAAAAAAATAAAATATTGATTAGGCCGGATACAGTACCCGATGATATAGCAATGATTTTCGAATGTGATGGATTATTGACTGCTCGAGGAGGAGTAACTTCCCACGCCGCAGTTACAGCTACTCAATTAGGAAAAACCTGTATAGTGAATTGTAGACAATTAATAGTGATGGAAAAAGAAAAAAGGTGTATTATCAATAAAACGGAGTTTAGAACAGGTGATGGAATCGCTATAGATGCCCATCTGGGAAATATTTACAAAGGTAATTATCCTATAAGCTCAGAACAGATAAACTTGTTTTAAAGAAAGGGGAACGTTACAAGGGGAGTGTAGATCCTTATGGGAATTATTTAAGCATCAATGAGTTAGGTAGAATTGGTAAATTAACTTTGCGGTATTATTTACAAGAAGGCCATTTTGGTGGATTTGCAATAAATATGAGACGCTAGATAGAAATTAGTCAGGGGGAAACGAACAAATTAAAGAGAGAAACAACGAGTAATTTTTTTGACATTATCGTTAACTTAAGATATTATTTTGGTTAACAATAATTTAGCAGAAAATTGGAGGATTTAAGAATGTCAAAAATAAATATTCGTCAGATGACTTTAATCTCTTTATTTGCTGCCTTAACTGCAGTAGGTGCATTCATTTCGATTCCCCTTTATCCTGTCCCCCTAACTTTACAGACTTTATTTACTCTTTTGGCTGCTATGACCCTGGGAAGCGTTATGGGAATGTCAAGCCAGATAATTTATGTGATGTTGGGAGTTATAGGCCTACCAGTTTTTGCCGGTTTTAAAGCCGGGATAGGTATTTTATTTGGGCCAACTGGGGGATTTTTATTTGGATTTATAATTTCCGCTTATGTTATTGGTAAGATAACAGAAGCAAAAAAAGAAAAGAATTTTTTTTATTATTTCTTGGCCGGTTTATCTGGAATGGTAATTATTTATATAACCGGTATAACTCAACTATCTTTAGTTACAGGCATAGGAGTAAAAAAAGCTTTAATGGTAGGAATGTTTCCCTTTTTACCCGGTGATATTCTTAAAATAATTGCCGCTTCCTTCATTGCCAGTAAATTAAAAATAGTAATTAAATAAAATAACTATACTAAATAAAAACAAAATGAAAATTTACTGTCCACTTTAGCGAGGGTGCTTAGACGCAAAAGTTATGCTCTAGTCTTTTCTCTAATTATCCTTAATTTATTTTCTTTCTCTTTCTTAACGCGATACTTAATACGCGATACTCAATACGAATAAATTAGTAGCCTCGAATAGATGGTTATGATATAATTTAACATTATAGAATAGTAACAGTATATCTTACATTTTTCGGGGCGTAGCGCAGTTTGGTAAGCGCGCTTGGTTCGGGACCAAGAGGTCGGAGGTTCAAATCCTCTCGCCCCGACCATAATATCTTTATTATCGTTATTTTTATTATTCCATCTCCTTTTCTAGAATATGTTAAGGTTTAATTTCAAAGAAATGCCGCGTTCTTTTACAGACTGAAACAAGCATTAACATTACCGGGACTTCGATTAAAACTCCTACCACTGTTGCTAAGGCAGCACCCGAAGATATACCAAAAACCATTATAGCAGTTGCTATGGCTACTTCGAAATGATTACTTGCTCCTATCAGCGCAGATGGAGCAGCATCTTCATAATTAAGTTTCAATAGTTTTGCTAATCCATAGGTGAGGAAAAAAATAAGGTTGGTTTGAATAAAAAGTGGAATAGCTATCCATAGTATGGTTAAAGGTTTAGTTAAAATGATCTCACCTTTAAAGGAAAAAAGTAAGATTAGAGTAAATAAAAGGGCAATAATTGATACCGGGGTAAGCAAATGTAAAAAATTCTCTTTAAACCATTTTTCGCCCTTTGCCTTTATTATCCATTTTCTGGATAAATAACCTGCCACCAAGGGCAGGGCAACATAAATGCTTATAGAAAGTAGTAGTACTTGCCAGGGAACGGGTAATCTTCCTACGCCAAGTAAGAATCCACCAAGCGGCCCATAAAGAAAAAGCATAGTTAGAGAATTTATTGCTACCATAACCAATGTGTGTCCAGCATTACCTTTCGCTAAGAAACCCCAGACTAAAACCATTGCTGTACAGGGAGCAATGCCTAATAAAATATTTCCGGCAAGAAAACTTCTCCACAGAGGAATTTCGAGCAATTTCATCCCATTGTTTATCACTACAGTTCCAGCCCCATGAATTGTTCCCACTGCCCAATCTGCTCCAGGTGGAAGTTTTACTAAATCCATTGCCTCACTCCCAATAAAATTTTTAAAAAGAAAACCTAAAAAAAAGATAGATATAGCATACATAGTAAAAGGTTTTATTGCCCAGTTAGCGAATAAAGTCAGTCCAACCGGCTTAATAGATTTTCCTGCTTTTAACACTTCTCCAAAGTCAATCTTTACCATAATCGGATACATCATAAAAAATAGGCAGATTGCAATCGGTATGGAAACAACCGGTGCATCACCAATATAAATTGCTAATCCATCAAGATATTTTGCTAACCCGGGAATAACCTTGCCAAAAATAATTCCAATAATAATACATAACAAGACCCATACCGTTAGATATTTTTCAAAAACATTTAGGCCTCCATTTTTTTCTTTAACCATAGTTAATCTCCTTTCAAATATTCCAAATTAAATACATCCCACCTAAAATTATCAGAACACCGCATATTTTTTTAATTAAAACCGTGCCTTTAGATTTTTCGTTCCAATTCAAATACCTTTGAACAACTTCTGCAAAGGTGCCGGCTAAAACTATTATCGAACAATGACCAATACCGTAAGCAAAAAGAAGTGCAGCTCCATAGAAAAATTGTGTTACTGATATTGTAAATACAATACCCAACATCGGTGCCATATAAGCAAAGGAGCAGGGACCAAGAGCGATACCAAAAATAAGACCTAATACAAAAGCTGCTAACAGCCCTTTTTTCCGAAAAACGGGTTGATTAAATTTTCCCAGGAAAGGTAGTGGAATAATTTCTAAAAGATGAAGACCTATAACGAAAAAAATTATTGCTACTATATAATTTCCGTAAGAACCGATATCGCCCAGCAAGCGACCTAAAAGTCCGGTAATAAGACCGATAGCAGCAATAGTTGTTAAAATACCCAGAGAAAAGGACGTTGCTAGCCAGAAAGCTCTTTTGGTTGACATCTTACCCTGCTCCCCAATAAAAGCTATAATTAAAGGAATGCTGGCTAAATGGCAAGGACTTAATAATATACTGAATATCCCCCAGATAAAAGAAGCAGTTAAGGCAATAATTGGATTCAATTGAAGAGAATTAGATAACCATTCAAACATGGTTCTTATCATTACTTAACTCCCTGCATTTTTAAGACTTCAACTAATTCATCCTTAGCAAAAAAGCCTTGATGTCTAAAATATTCTTTTCCATCTTTATCAAGAAAGACTTGTGTTGGAATTGCTCTTATACCAAATTCCTTGATATAAGGTTTCCCTTCAGCAGTCCATACATCATAAAAAACAACTTTTACCTGTCCTTTATATTCTTCTTCAATTTCTTTCATAATTGGCTGCATCTGCTTACAGGGGATACACTTAACCGAACCAAGCTCTACAAAGGTCACTTTTATCTCATCGGTTGTTACATCTTCTTGAGTTAAACTAATTTCAGTGTTATTAGATACCTTTTTAAAACCAAAAACGGCAGCTAAAAGCACTAAAAAAATTATGGTATAAAGATATCTTCTTCTCTTCATTTAGTCAGCATCCTTTCACATTTAATTTTATTTTTATTTTCAACAAGAACAGCAAGAATATTCTGAATTTTTATCACCTTCGGTATCATTCTTTTTTATTTTTTTTCTCTTCAATCCACTTAATAATTTCTTCTTTGCTGGGTATTCTACCTACCACCATTGCATCACCATCAATAGCTAAAGCAGGAGTAACCAGAACCTTGTAATCGATAATTTTGTTGATATCTGTTACTTTAGTAATTTTTGCTGAAACACCAAGTTCATTGACCGCCTCTTCAGCTAGTTCGCTCAATTTTTTACACTTTGGGCAACCGGTTCCTAAAATTTCAATTTTCATCTTTATTCACCTCCTAAAAAATATAATTTCCCCAAAACCAACCGCTTATGGTAGCCAGAATAACCATAGTTACAATATAAACCGAAGCTTTTTTAAGACCAAATACTTTTATTATGGCTAACATATTAGGAAGGCTCATTCCTGGTCCAGAAAGAAGCAGCGCAAGGGCCGGACCTTTCCCCATTCCTAATTTCATCAAAGTATCCACAAAAGGTGCTTCAGTCATAGTAGCAAAATAGCTTACTGCTCCAATAAGGGTGGCCAGAAAAGAGGAACGCAAAGAATTTCCTCCCAGCCAGTGTTCTATCCATTGCTGGGGAAGAATCTTCCCGATAACCCCTACAATAAATACTCCCATTAAAAGCAAAGGAAAAATTAATTTCACAAACCACCAGGTCTCTTTAAGCCAACTGGAAATCCTATCTTTTTTAATAACCAAGTAAGCATATAAAAAAGTAATAGAGATAGATATGGCAAAAACATAAACTTTATGCAAGTAAGGTCCCTTAGTAATAAGGTAATTAGGAGAAAGTAAGCTAAAAAGAATTAAGAGGAGTAAAATTATGTCTTTTCCGGCAATAATTTTTTTGTCGTTGTTTCCTCCTTCTTCTCCTTCTACCATCCTCTCTGCTTCTTCTTTACGGAAAGATAGATACATTACTGTTCCCATAACGAAAGCAGTAATAAAAGCAGTAATAATTCTGGCTATGGCCATGTCATACCCTATTATATTTCCAGTATAGATTACTGCTAAAAGATTGGAAGCAGGGGCAACCCATAAAAGAATAAAGGCAGGGGCAATTGCTCCGCCTTTACGATAGATTCCGGCCGAAACCGGAATTACAGTACAGGAGCATACTGCAATAAATATGGAAGAGATTGCCGCCAATGGGAAAGAAATAATATTTTTTGCTTTTGCTCCTAGATATTTAAGAATAATATCACGAGGAGTAAAAGCAATAATTCCACCAGCTAAAAGAAAAGCTGGAATAAGGCAAGTTAACACATGTAGGGCAACATATTCTTTTAAAGCAAGTAGGCCTCCGTTTAGTACATCCAGTAGCATATTATTTACACCCTCCTAATATTTTAATAAAAATTATTGCATCAACTACCTTTTAGTTTTTTTCGTATATTTTTTTTCTATACTTTTTGAAATTATTTAAATCTTGATCGAATAATTTTAATTCATCTTCTAATGACTGAATGATTTTGTTATTTTTAAGCTCTTGGTTTGCAGAATAAATATTCCACTTACCTGTTTTATAATTACTAATTAAATCAGCTTCTTTTAAAATGCGTAAAGCATGTGAGATGCGTGATTGTTCTATCTTCAGAATAGCTTCCAGTTCACAGACACACAATTCACCTTGCAGTAGAAGCAAATAAATACGTAGACGGGTTTCATCGGATAAGGCTTTAAACATCTTTATAGCCGCTTCCATTACTGCATTCTCCTTTATATATGACGATATTATCATATAAACATATTATTGTCAAATAAAATATGTTTTAGATTAATATAAAACCAAAAACTTTTATATAAAAAGAGGATTTTTTACTATTTTTGTAGTAAGTAAAGATAAAGTAAGATTGGATTAATTAATTTAATAGAAATATATCCTGCAGAAGGAAAGAGCGAATAAAAGCAATAAAAGAAAGGAAAGTATTGAGATTGATGGATGAAGATAAAAAGTTAATTGCCTACTGTGGACTCTATTGTGGAGACTGTATTAATTATAAAGGAGAGATTGCAGATTTAGCCAGAGATTTGAGGAAAAAATTAAGACAGGAAAAGTTTGATCGAGTTTCTAAAGGATTATCTAAATACTTTAAGGAATTCAAAGATTATGAAAAGTGTTATGCGACTTTAGGGACCATGGTTAGATTACGTTGCAGTAGAGTTTGTAGAGACGGAGGCGGACCTCCATTTTGTAAAATCAGAAAATGTTGTGAAAAAAAGAATATTCAGGGCTGCTGGGAATGTGAAGAATTTGAAACTTGCGCCAAATTAGATTTTCTAAAACCGATTCATGAAGATGCCCATCTAAAAAATCTAAGGAAAATTAAAAAGCAAGGAACCGATAAATTTCTTTTTGGAAAGAGATATTGGTAAATGATTACAACTTCGTTCCGTTCAAATTGCTTTCGGCAACTTCTTTTATCCGCGGAACGTTGTGCGAAAGAGCGAGCCAGGATAAGGAGAAATCAATATGAAACAATGGTATGAATCTTTATTTGAGAACTATGGTAAAAAGTATGATAATGAAAACTTTACACAAGGCACAATTGGTGAGTGTGATTTCATCGAAAAAGAAATTGATTCTAATAAGTCCATAAAAATAATTGATATAGGATGTGGTACCGGTAGACATTCGATTGAATTAGTAAAAAGGGGTTACAAGGTTACAGGAATTGATTTGTCAGAATCACAATTGGAACGGGCAAAAGAAAAAGCAAAAGCTCAGAACCTGCAAATAGATTTTCAGAAACATGATGCAAGGAATTTGCCATTTAAGAATGAATTTGATTTGGCAATAATGCTTTGCGAAGGAGCATTTCCTTTGATGGAAACAGATGAAATGAATTATGAAATATTAAAAAATGTTGCAAAATCATTAAAGGATCCTGGCAAGCTGATTTTTACAACACTAAATGGATTATTTCCACTATATCATTCAGTTGAGGAATTTAGTGCATCAACAACGGAAGAAGGGAATACGACCTATAGAAGTAATACTTTTGATTTAATGACTTTCCGAGATCACAATATTACCACAGTAGAAGATGATTTTGGCAATAAGAAGGAATTGGAATGTAATGAAAGATATTATGTACCATCTGAAATTACATGGTTATTAAAAACATTAGGCTTTAAAAAGATTGATATTTATGGAGCAAAACTTGGAGCCTTTTCAAGGAATGATAAACTTACAACTGAAGATTTTGAAATGTTGGTTATTGCTGAAAAATAATGGCTTACTCCATCGCACAACAGCGGCTATGCAGTTTGGGCGGAGAAACCGCCCTTGCCCAAATTGCCCTGCCCTCCGCTCAGTATTTCGCAAATTCACAGAATGTTAGATGAAATCTAGCAAAATACGATTAATAAACAATATTTACATCAGGAGGAATAGAGGCATGATGAAAACAGTTGTTGTCTATAAATCAATATCAGGTTTTACTAAAAAATATGCTGAATGGATTTCAGAAGAATTAAGAGCCGACTTATTAAGACTAGAAAAAATAGATATTAGCATATTACTTGAATATGATATTATTATTTATGGTGGAAGCTTACATGCGGTTGGAATAAGTGGAGTAAATATTATAAAAAATAACCTTAACAAATTAAGAGACAAGAATATTATCATCTTTACCACCGGGGCATCGCTGCCAAAAGAAAGTATAGTATCTGAGGTAAAGGGTAGTAATTTTTCAGTAAAGGAACAAAAACAAATACAATTTTATTATTTTCGTGGAGGGTTTGATTTTAATAAATTGAACTTAGTAAATAAGATATTAATGACTTTATTGAAGTGGAAAATAAAATTAAAACAGCATAAAACACCAGATGAAAAAGGGATGTTGGCAGCATACTCCAAAGCAATGGACTTTACTAAGAAAGAAAATATTCAAGAGCTGTTGGAATATGTTCGTTCACTAAAATGAGGAATAATGTGCGACTTAATCTAACAGCGTGTATACATTCCGCTCCCGTTGGTCGCCCTAGGTTATGCCACATTTTCACCTGCGCTATCGCTACGGTGAAAACGTTGTATACACGCGGAACGTTAGGCGAAATACCTAAGCCTGCTTTTAAGAATGAAGATTTACATAAAAGGAGATGATAGAATTATGGCAACAAAATTAGACCTAACGAAAGAATTCAAAACGTATTACACAGCAAAAACGAGACCAGAAGTAGCTGAATTTGGTGAAATTCCGTTTTTGACTATTGAAGGTAAAGGTGAGCCTGGAGGAAAAGAGTTCACAAACAAGGTTGAGGCATTATATCCTCTTGCGTATGGTGTCAAAAAGATCTGTAAAAAGCAGGACAAAGATTTTGGTATTCCAAAATTAGAAGGATTATGGTGGGTAGAATCTGATAAGCCTGCCTTGGAAGTACCTCGTGAAGAGTGGCGGTGGAAACTTATTATTCGTCTGCCTGATTTCGTTACTTCAGAGATATTGGAGAAGGCAAAGGAAGAGGTTTTCAAAAAGAAAGAATTAGAACTGATTAAGAAGATCAAGTTCGAGAAGATGAAGGAAGGTAAATACGTTCAGATATTGCATATTGGTTCTTATTCTACAGAGCCAGAGTCGCTGGTAAAAATGAGAAAACTAATAGAAGAAAAAAACTTTGTTGAAAACGGACTTCATCACGAGATTTATTTATCAGACCCAAGACGGGTTCCTGAAGAAAAAATGAAGACAATACTACGGCAACCAGTAAAAGAAAGAATATAAAAAGGTAGAAAAATGCAATATGAGAACATCCTTAAAAAACTAAAGGCACTATCTAATCCCAAGGCAGTAGAGGGCATGGCGCGGTTTGGTATTAGCCCAGAAAATACTTACGGTGTTTCTGTTCCAAACCTAAGGAAAATGGCAAAAGAAATTGGAAGGGATCACTCTCTTGCTCAACAACTTTGGGATTCAGGTATTCACGAAGCGCGCATACTAGCGAGTATGATTGACGAACCGAATCAGGTGACAAAAAAACAAATGGATGCGTGGATAAGGGATTTTGACTCATGGGACGTATGCGATCAGTGTTGCATGAATTTGTTTGATAAAACACCCATGGCATGGGAGAAGGCAATAGAGTGGACAAATCGCGAAAAAGAATTTGAAAAGCGTGCTGGTTTTGCCTTGATGGCGTGCTTGGCATGGCACGACAAGGAATCACTGGACAAAAAGTTTTTGATCTTACTGCTAGCGATAAAACGGGAGGCGGATGACGATAGAAACTATGTTAAAAAGGCGGTCAATTGGGCGTTAAGGAATATTGGAAAACGGAATTTATATTTAAATAAGAAGGCAATTGAAACCGCAAAGAAGATTCAAAACGAT
>JABUBQ010000022.1_pt1 | contig 17829 bp, 14 predicted proteins | sample 7240351 | NCBI WGS metagenome assembly JABUBQ01 (sample SAMN07256348, study PRJNA390944) | subsurface metagenome | isolation source: Methane hydrate marine sediment | place: Pacific Ocean: Eastern North Pacific, ODP site 1244 | collected 2002 | reverse complement strand
ACCTTCAGGCATCAAGGGAACAGCTAAAATCAATTGAGAAATCATTCGGAGATACTGAAAGGAAATTTAAACTGGGAATGGTGAATGCAACAGATTACCTGATTGAAAAGAATAATTTCGAACAGGCAAAATCAAACCTTACACGTGCTAAGTATGAACTGATATTTAAACAAAAAATACTGGAATTTTATCAGGACAAACCGATTGTTTTGTGAAGCACCCAGCACCCAGCACCCAGCACCCAGTAACAAGTAACAAGTAACAAGTAACAAGTAACAAGTAACAAGTAACAAGTAACAAGTAACACATAACAGATTATAAAATGAAAAAGATTTTAATTATACTATCGATTGTTATCCCGGTTGCTATAGCAGGTTTTATTCTGCTTAAAAAGGAAAAACCGCTAACATTTATATGGGAGACCATACCGGTTGAGAAAGGTGATATGAACAAAGTGGTTACAGCTACCGGTACACTTGAGCCGGTAACTGAAGTACAGGTTGGTACACAGGTGTCAGGCGAGATATCAGATCTTTTTGTGGATTTCAATTCGCAGGTGAAGAAAGGTCAGGTAATTGCTATGATTGATACTACTAATCTGGCTGCTCAAGTGTTTGATTCAAAAGCAAATTATCACAGAAAGAGTATTTTACTTGACCAGGCTAAGAGGGAATACAATCGTATAACGAAGTTGTTTGAGGAGAAAGTTGTTGCTCAGGTTGAGATGGACAAGGCATTGGATGACTACCAGACAGCAGAATCAAATTTGCTTTCGGCAGAAACACAATTAAACAGGGCAAAGATTAGTCTGGATTATGCAACTATCAGATCACCTATAGATGGAATTGTAATCTCGAAAAATGTGGAGCAGGGACAGACTGTTGCAGCCAGCTTTAATTCCCCAACACTGTTTAACCTGGTGAACGACCTTACAAAAATGCAGGTGGAAGCAAGTATTGATGAAGCAGATATAGGCCAGATAGAGGTTGACCAGAAGGTGGATTTTTCTGTTGATGCCTATCCTGATGAGACTTTTAACGGTGTTGTCAGACAGGTTAGGCTAAAACCTGTTATCGTATCAAACGTAGTAACATACACTGTTATAATTGATGTACCCAACCCCGACATGAAACTTATGCCGGGTATGACAGCAACTATTACTGTAATGATTGATAACAGGAAAGATATTTTGAAAGTTCCGTCAAGGGCTCTCAGCTTTACTCCGCCTTCGGATTATTTAACTTATTATTATGAAAGCTTGCCCGATTCTATGAAACAGGACATTATCGAGATGAGAGAAAGGATAGTTGAACGAATGAAATCGATGGGACTTTCTGACAAAGAAATTGAAAGCGGGCTTGAAAGGTTCAGCCAGACTGCAATGTTCAGGCAGGGAAGCGGAGGCAGACCGGCAGGGGGCTCAAATATGGGAACCGGACCAGGCAGTGGATCCAGGATGGGCATGCAGAATATGAGCCGGCAACAAGGTAGTAGCAACAGAGGAAATTCCGGCAGGATATGGATAAAGGAAAATGAAGCTGTTAGTCCGCTTATGGTAATTACAGGGTTAAGTGAAGGAGGGTTTGTTGAGATACGTTCTCCACGTCTTAAGGAAGGCATGGAGGTAGTAATGGGAGTTGAGTACAATGAAGAAAAGGCTAAGGATCAGGATCAAAGAAGTCCATTTATGCCAACTCCCGGAAGTGGAAGAGGACATGGTCTTCGTTGATACATCTAAGAGCTAATTATGATATTACAATATTCAATTATTTAGAATAATGAAGGAACAGGATCAGGAAAGGAAAAAGATTATTTTAGTTAAAAACCTGTCAAAGATATACGACATGGGTGCCGTAAAAGTGCATGCATTACGTGGAATTGATATGGATATTCATGAGGGTGAATTTACTGCAATAATGGGTCATAGTGGTAGTGGCAAATCAACACTTCTCAATATATTTGGTTGTCTGGATGTGCCAACTGAAGGAAAGTATTGGCTCGATGGTGCCGATGTTAGCCATCTGAACAAAAACCAGTTAGCCAGGATGAGAAACAAGAAAATTGGTTTTGTTTTTCAAACCTATAATCTTTTACCAAGGACTTCAGCGCTTGAAAATGTTGAACTGCCATTGCTTTATAATCCGGAGATCAGAAGAAAAGAAAGGAAGGAAAGGGCTATGAATACTTTGGAATTAGTAGGGCTTACCGATTGGTCTGAGCATTTCCCAAACCAGCTTTCAGGAGGTCAGCAACAACGTGTAGCAATAGCCAGGGCACTGGTAAATGATCCTGTAATAATGCTTGCCGATGAACCGACAGGGAATCTCGATACACGGACAAGTTTTGAGGTGATGGAAATTTTCCAGGAGCTTAACGGGAGAGGAATAACCATCGCGTTAGTTACTCATGAGATTGATATTTCAAAATTTGCTGCACGAAATATCCTTTTTCGTGATGGAAGGATTAGTAAGGAAACTATGGTTGAGAATATTAAAAATGCCAGAGAAGAGCTTGAAAAACTACCTCCGGAAGATGAAGAAACGGAGAAGATGAGAAGATGAGAAGATGAGAAGATGAGAAGATGAGAAGATGAGAAGATGAGAAGATGAGAAGATGAGTTAACATAATTAATAAAATCTTTATATAAGAAAATGAATCTGCTAAATTTATTTGTAATTGCATTACGATCGCTGAACAAGAATAAGATCAGGTCGTTACTAACAATGCTGGGGATCATTATCGGCGTGGCTTCGGTAATTGCTATGCTGGCTATCGGTCAGGGCTCGAGGGATAGTATTGAAAAACAGATATCCGGACTGGGCTCTAATGTTATTATGGTTTTTCCGGGTGCAACTTTCAGGGGAGGGGTTGCTACTGCGGCAGGGTCTGCCCAGAGTCTGGAAATGGACGATCTGGAGGCTATCCGGGTTAATTGCCCGTCGGTAAAATATCTCAGTCCGGTTGCACGCGCCGGAGGTCAGATCATTGCAGGATCAAATAACTGGAATAGTTCCATTCGCGGTGTGTATAATGAATATCTGGATATAAGAAATATTGAGGTGGAAAGCGGATCACGCTTTGCGGAAACGGATGAGAAAAGGGCTTCAAAAGTATGTATCATCGGACAGACTGTAGCAGAAAACCTGTTTGATGAATATACCGACCCTGTTGGTGAAAAGATAAGGATAAATAAAATACCTTTTACTGTGATAGGTTTGTTAAAAGAAAAAGGTCAGGGTGGAATGGGAGAGGATCAGGATGATATAATTTATGCCCCGTTCTCAACTGTCCAGCGCAGGATGCGAGGTGACAGACAGAATATCCAGCAGATTTATATTTCGGCAGTGTCTGAAGAAAAAATTGAACTGGCATCTGAAGAGATTGATGAATTACTGAGAACACGGAAAAATATCAGTAAGTATGAAGATCCTCCGTTTAATATTCGCACACAAACTGAGATAGTTGAGATGTTTACATCTACATCAAATACTATGATGGTATTACTGGCAGGTATAGCCAGCATTTCACTGATAGTTGGCGGCATTGGAATTATGAATATTATGCTTGTATCTGTAACAGAAAGGACAAGGGAGATTGGACTCAGGATGGCAGTTGGGGCAAGGGGTAAAGATATTCTTCGCCAGTTCCTGCTTGAAGCAATATTATTGAGTCTGCTTGGCGGATTAATCGGGGCTGCTTTCGGAATATTGTCATCAAGACTGTTTGTTGCAATAATGGATTGGCCTGTGACTGTTTCAAGCTATTCTGTTGTTCTGGCATTTTCTTTTGCCTTTATCATTGGGGTCTTTTTTGGCTGGTATCCTGCCGGCAAAGCTGCAAGGCTAATACCAATGGATGCGTTAAGGTATGAGTAAGGTTTTCTTCCTGATAATTGCTATTCGCCGGTGAATCAATGATAGTGCAAAAATAATTAAAACTTCTCCTAAAAGGAAGATGCCCCACCTAAAATTTTCTGGCATATAGCTTGTCAGGTCATTGATAAAATCCTGGTTGGTGGTAAGAGACGAAAGTTCCTTCAGGTAACCGCCCTTGATAAGCAAATGAGTATAATCCCAGATGAAACTGATAAATATGATAACGGCACCAGAGATAATCATAACCCATTCATAGGAAACCAGTTTGAAATGTTTTTTTGCAGTTTCGCCTGCAAATATTAGAGCAGCCATATAAATCATTGAAAAAGAGCAAATAACCGGTGTTAAAACCGGACCAACCCATATAATTGGAATTAGAAAAAGTATATCCCATGTAAGGAGTGAATCAGGCCAGCCAATAAGAAGCTTCAACCCGCAATAATAAAAAAGATCCCATATAGCAAACGAGAAAAGAAAAAAACCAAATTGTTGGAGACCTGTTTTTCCGGCAAGAAGTCCGATACAAACGAGCATTATTATAGTAGCCAATTCCCTTATAAGTTCAAAAGAAAAAATATCAGGATCAATTAGATTTAATGGAAATTCAAATCCTTCAGGGTAATACAGCTCACGAAGATAAATTACAAGAATGGCTTCGAAGAAGCCCATTGCAAGTGCGAAAACAGATGTTTTCCAGATTTTTGTTGTAATATCACGGGAAAACCAGGGGTTGATCATAGGATATTTATTTTTCATCAGCTTTACCGGTCATTGGCACGAATCTTACACCGTATAGTTTTTTTTCACTGATTTTACCGTTTTTACTTTTTTTAACCACCACAAGGTTCTGTATCCATCCTTCTTTACCTACAGGAATAACGATCCTGCCTCCGGGTTTCAATTGTTCTATCAATGGGGAAGGGATCTTTTCCGGGGCACATGTAACAATGATACCATCATACGGGGCAAACTCTTCCCACCCAAAATATCCATCACCTATTTTTACTTTAATGGTTTTATAACCAAGGTTATTCAGAACTTTTTTTGCTCTCAAGCCAAGCTTTTCAATAATCTCTATTGTGAATATGTGAGGTGTTAGTTCGGATAATACCGCTGCCTGGTAACCGCTGCCTGTTCCGATCTCAAGAATTCTGTCTCCCGGTTCAATTTCCAGAAGCTCGGTCATATGTGCAACGATCAGTGGTTGCGAGATTGTTTGTCCGCTTCCGATGGAGAGAGGATGGTTTCTGTACGCATTTGCCAGTTGATGCTCCGGAACAAAATTGTGACGTGGCACTTCTTTCATTGCATCAAGAACTTTCTTATCCGTTACAGGATCATACGGAGATTGGGCGATATCCTTTAAAACCATCTCTTCTCTTTCATCTTGTCTTTCCATGAATCTGGGACGGTACCATTCTGTAGTGTCCTGCTGGTTTTTCATAACCTGCTGGTTTTTAAGTGATATGATTTCAGGGATTACATCGTATTTTTTTCGGGGTGAAATGCATAATGTTAACAACCCCTGACTCAGGATAAGGAACAATATTAATATAACTTTTATTAGATGTCCCATTATAATACGATACTATATTCTAATTTCAATGTTTGATAAACGGAAATTTATCAAAAAATATTTCCTATAAAAATACTTCATTTTATTCATCTTATCAAACTGAATTGGAAGAAAAACATATTCAAATCTATAGGCAGGTAGCGATATTTTCAATCAGGACTTTTCTGTTTAGAGGTTTGGCCATATACATACAAAATCCTTTCTCAAGAGCATTTTTCTTTTGGAACATTTCTGAGAAAGCTGTAAGAGCAATAACAGGAAGTTTGTTATTTCCCATTTTACGTATCTTTTCTATTGCTTCGAATCCATCCATAATGGGCATTTTAAGGTCCATAAGGCAAAGATTTATTTCAGGGTATTCATCCAGCATTTCAAGTGCCTGTTTTCCATTCCAGGCATGTAGCAGATCTACCCCGGTGTTTCTCAGGATCGCTTCAAGCAGAAGAAAATTGGAATTTTCATCCTCAACAATAAGTATTGTAGCTCCTTCAAAGTTTCTTTTCGAAGGATTAGTTTTTTCTTTACTTCCGAACTTTTTGGAGCGATAAGATATATTCATACCCTTATCGTCAAAGAAACTGTAAGTATTTGATACATTAGTTAAATTCATAGTATTTAGGTTTAGTTTTTGTTGTTGGTATTTTTAGTTTAATTTTGGTGGCAAACCATTTTGTGCCGGGATAATATTTTTTATAACAGTTATACATATTTAATTCAAGTTTGTTACTTGTTAGGTGGTAAGAGATTGATTTTATCGTTGTACCCGTCCTGAAGCATCGCCTCCCATTAATTTTTCAACTTCAGATATTGAGACCCGATTGAAATCTCCACTAATTGAATGTTTCAGACAACTTGCTGCTACTGCAAAGTTCAGAGCATCTTCTTTTTTTGTGTAATTTAATAATCCATAAATTAAACCACCTGAAAATGCATCGCCACCACCAACACGATCAACAATATCTGTAATATCATATTTACGGCTTAAATAAAATTTGTCACGGTCATTCAGGCAGGCAGCCCATCCATTATGATCAGCACTCTTGCTTTCCCGCAATGTTATAGCTATCGTTTTCATCTGTGGAAATTTTTCCAATACTTTTTGTGTGAGTTTTTGATATTGTTCAACATTCAGCTCTCCTTTTTCAACTTTAACATCAATTGAAATACCCAGCGATTTTTGACAATCTTCTTCATTAGCAATTCCAATATCAACAAACTTAACCAGTTCATTCATTACTTCAACAGCTGATTTGCCGTATTTCCATAAATTTGCACGATAATTAAAATCACAAGAAACTGTTAAGCCCATTTCTCTTGCTGCTTTAACCGATTCAATTGCCAGTTCAGCAGCGGATGCGCTTATTGCCGGAGTAATTCCAGTAATATGGAACCAATTACAACCGGTAAATGTTTTCTCCCAGTTAATGTCACCCGGTTTAGCTAATGCGATTGCTGAATAAGCCCGGTCATATATTACCTTTGAAGGGCGTTGGTTAGCTCCATTCTCTAAAAAATAAATACCCATTCGGCCAGTGCCACTTATAATAGTAGAAGTATCAACACCAAATCTTTTTAGTTCAGCTATGCAAGCATTTCCAATATCATTTGAAGGTAAAACTGTTACATATGCCGCATCCATGCCAAAATTGGCTAATGAAACAGCTACATTGGCTTCTCCTCCACCAAAGGTTGCTTCTAATAAAGGTGATTGAAAAAATCGTTCGAAATTTCTCGGCTTTAGACGTAACATGATTTCGCCAAATGAAATAACTCTTTGATCCATTTTTATCTCCTCCTGGTTTGTATTGTAATATTTTTTTGTAGTAAATGAACTACAAATCCATCAATTTCTTCCTTCAAATAAACAGCAACAATCGGCCCGCCAGCTGGTCTTTTGGCTGTGGTCATATCAGCTCTGAAACCATTCCGTTCCAAATAAGCGATTGCCCTTGGAATACTATTGGTTTTAATAGCAATATGTCCGTTTTTATCGAGCCCGATACTTTTTTTAATTTTAATTCCTGTGCCGGCAAAATTTGAATTATTACCTTCTTTAAGTGTGAAATTAAATATTTGATAAAACTTTTTAGTAACAGATAATGAACTGTCAGCATCTGGCATATTAATATCAATATGGGCTAAATCAAATCCCATTATTAAGTTTACTGCTTCGCGGGTTAATCGTGTTATCTCAGCAAAATCACCCTTTTTGATTAACTTATCTTTGACCATCCAACTGCCTCCACAAGCCAATACTTTATTAAAGTTAAGGTAATCAACAATGTTTTTTGCATTAATACCACCGGTTGGAATAAACTTTATCATACTGTACGGTGCGCTCATTGCTTTTAAAGTATTTAAGCCACCGAAAGCTTCTGCCGGGAAAAATTTGACTACCTCAAGTTCAAAACCCAACGCCATTTCAATATCGGTTGGATTACTGCATCCTGGGGTTATCGGTAAACCTTTTTTAATACAAAATTCAACTACGGCAGGGTTAAAACCAGGACTAACCATGAATTTGGCTCCAGCTGTGATAGCACTTTGAGCTTGCTTCACATTTAAAACCGTACCTGCACCGACCAGCATCTCAGGAAAAGCTTTAGATATATTACTGATTGCTTCTGCAGCTGCATCAGTGCGGAAAGTGATCTCGGCCAAAGGTAAGCCACCTTCAATAAGCGCCTTCCCTAATGGTACAGCATCTGTTGCATTATCAATTTTTACCACCGGGACTATTCCTAAATCACCAATTTTCTTTAAGATATCATTCATTATTTTTGCTCCTATATATAAATAAACAATAAACTAAGCCAATTTATTAACAGGATATTTAGGTTTTCCTGATAATAAAACATCTTTTATATTCTCAGCAACTTTCCTTTTCAATTCACTCATAGCTTCCTCACTATATCAGCCAACATGATCAGTCAGAACACAGTTTTCAATTCTCATAAAAGGGCTGTCTTTATCAATTGGTTCTTTGCAATGAACATCAAGGCCGGCACTATTGATCTGCCCTTTTGTTAAAGCATCAATCAAGGCTTTTTCATCAATAACCGGGCCCCGTGAAGTATTTACAATAATTACTGACGGCTTCATCATTCTAAAAGCTGAAGCATTAATAATACCACGGGTTTTGTCATTCAATGGCATATGAACTGATATATAATCAGCATTTTTTAGCGCTTCTTCCCATTCAACTTTTTCGGCTCCCTGTGATCTAATGGTTTCGGCATCTATAAATGGATCGTAAATTAAAATTCTTGAGAAACCAAATCCTCTAATTTTTCGGTACAGACAACGGCCAATCATTCCAAATCCGAGAAAGGTGAAGGTTTTGCCGGCTATTCGATAAATCGGATCGGCCTTTCCGATATTCCATTGACCAGCTCGTACCTGCGCATCACGACGGGCTACTTTACGTGCACAAGCCATTAATAAAGCTAATGCCTGATCAGAAACTTCTTCAGCACAATAATCGGGAACATTTGTTAAGTAAATTCCCTTTTGAGTACAAGCTACAACATCGACATTGTCATATCCAACTCCATACCTGGCAATAACTTTGCATCTTTCTAACTGATTAATTACTTCTGCAGACATTGGAGCAAGATTAACCATAATTCCATCAGCATCTTTACAATTGTTAATAACATCCTGAATAGTAGTACAGTGGTAAAAAATCTTAATTTTGTACCTGGTCTTTTTATACTGGACTCATTAATATTAATTGAGTTTTACCTAAGGACTTTTCGGAGTGGACTCAATTTTTAATTTATTTTTTCTCCTATTTTAGATTTTTAACCGGCCTGTTTGTTTCTACAACTTCACGAATATCCTAAGGGCACCTCTAAAAACCACTTTTTTCTATACCGTTGTTTAACACAAATATATTTATTAAGTTTCTAAAAACCTAATTTTTGTTCTCCCCCTCTATTTTTTATATACCTAATAATTAGATAATTATATTAACAATAGGTTTTTAGAGATGCCCTTATATTTATAAAATAAATTAGTGAAATATTTTTACTTATTTGGTAATGAATTTTTTTTCTGCCAATTTTAGAAAAAACAATATGTTTACAATCGGATATGATATAGGCAGTTCATCGGTAAAAGTCGCACTATTTGATATTTCAAATGGTTCTTGTATTGCATCAGCATATTCTCCTGATGAGGAAATGACTATTTCTGCTTTGCAATCAGGATGGGCTGAACAAGATCCTGAAATGTGGTGGCAGCATCTTAAGAATGCTACGAAAAAAATGTTTTCCGGAACACGCATTGATAAAAAAAATATAAAAGCGATTGGTATTTCTTACCAGATGCATGGTCTGGTTGCTGTAGATAAGGAACTTAATGTTCTGCGTCCTGCAATAATCTGGTGCGATAGCCGGGCTGTTGAAACCGGGAACAGGATTATTGAAGATCTGGGTGCAAAGGAGTGCTTTTCCTCTTTGCTAAATTCACCGGGCAATTTTACAGCTTCAAAACTTAAGTGGGTTAAAGACAACGAACCTAAACTTTTCGAAAAGATCCATAAGATCATGCTCCCGGGTGATTATATTGCCATGCGAATGACCGGGAATGTGCAAACTACTATACCCGGATTATCAGAAGGGATTTTCTGGGATTTCAATAAAAATGAAGTGTCGTGTATGTTGCTGAATTATATCGGGATATCGAATGATATGTTTCCTGAAATAATTCCAACTTTCTCAGATCAGGGTGCTTTATTAAAGTCTGTTTCAGATGAACTTGATTTGCCACCTGGACTGAAAGTTTCATACCGGGCAGGTGATCAGCCTAATAATGCCTTTTCATTAAATGTTTTGGAACCCGGTGAGGTTGCTGCGACTGCAGGAACATCAGGGGTAATATACGGTGTTACTGACCAGGTTAAATACGACCCTGAATCAAGAGTTAATAGTTTTGCCCATGTGAACTATGCTGAAAAAGATCCACGGATTGGTGTACTTTTATGTATTAACGGAACAGGCATACTAAATTCCTGGCTAAAGAAAAATGTTGCTGATCAGGGAACCGGTTATGAAGAAATGAACAAGATTGCATCCGGGGTGTCTGCCGGATCAGATGGTTTGCTGGTATATCCTTTTGGTAATGGTGCTGAAAGGGTATTAGGAAACCGGGATATTGGTTCAATAATTAAAAATCTGAATTTTAACATACATCATAAAGCACACCTGTTCAGAGCTGCACAGGAAGGAATAGCATTTTCACTTAAATATGGAATGGATGTTATGAAAGATACAGGTATAGAAACAGAGGTTATTAGAGCCGGAAAAACAAATATGTTCCTTAGTGATCTGTTTTCTTATACTCTTGCAACACTTACCGGTGCTGTAATTGAGCTCTATAACACAGATGGTTCGCTTGGTGCCGCCAGGGGAGCAGCAATAGGTGCCGGCATATTTGGATCTCCAAAAGAGGCATTTACAGGGTTAACATTAATGAAAAAGATAGAACCGGTTACAAAAATAAAATCGCAAATCCATGATTCTTTTGAAGTGTGGAAAAAGTATCTCTTGAAGAATATGAATAGCCTATAAGAATATAAAAATGCAAAGTATAAACTTACTCCTCCATATTATACCTTATTTTACTTAGTTTATCAATATTATCTTCTTTGCTAACAGGTTTTATCCTGAAGGTGTATTCATATTCATTATTTATTAGCGTGTATTGCTTGTGTGGCATGGCTCCCCATGAGTTATCACCGGCTACCCCCCGTTGACGGTAATCTACCAGCAGTGTAATGAAATCTCTTTCCTCAAGTTCATATTCATGTTTAATTCCCCTGGATTCCTGTGTTAGATCTTCAGGAGTATAATAGAGTGCTGAAAAATCGAAAGTTGGCATTCCTGTAATCATAATCCCATCACCATTTTTATCGCACAGTGTAACCCAGCGTGTATCACAGCGGTTACCAGTTTCCTGTGGACTGATATAAGGGTAGTACATTTTCTCAACTGTGGTTTTGTATTTGCCAACAAAAGATGCAGTTTTTCTGTCCCAGTAGTTTTCGTACGGTCCTTTGCCATAATAGGTTACTGTAGAAAATTCTGAAGGTAACTGAAGCATCATTCCAAATCGGGGGATCTCCGGCATTTTCTCATTAGAGGAAGAAAAATGATTGTTGATAATAATTTCGCCGTTTCCAAGAACTGTATAACTAATTATAAGATCCGATTTAGTTTCAGGGAGATAATACTTTGCTGAGATCTTAACTGATTTTTCTGAATTTTCAAAAAATGTCAGATCCTTCAGTTCTTTGTTTTTCCAAACATGTCGCCAGGCTCCTGATATTAAAGGCATTCTGTTTCCGAAATCATTGTCAGTAGGTGCTCGCCAGAAATTGGGTTTAACAGGTTCATTCAGAAGTTCCATATTTTTGTATGAATAAGAAACAAGTTGACCTGAAGAGATATCCCAGATTGCTGAAAAGTTTTTGCCCAGGATGATTATCTGTTTATCTGATTTTTCTACATGTATGGGATCAAGTCCTTCTATGGAAATATTTTTTACTGATTTTCGTACAGGAAGTTTAATCTGCTCTGTTGCTAATTCAAAACCTTCAGGTATAAGTGGTAGTTCCTTGTTGGTTTTGAAACTGAAATTAATAAAATATTCAGCACCGGGTTTAGGGTCAATTGCATGTAGGGAAATCTCAATATTCTTGCTGTCGCCGGGTTTGATATCAGGTGAAGTGAGATTCCCATATGATAGTTTTGTTCCGTCTTCCAGTAGTTCCCATGTGATATTCAGGTGGTCAAGTGTGATGAAGTCATATTTGTTTTTTATTCTGAATATTCCTTTTCCGGGATCAACGGGTTCTATCTTTACATACTGGTAAACCTTTTTTACTTCCCATGCTCCGGGGTTGGGAGTACGGTCAGGATTTACCAGTCCGTTTATGCAAAAGTTCTGATCACTTTGTATTGTATCTGTACCCCAGTCGCCACCAAAAGCCCAGTATTCTTCACCTGCCTCATTTTTCTTTGCTAATCCCTGGTCAACCCAGTCCCAGATTGAACCACCCTGCAGGACATCATATTTCTCAATCACATCCCAGTAATCCTGGAAGTTTCCGGTACTGTTTCCCATAGCATGAGCATATTCGCACATGATCAAAGGGCGGTCAGGATTGGAATTAGCATATTTTTCAAGATGCTCCAACCTGGCATACATGGGGCAATAGATGTCTGTATTAGACCCATCCCCGGCTCGTTCGTAATGAACCGGTCGTGAATTGTCACGTTGATGGATCCATTCATAACAGGCAGTGAAATTTATACCATCGCCAGCTTCATTTCCCATCGACCAGATAATAATTGAAGGATGATTCTTATCCCGTTCTACCATTCGTATTACACGGTCGAGATGAGCTTCTTTCCACGCAGAGTCTTTTGCAAGACTCCTTTTTCCGTAGCCCATTCCATGTGATTCAATATTTGCTTCATCTATTACATACAGGCCGTATTTATCACACAGGTCGTACCAGTACGGGTCGGTTGGATAATGACTGGTCCGGACAGTATTGATATTGAACCGTTTCATTGTTTGAATATCTTTGAGCATTAATTCCCTGGAGATCACATGACCGGTGTATTGATCATGTTCGTGACGATTAACACCTTTAATGTAAATAGCTTTTCCATTAACCAGTAATTGAGCGTCTTTTATTTTCACATTTCGAAAACCAATATTGCAACTAACAGCTTCGATGGTTTTATTATTCTGATCTATTATTTCAAGAACCAGTTTATATAGATTTGGTGTTTCAGCAGTCCATTTGGCAGGATTATCAATTGTATTATCAAAGCGGATAATATTATTTCCTTTATTTTTGATATCAATATCTTTTTCTTCTGAAAGGATTATCTCTTTATTTTTGTCAAGAAGAGTGATTTTCAGGTTGTGTTTTTCAGATTCTTTTTCCGGGAGATAGTTTTTAATTTCAGCATCAACTTTTAGCAAACCATTCTTATAATTTTGATCAAGATCAGCATGTGCAAAGAAATCGCGTATATGTATTAATGGTGTTGCATAAAGATATACATCACGCTCAATGCCACTTATGCGCCGAATATCCCTCACTACTGGAATCCTGTCGGTTCTTACCGTCGTACATTCACCATACCTGAGAATTGGGATAACAGACAGATTTTTATTCATTTCGGAGCAGTTAAATCTGCTTTCTATCTATGGATAAATGGTAAAAAGGTGGGATACAGCCAGGGTGCCAAAACACCGGCAGAATGGGATGTTACTTCTTATTTGAATGAAGGTAAAAATACTCTTGCTGTTGAGGTATATCGCTGGAGTGACGGCTATTTCCTGGAGTGTCAGGATTTCTGGCGCATAAGTGGCATGGGGTGTCTCTTTGTTTCGGTTGAAAATTGCAGGATCTTCAAGATCTGCAGGGAAATCTTCCTGGCAAATACCAAAAAAAGAAAACAAAGTGAGAATTGTTAATGTAACAAATAGATACTTAATTATTTTTTTCATTTTAATTGGATTATTTTAGTGGAATAAAATGATTTGATTACTTCAAATATACTTTTAATTTTACTTTATATCAATGGTAAAAAAGTAGCAAAAAGCAACGTAATCAGGAAGCCAACGATGGCCATTACTGCCAGGGTAACGGTCCAGGTTTTTATAGCTTCCATCCCTGTAAACCCGCTCATTTTTGCATATATCCAGAAGCCACTGTCATTCATCCATGCACCGCACTGGGCTCCGAAACCTATTGCTGCAGCGATATATACGGGATGAAATCCAATTATTTCTACAGATGGCAGCATTGTAGCTATCATTGCAGAAGTTGTGATCATGGAAACAGTTGTTGAACCCTGGGCAAACTTGAGCAGGGAAGCAATAAGAAACGACATAAACAACAGTCCTATTCCTCCTAATTGTTGGTCTGTACCATTACTGAACAAGGCTTGAATAGCAGGTCCTACCTGTGCTTCCTTAAGCATGGCTCCGAACGCTCCACCTGCAGATGTGATAAGGATAATGATCCCGCCACTCATTAATGAGCTTTCTACTGTTTTTCCAAATTCTTTCATTTTAGGACGACGCTGGCGGTAAAACACAAAAAGTGCGATAATTGCTGAAACCAACATTGCCAGGTTGGCATTGCCAAGTACAGCGGTTATCTCTTCAGCCTGTTTTATACTGGAGGTAATTTCAGCTCCTTTTGCCAGTGTGGAGACAATGGTATGAGCTGATATCATGAGCAGTGGAAGAATGATCGGTAACAGTGAGGTGAGTAAGCCTGGTAAACGGTCATCGGGCATGGGTTCAGACTCTTCCTCAGCACCTTCGATAGGACGCATTGGAATATCCATTCTCCTTGAATAATACTTAATAAATAACATAATTATAATTGCCGTCGGGATGGCAACCAATAAGCCGATGGCTATCATAAATCCAAGATCAATACCTAATGTTTCAGCCATAATCAGCGGACCCGGTGTTGGGGGTACCAGCGAATGTGTGATAGATGCGCCAGCACCCATAGCCAAAACAAGCAGTACATAATTAATTTTGGTGCGGCGGTGCATTGAACGTGCAAGGGGGATCAATAAATAGAAAACTGTATCAAAAAAAACCGGTATCGATAGCAGAAAACCGCTGGACATAAGTGATATAGAACTGTTTTTTATACCGAAAAGCCTGATAAACCATTGGACTATTCTATCTGCTGCTCCACTTTCTATCAGGCACCTGCCGATAATGGCTGCCAGTGCTATTACAATACCGATTTTGCCGGCTGTTGATCCGAAAGCCATAGCAACACGACTGATCTTCTCGGAAAACTCTCCGGGAGCCAGCAAACTGACAATAATCGATGCTGTAATAAGGGCAAGAAAAGCGTTAAGGCGCAGAAAAATTATCAATCCAATTACGATAACTATTCCAATGAGCAGGATTAACAAGGGAGGGATTTCTAACATAAGGAGAGTGGGGTTAAATGAAAAATAAATTTTATTTTCAAAGATAGTAATAAACAGGATTCAGTGAAATTTGTATGTTTGTAATCATTTTAATTCTTACTTCTTAATTAAATTCCGGAAAATGAAAAGAAATAATCTTAAACAAACGGGAATGCTGATTTTATTAATATCAACATTTTTGATCTGTAATCTTCCTGCTCAGGAGGAAAATAATTTATTTAAAGAGAGTTGTACAAGTATTATGGTTGGAAAAGATGCCAGTACTGATGGTTCAGTAATGACAAGTCATACCTGTGATGCATATTACAGGACATGGCTGGAATTTGTTCCTGCAAAAGAATATGAGCCTGGTACTAAACATCCGGTTAACTGGGGGACAATGCATACAAGCAGTGCATGGAGCAATGAGAATATAGAATGAATGAAAAACAGCTTGCTATTGGAGAAACAACATTTGGTGGTCGCAGGGAAATGCGAAACAAAGAAGGATTATTTTTAATTGAGGAACTGGAAAGAGTTGCCTTGCAACGATGCACTACAGCAAGAGAGGCAATAAAACTTATTGGCAAATTAATTAAAGACTACGGTTATGCTGATGGCGGTGAATGTATAACTATTGCTGATCCAAATGAAGTATGGCATATGGAGATACTTGGTGAAGGAGGTGATAATATCGGAGGTGTCTGGGCTGCGCAGCGCATACCGGATGATCACGTTGGTATTGCTGCTAATATTTGCCGGATTGGAGAAATGGATTTGAAGAACCCTGATTATTATATGGCTTCAGAAAACGTTTTTGATGTGGCAAAGGAATTAGGATTCTGGGATGGTAAAAAACCTTTCAAATTCTGGGAAGCATATTCAGGAAGAAAACCATTTTCGAGTCGTGAATATTTTGTTTTCAACAATCTGGCACCATCACTAAATCTGGAGTATGAAGCTAAAGAATTACCGTTTTCAGTTAAACCCGAAAACAAAGTTGATATCCGTGAAATATTGAAGTTCTTCAGGACAACATACGAAGGCACGGAATGGGATATGACAAAAAACCTCAAAATAGCTGTGAAACGCAAAGATAAAAATGATAGTGTATACACTGATACAACTATAAGCCCAAGTGCTCATCCCTGGATGGCACGGGATAAGCGCAATATGTTAAATGCAATAAAACCTGGTTTGGTATCAAGACACAGGCCAATAGCCGTTCAGTATTGTGCTTATTCATTTATTGTTCAGTTAAGGGATTGGTTACCTGATGAGATTGGAGGCAGGCTATGGTTTGGTTTTGATGTTCCACGGGAAAGTCCAAGGATCCCGATCTATGCTGCAAATTTAAGTCTGCCTAAGAGCTTTTATGTTTGCGGACAGGATCATTTTAGCCGTGAGTCAGCTATGTGGGCTTTCCGGAGAGCAAACCGTCTGGCTACTGTGAAATGGGGTGATGGAAAGAAAATTATTGAACCTGTTGTTGCAGAATTTGAGAATAAAGCTTTTGATGAAATTGATTTTATTGAAAATAAGGCTATGGAGTTATTGCAAAAGGATAAAGAGAATGCTGCAGCAGGTAATGAAACCAGGCTATGCCGGGAATTTCTAACAAGGTATTCAAATGATTTCGCCCGTGCAGCTGTTGATAGATGGTGGGAGTTAGGTGATGAACTATGGGTGAAGTTCAGATGGTCGTTCTAAATAAAAATGTAATGAAGAAAAACCTACTCGACAACCTGAACTGGAAGCCTCCTGAAGATTGGAAAACTATTAAGACCATTGATATGCATACCGGAGGCGAACCATTAAGGGTGTTTACAGAAGGATTACCTGAAATACCTGGCAAATCTATTCTGGATAAAAGAAAGTATTTCAGGGACCATTACGATGATATCCGTACAGCTATTATGTTGGAACCACGGGGGCATGCTGATATGTATGGTGCAGTTATTACTGAACCCACAACACCGGATGGTGATTTCGGTGTGTTTTTTATGCATAATGATGGTTACAGCACTATGTGCGGGCATGCAATAATTGCGTTAACAAAACTTGTGTTGGAAACAGGAATTATTGTAAAAACAGGTAAAAATCCGGTACTTAAAATTGATACACCAGCCGGAAGAATTGAATCAACTGCAGTAGTAAAGGATGGTATTGTAAAAGAAGTTTCCTTCAGGAATGTGCCATCATTCGTATTATTACAAGATCAATCAGTTGAGGTTCCGGGGATTGGCCGGATCGATTTTGATGTAGCGTTTGGGGGTGCTTTTTATGCATTTTGTGAGGCAAGAGACCTGGGGCTTAACCTGGATAAAAGTGATTACGGGAAAATAATTGATTTAGCCTGAATAATTCATAAAAAACAAAAGAAATGGGAAAGAAAATTGGTTATCTCATT
>JABUBQ010000021.1_pt1 | contig 18235 bp, 15 predicted proteins | sample 7240351 | NCBI WGS metagenome assembly JABUBQ01 (sample SAMN07256348, study PRJNA390944) | subsurface metagenome | isolation source: Methane hydrate marine sediment | place: Pacific Ocean: Eastern North Pacific, ODP site 1244 | collected 2002 | reverse complement strand
CCACCTGAAGAAGTGTCTCCTAAGATAGGAATCCTATACTCCAAAACGGGCATTTACTCCTTTATGGGGCCTGATGAGTTGGATGGCATACTGATGGCACTTGAAGACCACGGACCGGTGTTGGGTAAAACCCCGGAGCTTTTCATCAGGGATGATGGTACAGACATAAGTATAGCGACGGCTGCCGCTAGAGAGCTGATAACAGTGCGCGATGTGGATTTCATAATTACCGGCGATATGAACACGCCTGTGGGCAACGCAGTGGCTGAAGTTTGTGATGAGTATAAGATACCCTTCCTTTACTCATCAGGAGGTTCCGCGATGATGTCTGGTATAGGTAAGGCCTACACATATCCGCAGGGTGTGATCGAACCGAACCCCCATCCATACACGTTTTATACTTGGCTAAACACCGTGCAGCGTGGATTTGCCTGCGTTGATGTGGCGAAAATATATGGCGCGGGATGGTTCTTCCTAGCCTCTGATTATGATCATGGCAGGGAAGGCGTTGGGTTCGCTCAACAATACCTGCAGGAAGAATTCGGGGATAAATATGTGAATCTAGGCGAAGCCTGGGAGAAACAGGGTGAAACAGATTACACCACAGCCATAACCAGGGCAATAGCGGCAGAACCGGATGTAGTATTTGTACTTATTCCGGGAAGATTTGTTCAATTTCAGAAGCAAGCAGCTGCCCTGGGGCTCACTGACATAGCTCAAATACATTGGTCTTACGGTGAAAGAGGCTCGGCTACGGCAGCTGGTGAAGCAGCCTATGGTCTTACTTCATCCGTCGACTATGTGGTAGATAACCCAGACTGGCCATTGGCTAATGAGTTCGCCCTTAGGTTCTATGATAGATATGGTTATTGGCCTGGATGGCCGTCATCTGCTACATACAGTGGCACGCAGTTAATGCTTATGGCTGTTGAAAGGGCAGGGAGCTTAGATGCGGTAGATATAGTGAGAGGCTTTGAGGGGTGTGAGAATCCGAATCCCATCAACGGGAAGCCTTTCTATATGAGAGCCTGCGACCATAAGAGTGTACAACCATTATACACAGTCCAATGGGTAGAGTCGGATGTATATGAGCCGGGTTACTGGAAGATTCTAGCCAAAGTTGCCGAACCGGACAAGGGATTGTTACCCTGTGAGTGGAAAGCCAACTACGATAAAATGGAGTACTAATCTCCGCTTGGCTCAAGGTAATGAAGAGAGGAGCTGCATGGGCAACCAAGAGGTTATACTAGAAACAAAGGAATTAACAAAGAGCTTTGGTGGTTTAACCGCCGTTGACCATGTTAGCTTCTCTCTTCGCAGAGGAGAGATAAGAGCCCTCATCGGCCCTAACGGAGCTGGTAAAACAACCCTTTTTAACCTGATAGCTGGGGTGTTGAAGCCCACCTCGGGACAGGTATTTTTTAAGGGAAAGGATATAACCACACTTCCGCCTTACAAGAGGGTTAAGCTTAAGATTGGTCGTTCTTTTCAATTGATTAATATCTTTCCAGGTCTTTCGGTGAGAGAGAATGTTGAGATAGGCACTCAGGCTTTTTTCAAAAGGGGAGCCTCCCCACTAGAAATCATAGGCCGAGAGGGAATTAGAAGTCGAGCTGAAGGGATTCTTGGGGAATTCGGATTGGCAGAGCATTCTAGTGTGAAAGCGGGAGCTCTTGTCTATGGAGACCAAAAGAAGCTGGAAGCCGTGTTAGCCTTAGCTTCGGAGCCAGAACTCCTCTTATTAGATGAGCCGGCGGCGGGAACAGATGAGAAAGGAGTATCCCTTATCATAGAGCTGATAAAAGATATATCAAGAGATAGAACCGTTCTATTAACAGACCACGATGTGAAATTTGTAATGAAAATAGCCGACGTGATAACCGTTTTAGACCGGGGAAGGATTATAGCAGAAGGTCCGCCAAGTGAAATTTCAGGAAATGAAGAAGTAGAGGCGGCATATTTAGGAGGCATTGTTTAGTTGGCAGGCAATCTACTGGAAATAGATAATATTGATACTTACTATGGATTGGCTCATGTTCTTCATGGAATTTCCCTGTCTTTAGCAGCGGGAGAAGCAGTTGCCCTACTGGGGAGAAACGGTGCTGGGAAAACCACCACACTTAAAAGTATCATGGGTTTAGTTCCTCCAAGAGGGGGGCGAATAATTTATAAAGGGGAGGACATTGCCGGTTTGTCTCCTCATGTAATTGCCCGAAAGGGTATATCTTTAGTACCCTCAGGTAGGCACATTTTCCCAGCTTTGAATGTTATAGAACATCTGAGGGTTCCAGTTTCAGCTTCCAAGAATGCTCGTAAGAGTTTATTGAAGTGGGTTTTTGTTATCTTCCCCGAACTCGGGGGGAGGGAAAAGCAGAAAGCTAGCTCTCTCAGTGGAGGAGAGCAGCAGATGCTGGTTATTGCCAGGTCCCTTATGACCGGGCCCAAACTTTTGCTGCTTGACGAACCTATGGAGGGGTTGGCACCTAAACTTGTGAGAAGAGTGGCAGAAGCCATGGCAGCAATCCAGAAAGAGGGGATTACTATTTTACTGTGTGAAGCAAGGTTAGAAAAAGCTCTTCTAATAGCCAAGCGGGGTTACATTCTTGAGACAGGGAGGATAGTATTCCAGTCTGATAAAGACAAATTAGAAATCCCGGCTGAAATCCAGCGGGCATATCTAGGAGTTGGGGAATAAAATGTCAGAAGGATTATTAATAACCCAAATCCTTAACGGGATTAGTATCGGGCTGATTTATACCCTCGTTGCTCTAGGTTTAACTATCATCTTAGGACTTATGGGGGTTATTAATTTTGCCCATGGGTCTGGTTACCTGCTTGGTGCTTATATCGCTTTCACAATTACCACTTTTATTTTTGGGAATTTTTGGATTAGCCTAGTAATCTGTGCCTTTGCCGGTGCTGTGCTGGGAGTAGCTCTCTTTTTTGCCATTATCAGACCTATGAGAGATAGGCATGCTTTAGAACCAATGGTGGCGCTAATTGGCGTGGCTATGATTTTTAGGGAAATTGTAATGGGTATTTGGGGCGCTACCCCTAAGCTTTTACCTATTCCGCTGGGCTCAGTTGGAATCAGTTTTTTCGGTTTCAGTTTTAAATATCCACAGTATTTCTTAGCGGCGATGGCAATTTCTACTGTGCTATTGGGTATTGTCTATTATTTATTTCATAAAACCGACATTGGCATAAGGTGCTTAGCTTGTATACAGGACCGGGAAATGACATTGTCCTTGGGAGTTGATGCCAATAGAATAGCCTTGTTTACCTTCATAATAGGTATGGCGCTGGCAGCCTTTGGGGGAGGACTTGCCGGCCCAGTTTTTTCTGTTTATCCAACCATGGGTATGGAACTTTTGGGATTGCTTTTTATTATAGTTATTGTAGGTGGGCTGGGGAGCATTGAGGGCACAGTTATAGCTGGTGTTGGCATAGCTGTGGTAAGCTCGGTAGCGCGTCTTTTTGTATCAGGAACCATCGCCAGCATGATTGTCTATGGTATTTTATTAGTTGTACTTCTGGTGAGACCACGGGGAATTAGGGGATTTGAGAAAGTATTGGAATGAAACGACAAATCACCGAGCGCGTTAACAGTTGGCAGGCAGTAATCTTAATCTGCCTTCTTATTCTTCTTATCTTCGTTCCTTTCTGGGGCGGACATTTCATCGTTTACCTGATTACTTACGCTTTAATTTATGGCATATTTGCCTTAGCTTACGATTTAGTGTTCGGATATACAGGCATGATATCGTTGGGGCACGGTATATTTTTCGGATGTGCTGCCTACCTTACAGCGATTCTAGTTAAGGTTTCTGGTGTTACCGATCCCTTTATTATATTTGGTGGTGCTATAGCATTAGGGGCTGTTTTAGGTTTATTTATCGGATATTTTAGCACCTTTGTTCGGGGGGTTTATGTTGTATTGATAACATTTGTTTTTGCGGAGCTCTTTTGGTTACTCAACTTGGCTAATCCCGGCGGGCTTACCTGGGGGGAAAGTGGCATAACCGGTTTTAGACCATCCCCTTTGTTTGGTGGAACAGGGCTTTATTACCTAAGTTTGGGCATCTTCATAGTTTCTTTCCTGATTATTAGGGCTATAGTAAATTCACAACTTGGTGATATTTTGAAAGGGGTCAGAGAAAACGAAGATCGGTTGCTCAGCTTAGGCTATAACACAAGGCAGTATAAGATATTTGCCTTTGTAATATCAGGGGCTTTTTCGGCTGTAGCCGGAGTCTTGATGGCATTTGTCATGAATGCCGTTGGCCCTTCGCTGCTTGCGTGGCATACTGGAGCAGATATATTGGTTATTACCGTTTTGGGAGGTCCGGGAACCTTGATAGGCCCTGTAGTCGCTGCTTTCGTAGTGATCTTTGCCAAGTTTTATGCGTGTTCCTGGATTGGAGCCGGGAATTGGGTTTACCTCTTGGGGGCTATATATATTGGCGTTGTAATGTTCCTGCCCGGGGGGATATTTAACACACCGAAGATTGCTTCCTTAGTTAAAACGAGGAAAGCACTCTTTATAAAGCGAGGATTGTAATTCTCGAGAAGGAGAGGAAAATGGGAACAATACCAAAAGAATTTTTGCCACCTGAAAAGTATTTGCCGAAGAAAGTCTACAGAGAACCTTGGCTGCAATACCCAGAGAAGCTTAGCATAATGAGGAGCTTCTATGAGGATGTTGTTAAGGACTGGGACAAGGTTGCCATCTACTACAAGGATGACAAAGTAACCTTCTCGGAGCTACGAAATAAGGTAAATAAGGTAGCCAATGCCCTAAAAGGCCTGGGGGTAGAAAGGGATGACAGGGTAATGCTCAGGTCGCCCAACATCCCTGAGTTTGTCTACGCTCTCTATGCCTGCTGGACAATCGGAGCCATACCGGTAATGGTGATGCCTTTGCTGCGAGCAGCCGAGATAGCACATAGAGGAAACGACTCGGAAGCAAAGGTCATGATTGTCAGCTCTGATGCCTTCATGGATATTGACAAGGCTATCCCCCAAATAAAAACGCTGGAAAATGTGGTTACTATCGGGGAGCGAATGGAAGGCTGCCTTTTCTGGGATGACATCGTAAAGGACCAATCCACCGAATGCGAGATAGCGGACACCAATAGGGATGACTTAGCTAGATTCCTTTATAGCTCTGGAACAACTGGAGTGCCGAAAGGGGCTATTGCTCATGTGGTTGATATGTGTGTCATAGGTGATGTACATGGGAAGCATATGCTCCGTCTGACTGAAGATGATGTGGTTGGTGGGCAACCTGTATTCACATTTGCCATGGGAGGTGTTTTCCCTCTTTATCTAGCCCGTGTTGGCTGCCCTCTGTCAATAGCGAAATCGCCTACCCCCGAAGAGATGTTCGAGACAGTGGAGAAGCATAACATAACTGTCCTGCTATGTGTCCCTAGCTTCTTCAAATCAATGCTTCGGGTTGAGGATGCGGAAAAAAGATACGACCTTAGCTCCCTGAGACGATGTCAAAGTGCTGGAGAGTGGCTTCCTGGCAACACCCGCCTCGAGTGGAAGAGGCGCTTCGGGGTTGACATTCTAGACCACCTTGGGTCAGGTGATAGCGGTTATTGGATGGGAATGCCGGAGGGAGTCCCTGATGATAAATCAGACGCGACAGGCTTTCCAGCACCAGGGTTTGAATGCAAGGTTGTAGATGCTAACTTTAACGAAGTGCCTGTCGGGCAGGATGGGGAGCTGATTTTCTTGGGCCCAGATGGTCAGGAGTATTGGAGGAGACCAGAGAAACAAATGGAAGGAGTACGTGATGGTTGGAGCCGCCCCGGCCTCATTTACATGAAGGACAAGGATGGTTATTTCTGGTATAAGGGCAGGACTGATGACATGATTGTAAGCTCAGGGTATAAGATCCCGGGTGGAGAGGTTGAGAACGTGCTGCTGGATCATGAAGCAGTATTTGAAGCAGCGGTCGTCGCATCCCCGGATCCAGGCAGGGGTTATGTTGTCAAGGCGTTTGTTGTCCTTAATGAGGGGTATGAACCATCAGATAAACTTGCAAAGAAGCTCCGGGACTTTGCCAAGGCCAAGATAGATCCATACAAGTACCCGCGAAAGATAGAATTTGCCGACAGGGCAAAGTTACCCAGGACATCGACGGGCAAAATTCAGCGCCGTGTGCTTAGAGATATGGAGGAAAAGGGGGAGAAGTTGTAATAACAGCTTGGACTCGACGAGGGGCGACCAAGGAAAATAATGGAGGTGAAAAGGATGAAAGATCTTAAAGCCATCAGCGATGAGTATCAACGTTACTTAGGTTTGCAGGGGTTTCCTGCGGCTGTAAAAATGATAGCCGATGTCGCAGAGCTGGATAAGATATCTTACAAAGATAAACCGGTGAGGAGATTATCCAAGAACCTGCTGATTTGTCAGTTGTTGGCACAAGCTAGGTTTTATGGAAGGGTTATCGCTGGGGAGGAGAAAAACCTCAACCTATGCCGACTGGGCGCAGACGCGATGGGCTTTGAAGTCAGCGATTATACTAACGTGTATTCGGGCACTTACTTCACCAGTGATGAGACTGCCAAGAAGATGATAGAAACGATGCCCAAGTTTGAAAGAGGCAAATATCATGCTATGCTCGTCGCACCGTTAGACAGGAGCCCTGTGGAACCCGATGTTGTTGTGTTCTATGGAAATGCGGCACAAATGCTAAGGATCGTTAACGGTTATCTCTACAATAAGGGGGGGAGACTCAACTTCAGTTGCTCAGGAGATGCCGGAGCTTGTTGCGACCCCATTGTGATTCCAATGCAAACTGGAAAGCCGAGCATAGGGATACCATGCAATGGCGGCAGAATTATGAGCGTGCCCAATGAAACAGATTTGGTCTGTGGCATACCTTTCAAGGTTTTGGGTGAGGTACTTGATGGGATTAAGTTTACCGGGACTAATGTTCCCGTTCAGTTTCCCACTGCCTGGCAGCACATAGACTGGGAGCCTCAGCCTCCCGTACTATACTTCATGCGCCCTGAGTTAGTTCCTAATGACCGACTATAAAAGCGAGGTTTTTATGCTCTCCAAGGCAAATAATAAATCTGTATCGAGGAGGCAATGAATGATTGAAGAGAAGTACACCTTCTGCCCTATCTGTACTAACCACTGTGCTTTTAAGGCAATAATTAAGGATGGAAAGGTAATAGACATAGTAGGGGCTGGGGAAACAGGATTTGGTGTTAATATCTGCTCTTTGCAAAAAGGAGCGGCCCATGTTATTGGAATTTTGAATGCCCCTGATAGGCTTAAACATCCCTTGAAAAGAAAGGGGGATAGGGGTGGAGGAAAATGGGAACGGATTTCTTGGGATGAGGCTTTAGATACTATCGCCGGAAAGTTACTGGATATAAAGGAAAAGTATGGTCCGGAGAGAGTAGCTGTACTTCTGAACGAACCAAAGGGGATGGAGTATGTCTTTGGGCAAAGGTTTGCCACTGCCTTTGGAACACCGAATGTAGTCACACCAGGCTGTTATTGCGGTGTACAGACAGGGTTAGCCTACAGACTTACTTTTGGCTCACAAAACATTCAGGCTAGAACGGAACATAACCCCGGGGTAATAATAATCTGGGCTGCCAATATGGTTCACACAGGTGGCACCTTCACTGGAATAAAGCGGAACGCTTTTAATAAAGCTGTCGCGGCAGGCTGCAAAGTAGTAATCATTGATCCCAAAAATATAGAAATATGGCCTGAAAAGGGCATGCTTGCCTCTGATGCGGATTACTGGCTAAGACCGAGACCGAATAGCGATGGTTTGCTGGCCATGGGAATGATAAAGGTTATTATAGAGGAGAAGCTCTATGATGACAATTACATAAAGGAGTGGTGCACAGGCTTTGATGAACTTCGTGATGAGGTAAAAACCTTTACCCTCAATGATATAGAAAATTTGACTTGGGTACCCAAGCAGCAGATCGAGGAGGTTGCAAGGGTTTATGCCACAAATAAGCCTGGCATTATTGGCTGGGGGAACGCTTTGGAAGGCAATTCCCAAGCATTCCAGGCCTGTCGGGCCATCGCGATCCTGCGTGGCATTTGCGGAAATGTGAACACGCCAGATGGAGGGGAAGATGAAATGGAATCGTCTCCAATTCTCCCTCCGGGTCGTTTTATGTTTGGTGGCCCCTTAATTGAAAGACTTAAAGAGTTCCCCAGGTCACCGGAGAGGACGATCGGAGGCGAGTTTAAGCTGGCCTTGAGGAGCATGTATGTGCCTACTGAATCCTTTGTAAAAGCCCTCTTGGATGAGAAACCATACCTTCCAAAGGCGGCGCTGGCGATCTTAACAAATCCCCTTCTCACCTATGCCGATACAAAGGAGACATATCGGGCGTTAATGAAGCTTGATTTCTTCGTCGTGTTTGAGATCTTCCATACACCCGCCACTGCTATTGCCGACATAGTCCTGCCCGCTGCCACTATACATGAACATGACGTGCTGGGATACTGGCCAGCTTGGTATGGGTGTTCCCGAGCTCATCCCAAGCTTGTGGACCCTCCAGGAGAGGCTTGGCCTGATATCAAGATTATAAATGAACTTTCCAAAAGGGTAGGTCTTGCAAAATATTTCTGGGACGATGAAAAAGAGGCTTTGGACTATATGCTAGAGCCAGCAGGCATAACATGGGAAAAGTTCCGGGATGAGGTGAGAGCATTTGAGCCAAAGAGTAAATATGACCCCAATAAAGTAGCGGGCTATAGCACGCCTTCTGGAAAAGTGGAGATAGCCTCTAGCCTGTTAAGGGATATGGAGTATAGCTCAATACCCAAATTCAAGGAGCTTGTAGAACCTTTATCGGGCAAATTCGAGCCTACAGAGGAGTACCCACTCATTATGACCGACTACAAAAGCGAGGTTTTTATGCTCTCTGGGTTTAGAAACGTAAAAGAACTGAGAGAGAAATCCCCCCCGCCTACTGTTTTTATGAATACCAAAACAGCTAAAGAGCTGGGGCTCGAAGATGGTGACCAAGTTTGCATTGAGACGAGGAGGGGCAAAATAGAGCAAATACTTATGACTGACCCCAAAGTGCATCCTAAAGTGGTGAATACTGCGTTCGGGTGGGGAGGAACTGAAGAGTTTGAAGCTTCAAATATAAACGTGTTGACCGATTGTAATCCACCATATGATGCTCAAACAGGTAGTGTTGCAATTCGGGGATACCCTTGTAAAGTATCAAAAGCAGGTAGAGGAGAAGTAGCATGGAAAAGACACTAGGGAAAGAGTATTTCCATGAGTTTTTGGAATACTTAAAGCAAAATTATAGGATAGCGGGTCCTACAAGAAAAGGCGGCGCAACTGCCTATACTTACCTTACCTTCGACTATGTTGAGAAAACCGAGGACTTGGAGCTTGACTACCAAACATCTATGGTGCCTCCCAAAAGGCTATTTGCGCCTGACAATGAGGCACTCTTTGGGTTCAAGAAAGTAGGTAGCGATGTAATACTTGAAGACCTCGGGGAAAAAGGGGAGAAAAAGTGCATCCTTTTGGGGATACATCCTTGCGACATAGTAGCGATATCGCGCCTTGATAAAGTTTTTGCCGAAGTGTACAGGGATCCATACTATTGGAACAGGAGAGAGAACACCATTATAATCGGTCAAACCTGTGATAGGGCCGGGGACTACTGCTTCTGTAATATAACGGGTTCCGGACCAGACATTGAAGGTGGTTATGATTTGCTTATGACAGACATAGGGGATAGCTACTTCTTCAGAACGGGGAGCCAATCAGGGGAGAAGTTAATCCAGAGGGATTATTTCAAGGCCCCAACCCCAGAAGACAAACGGGGAAGGGAAGAGCGCTTAGAAAATATTAGGCAAGGGCTCAAAGATGACTTCAACATAGAGGGTATAGTTGAAGTCATGAAAGAAAAATACAACGATAAGCTATGGGACGAATATGGGGAAAGGTGCGTAACATGTGGTGTCTGTAATATGGTTTGCCCTACATGTCATTGCTTTGCAATTCTTGACAGGGCGAACGTTGACCAAACTGAAGGTAAAAGGATTCGAGTTTGGGATTCCTGCCATTTTGAACGCTTTGCCAAAATGGCCAGCGGGCTTGACCTCCGGGAAGAAAAAGGCTCCAGATTTAAGCACCGATTGTATGACAAGTTTTATTACCCACCGGTCAGGTATGGGGATATATTTTGTGTGGGTTGTGGACGGTGTATAGAGTTTTGCCAATCCCGGATAGATATCCGTGATGCTCTTAAAAAATTACAGAAGGGGTTAAAATGAAAAATCCGTATATGCCTGAGCTTGCTTTGATAACAGAGATCAAAGAGGAGACTCCCGAAGTGAAGACCTTTACGGTTTCGCTTAGGGATGGGAAGCCATTTAAGTCTAAGCCGGGACAATTTATCGAGCTATCTGTATTCGGCTGCGGGGAATTTCCGGCAAGTATTTCAGCAATTCTTGATGAGAAAGCCTACTTCCAGACTACTGTCCGACGAATGGGAAAAGTCACCCAGAAATTTATGGATCTGCCAGTCAACTCCACTATCGGGATCCGGGGGCCTTTTGGGAGTGGGTTTCCGGTTGAAGAAATGGAAGGAAGTAATGTTCTTTTAATCGCTGGGGGGGTGGGGCTTACAAGTATCAAATATCTAGCTCGCTATCTGCTTGAAAATAGAGATAGCTATGGAAACCTGAAGTTATTATACGGTGCCAGGACCCCGAGCGATTTATTGTTTCGAGATACCTTCCCTCTGTCGAATAGGGGAGAAGTAGAGAAGAAGGGTTTGGAAGTTCTTCTGACGGTAGACGAGGCAGATGAGGAATGGAAAGGGAACATTGGAGTCGTAACTGAGCTCTTCGGGAAAACAGACTTGAATCCAGATAATACACTCGTTGCCATCTGTGGGCCTAGCATTATGATGAAGTTTGCCACCGCACGGTTGATAGATATTGGGTTTGATGAGAACCAGATTTTTCTGTCCCTTGAAAGGCGAATGCAGTGTGGAATAGGGATGTGTGGCCACTGCATGATTGGCCAGAAGCGCGTATGCTTGGATGGTCCGGTCTTCGCTTACAAAGATGTAAAAGATACACTAGAAAGGTTATTTTAGGCTGAAAAGCAGAGAGCTTGATGGATAAGTGAAAAGGCCAAGGATTTTTTACGGATGGTTCATTTTAGCTATCGCATTCTTGACAGCTACTATCGGTTATTCAATGCGGTATTCTTTTTCAGTGTTCTATCCTGAAATCTTGGATGAGTTTGGTTGGACTAGGGCCGAGACCGCCCTCGCGTATTCCCTAAATTTGGTGGTTTATGGTATAAGCTCTCCGATAATAGGCACCTTGGTAGACAAGCTGGGGCCGAAGAGGGTTTTGTCGGTTGGTGCCTGCCTGATGGGTGCAGGTCTATTAGCAGTAAGCCAAATGAATAGCATCTGGCTCTTCTACTTCTTGTTTGGGGTTGTTATGGCATTTGGAGTAAATTCCCTAGGATATGCTACCCACAATGCGTATCTACCAAATTGGTTTGTCCTAAGGCGCGGCGTAGCTTTTGGGCTACTCTCCGCTGCAACAGGTGCCTCTTTTATAGTAGTTTCGTTCTACCAGTATCTTATCTCAAACCTCGGCTGGCGAGCAACATATATGGTACTTGCAGGTATAGTAATGGTAATCGTTATACCCCTAGCTAGCCTGTTTATACGCAGGACCCCGGAGGAGGTAGAAGTTGCGCCCGATGGATACACCAGTACTACTGAGGCGCATCGGGCAGTAATTGTAAATAAAGAATGGGCATCAACGGATTGGACATTGCGAAAAGCCTTGGGAACTTACCAGCTCTGGTTTATGTTTCTGGTATTCATGTGCTACTCAATATCCTTTAATCTAGTCGTAGTCCACCAGCCCATTCATTGTGAAGACATAGGGTTCAGTGCGATGTTTGCTGCCTCCATATTCGGCTTAGCAGGATTTACAACTATTGTAGGCAATTTGGGCAGCCTTATTTCAGACCGGATAGGAAGAGAGCGTACTTTTACCCTGGGAACTCTGGGCATGATTATCGGAGTGTGTGCGCTTATGGTTGTAACTACATCTCAAGTATGGTTAGTATACATCTACGCGGTATTCTTCGGTATATCCGTTGGTAGAATAACGCCCGTATCCTTTTCCTCAGGAGCTGACCTGTTTGCCGGAAAGCACTTCGGTGCCATTAATGGCTTTATTCTTCTGGGTTTCGGGGTTGGTGGGGCTCTTGGCCCTTGGTTTGGCGGGTATATTTTTGATGTCGCAGGTAATTATACGCTCGCTTTCATTACTACCAATGTGATAATAGCTGCCTCCTGTGCCTTTGTCTGGCTTGCCGCTCCGAGGAGGGTAAGGTTAATAGGAAAACATAAATAGAAAGGAGGTCTTATGAGTACTAAGAAAAAAGTGATGAATGACATTTGAAAATAAAAAGGAGGTCTTATGAGTACTAAGAAAAAAGTACCAATAGTTGAAGGTCTGTTTACATGGCCATCGGACAGGCCTCAATTGATTGGAAGTAAATGTTCAGTATGTGGAAGTGTTCAATTTCCTAAATCCAACGTATGTGATAACCCAGATTGCGATCATAGTAAGCCGCCTGATGAAATCCTTTTGAGTGCTGAAGGCACCCTTTATTCATACACCATTAACCAGTATGATCTTCGTGAGCCATTCTCTTATTATAAGGCTCCGTATGCAATAGGAGCTATAGAACTTCAAGAGGGATTAAATGTGGTGGCAAGACTAGCAACGACGGATGAGGAAAGGCTAAAAATAGGCATGCCGATGAGGTTTAAAGTAGACAAGTTATATGAGGATGAGGAAGTCATATATTTAACATATTTTTTTGAGCCGGAGGGACAAAGATGATCGAAACCGCGATTGCAAACATTGAAATAAGCGATTGGATTGAGGCGGGAAAGCCCATACCTTCAGCAATAGATAGGCTGGCCGATGTTGCTGTAAAAATGCTTAGAGAGACTGAAATGAGGCCAGGGGATCTCGATGCTATCATTACCAACACTACAGCGTCTCCATTTGATGAAAGTGCTTATATTACGATAAGCGCACAACATTTCGCCCATCGACTTGCAGCCAAGATAGGGACTCATGGAGCACGATGCATGAACATATGCGCTGCGTGTGCAAGCGCAGGAATAGCTCTTGCTACGGCCGATGCAATGATAAGGGCTGGCCTACTCAAGACGGTACTCATTGGTGGAGTTGATAATTCACCCCGTGGCTTTTATTTTCAGGGCCCATCAACTTTAGATGCTGATTTAGCAGTAAGTTATCCTCACAAAGCGGTTGGCATCACAAATCCAGCCTATTGGGCCATGTGGGCCAGAAGACGAGCATATGAGATGGGGAAGTCTATTGAAGACATAAAGGAGCTAATGGCTTTGGTGAAGGAAACTCAAGGCGAATGTGGCGCTCTCAATCCTCATGCAAGGTACAAAAAGGTATTCACCGCAAAAGAAGTCTTAGATTCTCCAATGGTTTGTGATCCCTTGCATTTATACATGATAAGCGCCGTAAGCTCAGGTGCAGGCGCAGCTTTAATCACAGACATGGAAACAGCAAGAAAAATTACTGATAAACCAGTTAAAATAGCCGCTTCTGCTGTAGGAAGTCCTGTTTATGGCGAACCCTCGCCACGCTTGGTTTACTTCACGACTGCCGGTGGGAAGAAAGCAAAGAAGCCATTCATAGAATGGCGTAAACCAATAGAAATGGCCTACAAGCAGGCGGGAATCGCGGCGGAAGATATAGATATCTTGGAGGCCCATGATACTAGCTGTTTTCACACAATAAACTGGATTGATCAAGTAAAGGGATGGGAACGAGAGGAAACGGATAAACTGATTAGAGAGGGGCAAATAAAGCGGAACGGCAAGTTTCCAGTTAACTTGAGCGGTGGAACATCAGCCTTTGGCGAATCAGTAATGAATCAAGCTCTTATGATGATTCATGAATTGTTCCGACAATTGAGAGGGGAGGCAGGCGAGAGACAAGCGAGTAAAGAGCTGAAAACAGGGGCTTGTACAGTTTATGGAGCGTATGGGTCTTATGGTGCCATAATACTTGAGAAAGGTTGGTGAAGTGGCCTCTCCTTGTGAGAGCAAGGGGCTTCCGCATTTTTGATGTGTCATGTTCGTAGGAGGCATTGATTCTATAGATGGCTGACTCCTTGTTATCCCTAGTGATTAGGGCTGTTCACCAAATTTAGACTGAGACATCTTTAACCGTATGCAAGGAGGTAGCGATGGAAGTTATGGAGGTAATTAAGACGAGACGGAGTATCCGCAGATATAAGACTACTGCAGTGGAGGACAAAACTGTGGAACTCGTTTTGCAGGCTGCTCACTATGCGCCATCTTGGGCTAACACGCAGTGCTGGCGCTTTATTGTGGTCAGGGATAGTACTGTCAGGGCTGAATTGGCCAGTACGCTGGGTAAGAACCCGGCTACTGAGTCAGTTAAAAATGCGCCGGTACTAATCGTGGCTTGTGCTGAGCTGGGCAAATCGGGCTACTATAGGGGAGAACCAGCCACAGATAAAGGTGACTGGTTTATGTTTGATGTGGCGCTGGCGATGCAGAATCTGGCATTGACTGCCCACTCGCTAGGGCTAGGCACAGTGTATGTTGGAGCTTTTGATGCTAAAAAGGCGGAAGCTATTCTAAAAGTACCATCGGGTTTTTGTGTGGTTGCGATGACCCCTTTGGGTTACCCTGACGAAGAACCTAGCGTTAGGCCTAGAAAAGAGCTGCCTGAGATTGTTTTCTATGATAGGTATGGTATCAGAATTGATAGCTCGCCCAGATAGGTCTTGGGCAGGCTCTGCCAGAGGAGACCAGGGTAACTTGCATATAGGGGTCCTCCCGTAAGGGGCGACGCCAAAGCCCTTGGAAGAGATGGTTGTGGCCAGGTTTTTCCCACCTCTCCCTTGTTGTAGAGACTGCTGGGAATTGCTGGAATAGCAAGGATGAAATGAGGGCTATCATGCCAACAGCCTATTGCTTTAAGTGCCGACAGAAAATAGAGATTAAAGACCCGAAGCAAGTCACCCTGAAGAACGATAGACCAGCAGTGCAGGGTGTGTGCCCAGTATGTGGGTATAAGTTATTTAGAATCGGCAAAGCTTAGAGGTTTGGATGGCAAGGCTCTCAAAAGTGCTGGTGCTTAGTTTTCTGGCTCGCATTAGAAAAAGAAGAAAGAGAACCGAAAGAAGGCTGAGGAAGCCAAGAATAGTACCACCAACCAAGCAAAGGAAAGTGTAGGCGGGCTCTGCCAGGGGAAACTGAGGTACCAGGGGGTTTTAGTTTTCCCCCACTGGTTTAAATTTATTACCTCCCCCTCCCGTGTGGGTGGCCTCAGCTGTAATCGGGCAAGTGGCATCCCGCCTTCAGCTATGGCACGGTTGGAATCGCCGGATAAGTTTGAAAAAGGAGAGAAAGTGGTAAGCATACCGACTTTTAACGCCCCTCGTGAATATTATGAACTCTGGAGATATTCAATAGAGGACCCTGAGGGATTTTGGGCAGAAATGGCAGAGAAGTCTATGAGTGACATTTATTGGTTTAAGATGTGGGATAGGGTTTTTGAAGAAAGTTCTTCAGACTTTAAATGGTTCATCGGTGGAAAGACGAATACGGGATATAATTGCGTAGATTACAAGCTGCCAAGATACAAGGATAAAGTTGCTTATATTCAGGAAGCGCCAGAGCTTGGGATTTCACGAATGATAACTTATGGCAATCTGTTCGACATGGTTAGAAGGTATACCGCAGCGCTCCGAGATTTGGGGATTAAGAAAGGCGACCGGGTGCTTTTTTATATACCAAACAGTATAGAGGCAGTGACTATGCTCCAAGCGTGTGCCAGAATGGGTGCCATATCTACATGCGTGTTCGCAGGCTTCTCACCAGGGGCATTAGCTGATCGGATAGAATTAACCAAGCCAAAAGCGATATTCACTCAGGATTTCACACTGAGAAGAGGTAGGAAAGTTGAACTTAAAGAATCTGTTGATGAGGCTCTCAAGCTCTGCTCTCAGGAAGTAGCCGAAGGGGTGAAATTTATAATTGTCAACCCGATAGAGGAAAAGGAGATTCCTCTAACCAGTAATAGGGATATTTCCCTGGCAGAATTCGAGGAAAGAGGGAAAAAGGGAGATAAAGGATATGTCGAGTTGGAAGCAAATGAACCGCTGCTCATCATGTGCACCTCAGGAACCACAGCTAAGCCGAAGCCTGTAGTCCATGTTCACGGAGGCTTTCAAATTTGGACTTACTGGACCGCTAAGTGGATATACGGCATCAAGCCTGAAGATGTTATATTTAACACAAGTGATGTAGGTTGGATTGTTGGTCAATCTTACCTCGTTTTTGCACCATTACTTGCTGGTTGCACTGCCATACTTTACGAAGGGGCTCCTAATTTCCCTCAGCCGGATATGTGGTGGGAAATTATGGAGAAGCACAAGGCTACAATGCTTTGGACTGCACCTACTGGTGCTAGAGCTCTGCGCGGCCTCGGTGTGGAACAGGCAGAAAAGCATGATTTAGGTTCTCTTGAGAGGGTAGTTGTTGCCGGCGAAGTTCTGAATCCAGAGGTTTGGTCGTGGCTGCATAAGGACGTATTTAGAGGTAAGATACCTGTTTTTGACCACATGTGGCAAACCGAGGTTCCGGGTTCGATGTTTGGTTATCCCTATGGAGTTAAAATGCCAAAGGTAAGACCAGGCTCGGCTGGGTTCCCTATCCCAGGAATACTCCCCGAAATAGTAGATGAGCGTGAAGGAAAGCCATGTGGCATCAACGAGAAAGGCATTCTCTTGCTGAAGGAACCCGTTCCAGGTATGACTCAGACTTTGTGGGAAGACCCTGAGCGTTATCGTAAAGAATATTGGGACGCACAGTCCTTTACTAAAGGTAGATACTTTACCGGAGACTTGGCTTACATGGACGAGGATGGCTATATTTGGTTCTGCGGAAGATCTGACGAGGTCATAAAGATTGCAGCTCATAGGATAGGGCCGGCAGAGGTGGAGAGTGCGCTGGTTTCGCATCCTGCAGTTGCTGAAGCAGCTGTCTGTGGGGTGCCCGATGAACTAAGGGGTCAAGCTATAGCAGCTTTCATTGTTCTTAAGCTAGGTGTTGAACCATCGGATGAGCTAAAGAAGGAAATAACAGGGCACGTTAGAAAGGTGATGGGACCTATTGTAATATTTCAGGGCATAGAGTTTGTAAATTTACTTCCTAAGACAAGGAGTGGGAAGATTATGAGAAGGGTGATGAGAAAACTGTGGGTGGGTGAGGAATTGGGAGACCTCTCCACGATAGAGACAGAGGCTTCCGTCGATGAAGTTAAAGAAGCGGTGTCTAAACTTCATCGTGTCTAGTGATTAAGGCTGTTCACCAAATTGAGACTGAAACAGCTTCGACCGAATGTAAGGAGATAACGATGGAAGTTATGGAGGCGATCAAGACAAGGAGAAGCATTCGTAAGTATAAGGCTACCCCAGTTGATGACAAAAATGTAGAGCTCGTTTTGGAGGCTGCTCGCTGGGCGCCATCTTGGGCTAACACGCAGTGCTGGAGGTTTATTGTAGTTCGGGACAGCAGCATCAAGTCCGAACTGGCTGATACACTTACTAGCCGTAACCCATCCACCGAAGCAGTCAGACACGCGCCAGTAGTAATTGTGGCTTGTGCTGAGCTGGGAAAATCGGGCTATTATAAAGGAGGACCAGCCACAGATAAAGGTGACTGGTTTATGTTTGATGTGGCACTAGCGATGCAGAATCTGGCATTGGCTGCTCATTCGCTGGGTCTAGGCACAGTGCATGTTGGGCTCTTTGATGCCAAGAGAGCCGCGGCTATTCTGGGGGTGCCACAAAACTTTAATGTAGTTGAGATGACCCCTTTGGGTTACCCTGACCAAGAACCTACTGCCCCACCAAGAAAGGAGCTGTCTGAGATTGTTTTCTATGACAGGTATGGTATCAAAATCAGTGGGTAACTCCATATTATTGTTTTATTGTTCCTACAAGCCCGAGGCGGGCTCTGCCAGAGGAAATCAGGGTGCTGCAGGAAGTTTCTTTTTCTGCCTAGCAGCTTAAATTTCCTCCTTTCCCCCTCCGGTTAGGGGAGCCCTGACTGAAAGCCGGCAAGTGGCATCCTGCCTA
>JABUBQ010000020.1_pt1 | contig 18737 bp, 19 predicted proteins | sample 7240351 | NCBI WGS metagenome assembly JABUBQ01 (sample SAMN07256348, study PRJNA390944) | subsurface metagenome | isolation source: Methane hydrate marine sediment | place: Pacific Ocean: Eastern North Pacific, ODP site 1244 | collected 2002 | reverse complement strand
ATGATAACAATTCATCGGACTGTGTAACGAAGGGAACGTAGCGGTTCAACCATTTATCGGGTGCGATTGCCATATTGTCGAGTTCTCACTATAATCGTAACCGGAAACCCAGAGAAAAAGAGGCCAATGCTTACATTTAACTTGATCGTGGTTATGAAATAGGCTGACACAGAGACAATGGGTAGGAAGAAGCGCTTGAGATGAAAAGGTGGTATATCAAGGCAATTAATAGGATGGAAAAACAGGACTAGCCACCTGAAGGGTGCAGCTTTGCCAACTAACATGCTGAACTGATGAACGGGAGGGGAAATCAAATGACGGTACAGACCATCCAAACCTTCTGCCAGAATTGTCACATGAAGTGCAGACTATTTTGCCGGGTCAAAGAGGGAAGGCTTACCCATGTGGCCAATGCCATGGGCGTATCAGGCGAAAAGGCTGAAGCCAGTATAGAGCTAATATATCATCCCGACCGAGTCATATATCCGTTAAAGAGAGTTGGGGAAAGGGGTGAAGGCAAGTGGAAACGCATATCGTGGGATGAGGCCCTTGATATTATGGCCGAGAGATTCAGGCAAATCAAGGAAAAATATGGAGGTGAGGCTATCGCTACCATTTGGACCTCCGGTCACAGGGTGATGGCTTCCGCAGCATGTTTTATGTTCAGCCAAGCCACTGGCACACCAAATATCCTAGACATGAACCAGCAATGCGACCTCCCCCTCGACGCCGCTCAGCAGACCACATTCGGAGAGAACATTCTCTCCGACCAAACGCCGTACTTCAAGTATTGTAAGTGTGCCTTGCTATGGGGTTCTAACACCAGGCATAACCGAGATGCTTTAGATAAAGACATCAATTTCGCTCAAACTCATGGTGCCAAAGTGATTAGAGTAGACCCCAGGCCACCAGAGACACTGGACCTGGATAGATTAGGTCTCCCTGCTGCTGACATATGGTTGAGAGTCAGGCCGGGAACTGATGCTGCTCTAGCACTGGGCATGATAAACGTAATCATAAATGAAGGCCTGTATAATAAAGAATTCGTTGACAAATGGTGTGTTGGCTTTGAGGAATTAAAAAAGCATGTCCAGGACTACCCTGTAGAAAAGGTAGCCGAGATTACCTGGGTTCCCAAAGAGAAGATTATTGAAGCTGCCAGACTATTCGCTACTACCCATCCATCTTGTGTCCAAGCCCGTCTCGGTGTAGGTTCCCAACAGGTTAACGCTACCCAGGCGGCAAGGACTGTTTGTATCTTGAGGGCAATAACTGGAGATATCGATATTCGCGGCGGCAATCTCCTGGGTCATGGAGAAATAGGTGATGAGGTGCGTCGCTTCAAGCCTACATTCCCGCCAGGAGTCGAGGAAAAAAGATTAGGAGCCAAAGAATTCCCTCTCTTTGCCGGGTCAAAAGAGACAGTCAAGGATTTCAATCCACCAGGGTATACCCAGAACCAGCTGGGCTTGCAAGCGATGCTGGATGGAGACATTAAAGCCTTTTACATCCCAGCCTGCAATATAGTGGTAGGTGAGGGGGATAGCAAGAAGACCATAGCCACCCTAAAGAGCCTGGATTTCCTTGTAGTCGTTGACTTCTTTATGACGCCAACAGCGGAATTGGCTGATCTGGTATTGCCACCAGCCCACTTTTTTGAAACCGAAATTCCCATGCGTGCCTATCAAAATATGGGACCAAGATACATGAACTATATTCTGACGCCGAGGAAAGTCATCGAGCCAGTGGGTGACTGCTGGGATGATAGAAAGATAGTCATGGAACTAGCCAAAAGAATGAAAGTAAGTCTCCCGTGGCAGAACATCGAAGAACATAATAACTGGTTGGTGGAAAAGTTTGGCGTTAAATATAAGGATATTCGCAATAAGCCCAACCAGATGATTTCATGGCCTTTAGAGTATGAAAGATACGAAAAAAATGGATTTAGGACTCCGTCGGGTAAAATCGAACTCTCTGCAAGCATACTAAAGAACCACGGCTATGACTCGCTCCCCTCCCACATAGAACCGCCACAAAGCCCAATCAGCACTCCTGAGCTCTATAAGGACTACCCGTTGATATTGACTAATCACCGTAGCATAGTCTATACCCATACTGAGTATCGCCAACTGCCTTCACTGCGCAAAAAGTTGCCCGAACCCCTGCTAGAAATCAACCCAGAAACGGCTGCGGGGCTAGGAATAGAGGAAGGCGATGAACTATTTATTGAAACACCGGGTTTTAAGGAGAGGGTTTACATGAAAGCCCAATTTTCCTCTGGGATTCATCACCGGGTAGTTTCCTGTGTTCCACTGTGGTGGTTTCCTGAGAAGCCTGGACCAGAGCATGGTTGCTTTAAGTCAAACATCAACACGATAATTTCAACCGACCCACCATATGACCCGATAAGCATGAATTACCAGATGAGGGCAGTGCTATGCCGAGTGGGGAAATCAATCTAGAGATGGCCAAGGCAATAATAAACATAGACCAGGATAACTGTGATGGGTGTGAGGAATGTGTGCTTTCATGCCCACCAGAAGTCCTGGAGATTATAGATGGTAAAGCTGTTGCTGTACGTGTTGAGGATTGTGTAGTATGCCGAACCTGCGAAGAAATATGTCCGCAAGGAGCAATAACAGCTTCGGAGATGTAAGTATAACCATAGCATTTTTGAGCAGTTTGCATTGCCACAACCTGCTCTCATCAACTTCTCAACTCCACTTCAGCGTGATAATCAAAGTAAGCATCAAACGGATGGAAAGCTGCTTCCGCCCATCATAATATAGATAAATGTTAGGTCACATAAGCTTAGAATGTTACTTAAATTGCACAAATTGCCGAAATGCCCAGCAAGAAGTGTAGAAAGCCCTCCCATATAGTTCATATAGTTATTGAACCGCTTCATCTCTCCACAAACGTGAGCCTCTCTTCGCTTGTTTCAAGGATAACTTTAACAAGGTCGTACGCTGATTCCAGCCTATCAAAATAGGCCTGGGGTAGCCTATTTTTATTGACATCGAACACTTCCGCCATATCACTACACGGGACAGCGACAAATATGTGTCGCAAAGTAACCGATCCTCAGGTGATAAGGAATTATGCCAGTGACCTGAGAAACTTGCTGGCAGAATCCTGCATCACTGAAGAAAGGAGCTTCCTTAAGTCATTTATAGAGAGGATTGAGGTAGATGAATCACAGGTCAAGATGTATTATACTATTCCTATGCCCTCACATAGTGTGTCGGAGGAGACTGTAGGAGTTTTGCCTTTCGTACACCACGGTTGAAGGAGAGAGGGAGCAAGGGAGTGATGTAGCTAAACAGCCCCATCAATGCTATACTCTGGTATACATAAAGGACTAGAAAGAGGAAATCTGGATGAAAAGAGTTGATGGTCGTGCCTGGGACGAGTTGCGGCCGGTAAAAATAACCCCCGGCTTCCAGAGTTTTGCTGAAGGCTCAGCGTTAATAGAGCTGGGGAAAACGCAGGTGCTATGTTCGGTGAGCGTTGAGGAGAGGGTACCAGCCTTTCTCAGGGGAGGAGGTAGCGGCTGGCTTACCGCAGAATATTCTATGCTCCCCCGCTCCACTACCACCCGCACCCCTCGTGATTCTTCTCTGGGCAGGATTGCCGGCCGAAGCCAGGAAATTCAGCGTCTTATCGGGCGCTCCCTGCGAGCCATTACCGACCTCTCCTCACTCGGAGAGAGAACCCTGATTATAGACTGCGATGTCATCCAGGCAGACGGGGGCACCAGGACTGCTGCCATCACCGGCTCCTATGTCGCTTTGCATCAGGCGCTGCAAACCCTGGCAAACATGGGGGTAATATCATCCATACCCTTGAAGAGTGCGGTAGCCGCCACCAGTGTTGGCATCGTGCACAGCTATATGATGTTAGACCTGTGCTACGATGAGGACTGCAATGCTGCCGTTGACTTCAATGTGGTAATGACCAGAGAGGGTAAGTTCGTTGAAATTCAGGGCACGGCAGAAGCGTCGCCTTTCTCTAAGGAGACTACCGATTCCATGCTCTCCCTGGCGGAAAAGGGTATCAAGGAGTTATTTCAAGCTCAGCAAGTTGCCCTGGGAAAGTAAAGACAGGGTAAATCTTTAAGGCCTTACCTGCCCGCTGCCAAAGATAATCCACTTGTAAGTAGTTAGTTCTCTCAGCCCTAACGGACCTCTGGCGTGCAGCTTCTGAGTACTGATACCAACCTCAGCCCCCAGGCCAAATTGACCGCCATCGGTAAACCGCGTGCTGGCATTAACATAAACACAGGCGGCATCCACTTCATTAAGGAAGCGCATCGCCGCTTCATATTCCTCCGTGATAATAGCCTCAGAATGCCCCGAACCGTAGCGCTCAATATGCTCTAAGGCTTCATCTAAAGAATCGACTATTTTTATCGCTGCCGCCAGCGACAGATACTCTTTACCCCAATCCTCACTGGTCGCCGGTACGAGCTTCAAAGAAGAGTTTGATTTAAGGATAGACAATGCCCGCTCGTCGCAATGCATCTCCACCCCCGCCTTTGCCCACTCCGAGGCTATCAGGGGCAGATAAGTCGGGGCAATCTCAGCGTGAACCAGCAGAGAATCCAGGGCATTACACACCGTGGGACGCTGCACCTTGGCATTATAAGCAATGGGCACCGCTTTATTTACATCGGCACTCTTATCAACATAGGTGTGGCAGACGCCAATGCCACCGCTGACTACCGGCATCGTGGCATTTTCGGCAACAAACCTTATTAAGCCGGCGCCACCTCTGGGAATAAACAGGTCAATAATCTTGTTCATCTTGAGCAGGTGATTGACCAGGGTTCGGTCGGTATTCTCAATAAAGTTTACCACCCCGTCAGGGACTCCCGCCTTGGTTACCGCTTCCTGAACTACCTTCGCCAGGATGCTATTGGAATTGATTGCCTCTTTGCCACCCCTCAAGATAATGGCGTTACCCGACTTGAGGCAAAGCACCGAGATATCTATGGTAACATTGGGGCGGCTCTCGTAGATAGCACCAACCACACCCAGAGGAACCCTCTTTTTACCCAGCTGCAACCCATTGGGCATAGTACGCATATCAAAGACTTCTCCTACCGGGTCGGGGAGAGCTGCTACTGACAGTACATCCTGAGCGATAGATTCAATACGGCTGGAGTCCAGCATCAAGCGGTCAAGCATAGCAACACTCATGCCCGATGACTCACCCGCCTGGTAATCAATCCGGTTGGCAGCCAGTATCTCACCCTTCCTTACCAGCAGGTCATCCGAGATATTATGTAAAGCCTTATTCTTGATTTCAGCGGAAAGGTAAGCCAGACGCCGTGAAGCTGCCTTAGTCGCCTTTCCCTTCGCTTCCAGTTCATCAATAGCATTTTTCATAGCCTAACTCCTCAGGGTTTTTATCTGGTAACCCTATCCCTTTTATCTCCTTCCCTCTATCAAAGGGAAGGAGAAAGAATGTATGAGAGGGGCTTAGCCTCCCTTTAGCTATCCTTCTAGACTATAATACCACCAATTATGGCAATACTTTTAGCTCTATTTGAACGAACCGATTCCCCGGAAATAGTAGTAGTAAAGCGGGGGAGGTCCGTTAACGGCACGGTTAACCCTCTTTCTAAGGGAACACCGTCCCTTACGCCCATCCTCCAGCTCCATCACATATCCCTCACCATCTTTAAGGCGCTTATATTCTGCAGGTACCAGCTCCCCCCACCAGCCTACCTCTGACTCGTCGTGGAACCGATAATTAACCTCCACTACGAACTCGTTATCAGTTTTATAGAGTTTGCCAATACCCACTTTTAACCTCTTTTCTAAAGAACTACCAGATTATTTCGGTGCACAACCTCAGAACCATAGTCATAGCCGAGAATGTCAGCAATTTTTCTGGAGTGTGCCCCTTTAACAATAGTAATATCGCGCGAACTGTAGTTGCTTATGCCACAACCCAGGTGAGAACCCTGCGGGTCGTAGATATTGACTATGTCGCCGCGTTGAAAATCACCTTCAACCTGTTTGATGCCGGCAGCCAGTAAACTTCGCTTTTGCTTTCTCAAAGCCAGACCCGCCCCCGAATCTACCACCAGCTTACCTTTGGTAGAAAGACCGCTCAGCATCCAGCGTTTACGACTCTCCAGCTTGCTGGAAACTGGCAGGAAACGAGTGCCTATAGCCCCGCCGCCAGCCACCAGTTGCAAAATAACATCGGTCTCTCTGCCATCGGCGATAACTACCGTTACCCCGGAAGCAGTAGCCAGTTTGGCTGCCTCTATCTTGGTAATCATACCTCCGGTTCCTAATTCCCCTGTTGTACCCGCTGCCAGACACTCAATCGCCGAATCTATTCTATCCACCTGTGATATAAGCTGGGCATTGGGGTCAAGGTGCGGGTCGGCAGTATATAGCCCGGCAGTATCGGTAAGCAGCAACAACAGGTCAGCATCAATCAGGTTGGCTACCATAGCCGACAGGTTATCGTTATCACTAAATTTAGCCTCCTGAATCTCATCCACTGCCACCACATCATTTTCATTGACAATACATAATACCCGAATCTCAAGTAAAGCCAACAGGGTATTGCGAGCATTCAGGTAACCGGTGCGGTCAGAAAGGTCAGCCCCGGTAAGCAACGCCTGGGCTACGGTAATATCATGCTGACCAAACAGTTGCTCATAAACAGACATCAGGCGACTCTGGCCCACTGAAGCCAACACCTGCCGGTAGGGAATACCCCTAATCTTCCTGGTTAACCCCAGCTTATACTTGCCTGAGGCAATGGCTCCCGAAGATACCACAATTAGCTCCAATCCCTGCTGGTGAAGCTGAGCCACCTGGGTGACCAGACCTGACATTATTTCCAGATTCAGGTGGTCACTACCGCCAGTGAGCAAACCGGTGCCAAACTTAACTACTACTCTATGATAGGATGAATCTTTCGCTTTAGCCATTTACATAACCCTGACTCAGGTTGGCTTCATTATATCAAGAGGAGATAGGTTAAACAAGGGTGGTCATTGCGAGCCGAAGGCGTGGCAATCCCGGTGGTGAGTGCTTTCAGGGATTGCTTCGTCGCTACGCTCCTCGCAATGACAAAAGGGGGTCATTGCGAGCCGAAGGCGTGGCAATCTTAGTGGAGGGAATGTCTCTGCTGGCAAACCGGGTGCTTTTTTTCTAACCCGCAGGCGTTACAGGATTCAAGACGGCAGTCAGGAGTCCCTTTCCCTTCCACCGCCCGCTGATACTCTCGTTTCAAGAAATCGCTGCTCACACCCACATCAATATGAGACCATGGCAAAAGCTCATCCAGGGAACGTTCTCTATGAGCATAAAAGCCAGGTTCAAGACCAGCCTCGGCAAAAGCGTTAAGCCAACGGGTATAATCAAAATATTCGTCCCAGGCATCAAAGGTTGAGCCCAATTGCCAGGCTCGATAAATAACTTTACCCAATCGCCTATCCCCCCGGGACAATATCGCCTCAAGCAAACTGACCTTGGAATCCTGCCACGATAGCTTGATTCCTCTTCGCCTTATTCCCTGAATAAGAATCTCGTGTTTGGCCGTTATCTCGGCTTCACTTACCTGAGCCATCCACTGGAAAGGGGTGTGTGACTTGGGCACATAGTTGGACAGGCTAATCCTTAGTTGTGGTCTTCTCCCTTTAGCCTTCCTGCCCAGTGAGCAGACCTCATCTACCAGTCGGATAATGCCCTCTACATCATCATCGGTCTCGGTGGGCAAGCCGAGCATAAAATACAGCTTGAGATTTGTCCAGCCCCGGTCAAAAACGGCAGCGGCAACTCTCAATAGCTCATCCTCAGTAATATTCTTATTGATGACTCGCCTCAGTCTCTCGCTCCCGGCTTCAGGAGCAAAGGTAAGCCCGGTCCTTTTATGAGAGGCGAGCAGGTCCAGCAATCCCACCGAAAAACCATCAATACGCAGACTGGGCAATGACAGGATAAGGCTGGGATGACGCTGGAATAGATTAGCCACCAGTTCCTCAATATCGGGGTAATCACCGGTGCTTAATGAGACTAAGGACACTTCGTTATAACCGCAGTTGGCAATAAGTTCCTCCACCGATTGCAACACCTCTGATTGAGTCCGTTCACGCACGGGGCGATATATCATACCTGCCTGACAAAAACGGCAGCCACGGCTACAACCTCGCTGAATCTCGATTGCTCCCCGGTCATGGACTACCTCAATGTAAGGGACCACCGGCCTGGTGACCGGGCGAGGAAGCTCGGTCATTATCCGCCGCTGAATACAGTCGCTAGCCTGAGACACAGTAGGGGTAATACTTTTAACCAGGCCATCAGCCTGATATTCTACCTGATACAGACTGGGCACATAGATACCGGGAATGGTAGCCAGCTGATGTAACAATTCTTCCTTGCGAGCTCCTTCACCTTTCCAAGTCCGGAAGCTCTCCGCCAGTTCCAGTAATACCTCCTCACCCTCCCCCATTACAAAGAGGTCAATAAAGTCAGCCATAGGCTCTGGATTGAGAACACAACAACCCCCGGCTATTATCAGCGGATGAGAATCATCCCTTTCCGAGGCAAAAACGGGTATTTGAGCCAGGTCAAGCATATTCAGCACATTGGTATAGGTAAGCTCATAACCCAGCGAGAAGCCAACGATGTCAAAATCTTTTAGTGGATGCCTGGACTCCAGGCTGAACAACGGGACGTCATTGGCACGCATTTGGGCTTCCATATCCGGCCAGGGAGCATATACTCTCTCAGCAAGAATATCATCCCGGGCATTGAGCAGTTCATAGAGAATGGGTACAGCCATAGTGGACATCCCGATTTCATATAAATCGGGATAGATGAGGGCGACCTTGATACGGGTCTTGACCCAATCCTTTACAACACTATTCCACTCGTTGCCAGTGTAGCGAGCTGGTCGGGTAACCTGATGCAATATACTATCAAGACAAACCAATTCTCTCTCCAGATTGCTTATTATAGAGGTTATTCATTATAGTTTAAGTTAGAGAGGCAAGCCAGCAGCCTGAATCAAAGGCAAGCATATCACCGGTCTCGGCATCAGCATCATCAAGAGATAGAGAGGCATAACGAATGCCAGTGCTAACCAATCTCCTGGCAACATCAGTATCAATCAGACTTCCATTGCTGCCAATGCCGGTGGTTATCCCTCTGTCTGATGCACGTTTAGCAATTTGAAAGAAATCCTTTCTTAACAGCGGCTCGCCACCATCAAGCACCAGCAGTCCGATGCCCCAATCGGCTATTTCATCGATAACCTTAAGCGACTCTTCCGTGGTCAGGTCATCGGAGCCTGCCTCCTCCGAAGATTCGCTGTAACAATGCTTGCACTTCAAATCGCACTTAGTAGTAATGCTATATGAGACAAGAAATGGTGGCGGAACCTGCATAACACTTTCTTTTCCCAAAAAACAACCCCCTTTACAAAATAAACCGTTCAGGCATTACCTGGCTGTGACAGGTCGAATTTCATACCATCACGAGCAGCAATCACTCTAATTCCAGTCTCCTCGGACAGCCCCTCAGCCACCTCCCATGGTTTTGCCCGCCACATAGTCATACCGAAATGAGTCAAAATAGCTACCTTCGGCTTTAATTCGGCAATAATGTTCTTAGCATCAGGCACCGCCAGGTGGTCAAAAGGGTGACCTGCCTTCAGTCTGACCACATTAATAATCAATAGTTCCCCGCCGTAGCTACGGCACAAGCCATCAAAGTAGCGGCTATCAGCAATATAGGAGAAGGTATGCTCCGGGGTGGTAAAAATCATGCCATAGGTTTCTACCGGGTGTATGTGCCGAATAGGAGTGGTAAAAGAGATGTTGCCCACAGAATAGGCCTTGCTTTCCTGCAGAACCTCAATACCTTTAAGATAGCCTTTCAAATAGGAGAAAATAACCGACTCGTTCCCCAGAGCGTCAGCCGGAGCAAAAAGCTTACCGTGCTGTTTGAATCCGCCCCGAGTCATTGCTTCCACCATAATATTGACATCTGCCGAATGGTCCAGGTGACGGTGTGATAGTATAATAGCGCTGAGCTTATCTGCCTTAAGCTTACGCTTGGTCGACTGAACAATGCAGCCAGGACCGGGGTCGAGGAGTATTTCCGTGCCACTTAAACTCAACCACATACCACCCGAAGCCAGAACTTGGTTGGTAACCGTAATTCGGGCACCAGCCGTTCCCAGAAATGTTATGGTATCGCTTGACAGGTTTTTTTCTTCCATAAACCAAGGTAACTATAGAATATAGCTGTGTTTTTTACAAATGGTTTATGGAGGGTGTTTAGCAACCTACCCTCCTTTTTTAGAGGGGCTTTGCTCTCTAAAACCCCATTACTGATATCCAGATTGAGGGGTTAAGCTAAAGGGAGTGTCTAAACGGGGCATTAGCCTCTCTTTTTAAGTCCTTTGACGTTAAGGGAATAAGCAGATTAAAATAGTACCGAGGAATGGCTAAGGAGAGGTAAAATGGAGCAAATTTGGGCACCGTGGCGTATAAAATACATCCAGATGGAGAAACCGCAAGGTTGCATTCTGTGCGATAAGCCTAAAGAAAACGATGATGCTCTGAACTATATTCTATATCGTGGTAAGAAAAACTTCATCATCATGAACTGCTATCCCTATAACGGGGGGCACCTGATGGTAGCACCCTACCGGCACATAGCCAGTCTGGAAGAACTAACCGATGAAGAGCTACACGAGCATTTTGAAACAGTCAGGCGGAGCATTAGGGTTTTAAAAAAGGTTTTTAAGCCTGATGGTTTTAACACTGGCATGAATATAGGGAGGGTGGCTGGAGCCGGCATAGGCGGTCATATTCACACCCATATTGTGCCCCGCTGGCAGGGCGATACCAATTTTATGCCAATTCTGGGCGATACCAAGGTAATAAATGAAGCCCTAACTGAAACCTACGAGAAACTGAAGGGCAAATTTTAAAAAAGGGTATTGACAAATAGCATAGAGAAGCACATTATAAGGCAAAATTGGGGAAGGGGGTCAGAAAATGCCACAGTCGTTTAAAGCTCTCTCATCAACTATTGCCTGGGTTTTGTTTATTCTCGGTTGGATAATAGTGCTGGCAGTGATTGTAGACGTTGTTGGACTTATCACCGGCCTACTTCTGGTACCAAATATCGACCTGTTAACACTGGTAGCCATTTTTGGAGCCGGCATTATTAGCTTCATTCTGTCGGCATGTGCCATGAAATTAAGACAAACAATGGAATAAAGCGAAGCGTAATTATAACAATTTTTTAAATTATTCGTTTCTCTATTATAACTTCACAGTGAAATAGGGTATAAAATTACATTTTACCCCCTATGTGTTTTTTGTGCCTTCCGCCAAATTCCCACTCCGTTCCCAGCTCCATAGAAATAATTAACAACCAAATATCCTCCCAGATTCAGACACGAGTGCTACCACCTACACACTTTTCAGCTTTGATGGCAGCTTGAAGTCTTATAAGGCACCACTCTCTCAGCAGTCAAGCTATGACTAATCGTTTCTGTCAAGTTGCAGACTGCTATGATGCTGAGCACACAACCTGTATAGCTCCGATTTTCCAACTTAAGGTTATAAATCGGAGCTATACTAAGGAAAAGTTATGCGGTATCTCTTTACTTCTTTAAAAATGTTAATATCCCAAGTGATATTAGGGCTACACCCAATAACCAGTTCAGAACATCAGGGAATACCATGATTAGAATACCCGCAACGACCCACAGTATTGCTGTCCACAATCCTATTCCTGCTTTCTTCATAACTCATTTCCTCCTTCTCCTTGGATCTGAACCCAAACCAGTCCAAGTATTATTGAATTCGCTTCCCATTATACCTCTGTGCAGTTATTTGTAAATGAGTTGAAAGTACTGAAAAAGTAATGGTCTACTAAACCGTTACTCAAACAGATAGAGTGCAGGGGAAATGGATACAGAAAGAAAATGCCCTCACTTGCGGGCCACACTATGTCGTTCAGACTGAGGTTGCCCAATCATTTTCACAGCCTATTATGCACTGCAAAACGAATTACCTATTAAAATGGTACTGATGACCTATTGAAGTATGCCACTTAACGAATGAGAATTAACCTATAAACAGTGGTGTAAAAAATAAAAGGGGTGTGTTATCATTATAACAAGGATATAGGTGAGAAAGGTAAAACTTAGCTCATAGTGAATGGTGGAGTAAAAGATACGAGGGGGAAAGAATAATGGATAAAGCTGAAATAACCACGCAGGCGAGACAAGAAATGGAACGAATAGCCGATCAGCAGGCAAAAGAGAGAGCCAAATCTGCAAGGTGGGACCTTGATGTTGCCGCATTCTTTTTCTTGACTTTAATTGCTGTCGTAATCTTAGTGTCTCAGGACATCCAAATTGAGATTGTGTCACCAATTGCCATCTGCGGGTTAGTCACAGGTTGGGTTATGGGATGGAGAAAGGGGAAGCAAAAATACGCGCATTTCTATAAGGAAGAGCTATCGAAACTGGAGCAAGAGCCTAACGACAAAGTTAAGCAAGCTCTATGGAAAAAATGGCACAGACTGGAGGAGGACATTAAGAAAGAACTCCACGAGAGTTAGTGCTCGCGACAAAGAATGTTCACTGCTACTCCATATGAAGGAACCCCTCTAACATCTTCCACAACACACAAAAAACCTCAAATTAGCCTCAAAAAGTGGTGCCCCCAAGCGAATTCGAATCGCTGTTGCCGGCTTGAAAGGCCAGTGTCCTAGGCCTCTAGACGATGGGGGCACGCCATCAAAGTATAGCAAAGATAGAGTCAGACAGCAACGTTACATTTAGGAAATTGTTTAGCAACCTATCCTCCTGACCCCCCCTTTCCTTACCCCCACCCCAACAATATGCTACAATGTCCAAGAGCTAAAATGGATAAGCAAAGCTGGCTGATGAGGAATATTACTCCTCTATTAATTCTGCTACTGGTTATTGCCATTACTTCTGGCATCTTCTTTTTTTATCAGAATTTTCCCGATAGGTTTGACGAGCTTAAACACTATGGCTATTTAGGTGTTTTCCTCATCAGTCTGTTATTAAATGCCACCGTCATTTTACCTGTAGGCAATTTTATAATACTTTTCACTCTGGGTGGCATCCTTCCCTTACCCATTGTAGTCGGGCTAGCGGGAGGGGCTGGAGCGGCTATCGGCGAGATAACCGGCTACATGGCAGGCTACAGCGGGCATGGGATTGTTGAAAAAAGCAGGCTGTATAATCGGATGGAAGGCTGGGTGACAAAGTGGGGGGCTGCAGCTATCTTTATCTTCTCGTTATTTCCATTCGCCTTTGACCTGGTCGGGATAGCCGCCGGCGTTCTTCGTTTTCCCTTTCGCAAATTTCTCCTCTTCTGCTGGTTTGGCAGAACCATACTTTATATAATTATCGCATTAGCCGGAGCCTGGGGTTGGGAGGCAATACTACCTTACCTCGGTTGAGTTGACGCCTTAACTTTCAGAAGCAATAGCGAACCAGCAACAAAATAGATAAAGCAAGCCAAAAGCATAATCTGGTAACCCAAGCCGGCGGCATAACCATTAAAGAAATCAATTACTGGACCAATCAGTCGTGCCAGGGCAGCGCCGCCAGCAGTAGCCAGATTGGTCAAACCAAGATAGCGTGCCTCCTCGCCTTTGGCTACCAAATCGGTAGCCAAAGCCCAGTTGGTACTCATAAAAGCTCCAAATGAGATTCCCACCAGACCGCCGCAGAGCATTATAAGCGTGTAATCGTGCTGGAAGAGGAATATCAGCGCAATACCCAGAGCACTAAGAAGCCCCGAAGTAACCACAATCGGTCGGCGGCCTATTTTATCCGACAGACGCCCGGCAGGATATACCGCAGCTAGCATGCCAACAACAGCTACTATGGAAAACTTTGCCGTTGCTGCTGCCGGACTGGCTACACCGACAACATCCCGCAGAAAATACAGGGCAAAGGTCTGCAGGGTAGTGAACGCCATAAGGATAAGGAGACGGGATACCAGAAACCAGATAAAATCACGGTTCGCCTTGAAGTCAATCTTGAAGCTTTTATATAGTGTTGAAAATAATGACGATGGGACACCACCGACTCCAGGCTTCTCCTTAACCATCAACACCGTGGCAATCATAACAGCGAGTAAAACAATAGCCAGCAACCCCAGAGTCAGCCATAGCCAATAGACACCACCGCCATTACAGTAACGGTCCATAAACAGAGCCAGGGGATATAACAGGGTAACCCCGCCTAATATTTCAAGCAGGCTCTTTACTCCCGAGGCTAGTCCTCTCCTCTTATCAGGAACAAGGTCAGGAATGAAGGCTTGATACGGACCCTGGGCGGTATTGGAGCTAATCTGCATCAGGCAATAGATGACAAATAAAGCAGCATACCCACCACATAAGCCTATCCCGGGGAGAAATAACACTGTCAGTAAAGTGCCAATGAGTATGTAGGGTCGTCGCCGTCCCCATTTAAAGCCAGAACGGTCGCTGATTGCCCCGACTATGGGTTGAATTACTATCGCCAAAACTAAGCCGGTAAAGGTGATAAGACCAAGATAGGTATTTTTCTGTGACTCGGCGACAAAATCCAGCAGTCGCAACGGCAAAACAATGGCATGCAAACTGCTCCACAGAGCTGCCAGGGCAAAGCCGTAGATGGCAATCTTTATATAGTCAACAGAACCAAATCCCCTAGCCAAGGTGCCAGTATCTCTTACCATTTTTCTATCCCGACAAGCATAGCAGAGGTAAAGTTATGAGGCAACTTCTTGCGTATATTGTTTATTAACCTCACCCCCTTAATCCCCCTCTCCTTAGCAAGGAGAGGGGGAAATAGTTCTTAAAGAGGGGCTAACGCCCCTCTTAGACACCCCTAGTTAAGTAAGCTCCTATCCTTAAAGGGAAGGGGGACAGGGGAATAGGTTGCTAAACGATTTCCTCAATGTAACGTGAGCTAGTTCAGATAGATAGGTGGCACTTCAAAATATAAGGGTATACCCCACCTTAAGTTGGGAGAGGCCCTGAAAGCATCCCCTCCACCGGGATTGCCACGCCTTCGGCTCGCAATGACATCCTCTATTTATCATTACGGGAAGTCCTCCTCCATCATTGTAAGGCGCATCAGCCTCCTCTGTCATTGCGAGGAGCGTCAGCGACGAAGCAATCTCCAATATAATGTCCCACTAACCATATGAACGAGTATGCTAGCTTGATTTCGCACCAGGCATTGAATATACTGGCTTGAGAAAGGAGCGCATCTTCTTGAGAGAGAATCAATCCCCTTATTTAATAGATTGGGTAATAACTGATAAGTGCAACCTGAGCTGTCGGCATTGCCGTGGTATGCTTGAGGGAGGGCTCTCTAACGAGAGAGCCAAAAAGCTTATAGACGAGATAGCCGAGCTGAAACCGGGTTGGGTGATTGTTGAAGGTGGTGAACCCCTGCTTCACCCGGAGCTATTTGAGCTACTGGGACTGATGCGCCAAAGACAGCTTGATGTCCACCTGATTACTAATGGTATGCTGCTAACCCCCCAGATAATCACTACCCTCAAGCAATTGGGGGTAAGGATAATGATTAGCATTGACGGTGCCACCAAGACAACATATGAGACCATCAGGCATGGTGCTATCTTCGAAAAAGTGGTGCAATCAGCACGCAATTGTGCCAAGGAAGGACTATTGGAGGCAATAAATTTCGCTCTTTTGAAGACAAATTACACCGAAATACCAGCTATTCTAGAGCTAGCCTCCTCAATCGGAGCACGCAAGGTAACACTTATCGGGCTTAAACCATGTCACAACTACCCCGAGGAGCTTCTTGCCCCACAGGAATACGAGAAAGCTATTGAGCTCGTTTGCCAGACAGCCCAGAAAATCGGTATTGAATTCTTCTTTGATGAGCCATTCTTCTGGGCTGTAGTCAAAGAGCGGGGCCTTCTGGCTCAAATGCCGGCAGAGGGCGCCGGCATTTTATGCCCGTCAACCACAGCCTGCATCTTTGGTGAATACCTTTTCATTGAACCCAGTGGTGAAGTAAAACCTTGCAGTTTTGCCCAGCTTATTCTGGGTAACGTCAATGAGAAATCCCTCGGTGAGATATGGCGTGAGGCACAATCCTCTCCCCTTCTCCAGAAGATTAAAGACCCCAAAAACAGAACCGGATACTGTCAGTGTTGTCCATATCTGGAGGATTGCAAGGGATGCCGCTCCCGAACCTTTGTCCTCACCGGAGACTGGTTTGCCTCCGACCCCGTTTGTCCGCTACAGTCTAAGTCACTGAGAGGAGGAGATTAAATGAGAGTCATCGGTATTGACCCCGGAACTGGGAGCTTTGATTTCTTTGGTATGGAGGGAGAGAAAGTTATCATTGACACCTCTGTGCCGGTGCCTGAGATTGCTCAAAATCCCAATGTTCTTCTGGATACAGTTAGAGGTGCCTTTCCGCTGGATATGATAATCGGGCCTTCCGGCTATGGTCTGCCGGTAACTCCCATTAAGGATATAACCGAAAGGGAACTAACCCTGATGGTACCCGATGATAAAAGCATTCCACTATACGACGGCATCAGGATGGTTGTCCGAATAATGAAAGCTGAGGGCTTTCCCGTGTATTTCACCCCCGGTGTCATTCACCTGCCTACTGTGTCCGCCTACAGGAAAGCCAACAAGGTGGATATGGGCACTTCTGATAAAGTATGCTGCGTTGCCCTGGCGATTAGAGACCAGGCAGAGCTTTACGACATAGATTATGATAAAACCTCTTTTATCCTGGTGGAGATAGGCTATGCTTTCAATGCGGTGCTTGCTGTTGACGGTGGCAGGATAGTCGATGGTCTGGGAGGAACGTCAGGAGGACCCGGGTTCATCACCCTGGGGAATATGGACTCTGAACTGGCGGTGCGTCTGGGCAAATTCCCCGGAGTAGTGCTTTTCAGTGGTGGTGCCAAAGATGTCAGCGGTAGAGATGACTTAACCCCCGAGGAGCTGGCTAAGAACCATAAGCAATATTCAGAATCATGGAATATGCTCCTGGAAAGCATCGCCAAGGGAGTGGCGGCAATGATGGTGGCGGTGGAGAAACCGCGTGAGATTCTGCTTTCGGGGCGTCTCTCCCGAATCCCCGAGATTGCTGAGGCGGTGACAGCCAGGCTCTCCCGCTTCGGGAAGGTGCGCAAGATAAAAAGGAGTGCCACTACCGCCAAGGAGGCTGCTGAGGGGGCTTACATCATCGGGGAGGGGTTAACGGGAGGTAAGTATCAGGGTATTGTTGACTCTCTGGAGCTGAGGGGAGCCAGGGGCACTATGCTTGACTATATTCGGCTAAGCGGGGTTAAGGTAGAAGGAGCTTAATATCTGCCCCTCAACACCGTTAAACAGATTTACTTTTACGCCGCAACGCCTTAACCTCACTGGAACTCAGCTCACGGCTCTTTCCTTCCCCAAGGTCACCCAGGGTTAAATTTCCCATACGAATTCGTTTAAGGGATAAAACAGAATGACCGACACTCTCAAACATACAGCGCACCTGCCGTTTTTTACCCTCATGTATGATTATAGTATAGCTAAACGATGGGAGAGATGGCACCTCTCTCACTATTGCTGAATGAGTTCTGCCGCCTTCATCAAGTTTAATGCCCTGCTTAAACTTTTGCTTTTCGCCCGATTTCAACCTCGCGTTGAGCTGAATCAGATATTCTTTCTCGTGCTCAAAGCGAGGATGTGTAAGCTCATAGGTGAGCTCACCGTCATTGGTTAGCAGCAGCAGCCCGGTACTATTCTTATCCAGTCGTCCCATCGGGTATAGTCTAAGGCGGTGGTATTTACGGGGCAAAATATCAATAACCGTCTTTCGCCTTCTCTCATCACTCGTAGTGGATAAAACACCTTTTGGCTTGTTAAGCATCAGGTAAACCGGTTGTTCCATATTCAGCTTGATAACCCGTCCGTCAATGGCAACACGGTCTGTTTCGGTATCTACGGGATAACGGAAATCCTCAACGACCTCCCCATTAACCTCCACCCTGCTTTGTTTTATGGCATCAGCCAACCGTCTCCGTGAGCCAATACCAGCTTTAGTGAGAACTTTGAGAAGGGGTAATGATAACATTTTTGCCACTCGCTTGCTTCTAGGGGTAAATAGCCAGCGCCTCAAGCCCGGTAGTTTCGGGTAAGCCCAGCATAAGGTTCATATTCTGGACAGCCTGTCCCGCCGCCCCTTTTACCAGATTATCAATACTGCTAACCACGATGAACCTCCCTGCCCTGGCATCAATGGTAGGGTGAACGAAGCACATATTGTTTCCCCAGCTATGCTTGGTATGGGGAGGAGATTCAACTACCCTGACAAAAGGCTCATCTTTGTAGAAGTCCAGATAGAGCTGAAACAGCCTCTCTCTCCCTTTTTCGTCAATTGAGACTTTACCCGGCGACAGGGGAGCGTAGGCGGTGGTTAATATCCCCCTGGTCATCGGTATCAGGTGGGGAACAAAGGTTATTGAAGACAATAGGCCGGGGTAAAGCAGATTTAATTCCTGAATAATCTCAGCCAGATGTCTGTGGCCACCTAAGGCATAGGCAGTAACATCCTCGTTGGTTTCGGGAAAGTGGGTATGCAGACTGAGGGTTCTGCCAGCTCCAGACACGCCGGATTTGCTATCAACAATAATGTCAGGCTCAATCAGACCTGCCTTGACTATT
>JABUBQ010000019.1_pt1 | contig 18862 bp, 19 predicted proteins | sample 7240351 | NCBI WGS metagenome assembly JABUBQ01 (sample SAMN07256348, study PRJNA390944) | subsurface metagenome | isolation source: Methane hydrate marine sediment | place: Pacific Ocean: Eastern North Pacific, ODP site 1244 | collected 2002 | reverse complement strand
GTAACCAATAAAGATGTCCTTTTTTATTAGTCATTTTTTTCCTTAAATAAATTTATATACGATTCTTTAATCGTTCGTAGCATTTCTTCATTATTTGTTTTTTTCCTTAATTCAAACATAAATACCCCTTGGTAATTAATTTCTTTTAAGCCCTTTATAAGTCCTTTCCAATCTATATTGCCTTCATAAGGCAGAGAATGATCATCGCTCTTTCCGAAATTATCATGAATATGCAAATGACATAAATAATCTTTTATTTCCGGCAAGCACTCCGCAACTCCTCTATGATTATAAAGAGAAGAAGCTATGTTGTAATGTCCGGTATCCAGACAAATTCCCAGATTTTTCGAATTAAATTTTTTTATTATCTCCAGAATCTCGGGTATGCTGTCACCGGTCTTTCCGGGTAAAGTATTTTCTAAAACAACCTTAATTCCCCAATGTTCACAAAATTTTAATATTTCCTCTAAGCTTTGTTCACTCTTTTCTCGACGCACTTTCCTCGCTTTCTCATCTTCAATTTCACTTCCCGGATGAACCACTAAAATCCCTCCTCCTAATCTTAGTAAAGCAAGAGCTGTTTTTTCCACTTCCCGGACAGACCATACCCGATCATATTCCTCAATCAGGGAAATATCTGCTCCGTGGGTAGGCATATGCATTGATATTACTTTTATTCCATTTCTTTTAAATTCTTTAGACATTTCATCCAGATATTTGGGGTCATGATAATTGAAATGTCCTTCTTTCGGTTTTACCTCAATATATTTTATCCCAGCCTCTTTTAATAAAGGTAATTTCGATTTTAACTGACAGTCCTCAAATGGCATAGTTGATATTCCAAAATTCATTTTTTAACCTCTCTTCTTCTATTTATAGGAAACTCCTTTTAATTCTTCAATGTATTTTTGGGCTGCAAAGGCAGCGGTAGCTCCTTCTCCACAGGCAGTAACCACCTGTCTTAAGAGCTTTTTTCTAACATCTCCGCAAGCATATATACCTTCTTGTGAAGTCATCATATTATCATCAGTCAAAATATAGCCCTTTTTGCCTAATTCCACTAACTCCTTTAAAAACTTTGAATTAGGTATGTTCCCCATAAAAACAAAAACACCCTGGCAGGAAATTTCCCTTTCTTCACCTGTTTTTTTGTTCTGAACCAAAACACCTTCTACTTTTTCCTTGCCCAATATTTTTGTTACTACTGAATCCCAGGCAAAATTTATTTTCTTATTAGCAAAAACTCTTTCCTGTAATATCTTGGTTGCTCTTAATCTATCTCGACGGTGAATAATAGTTACTTCTCGAACAAACTTAGTTAAATATAAAGCTTCCTCAATTGCCGTATCCCCTCCACCAACCACTACTATCTTTTGATCCTTAAAAAAGGGGGCGTCACAGGTAGCACAATAAGAAACTCCCCTTCCTCTCAATTCTTCTTCTCCGGGGACTTCTAATTTACTTGCTTCTGCTCCGGAAGCCAAAATAATAGTTAAAGTTTTATATTCTTTGTTATTGATTTTTACTATTCTTACCTTATCTTCTTTGCCTTCTTTTATTCTAATTTCTTCTACTTCCCCGTATTCTATTGTTAGGCCAAATCCTACAGCCTGCTCCTCCATTTTTTGCATTAATTCAGGACCTGCAATGCCAAGGGGAAAGCCAGGATAATTTTCAATAACCTCAGTAAGGATTACTTGTCCACCAGGAAGAGCTTTTTCAATTAATAGAGTATTCATTCTGGCCCGACTAAGATAGATGCCTGCGGTTAAGCCTGCAGGCCCACCTCCAATTATTATTGCATCATATATTTTTTCCTCTTTATCCTTTTCTTTATCATTTGGTTTTGCCTGAGTTAAAACCTCTGACATAATAAAATCACCTCCCCATTGGTTAAATAGTTACTTAGTTAACTGGTTAATTAATTTGATATTAATTCATCAACCAGGTAACCAGGTAACAATGTATACGCTCTACGCTATTCGCTCTTTCTCTTCACGATACACGACATACAATATACGAAATACGATATACTATACACTTGTTTTTATTTTTGTTTTATCTTTATCTCAATATCCCCCTTGATAAAGCCCTTTAAAGAAGATAAAAGCCCGATAATAGTGTTTTTCACTATCTTAGAGATAAAAGGATTCATCGAGATTATCTCCCCATTTACTTTCACTAAAGTTGAGGGTTCTAAAGAAGAACAATCATCGAGAGTTTTGTTTCCTTTAACAATCTCTTGAGCTAAACCATAACAATCTTGATATCCACATTCCCCGCAATTCAAGTTAGGTAATTTAAATGATTTATTAATGGCTATTTTTGCTATCTTTTTTATATCCTCATCATTTAAAATATTAAAGTCGCAAAGTTTCTGGTTTACCTCCTTAGAAACAAAACCAGCTGTACAAAGCTGTAATCCATCAAATAATTTAGCCTTTTCACTTTCCTCTCTTAAGCACACAATTTTGGGAAAAGTTTTTTCCTTTTTAAAACCTTCTATTAAGATAATATCAGCTTCGAAATATTTTATAATCTCTTCTAAGTTCTTTTTACTCTTTAAAAAAAATACTAATTCTTTAGGGGTAATTGCCGCTACCTGGGTTAGAACTTTTTTGTATTTTGAAGTATCCGAATTGGCCAGATCAAGGTCTTCGTTAATATGTTTTACTACTGCTACTTTATAACCTCTTTTAATTAATTCATCGGATAGTTTTAGTGTCAAAGTGGTTTTACCACTCTTCTTATATCCTATTATACCAATAACCCTCATTAACCATTACCTCTTTTTATTAATTATTTTACCACATTCACCATCATCCAGGCAGAGATTAAAAAAAGAAATATAGCATATATTTTTTTCAATAAAATTTTATCTATCTTTATAGATATCCGAGAACCAGTTTGAGCTCCGGCAAAAACCACTAAAGCCAGAATTAAAGCCATTTTAGGTTCAAAATGTCCGGCAAAAAAATGTCCCCAAAAACCGAATAAAGCAGTTATTCCTGCCATAAAACAAGATGTTCCCACTGCAATTTTCATAGGAACTCCCAGCAATAAAACCAGTAAAGGTACTATGATTACTCCTCCCCCAATACCTAATAAGCCCGCTACTATACCGGCCAGAGCAGCAATCGGAAGTCCAATTAAAAGATTAACCGAATACTTTTCTTCTCCAAATTTTCTTGACCAATAGCCCCATTTCTTCTTAATAATGAATTCGTCTTGAATTTTTTTAACTGTTTTTATCATAAAATATCCGGAAACAATCAGAACCAAAATGAATAATATTTTTAATTCTTTAATTTGAATAAAGGAAGAATAATATCCACCCATAAGGGACATAATGGCAGTTAATGGTTCAATTATTAAAGCTAATTTCCAATCTACCAATTTAACTCGATGATATACTAAAGAAGATGAAATAGAGAGAGCCATTATTATAAATAAACTGATTGCTGCGGCTTGATAAAATGGGAAACCAAAGGCTAATAAAATGGGGACATAAAGTACTCCGCCACCTATACCGATCATGGAACTTATACCTGCAGCAATAAAAAATGCCAGGTACATAAAAACTGATTCTATCATATTATTACCTATGCTTTAAAATAAAATCTCTATAATTTCTAAAATCTTCTTTATGCTTATCCCAATGGATGATGGTCATTTATTTTAAAAAGTGTACTATGTACTTTAATATATCAAAGAGAAGTTTAAATATCAAGAATTGAATACAGCAAGCGGAGCAAGAAAAGTGATGAAGAAAAGAGAAAAAGGTATAATATTATCTGAGCATATTTTCTTAAGTCAAATTTAAAGATTCTATTTCTGCTTTAAATTATTATGTATCACAGAACCGTTGTCCTCTGTCAGGTTTTTACTATCTTCAAGAATATCTCCACCAGCTGAGGGTCAAACTGGGTACCAGCATACATTTTGATCTCCTTTAAGGCCTTGGTCTTACTTACTGCTCCCTTGTAAGGGCGACGAGACTGCATCACATCATAGGCATCGACAATAGAGATGATTCGAGAAAGTAGGGGGATCTCTTCTTTCTTTAAACCTTCCGGATATCCAGAACCATCCCAGTGTTCATGGTGATAAAGGATCTCCCGGGCAATAGGGGCAAAATCAGGGATATTCTTGGCCATACGGTAGCCTATTTGAGGGTGTTCTTTCATCTTCTTCCACTCTGAGGGAGTTAGGATATAGGCCTTAAACAAGATGCTATCCGGAATCCCGATCTTACCGATATCGTGAAGTAATGCTAATAGTTTTAAGTTCCCTAACTGGTATTCGGTAAGTCCTACCCTTTCACCTAAAGAAAGGGCTAACTCCTGGAGTCTCTGGGCATGGTCTTCGGTATGGGGGTCCCGTTCGGCCAGAATGATGCGGAAGGCCTCTAAGAAATGTTTTTCTCTACTTTTTGCACTGAAGACTTTATCCTGATACATCTTGCGGTCAGCTACTTTAAAGAGAGAGTTTATATCTTTATATTCTCCTTCCTGAGTGGCATGACCTAAAGAGATATTCAGTCTTAAGTAGATGGGCTCTATCTTATCTTGCTGGCAAGCCTTCTTGATCCTCTCACAGAAACTATGGGTTTGTTCGGAGGTGGTAGAAGGCAGAAGAATGGCAAACTCATCTCCTCCGATACGGGCCAGGATGTCCCCCTGGCGGGAGACGGAAGTAAGCACCTGGGAGAGGTGTTGTAACAGTCGGTCTCCCTCGGAATGACCAAAGGTATCATTTATAACTTTCAGCCCATTGATATCGAGCATTACTATACTCAGAGGGTAGTAACGGGGGAAATTATACCTTTCCAGTTCTTCTTCGAAGTAAGCCCGATTGTAAAGGCCTGTTAGAGCATCATGGAAGCTTAGGTGTTTGATTTTCTCTTCAGAGCTTTTACGCTCGATAGCAGTAGCTACCTGGGAGGAGACGAATTCCATAAGCTTGATGTCGCTTTCAGAATAAAGGTTGGGGTTGGTGTAGCTCTGGACCACCATAGCCCCAATGGTTTTGCCCTCTATTTGTAGGGGGGCTCCTAACCAGATGGATTCATCGGAAATAGTACCCATAGCGGTTAATATTCCCTGAGTTACCATTTCCTCATATTGACTATTATCATTAAGCAGAGGTTTTCCTGTTTTTATAACATAAGCAGTGATGGTATTGGAAGTGCTAAAGTTTAAAATAGGGAAATCATCATCTTTCTCATCGACATGGTAGGGAAAGTAAATCTTATCTTCTTTTTCATCAACTAAAGCGATATAAAAGTTGGCGGTATCGATGATGGTTCCCAGTTCTTTATGAATAATTTTATAAAGGTGGTCAAGATTAATGGGGGAATTGGCAGCCTTGGAGATGTTGTAAAGAACTTGTTGTAGTTTCTCATCTTGCTTGCGTTCGTTGATATCCACTAAGATACCTTCTATCCCATCAAGGTGCCCTTCTTCATCATAATAAAAATGGCTAGAAGTAGATATTGTAATTGGGGTACCATCTTTCTTTTTTAGGTTTACCTCATAATCTTTGACGTTTCCCTTTCTCTTTTTTAATTCTTTTAAAAACTTTTTTCTGTCTTCTGGGATAGAATATAAATCTTTAGCAAGATTTTTCCCTATGATATCTTCAGGAGAATCATAACCCAGCATTTTAGCTCCAGCTGGATTTGTCATTATAATATTTCCTTCTGTATCTGCACGATAGTAGATTCCAGGCATATTTTCAAAGAGACTACGATATTTTTCTTCACTCTCTTTTAATTTCTCCAGCATCTTCTGGTATTTGGTGATATCTCTAGTGATAAAAAGCAACCGATTTCCTACAATATTTCCGGTACCTTGAAAATAGTGCCAATCTCCCTCTTTATCTTTAAAACGATATTCAATTCTCTCAGTTATGGAGGATTCTTTTCCAGCAAAGAGCTTTTTTGCTTTAGCATTGACATAATTTAATAATATTGAAAACAATCCCTTTTTATCATCAGGATGAATAAATTCAAAAGGAGATTTACCGATTAAGTCTTCGGGTTCATATCCACTAATATCTTTAATCGAAGGACTAATATAAGTAAATGTTGCTTGTAAATTAAAATCGTGTAAAGTAATTACATCACTTGTATTTTCAGCTATTAACTTGTACAGCTCTTCATATTTTATTAATTGCTTCTCTGCCTGTTTGTGATTTATTTTTACATTTTCTAATTCAGCAATCTTTTTACGTAAATCAATCAATTCATTTAGCAACTGCTCTTTATCTCTATCTCTCATTTGGTTCATCTCCTAATACAAATAAATAATAATTCTTAAGTTTGATTAAATATTCCAAAAAAATAAAAGTTGGCAGTTTGGCAATCATAGCATAAAATGCTTAAGACCCATAACTTTGCGCCCTGTCCTTTCGGATAGTTTGCCTTTTTCAACTTTTTAATTCTCTATTTAAATAAAATATTTTTAAATATATAACTATTACACATTACCACACATATTTTATAAATTCAAATTTTTTAAAATCCAGGATGTTTCATGCCCTATTTCTATTTCCTTATTTATATTTAACCTCTAACCAGGCATAGGAATAATCCTCTTTAAGGCCTGCCCAGAATAAAATATTTTCAAGACTGCTTAATCCTTCTAATATGACATCTAAAGATTCTTTTTTCCTTGCCCCTTCGGTCTCTTCTGCTCCTTCTGGTATCTCTTGTACTGCCATTTGCATAAACCTTCCTACAATTTCTGATACAGAATTCATATCTATATACAATAGAGAAAAAACCTTAGGAAAAGAAAGCATATATTTTATGGCTTCCAGTTTATCCAAAGTGGCCATATCTCCTTTTTGAGCATCTATAATATTTGCTATTCCACTGGACAAGACAAATCTATCCCCTACAATTCCATATCCCAAGGGGAACATTGGGTTAGATAGACTTTTGTAATTTATTCCCCCATATTGATTGTCCGCTAATGTCCCACCCATTATAGGAGCAAAGTTTTCTAATACAGGATAAAGATTCTGAATAAGTTTTTCTTCTGAAGAATATCCGGCTATTAACCCCACTTTAGGGAAAATTGCGGAAATATCAAAAAGCCCTAAACTAAATTCTTTTGCCGGCCAGGAATAAACAGTTTTTTCGATGTCAACTCCACTTTTTTCCTGAATTTGTTTAACATTTTTTTCTAAATCAAGTCGAAGATCCTCACTTATGTAATCTTCCTTAATCTCTTCCCAGGTAAGGGGCAATATACCACCAAGATAGAAGAATGTATTTTTAGGAAACATAGAGGGTGACTGTAAATTACTTATATCTGTTTCTTTAAGTACATCTACATATTTTTCCGCCATTTGAGCAATCATATAGGCTTTAAACTGTTTCTCTTGATAACCGCCCACTCCACTTATAGTGCCCATATCCTCTAAAGAATCCCGAGAATCCTTTAAAGTTTTAGCTAATTCTTCTTCCTCAACCACTTCAATTAATTCATCTAAAACTTGATAGAGTTCTTGGCCAAACAAACAGAAAAAGAAACTTGAAGGTTCTACTTTCTTTTCGGTTTTTACTTTTTGTTCTTTGTATTCTGAATTTTCAAGAAGAGAATTGCTCTCTCCCTGAAATACCTCTATAGCTTTTTTAACCGGTGACAAATTCCCTCCAATAACTAAAGTATCCCCTAAAAAAGCGTAAGAAATGGACTTTAGAGGCTCTAAGTCTGCATCTTCAGGAAGAATTATATTCACTATGTCAATGCCTTTTATAATTTGATACTTCTTCTTTTAAATCCTTTTTCGCCTCTATTGCCCCCACAAATTTAATAAAAGCACGACTATCAGAAGGAGATAGGACAATTAATACTTCGGGGACTCCTCCTATAGAAACACCCAAACAAGAGAGGACTGCACCACCGGAAAAGATGTTCTCTAAAAATAACGGATCCAAGACATCAAATCCCAGTTCTTCTTTTATCTCTTCTCTGGTCATTCTATGATCTTGTATTCCGCTTCCCTCTTCTCCTTCTGGCGCAAAGCTCGCTATATCTAATTCAGACAGACTTTTTATTAATTCTACATCTTTTATTTCCAAAACCCCGATAACCTTTTCTGGAATTACCCCTAATAAAGGATTCCCGTAGGCAAAATTAAATAAAAAAGCGAACAATAAGAATACAGTTACAATTAGACCAATGACTTTAAATTTGTTACTCATAATCATTTCTCCTTTTTGATTTATTTTATTAGATTATACTACTTGCCTTTATAGTAAATTCTTTGAGTAAAGATTCCTTAAATAGAACAAAAATGTTTTTTAAAAGATAATCTTATGATTAATATTCTACATAATTTTTAGAAATCCTTTTTTGTAATAATACTTTTTTAATAATTCTTCTGCCCCTTACTTTCTTTCTCTTTTTCTGACGGTCAAAAAAATAAAAGATTGTTTAGTCATAATAACGTAAAGGAAATAGATTCCTGTTGCCTGCTTTCGCAAGAATGCGGAACAAGCGGAAGAAAATCTTGACAAAAATGTAAATTTGTTTAAAATATACAGTTAGATGTTTTAGAAGGGAAATTTGATTATGCCAACATATGAATATAAATGTAAAAAATGTGGGAATACTTTTGAAAAATTCCAATCCATTACAACAGATCCCATTGAAAAATGCAAAAGCTGTGACGGAGAAGTCTATAGATTAATAAGCAAAAATGGAAACTTCATATTAAAGGGCAGTGGATATTATAGTACAGATAATCGAAATAGTAGTTATAAGTCGGAAAGGGAAAGATTAGCCGCTTCCTCAACAGAAGGGCAAGAAAAGAAAGAAACTTCCAAAAAACCAGACTCCAATATCAAAGAAAAGAAAGATAAGGAAGCTTCAGTAAAATAATCTTTTCCACCAGCTGGGTTTTACTTTCTTCAATTTTTTCTTTAATTCTAAAATAGCATTTTGAGCAGCTATTTCTCCTTCTCGAACACATTGTTCGGGTTTAGAGAAATCAGACCAGTGAAAACGTCCTACTTTAGGGGTAATTACTACATCAGCAAAAGATAGTTGTAATTTTCTTAATTCGGCAGATGTAACAGAATCAGACCGAAAAAGAATTTCTACGGCGTTACTAAATTCAGCCCTCCTTTTAATAGTTTGGCTCACACTAACCGCAATAACGAAATTTGCCCCTAAAGATTGAGCTACCTCAATTGGAACTACATCGACTATCCCTCCATCAACTAAGATTTTCTTATCTAATATTACAGGAGGAAACATTCCCGGAATAGAAGCGCTCGCAAAAAGTGCATCAAACAATTTTCCTCTTCTTATAATCACTTTTTCTCCCTTTACTAAATCCGCAGCCACTACAGCAAAGGGAATCTGGGTGTCTTCGAAGATTTTGTTATTCACTAATTCCTCAATAACCTTTCTTGATCCTTCCCCATCATTCATATATTTTCTTGTGAGTTCAAGATTGAGAATATAACCTTTTTTCAAGAAATCAGACATTTTTTTTAAAAAGAAGGGCTTATCTTTTCTTTCTTTTTCGCTAAAAGACAAGTCTATATTAAATTAACTAATTTTAGAATATTTCTCGGTAATTTTTTCTATAGCAGAAATATCTTTTTTTAGAGCATATACTGCTCCAATAATAGCCCCCATTGAGGTACCGGTAATTAAGTCAATGGGGATATTTTCTCTTTCTAAAACTTTTAACACTCCTATGTGGGCGAGGCCTCGGGCTCCACCTCCTCCTAAAGCTAATCCTACTTTTAATTTTTCTATTGCCACTACTTCTAACTCCAATCCATATCTACTAGGCCATTTGATTCCTGCTGTAGTTTACCCTGCCAAGATAGAATTATATTATCTAATTTCAACGCCTAAAACATCTTTCATCTGTTTTAAAGCAAAATTATGGGCTAGTTGATCAAAGGAAGCCACAGCATCTTTTAAAACTGTAACTTTATAATTTAACATCCTGGCACTTACAGCAGTGTATAAAACACAAATATTAGTACATACTCCCACCAACTCTAATCCTATAATCCCTTCTTCTCTTAAAGAAATATCTAAATCGGTCTGAAAAAATCCGCTGTATCTTCTTTTGTGGATTATAAAATCATTTTTCGATGGTTTTAATTCTTCGATTATATTTGCTCCCTCTGTCCCGGAAAGGCAGTGTGGAGGAAAAAGATTAAATTCTTTATCATTTGACCGATGACAATCACAGATATAGAATACAGTGTTTTTTTCTCTCCTGAATCTCTCCAGTTCCTTTTTAATGGGTGAAATAATTTTTCCTCCACCGTCTCCTATATATAATTTTCCATCTTCCCTGATAAAATCGTTAAGCATATCGATTATTAATAAAGCTTTTTTAATCAATTAAAAATCAACCTCTCGTGGTTTTTTTCTTTCCTGCATTTTCTTGGTAAATTTCCCTAGGTCTATAATATATCTTTCTACAGTCCCTTCCCCTACCTTCTCCACTTCATCAAAAGCGTTTACCTGGAAGGTTAATCGATTTTGGAAAATATCAGTTAAAGTCGCATCGGCAGTAACAGTCATACCCAAAGGAGTAGCAGCTAAATGGGTAATCGATATTTTGCTAGCTACTGAAATGTAACCTTCCGGAAGATTATTTTTCACCGCATTTATGGCAGCTAAATCCATTAAAGAAACTAATATAGGAGTGGCAAGGGCAGGTGGCATAGGTTTGGCAAATCTCTCCGCTGAATTTTCCTCATTCACCGCTGTTTGAGTTATTCCTTTTAAACCTTTTTCAAGATTAAATTCTATCATTTTCTCTTCTCCTTTCTAATTATATTGTATAGGAATTTCCTTTTTCCGTAAGCCCTAATTAATTGTTAGTGAAGTAGTCGTTAATTTTAAATACAATTTTTAGTTACCATTATGTAGCGAAAAACCATAATTCAAAACTCAAAACTTTTTTCTCTCAATACTAAATTTTAAGTTTTGTTTTTACTTCTTTATCTTTTCATCTTTGTTATATAACATGCGGGAGAAGAAAGATGAAAATCAATATATAAAACAATATATTTAAATTTTAAATTTTGAGCTATGGCTTTAAGTTTTGCGCTTTTTGTTTTTCGCTTTATTACTATTCACTAACGACCAAATGAAAAAGTGATACTAACCAATAATCTCGCAATCTATCAGGTTGTTGAAATTTTACCTGAAATTTTTTCTAATATTACCTATCTGGCTGAAGAACTATTTTAATAGAATTTTTTTTCTTTGCTCGCCTGAAACCTTCTTTCCAATTACTTAAGGGAAGTACATCGCTAACCAATTCTTTTAAATTTACCTTCCCTTCGTTTGCCAGATTTATTGCCTTATCCCAGGAAGAGGGTTTCTGAGTACGAGAACCAATAATACTCAGCTCTTTGTCAAATAAGATTTGATCAAATCTAAGTTGAATCGGTTGGTGGATAATTCCTTCCTGAATATATCTACCCCCTTTCCTTATAAAATTTAATCCATACTTCACAGCTTCAACAGAACCGGAACATTCAAAAACCACATCTACACCATACCCTACTGTTAATTTCGACAAATAATTTTTAATATCCTTCTTTTTTATATTAAAAATTTGATTAATTCCAATTCTTTTTGCTATAGATAACCTTTTTTCATCACCTTCAATTCCACAAATAATTACTCTTGCTCCTAAAGACTTAGCAATTTGAGCAGTTAATAACCCAAGAGGTCCCGGTCCTAATACCAAAACTGTTTCATGGGATAACAAATTAGCTTGTTCTATTACTGCATGGGTAGCGCAAGATAAAGGTTCAAAAAGAGAAGCAGAATTAAAATCAATATGAGGAGGAATTTGGTGGATGCTTTCTTTTCTTATCACAAAATATTCAGCAAAAGCCCCGTTAACAGCGGATCCTAACCCTTTACGATAAATACATAAATTATAATTTTTGCTCTGACAAAATTTACATTGACCACAGATATAGGCAGTAGTTTCAGTAGTAACCCTATCTCCTACTTTTATATTTTTTACTTCTTCCCCTACTTCTACCACAACCCCGGCAGTTTCGTGTCCTAATACCACCGGAGGTTTTAGGGCTGAATAACCATAAAGGTCAGTTCCACAGATTCCCGTAGCCTTCACTTTAACTTTTACTTCATTTGCTTGAGGAATGGGTTCGGAAATTTCTCTTAATTCTATATCATTTTCACCTTTTCCGTATTTGACTAAAGCTTTCATCTCTCCCTATCCTTTTCTTCTTTCTTCTACGCTACTAAGGCGTATGCAATACGCCCTTACTTGCTTTCTTAAAAAGCGAAACCTGCAACTTGTAACTTTTATTTTAACGGGTAAACTGGTTAACCGGGCAACTGTATAACTAATTGTACACGCTCTACGCTTTACATTATCCGCTTATAATATTCTGAATCCTGAATTCTGGCTCCTGACTTCTATTTTCTTTACGATATACGAAATGCGACATACGATATACCTCTTTAGGGTATCACCGCTATTTTAATGCCTTTATGAGCCAACATCATCTCTATCACAGTAGATATTTCACTAAGGGGAAGCTCTTCGGTAATCAGCGAATCGATATCAATCGCCTTATTACAAATTAAATTTAAAGCTCTTTTAACATGTCCGGGTGTATGATGAAAAACTCCCTTTATGTTAATTTGGGAATAGTGAATTAAACTGGTATCAATAGAAATTTTCGTTCCTCTTTTACATCCTCCAAAGAGATTTACCGTTCCTCCCTTTCTTACCATCGATATAGTCTGTTCCCAAACCTCTGGTAACCCGACTGCCTCAATAGCTACATCTGCTCCTCTCTTATCTTCAGTAAATTTTCTCACTTCTTCAACAGGATTCTGCACTTTAGAGACATTTACTGCCTTATAGGCCCCCAACTTCATGGCTAATTTTAGTCTCTCCTCAAGTGTATCAGTTATAATAACTCTTGCTCCTTTTAATTTAACTACTTGTAAAAACATTAAACCTATCGGACCTGCTCCATTTATAACCACTGTATTACCTAAATTAATTTTTGATTCTTCAACTCCATGAACTACGCAAGAAAGGGGTTCCAAAAATGCTGCTTCCTTATAGCTTACTGTCTCGGGAAATAATAATAAATTTTGAGAAACAATTATTCCGAGAATTTTTATATACTCTGCAAAAGCGCCGCTTAATTGAATAAATAAACTATCACACAAACTATGTTCACCATTTTTGCAGTAAAAACAGGAATTACAAGGAGCAGAATTAGCGGCTACTACTCTCATTCCTGGTTTAAATTTTTTAACCTTACTGCCTACTTCTACTATATCACCGGCAAATTCATGTCCAAAAACAAAAGGCGGATTAAATAAGTGATGCCCTCTTAAGTAGGTTTTACGATCTGTTCCACAGGTAAGTGCAGCTCTCACTTTTACCAAAACTTCGTCAGGACCAATATCGGGAATATTAATATTTTCTAAACTTACCTGGCCAGGTGCATAAAATACAGCCGCCTTCATAGTTTTGTTTTTTAAATTTAAATTTTTATTTTTCATATTTTCTAATATTACAAGTCCCCTCTCGTTCTTCTTTAACTTTAATTGCCAAATATAATATCAATTAAATAAGTAAATCCTAAATCTTATGTGATTTGGTAATTAAAATATTTCTCTTTAAAATTGTATTTATGGTATAGGTATAGATAAATATTTGAATGGGTTCTGCCACCATTCGCGGGGGCATTAACACTTTCCAGGAAAGTCCGAATAAAATATTTAAAAAATACGGTATTAAAATAATAGAAGTTATCACCTGACCCGCGGTAATAGCTAGACCCAAATCAAAAACATTAGGTTCATTTTTTTTCATTAAAACCAAGATAGTCGCTGGAATTATTCCGGTCAAAGCAGAAGTTAGAGTAAAGTGAGGCATATAAATCCCTATAGGATTGATGAAGTATCCTAACAGGTCAGAAAAGGCTCCGATTAGCCCTCCAGCTAATGGACCAAATATAATACCTCCTAAGATTATAGGTAATTTCCCCAGACCGATCCTGATTCCCTCTACCCCTCCAATAGCAACACGTAGACTGGCCACCCGAGATAAAATTATACTTAAAGCAATTAGAAGACCCATAGTGGTAATTTTATAGGACGATATTTTCATTCTTTATCTTTCCCTCCTTGATATAGCATTATTATAATAGATATAGCTTTATGTCTGCTACATCAAGAAGAATCTTTGTAAAAGGCATTTTCGATGTAGCAGCGGACGCGATGACCTACCGCAGGATTAAATAATTTCCCTATAAATAACTTTGATCCTTTCGTTTAGAGACAACGTCCCATTCTCTAACACTTAACGCAGGCCACCTACTCTGATAAAATATCTTATCTAACTTGTACTCAACTCACCTCCTTTGCATGCTGCAATTATTATTTATTAAATTAATTGCTTTTCTACATATATAACTCTTAAAAAATAGAAATCTATCTTCTTGGCGAATTACATAAACTGGAATTTTTAATCATTTTTTTCTAAAAATACGTTGTTCTTTAAAACTCCAATCCCCTCAATCTCTACCTTTACTATATCCCCTTCTTCTAATTGTCCAACTCCAGAAGGAGTTCCGGTAGCAATTATATCCCCTGGAAATAAAGTCATTATTTTAGAAATAAAACTGACTATCTTGTCAACCTTAAAAATCATATTACTGGTGGAAGAATCCTGCATTAGTTGACCATTCTTATAAAGTTTTATTTGAAGATTATCAGGATTTAATTCAGTAGAAATATAAGGTCCGATGGGCGCAAAGGTATCAAATGATTTAGCCCTGGTCCATTGTCCGTCTTTTTTTTGTAAATCTCGGGCAGTTATATCATTAAAACAAGTATATCCCAAAATATTTTTAGAGACATCTCCAGGTTCAATATTTTTAATTCTATTTTTAATAATCACTGCTAATTCTGCTTCATAATCTAATTGCTTACTCATCTTAGGATAAATTATATTATCATTATGAGCAATAAGTGTACTTGGGGGTTTCATAAATATTAACGGTTCGTCAGGAATTTTCATCTGAACTTCATTGGCATGTTCAAAATAATTTAATCCCACAGCTATTATTTTAGTTGGCACACAGGGGGGTAAAAAAGTTATTTCTGATAAAGAATATACATTTTCTGTATTTTTATGATTATTAAAAATATCACCAACTACTTCTCTAATTATATTATCTTTTTCAAGTAATCCGTATCTTATATTTCCATTTTGTAAAAATTTTAAATACTTCATAAATACTCCCTCTACTTTTAAATCAGAATAATATTATTATCCTACCACTTCTTTAAACACTCTTAAAAAATTTTCTCCTAATATTTTTTTGATATCCTTTTCTTTATAACCTCGGCCGAGTAACACTCCAGTGATATTAGGAATTTTATCAACCCCCTCTAAATCCAAAGGAAGACCACCTGTACCATCAAAATCAGAACCTAATCCTATATAATCCACTCCCACTTTTTCTACCAAATAATCAATATGTTTTACCACATCTTCTACAGTAGTTTTTCTTTTTTCTTGAGTTAAAAAATTGGGCACAAAGGTTATCCCTATTACTCCACCTTTATCAGCTAAAGCTTTAATTTGTTCATCTTTTAAATTTCGAAGATGGGGACATAAAGCATAACAATTAGAATGAGAAGCAACAATGGGAGTCTTGCTTCTTTTTACCACATCCCAAAAACCAGTCTCTGAAAGGTGAGACACATCAATCAACATCCTCAGATCATTCATCTCATCTATAACTTTTAAGCCAAACTCAGTTAAACCACTACCAGTTCGGGATTCACCAATTCCGTCAGCAATCTGATTTCTTTGATTCCAGGTGAGAGTTAAGAGCCTTACTCCTAATTTATACAATACTCTCAATACTCCTAAATCACCTTCTAAGGCTTCTCCTCCTTCAATGGAAAGGATAGCGGCAATCTTCCCTGCCCTATTTACTTTCTTTATCTGATTATAATTAGTAACTAATGATATATCGTCCTGATTTTTCTCTATTTCCCTATAAAAGCAATCAATTAATTGTAAAGTTCTTTTTAATGACCTATCCGGTTTATAAATGTCTTCTATAAAAACAGCAAAAAACTGGACATCAATCCCTCCTTCTTTCATTCTGGGGATATCCAGGTGACCGGTAGTTGATTTTTTTTCTAAGGTTCTTTTATGATTCATAACCTCTAAAATAGTATCGCAATGCCCATCAAATACTATCACCTTCTGGTGTATCTGTTTTGCTTTGATTAAATGCGTATTAGTCTCTGCCAAATATATTTTCACCTACTTTCATGATATATAAATTAAATATTACTCAGTAAATCTATTTTTTCAGTAAAAACCATAAAATAATCAAACCTACCAAAATTAATATGAAGAAAACAATATTGCTTTTAGTTTTTGTTTTCATCCTAATTTTCTTGATTTCTGATATAGGAGCTTTCCTATCAATTTCAGCAGCCCTTTTAAAATGTTTTACAGCTTCATCAATTCTTTTTGTTCTTTTATAGGCCAAACCTAAATTACTGTGAGCAGCTGCATAATCAGGATTTAGTTCTACAGCTTTTTTATATAACTCAATTGACTTTTCATATTCTTTTTCTTCTAAGCAAATATTTCCTAAATTATTATAAGGTTCAGGATATTTCAAATCTAATGCTAAGGCTTTTTCTAAATACGGTTTTGCTTTAACAAAATTTCTTAAGCTGGCATAACATACTCCTAATTTGTTATAACACCTGGGATCATCCGGCCATTTTTCTAAAAACGTTTCAAACTCTCTAATAGCTTGATTAAAATTCCCTTTTTTTAAATAACCTTCGGCTTTCTCAAAATTAATTTTATATTCTTCCTTCTCCATAAATCCATTCTCCAAAGTAAAGAAACTATACTTTCCCTATTCTATCCCATAATTAGGCGCCTCTTTGGTAATAATTATATCATGAGGGTGACTCTCCATAATTTTCCCACCTTTATAATTTAATTTACCAATTAAATTAGTCGTTAGTTAATAGTAACTCGTATTGCGTTAAAGAAACTAGGATTTAGGTGTAGGGGCACAATGAATTGTGCCCTCTCTGTCTTTGTATTATTTCCGTTTACTGTGGGCACGATGCATCGTGTCCCTACATATTATACATTACTATTTTCTTAACGAGATACGAACTTTGTTTTGCATTTTCCGTCTTTCGCTTTTATTAATATTACCCCTCTTCAATATCCTTGTCAATTAATCGGAACATATCATACTTCCCTGGTTGTTTTCTTTTTCTTTGCTCAATACGCGATACGATATACTCGATACTTTCTTTTTACCTCTTTACTTTTTTATAAAACATATTACAATAAAAAAGATTTTATATCTAATTTTTTTTTATGATATAATAAAAAATACCTTAAAACAAAATGAATAGATAACCAAATAGTTTATTAAAAATTTATATTGTATTAATTGGGAGACAAGATGAATAATTCAACTAGTAGTCCCTCAAACAAAAATTTAGTTAAAGAAATATTATCCTGGAAGAAAAAGAGAGAGGCAGTAATTTTAGCTCATGTCTATCAACCAGGCGAAATTCAAGATATTGCCGATTTTACAGGCGATTCACTCTTCCTAAGCCAGCAAGCAGTTAAAACTAAAGCAAAAGTTATAGTATTTTGCGGAGTTCAGTTTATGGCGGAAACTGCATCTATTCTCTCTCCAGAAAAAATTGTTCTACTTCCTGAAATTAAGGCTGGATGCCCTCTTGCTGATATGGCTCCAGCTGATAAAGTAAAAAACAAAATAAAGGAACTAAGTAAGGCAGTAGTGATTTCTTATGTGAATTCATCAGCAACTGTAAAATCTTTAAGCGATTACTGTTGCACTTCTGCTAATGCTGTTCAAATTGTTCGGTCAATTCCTGCTGAAAGAGATATTCTATTTATTCCTGATAAAAATTTAGCTGATTTTGTTGCTCGAAAAGCAAAACGAAAAATCATTCCCTGGCAAGGATTTTGTCCGGTACATAATATTTTAACTAAAGAAGATGTCATAAAAGTCAAAAAACTCCACCCTCAAGCATTGCTCCTGGTTCATCCTGAATGCCGCCCTGAAGTATGTAATCTGGCTGACTATATCGGCAGTACCGGAGAAATTATTGAATTTGCCAGCAATAATCCGATTAAAGAATATATCATCGGTACAGAACTGGGAATATTCCATCCTTTAAAAAAGAATAACCCAAATAAACATTTTTTTCCTGCCTCTGAAAATATGATCTGTCAAAATATGAAACTTATCACCTTAGAAAAAGTTCTACACTCTCTAAAAAAATTAGAACCACGAGTAATAGTACCAGAGGATATAAGAAAAAAATCTTTAAAAGCATTAAATCGAATGATAGAAATATCTTAGTTGGTTGGTTGGTTAAATAGTATTTAATATCCAGCGAATAGCATCTTGTATTACAGCGAAAAGCGCAAAACTATAACTTAAAATTCAAAATTGAAAAAACTTGTAAATTGTAACTTGAAACTATTAAGTTATTACTTATTACTAATCACTCTATACGCTATCAGTTATATGCTATATTAAAAAAGTTTTAAGTTTTGAATTATGGTTTTTCGCTTTCTACTTTAAGCTTTTAGTTTTAATAGCATAGTAGCTTAATAATTTAAATGTTCTATTAAATAATATTTTTCTGAAAGGAAAACAATAGATGTTACCGCAAATGTTCCCACGTTATTTAATTAATTTTGACCTATCCACAATTAAAAAAATTTATACAGATTTTTTGATTGTGGGCTCCGGAATCGCTGG
>JABUBQ010000018.1_pt1 | contig 19754 bp, 19 predicted proteins | sample 7240351 | NCBI WGS metagenome assembly JABUBQ01 (sample SAMN07256348, study PRJNA390944) | subsurface metagenome | isolation source: Methane hydrate marine sediment | place: Pacific Ocean: Eastern North Pacific, ODP site 1244 | collected 2002 | reverse complement strand
GAAACCTAACTTCGGCTCTGGCCACCTGGCTCAAAGTTAGTTTTGTATGGAGGAAGAGTCATAATATCTCTTCTGCTTTATTAAAAAAATATCTATCATTACCTTATGTCTATTTTTTAACCCAAAATACCGCTGATTTGTGCAAAAATATTCTTAGTGAAACTGGTGCATTAACTGGTGGTTTTATACTTCCATTAATTGAAATTATGATCAAGGGCTTTGTTGCTATAGGCATTTTATCTATTCTTTTGTTTACAAATACATATATAACTATATTATCAGCAATTATATTTGGCGGCTCCTATGCTCTAATCTATTTTTACTTTCACGATAAATTAAAAATAAATGGTGCCAAAAGATTAGAAGAGAACAAGCAGCGTTTTAAGACCGCTGGAGAAGCCTTAAGCGGCATAAAGGATATTAAAGTTACAGGAAGAGAGGATTTCTTTTACCATAGATATTTAAAACATTCTTGTGAGTTTTCCAATTTGCTTGCATGGAGTTCATTGATAGGGGTAATGCCCAGATATTTTTTAGAAACTATAGCCTTCGGAGGGATCGTAACTCTGGTATTATACTTTATCTCAACTGCAGGAAATGCGAATGAAGTAATCCCCATGATAAGTTTTTTTGCCTTTGCCGCTTATCGTCTGTTGCCAGCCCTACAAGTGGTATTTGCATCTTCTACTCAGGTTAGATTTTCTCAAATGACGGTAAATAGAATAATAGAAGATCTATCTGAAAAGGGTGGATTTAGAGAACAATCTTTAGTTTATGAAAAAGAGCCAATAAAACCGATGCCTTTTAATACTTCCTTGCAACTAAAAGAGATCTCTTATAATTATCCCAATACCAATAAGCCGGTGATTCATGACTTAAATTTATCAATCCAACGCAATACTTCCATAGGACTGGTTGGTCCTACCGGAGCGGGCAAGACCACCTTGGTTGATATCATCCTGGGACTTTTAACTCCTCAAGAAGGAGAGTTTTCTGTAGATGGTGCTATAATTGATGAGAACAATATCTTAAGCTGGCAAAAAAACTTAGGTTATGTGCCCCAGCATATTTACTTAAGTGATGATACCGTAATGAATAATATTGCCTTTGGTATCCCCAATGAGAAGATTAATCGGAAGGCAGTAGAACATGCCGCAAAAATCAGCAATCTTCATGACTTTATTATCTCAGAACTACCCAATGGCTATCAGACTATAGTAGGAGAGCGAGGGATTAGGTTAAGTGGTGGAGAACGTCAAAGGGTGGGCATTGCCAGAGCTCTTTATCATAATCCGGAAGTTTTGGTTTTTGACGAGGCGACCAGTTCCCTTGATGGAATTACCGAATCTGCAGTTCTTGAAGCGATAAACAATGTTACAAAACTTAAAACGGTGATTATTATAGCTCACCGGCTAACTACCGTGAAGGATTGTAATATAATCTATCTGATCGATAAAGGAAAAATCATCGTTCAAGGCACTTATGATGAGTTAATGAGTTCAAGTGTGTCTTTCAGGGCTATGGCGAAGATGAATATTTAAAATATGAATTTCAAGTTAAAAGAAAATAATTATTAACCCGAAGGGCAGAATACTATAGGCGTGGTTGCGGGGTTTCCACTACAAAAAATAAATAAGCAGTTGTAAACGTATATATTAGAAATTATCTAAATTATATATTTGTTATGAAAGATTTTGAGTCAAATAATTTGTTAATCAATTTGATTTTATTAGTTTTTTCTGATATTATTTAGCTAAGTTCATAATATGAACATAACCAAAATGTTAAAAATTATTGAAATTTAGAAGAGAAGTGCTTGCGAATATTTAAGCCTATGTATGATTTGCCACGAAGATATCATAAAAATATATTAGTTGGGAAAATTAAAGAAGATATTAAAAAAAGCGGTAGTAAGTTGAGATTTGATATGATTTCAATATTATAAAAAAAGATGTACTGATTTTACAAAAGGAGATAAGAATGGAAATAAAAAAAAGAGTTATCTATAGTGTTTTTGGTTTACCAGAATGGCTAGATGTAGCAAAAAAATTGAAAGAATACAATGGATGGGAACCAGTGTATTGTATAACAAACTCTTTAAACGAAGAAAGAGCGAAAAAAGAGTTTCCTAATATTATTTGTCATTTGGTTTTTGATGCCTACAGAGGAGTTTATCCTGATAAATTCTATGATGTAAAGTATCCATTAGACAAAGAAATTATTCATGCTTTTTTGAAACATGAAAAAGTTGTATTAAAGATGATGGACAGGCAGGATCCTTATCAATCTATTACTTATCACGAAAGAAAACGTTTATATTATAATCAATTGATGTACTGGTTTTTTTTATTAAAAAAATTATCAGTTGATGTTCTAATTACAACGTCTCCTCATTTTTTATCTGATTATATTCGTTATGCTGTATGTAAATATTTAAAAATACAAACGGTGATGTTTGAAGATACCAAGATTCCTGGACTAGTTTTTCCCAGAATGAACATCGAAGATGTCCCAATGATAAAAATAATTTCCGAAGATATAAATCAAACATCAAATAGTAAAAAAAAATTTGAATTTGTAAAAAATTATATTCGTAATGTTTCTGGAGAATACCGGGATGCAGAGCCTTGGTTACTGAAAACACAAAAGGAAAGAGATAAACTAGAAAGAAATAGATTCAAAAAATTATACAAACTAATCTGTATTAATAAATGGCCAAATTATCTGAACAAGATATTTTCTTTAAGAAAAGTTAATCGAAATAACTATTATAGAAGAAGTGGATATTTAATAGAAGAATCCCCTATGACAAATTACGAACTAAGAAGGATGAGTGGTAGAGGTAAAAAAAAGATGAATAAAATGAAGAAAATCTACAAAAATATGTGTCAAACGGTATCGCTTGATCAGAAATACATGTATTTTCCGTTACACTATCAACCGGAAAAATCATCATCACCAGATGGAGATATCTATGTAGATCAATGGTTGGTTATTAACATGATATCATGTCTACTACCAAAAGGTTGGAATTTATATGTTAAAGAACATCCTTCGCAATTTATGTTATGTAGTGGGGGATATAAGGGAAGAACGATAGATTTTTATAAGGATATAAATAAATTTAAAAATGTTCAAATGATAGATATCAAAACCAATCAATTCAAATTAATTGATAATGCCAAAGCAGTTATTGCATTAACGGGAACATCTGGACTCGAAGCAGTTTTGAGGGGAATACCGGTTTTAGTTTTTGGGTATGCTTGGTATCGTAATTGTCCGGGGGTCTTTTATACGATAACAACCTCAGCATGCAAAGATGCTCTAAAAAAAATTGAAAATGGTTTTAAAGTAAATTCTAAAGAGGTGGAAAATTATCTGTTAGGTTTAGGAAAAAACTGTGTTATAGGCTATATTAGCCCATTAGAGAGAGGCAGCAGTCAAATAATGTATGAAGAACGCGTGAATGAGTTATATAGAGGGATTATCTCAACAATTAAATAATTCGCATATAATGACAGCATGACATGGCGAAGATGAATATTTAAACAATAAAGACAAAGTAGAAAATCAAAAGTTTGATTAATTGATAAATTTATTTATCCTTAAAAAATCACCTTTTTTGAATGTGATAATGGATTAAAGGAGGAAATAATATGCCATTTACAAATAAAACAATATTACTTACTGGGGGAACTGGCTCTTTTGGTAAAAAGTTCACCCGGATAATATTAAAAGAGCACAATCCTAAAGCAATTCGTATTTTTTCTCGAGGTGAATTAAAACAACAACTGATGCGAGAACAATTTCAAGAATTTTATAATGACGAGAAATTACGTTTTTTCATTGGTGATGTTCGAGATAAAAATAGATTATATAGGGCAATGAATGATGTAGATATAGTCATACATGCCGCTGCCTTAAAACAAGTTCCCGCCTGTGAATATAACCCCATTGAAGCAGTAAAAACTAACATTGATGGTGCGGCAAATGTAATTGATACCGCAATCGATAACAATGTAGAGAAAGTAATGGCACTAAGTACAGATAAAGCAGTTCATCCGGTGAATCTGTATGGAGCAACTAAATTAGTAGCGGAAAAACTTTTTGTTCAGGGAAATAGTTATTCCGGTGGCCGTAAAACTAAATTTAGCTGTGTTCGCTATGGTAATGTGGTAGGTAGTAGAGGAAGTGTAATTCCGGTATTTCAAAGACAAAAGAAAAAGAGTAAAATTACTATAACTGATGAAAATATGACCCGCTTTTGGATTACTCAAGAACAGGCAGTTCGTTTTACTATAGATTGTATTGAAGAAATGAAAGGTGGGGAAATATTTGTCCCTAAGATTCCCAGCATGAAAATAATTGATTTAGCCGAAGTTATTGCCCCTGAATGCAAGAGAGAACTAATTGGCATTAGACCTGGCGAAAAAATCGATGAAGTTCTTTTAACAGAAGAAGAAGCACATCATAGCAAAGAATTTGATAATTATTTTGTTGTAGAACCAGAACATCATTTCTGGGGAAAGGGAAATTATAAAAAAGGAAAATTACTTCCTTCCAATTTTATATATTCAAGCGGTAATAACGACCACTGGCTTACCAGGCAAGAACTTAATAAGATGCTGGAGGAGTTATAATGACCCAAGAATTAGCTATTAATGGAGGAAAACCAGTTAGAGATAAATTTTTACCCTATGGGCATCAATGGATTGATGAAGAAGATATTAAAGCAGTTATCGAAGTTTTGCAGTCTGATTGGATAACTCAAGGACCCAAAGTAGCAGAATTTGAAAAAGAGTTTGCCAGTTATATTGGTGCCAAATATGCAGTAGCAGTAAGCTCTGGTACTGCCGCACTCCATTCCGCCTGCTTTGCAGCTCAAATAAAAAATGGAGATGAAGCTATAACTTCTCCTATAACTTTTGCAGCTTCTGCAAATTGCGTACTCTATCAGGGAGGAACTCCAGTATTTGCTGATATAGATGCAGATACTCTAAATATAGATCCTGTGGAGATTAAAAAGAAAATAAATAAAAAAACCAAAGCCCTAATACCTGTTGATTTTACCGGACTACCAGTAGATTTAAAAGAGATACAAGAAATTGCCCGGAAATATAATTTAATAATTATAGAAGATGCTTCTCATGCTTTAGGAGCAACTTATAAAGATCGTAAAATTGGAAGCATTAGCGATATGACTATTTTTAGTTTTCATCCGGTAAAACATATTACTACTGGAGAAGGCGGAATGATAACTACCAATAATAAAGAATATTACGAAAGATTAAAATTATTCAGGACACACGGGATTACGAAAGACAAAGATAAGTTATTAAAATATGATGGTCCCTGGTATTGCGAGATGCAAGAATTAGGATACAATTATAGATTGACAGATTTTCAATGTGTCTTAGGGTTAAGTCAATTAAAAAAGGTAGATAGAATTATTCAACGGAGAAGAGAGATTGTTCAAAAATATGACTATGAATTTAAAGATATGCCAGAGTTAAAAATTCCTCAGACTAATCCGGTCGACTCAAATCCGGCCTGGCATCTTTATATCATCCAGCTTGATTTGGAAAAATTAAAAGTAGGGCGCAGAGAAATATTTGAAGCTTTAAAAGCTGAAAATATTGGAGTAAATGTTCACTATGTACCAGTTCATCTTCAGCCTTACTATCAAAAAAAATTTGGTTATCGCCGTGGTGATTTTCCAAAAGCAGAGAACTATTATTCCCGGGCAATAACTTTACCGATATTTCCCAAAATGACCGAAAATGATATAAATGATGTAGTCAAGGCAGTGAAGAAAGTTATAAATTATTATAAATGTTAAGCTAAAATAATAGTATTTATAAAATATCCCCATTTGGGGAGACGATTGGAGGATTGAGGGATTAAATGAAGATATCAATTATCGGTACCGGATATGTAGGACTTATAACCGGTGTCTGTCTTTCTGATTTTGGATTAGATGTACTATGTGTTGACAAAGATGAAGAGAAAATCAAAATTCTTAATTCTGGAGGCATACCTATTTATGAACCTAATCTAACAGGACTTCTTAAAAAGAATGTTACAGAGGGTCGGCTTAAGTTTTCTAATGACCTTAAATTTGCAATTGAACAATCTCAAGTAATCTTTATTGCCGTTGGCACGCCCTCCAACAATGATGGTTCAGTAAATCTAAAACAAATTGAGGAAGTAGCGCGGCAAATTGCTGAACATATTAATGATTATAAAGTAATAGTAAATAAAAGTACTGTTCCTGTTGGCACAGCTCAAAAAGTTAAAAACATTATCAGTAATTATCAATCTAAGTCTGTCATTCCCGGCCCTTCTTCTGTCATTCCCGCGAAAGCGGGAATCCATCCCTCTGTCATTGCGAGAGAGCAGAGCGACCGAAGTAATCCCAATCCCAACCGTAGAACAAGCGTCTCGCCTGTCTATAATGTCATTGCGAGGAGCGAAGCGACGCGGCAATCCCAACCAACCTTAAAACCTTTTGATTTCGATATCGTCTCCAACCCCGAATTCCTCCGTGAAGGTTCTGCCGTATATGATTTTACCCATCCAGATAAAATTGTAATTGGGAGTGAAAGCAGTAAAGCTTTAAATATAATGAAAGAAATTTACAGGCCACTTTATCTATTAAATACGCCCTTTGTGATTACTAATTTAAAAACTGCCGAGATGATCAAATATACCTGTAATGCCTTTTTAGCTACTAAGATTACTTTTATTAATGAAGTTGCCAATCTTTGTGAAAAGGTTGGAGCAGATGTACATCAGATTGCCCAAGCAATGGGATTAGATGGTCGAATTAGTGCAAAATATCTTCACCCGGGTCCTGGCTATGGAGGTTCATGTTTTCCTAAAGATACTAAGGCACTATATCATTTTGCTTCCAAAAAAGAGTATGATTTTAAAATGTTAGATGCCGTAATCACTGCAAATAAAAGACAAAGAGAAATAATGGTAGGGAAAATAAAAAGATTAGTTGGAAATCTTAAAGATAAAACTATAGGTATTTTAGGTTTAGCCTTTAAACCGAATACGGACGATATTCGGGAATCAGCTTCTTTGGATATTATTAAGCTTTTACTTAAAGAAGGGGCGAGAATTAAATGTTATAATCCTTTAGCAGCAGGTAACACTAAAAAGATTCTTCCCGAGATAGCTTATTGTAGTGATGAATACGAAACAGCGCAAGATAGTGATGCAGTAGTTATAGCTACTGAATGGAATCAATTTCGAAACTTAAATTTATTAAAGATTAAAAAAATTCTTAAAAACCCAATATTAATCGACTTGAAAAATCTATACGAACCTAAAAAAATGAAAGAAATAGGATTTATCTATGAAGGGGTAGGAAGATTATAAGATGAATATATTACTTACCGGCTGCGCAGGATTTATTGCTTCAAAAGTTTGCGGACTTCTTTTAAAGACGAATAATAAAGTAATTGGTATAGATAATCTTAATGATTTCTATGATGTAAGATTAAAAAAATGGCGATTAGATCGATTATCAGAATATAAAAATTTCTTCTTTAAGAAATTAGACATTACCGATTTAAATCAAATTGAAAAAGTGTTTGAGAAACATAAATTTGATACAGTAATTAATTTGGCAGCACGAGCCGGAGTAAGGTACAGCGTAGAAAATCCCTGGATTTATATGGATACAAATATTATTGGAACACTTAATTTATTAGAACTTTGCAGAAAATACAATATTAATAAATTTGTTCTTGCTTCTACATCTAGTATATACGGAGAAACAGATTTACCTTTTATAGAAGATAAAAAAACAGATTATCCTCTTTCTCCTTATGCAGCATCTAAGAAAGGTGCAGAAGCTCTATGTTATACATATCACTATCTTTATGGAATAGACATCACTATTCCTCGTTATTTTACAGTTTATGGTCCTGCAGGGAGGCCGGATATGAGTTATTTTATCTTTATTGAAAAGATTAAAGCAGGAGATGAGATAACCGTTTTCGGGGATGGTAATCAAGAAAGGGATTTTACTTATATTGATGATATTGCTACAGGAACTATCGCCACCTTAAAGTTGAAAGGGTTTCAAATTATCAATTTAGGAAACGACCATCCGGTAAAAATTAAATATATTATCAAGTTAATAGAAGATATATTAGAAAAAAAAGCAAAAATAAAATATTTTCCCAGACATCCTGCAGATGTAACTGCTACTTGGGCGAATATTAATAAAGCTAAAAATATTCTATCCTGGAATCCCAAAATAGATATAGAAGACGGCATACAAAAGACAGTAGATTGGTTCGAAGAAAATTGGGAATGGATAAAAGAAATAAAAGTATAGTAAATCTTTATTAACGCAATGAGCAGGGGGAGTCATTTAATGTTAAAACAAAAAATTAAAATAGGTTCGCGCCAGATTGGAGAAGGAGAACCAGCCTTCATTATTGCTGAAATTGGCTCTAATCATGATGGTAGTTTGGAGCAGGCAAAAAAATTAATAGATGCTTGCGCTAAAATAAAAGTTGATGCAGTTAAATTTCAATCTTTTTCTGCAGAAAAATTAATTAATCAAATGAAATTAAATGAGAAAGGAAATTGGATTTCTAATCCAGCATTTAAAGCGATTAGATCTTTAGAGCTTCCAACTGAATGGCACAAAGAACTTTTTGATTATGCTGTAAAATCTGGCCTTATTTTTCTTTCTTCAGCATTTGACTTAGATAAAGTAGACTTACTCAATTCTTTAGGGGTGCTTGCTTTTAAAATAGCCTCCGGAGATATAAATTATATTCAATTATTACAACATATTGCAAAATTTAAAAAACCTATCCTTTTATCTACCGGAGCAGCTTATTTAGGTGAAGTGGAGGAAGCAATCAGAATTATCGAAAAAGAAGGTAATAATCAAATTGCTCTATTACATTGTGTTTCTAATTATCCTCCGTCTTTTAAAGATGCCAATATTCAAGCTATGGTTACTATGAAAAAAGCTTTCAAGGCAATAGTTGGTTATTCCGACCATTCTTCGGGGATTACAGTACCCTTAGGAGCTGTAGCATTAGGCGCTAAAATAATCGAAAAACATATCACCTTTGATAGAAATTTAAAAGGACCAGACCATCCTTATGCTTTAACTGTTGAGGAGTTTGGTCAGATGATAAAAGAGATAAGAAATTTAGAAGATGCTTTGGGTAATGGGGTCAAAGAACCTGTTTCAGGTGAAATACCGGAAAGGGCTGGTGCAAGAAGAAGTACATATTCAACGGTTAAAATTCATAAGGGGGTAAAAATATCTCCTGAAATGATAAAAATAGTGCGGTATGCTTATGGATTAAATCCATCAGAGCTAAAAAAAATAATCGGAAGGAAGGCAAAAGTAGATATTGACGAAAATCTACCCATAACCTGGGATAAATTGTAGTTATGAAAAGGAAAAATGTTGTAGCAATTATACAAGCACGAGTAGGATCAACAAGACTGCCTGGGAAAGTGATGTTGCCTATTGTTGGGAAACCAATGTTATGGCATGTTATTGAAAGGGTCAAAAGATGTAAAAAAATTGATTCTATTGTAGTAGCTACAGCATTTATAAAAGAGAATAATCCAATAATTGAACTTGCTAAAGAATGTAAAGTAGAAATTTTTATAGGAAGTGAAAACGATGTATTAGATAGATATTATCAAGCTGCTATGAAATTTAATGTAGATGTTATAGTAAGGATTACTGCTGATTGTCCTTTAATTAATCCACACACTATTGACAAAATGGTAGATTTGTGTCTGAAAGAGAATGCAGAATATATTTGTGGGCATCCTGATTATCCTTCTATTGAACAAGGTATAGGGGTAATATCTTTTTCAGCCCTTGAAAAAGTAAAAACTTTAACTGATAAAGATTATCAAAAAGAACATGTAACAATTTATATAAAGGAAAATCCTGAATTATTTAAAATTGTTGCATTTATACCAAAAATTATTTTCCAAAGAGAAGATATGCGCTTAACTGTGGATACGAAAGAAGATCTTATACTTATGCGGGAAATTTATGATAAATTATATAAGGAAAATGAAATTATTGAAATAGAAGATGTTGTTAGCTTATTAGAAAATAATCCGGATTTGAAGAAAATAAACATGAATGTTGAGATGAGCGACGTAAATAAATACGCATCTTCAAGGACATTAAAAAAGAAAATATTAAAATCTTTAACGAGAAAAAGCAATAATGGAGAAAAATATATTTAAAATTGTTTTTCGATGTGATGCATCGCCTGATATAGGCTTAGGTCATCTAATCCGATGTTTAGCTGTGGCAAAAGAATTGCAAAAACAAAATCATATTAGTTTCGCCACCATTAAAGATGATACGAATTTATATATTAAAGATAATAGCTTTGAAATATTTTTCAAAGAAAAAGATGAGACAGAAGAAAAATATTTAAAACGATTAAATCATATTATACATCCTGATATTATAGTAATTGACAAAAAATATCCATATAGAATCGAATCTTTAAATAACTTTAAACAAAACAATATCAAAATTATAATGATTGACAATATTTGCGAAGGTTTATCAAAATGTGATGAGATTATTTTTCCAAATGCCCATCTTGATAAAAATGTTCTAAAAAAATACCTATCGCCAGAGAGAATTAGGCAGGTAAAGACTGGTCCGGAGTATATAGTATTAAGAAAAGATATTTTAGATTTAAAAAATAAAGCAAACCATAATTTGCATTATCCCGCAAATATTGTGATGACTACTGGCGGGACAGACCCGGAAGGGGTTTTACTTAAATTAATACCCTGGTTAAAAGAGATGAATTTAAAAGCAAATTTTATGATATTAATCGGTCAGGCATTTAAATATAAAGATGAACTGGAAAAAATAATTATTAATTTACCTAATAATTTTCGGGTTCTTCCATATTCGTTAGAAGAGTTTTTAGAAGCAGATATTGTAATCTGTACCTTTGGAATAAGTATTTATGAAATGATTTATATGCAAATACCTACAATTTGTATTTCGCATAGTAGAGAAAATGCAAAAAGTGCAAAAATACTAAAAGAAAGATATGGAATAATTGAGGATATGGGCTTTGTAGAAAATCTTAATCCGCAAAATTTACATATATCGATTAAAAAATTATTAGAGAAAAAAACATATTATCAAAAAATTGTCCAGAAATGTAATAATTTAATCGACGGAAAAGGTGCTAAACGGATATCTAATGTAATAATAGGAGAAAATGTTAAGCTATGAAAAAGAAAAAAGCAATAATTAGCATTGCAACAGGGAATTCACAACAAAATTTAATAAATAAAATTATAGAAAAAGGATTTTCAGTGATCGGGGTTGATAGAAATCAAGAAGCGCCAGGATTTAAATATTGTGATAAATGTATTATTGCCAGCACGCACGACTCGGAGGTAATCATTGAAAAATTGAGTCCATTAATTAATAAATTAGATTTATGTGGAATAATAACTCAAAGTTCGGGAATCCCTGTAATAACGACTGCAAAAATTGCTAAGCACTTTAATTTACCATATATTTCACCAGATTTAGCAGAAAATATAACTAATAAAGCTAAATTGATACCAATACTAAATAAATGTGGGATTTTATCACCAAAAATAAAAGTACTTTCAAATAAAAATAAAAGCGTTAATAATATTAAATTCGACCCTCCTTTCTTTGTAAAACCTTCTATTTGCTTTAAAACTCACACAGCTATGAAAAAAATAGAAGATATTTCTTTTTTACCATTAGCTATAGAAAAAGCTTTAGAAGCTTCAGATAACGAATGTGTAAACATAGAACAATTTATTAACGGAATTGATATTGGATCTATCGATTGGGTCTATAATAAAAAAATTATACATGTTGCAACAATTCAGGAGATCAATTCAGGAGAACCATATTTTTATGGTTTAGGATGGAAAGCACCGATACCACAAAGATTAGAAAAAATCGTAAGCGAATTACAGAAACAATTTATTAATAAATTAAATATTGATAATTCATTAGTGCAAACCTCTATGCGATATGATGGACAAAAGGCATATATTATTGAGGTCCATTTAGAGTTAGGTGGTGATGGCATACCTGATATTTTATTACCTTACTGCTTGAATTATGACTTACTTGATAATGCGATAGAATTATCATTAGGAAATCTACCACAAAAACCTAAAAAATTACCTATACCAACATATTTACGATTTTTATTAGAATCAAAAGTAAAAAATAATATCAAATATATATATCAAAATATAAAGGAAAAATTTGGCGGTATCCCCGTTAAATTTGAGGGTTTAATCAGTTCAATGAATAAAGAGAAACGTATAGGGGCAATTATTTTTCAAAATACTGATATGAAGGAATTTAATCAATTAATTGATAAATTTGAGAAGTGGTTAAGAGGAGCAAAAAAATAATATGAAGAAATTACTTTTTTTGGGATGTAATTGTGATCAAATTCCTTACTTAAAGATCGCAAAAGAAAAGGGTTATTATGTTGTTGGTTCTGATATAAATCAAAATGCTCCTGGAATAAAATATTTAGACAAATATTACTCGGTGGGGTATGAGAACGTTGATAAATTAATTGAGTTGGGCAATAAGGAACGATTTTCGTCTTGCGATAAAGTATTTACCGCATCCAGTCAATTCGCATATATAGGAGCAAGTAGTTTTGCAAGAAACTTCAATATTCCTTTTTTCAGTCCAAAGGCTGCTGATATTTGTCTGGATAAAATCAAATTTTACGAATTATTTATTAAGCAAAATTTGGATGTTCCAGAATGGATGCTGTTTGATAATAATAAAATAAATAATGTAAACAAAAAATGGAAAGTTTTCTATTTAAAATCAGATTACGGAAAATCACCTAACTATTGTTATAGAGTTAAAGATAATAAAATCCCAAAATTACCACAAAAATATGATAGATATTTTAGAAAATATTTTATTGCGCAAGAAGAGATTCTTGGCAATCATATTAGGATTAATTGGATAAAAGACGATTTGTTTTGTTTTTTAAAAATTTCTGACCGAATTGCAGTACCCATATATTCTATTAATTTAGGTGAAAAAATTTATAAGAATATGAATAATTTGATTTACAAGCTCGGTCTTCAAAACCACATAGTTAAATTTGATATTATTTTTACGGATAAAAAATGTTATTTTATAGATATCGGTTTAGAGCCACCAATGAGGTTGCGATTATATTTACAATATTTAGGGTATAATTTTGATAAGATGTACTTCGAACACATCGTGGAATATAATTTAAATTATCCAAAATCTTTCAAACTTCCAAAAAACGTAATTATAAAAAATAAAATTGTAGAAAGTATAGTAGGTGATAGTTTCGAATGAATTTAATAATTATAAATTCTGGACAAAATGATCTTTTACAAAAATGTATCAATAGCCTAATCGAGACAGTAGAACCCATAGATTTTGATATTCAAATTATAAAAGAGGAAGAATATCGAGAGGTAACCTTGAATGCTATCCTCAAAAGATACGGATATGAAGACCTTTTAATCTTTGGAGATGATATTATTTTTACCAAAGAATGGTTTAAATTTTTAATGGCCAATAGAAACAAAGGTGATATTATCGGCTTTTCTATGCTATACCCTGGAACAGACAAGGTACAGGATACAGGTTATGATTTAATAAGTATTGATAATAAAATTTCTTTAAAGCCACAGAATAGAGGAAAAAAAGTAAGCGATTTAGATGAATTTGTTTTGAGAGAATGTGATTCTGTAAATGGATGTGCTTTGTATATAAAAAAAGAAGTTATTTCTAAGATACCCCAAATTTCTTTAGATGGCATGAATCGTTGGGGAGAATATATTTATATGAATAAAGCCAAAAAATTAGGATATAAAATTATTGTATTGGGGCATTATTTATATCATTACGGTAAAAGCACTAAAAATAATCCCAATAAAATATTAAGTTCTGAAAGTTATTTATTAGAGAGAAGGATTTGGAGAAATATTGTTGATAAATATATTGATAAAAATCAAATTGCAATCCATATTAAAAAAACATTATCTAATAAGCTTAAAAAAATTGTATTATCGAATAAAAAAATTTTATTTTATGGAGCAGGAACAGTTTCAGAATTTATATACAATAAATTAAAGAATAATTTAGATTTAAATAATATAGATTTTTGTTCGGGTCTAATAGAAGAAAAGGGAAAATTATTTTGCAATAAAAGAATAATTTTTTATAAAGATATCAATTTTAAAAATTATGACGCCATAATAATTACAGTTTTCCAAAAAGAGAAAGAAATATTCAATGTAATAAGAACATATATAATTAAGCAAAAAATCTATTATATTACTCAAGATGTAATTGGAAGTATAATAAAATTTGATATAAAGAAATATCATTTTAATATATAAAATTAAAAAAATAAGATGAAATCGAATAAATTAGACTCATTACAAAATAAAAAAATAAAATAAAATTAGTTATATGGTGAGTATAAATAACTTATATATGTTAGAAAAGATTAATGTATTAGAAAAAATGAAACTCCTCGCAGCAGAGCTACGAGGTATCTATTTACCTCTAAAGCAAGCAAATTTGCTTATTGTATAATTTTTACATTCTTTTTTGATCTTTTTTCACATTTATTAATCCCAGCAGAGCTGCGAGGAATTGAACCCTAAGAGATTAAAAAATGCAAATTCCATAATTATTTTTGGTGGCAGGAGGGGGGGGGAAATATCTAAATAAAGTCTTAGATAAATTAATTTTTAAAATAAATTGTTTTTGTGATAATGATAAGAAGAAATGGAAAACTTGTATTAATAAAATTAGAATAATATCTCCTTCTGATTTAGCTTCAATTTACAATAACAATAAATTAGTTTGTATAGCGAGCAGTTGGGCTAAGGAAATCGCAAAAAAATTAAGTGAAATGGGTATTAAAAATTATATAGACCTAACTTATTGGGATAATAGATGGAAAGATAATTATAATTATCAGAAAATATTTTCAAATATTAACAATTTGAAAAGGGTATATAAATATCTTGAAGATGATAATTCAAAAAGTATATATACTTCAGTAATAGAGTATCGATTGAGTATGGATCCAGTTTATTTAATTATATCTGAATATGAACAATATTTTCATTCGATGGTAAAACCGGAAATAAATGATAATATTATAGATGCAGACGCTTATACAGGTGATACTGCAATAAAGTTTTGCAGAAATCTAAAAAATAAATGTAAAATATTCTCATTTGAGCCTGAGGATACTAATTATAAATGTCTTTTGCGTAATATAACTAATGAGGATTTCAAGAATAATATAATTCCTTTAAAGGCGGGGTTATGGAGAGAAAATACTTTTTTATCTTTTTCTACCCAAACAGAAAAAAATGTAAATAGTAAAAGTTCTCATATTAGTAGTGACGGAAATGTGAAAGTTAAGGTAATTATTTTAGATTCATTTGTAAAAGAAAATAAGATAATCCCAAGTCTCATAAAGCTGGATATTGAAGGAGCTGAATATGAAGCTATTCAAGGGGCAATAAAGACTATTCAAACTTTTAAGCCTAAATTACAAATTTGTATATATCATAATGTTGAAGATCTTTGGAGAATACCAATTTTAATAAAAAAAATAGATCCTAATTATTATTTTTATATAGGACATCATTCGCAAAATTTAGTAGATACCGTTTTATATGCTGCAAATAAATAATGAAAATTATTCGGAATTGTCAATAGATGTCGAATGGAAAGATTTATACTATTAATGTAATTATTAAAAATTTTAATAGTAAAGGAGATTACAGCTTGATGAATGAAAAAAGGGGTTTCTTTTGAATAAAAAAGAATATCAAGACCTAAAAGATAAAGCTGCTGAGTTACGAAAGTATATTATTCTTATGAATTGCTATGCAGGTTCAGGGCATCCTGGCGGTTCTTTATCAGCAGTGGAAATGGCGAACCATTGGTTATATAACACATCTTCGGGATTAAGGTATAGAAAAATGGTGTGGCGAAATAATTATCGTACTCTACAAGCATAGAAGAAAATCCACACCTTTACATAGCCTAAAATTTTTAAATTATAAGGGAGGATAAAATGCAATACTTTATAGACACGGCATCGTTAGAAGATATTAAGTTTTGGAAAGAAAGAAACCTCGTTGAGGGTGTTACTACCAACCCTGCGTTATTAGCTGCTGAAGGTGTGGATCCAATAGAGAGGATAAAAGAAATAACAAATCTTGTAGATGGTCCCATATCTGTTGAAGTAACTTACGAAGAGTCAGGTAAAATGATAAAACATGCAGAACGACTGAGTGCGATACATCCAAATATAGTTATTAAAGTTCCTGCTTCTTTAGTGGGATTGGATGCAGCAAATGTGTTAAAAAAACGTGATATCAAGATGAATGTTACCTTAATATTTCATCCTACCCAGGCTATACCCTTCATCAAGCTTGGTGTGGACTATGTTAGTCTTTTTATTGGTCGCGTAGAAAATTTTGGTTTGAGTAACTATGCGGCTATTAAGCAAATCAAAAGAATAATTGAAGTTGAGAAAAGTACAACTAAACTAATTTCCGCGAGCATAAGAAACCCTTCATATTTATTTGCAGCAATTGATGCGGAATCTGATGTGATTACAGTCCCACCTTCTTGTTGGGAAAAGGTATTCAATAATCCAATGTTTAAAATGGGTGAACAAGAATTTTTAAATAGTTGGAAGAGTTTGCCCGAAGGTTTAAGGAAAAATTATGAGAATTTTAAGGAGTAAAAGGAGTGCACGCGTATGAAAAATGTTAGAAATAATATCAATTACAGAAATTTGAAAAAAATTGCTACTACACTTCGTCGTAGTGTTATTGAGATGCTTTATCATGCAAGCTCAGGACATCCTGGAGGTTCGTTATCTTCAGCAGATATAATAACTAGTTTGTATTTCGGAGGCATATTAAGACACTACCCACAAGATCCTTATTCAAAAGATCGTGATGTGTTCATATTATCTGTCGGACATTATTGCCCCATACTGTATGCTGTTCTTGCTTATTCCGGGTACTTTCCCGTTTCTGAATTGAATACTTTAAGAAAGTATGGTTCTAGATTACTTGGGCATCCTAAGGGGAATGTTTTGCCAGGAATTGAACACTCTAGTGGATCTCTGGGTCAAGGTATTTCTGTTGCACTTGGAGTTGCAAAAGCATTCAAAATGGATGGTAGAAGCAACAGAGTTTATTGTCTTATGAGCGACGGGGAGCAAGAGGAAGGGCAGGTTTGGGAGGCTGCTTTATTTGCGTCACATCACAAGCTCGATAATTTATGTGCGATTATTGATGTAAACAAAATACAAATTGATGGTTATACAAATGAAGTTTGTAATATAGAACCTATTGTGGACAAATATGCATCATTTAATTGGAATACAATTAGGATCGATGGCCACGATTTTAAGCAAATTTTCAATGCTTTTGGAGAATACAAAAAAACAAAATTAAAACCAACGGTAATCATCGCAGATACAGTTGCTGGTAAAGGAGTTTCGTATTTGGAGAACACAGTACAAGCACACGGAAAAAAGATAGGAAGAAAAGAATATGAGGTAGCTAGGAGGGAGTTAATATGAAAAAGAGTCAAATTGACTTAAAATTTCATCGTGGAGGTCTTGAAGTGCAAAAAGAGCAGCTCTATGACCCTAATGAAGATTTACTTTCACAGCGTGATGCACATGCTGATAAGCTTGTTGAAGTTGGAGAAATTTACCCGGAGTTGGTGGTTCTTGATGCAGATTTATCAAATGTCGGAAAAACATTTGTGTTTAAGATTCAGTATCCCGATAGACATATTCAGGTAGGTATAGCAGAACAAAACATGATCGGAATTGCCGCAGGGTTGGCTAAATTTGGTAAAATACCAATTGCCCATTCTTTAGCAGTATTTTTAGTCGGCAGGTCCTATGATCAAATTCGTGAATCTATTTGTTATTCAGAACTTAATGTCAAAATAGTCGGTTGGCATGCTGGTGTTACTTTGGGGCCTGATGGAGCAACTCATCAAACTATGGAGGACATTGCGTTGATGTGTAGTTTACCAAATATGTGTGTTCTTTCGCCTGCCGATGCCCAACAGGTGCGGGATTTACTACCCCAATTGATTGAAGTAGATTCAGCGGTTTATTTGAGATTGTTGTTTCCAAAGATTCCTAAGACGATTTCTCCCGGCACAACAGAACTTGGCAAAATACAGATTTTAAGAGAAGGTAATGATATTACTTTGGTTGCAACAGGACAGATGGTTTATAAAACACTGCAAGCAGCTGATATCTTAGAAAAAAAGGGAATATCTTCTGAAGTCTTAAATGTGCATACCATAAAACCAATTGATACGACAACACTATTAAAATCATTCAAAAAGACGGGAAAAGGTATTGTAATTGAAGAACACAATATCTATGGTGGACTGGGAAGTATTGTCGCAACGATTTTAGCGAAAGAGTGTCCATCATTTTTGGATTTTATGAATACAAACGATCAATTTGGCGACACAGGGCAACCTGAAGACTTGCTTACAAAATTTGGGTTGCAACCGGATATCATTGCTAAAAAAACGATGTCGTTACTTAACACGTAACTTATCAGCTGTTGCCATGTTCATTCATTAGAATAAAAAAATGGAAAGGTGTGTAAAAAATGTGTGCCAAACATAAAGAAAATGTTGTTTTTGTTACAGGTGCTAGTCGTGGTATCGGTTTTGAAATTGCCAAACAGTTTCTTAAAAAAAAGTACACTGTAATTGGGGGATACCTAAAAAATGAAGAATTAGTTAGAAATTTGCAGTGTTACGGAAAAGTAATTCCGCTACAAATAGATTTAGCAGATGAAAAATCAATAAAAAGGGCAGTATTGGAGATTACGAAGCAATATTCGAAAGTCAATGCGCTTGTAAACAATGCTGGAATTAATAATCCAAATGATTTTAACAAAATTGGTTCTAAAGAGTGGGATAAAATATTTAATGTAAATCTTCGCGGGACATTTCTTTTAACACAAAATTTAGAGGACTTCATGGTAAATGGTGGCGCTATTATAAATATTGCCTCATTTAGCGGACAGATAGGTGGTCCAAGGACAACCCATTATGCAGCTTCGAAGGCCGGTGTTATATCACTAACTCAAAATATGGCAAGATTCTTTGCCCCGCGAAAAATCCGTGTTAACTGTGTTTCTCCTGGTCTAATTGAATCAAAAATGGCAAAGGCAGCAGGGCATTTACCTATTCTTGACAGTATTCTGCTAGGTAGATTCGGCACGCCAGCAGAAGTTGCTTATGTTGTCTTATTTCTCTCATCTGAAAATGCTTCGTATATTACAGGGCAAACGATAAATGTGAATGGGGGTTTGTATTTTGGATGAATAAGACCATAATGTTTTTGGGCGCCGGAGAGGAGCAATGTGAGGCGATAGATGTTGCCTTGGATTTAGGATTAAACGTAATTGCTGTAGATGGTAATCCAGAAGCGGTAGGATTGAAGATAGTACATATTGGAATAAACGCAGATATAAAAGATGTTGAGGCAATGGTAGACATAGGTAAAAAGTACAAAATTGATGGACACTCTTTCGCTAAAATCGTTGCGACAATACTTCCCAGTCCACCATAGATATTGTGTTCTTCAATTACAATACCTTTTCCCGTC
>JABUBQ010000017.1_pt1 | contig 20095 bp, 16 predicted proteins | sample 7240351 | NCBI WGS metagenome assembly JABUBQ01 (sample SAMN07256348, study PRJNA390944) | subsurface metagenome | isolation source: Methane hydrate marine sediment | place: Pacific Ocean: Eastern North Pacific, ODP site 1244 | collected 2002 | reverse complement strand
AGTGGTCCATAGTGATTGTGTAATTGCCGGACATGGGCCAGGAGTAGCCACTCTTTTAACTTCAACAACAAGCAAGATTAAATTCCATCTAAACAAAGATGCCAATATCGCTAATTATCTGAACATCGGCACGAAAAGAAAATAATAATTTGAGTTAGAGCAATAATTAGGGGTTTGATAAATCAAACCCCTAATTAATAAATTTCACCCAAATAAATTACCATTTTAATTAATACTTAAACAAAAGTTTAGAAATTCCTCTAAAATATATTGACATACATAAAATCCTGTGCTATTTTTATGTTAACGTTATCGGTAACGTTAACGAAAGGTAAGAAATAATATGAAGTATATAACTTTAAAGATGGTAGCAGAAAAAGCAGGAGTTTCTGTAAACACTGCATCGAGAGCAATTAATAATAAACCGGATATAAACGAAGAGACCAAGAAGCGGATACTAAAAGTTGCCCAAGAATTGGGATATGTTCGAAATGACACCGCAGTAGCCTTGAGGACCAAAAGAACCGGAACCATAGGAGTAATAATAGCAGACAACAGGAATCCATTCTATGCTGAGGTTTTGAATGGAATGGAAGAAGCAGCCCGAGAGAAAAACTATCATATAATTCTTACCAATACTCAAAGAGATTATAAGAAAGAAGAAGAAGCAATAAATTTATTATTAGCAAAACGAGTAGATGGATTACTTATAACTCCGGTTCAAGACAAGGATGATGATATAAAGAATCTTATTGAAGCGAATATCCCTTTTGTGGTTGTGGGTAGAGATTTTGAAAATATTGAGATAGATGCAATTTATAATGATGAAGTTAAAGGAGGATTTTTGGCAACAGAATATCTGATTAAGAAAGGGCATAAACGAATAGTCTTAATAGATGGATTTTTATACAAATCTCCTGCCAAAGGTAGACTAGAAGGATATAAAAGGGCATTAAATAAACATAGAATATCTTTAGATGAGTCGCTTATAAGTGTAGGAGATATAAATATGGAAAATGGGCACGAAAGAACCAAGCAAATGCTGGAAAAAAATTTAGATTTTACCGCTATTTTTGCTTACAATGATATGATGGCTTTTGGGGCTATGCAGGCAGTAAAGGAAAAAGGTTTAAGAATACCTGAGGATATCGGATTAGTCGGTTATGATGATATCCCCTTCAGCTCACTCATCAGCCCACCATTAACTACTATCAGGTTGAAGAAACAGGATTTGGGTGTAGAAAGTGTTAAACTTTTACTTTCCCGTATAAACGGTAGCAGGGAAAAAACAAAAAAGATAATGCTGAGTGTGGATCTTGTTGAGAGGGAAACATAGCGGGTAATACCTGGAAAATTAGCCCAATTGAAGGAGGTGATAAAAGGTAGAAAAACGAACATGCTTTAGTTATTTTTAATTTTTTGAAAAATAAAAGGAGGAATTTGTAATGAAAAGATTTTTACTTGTAATTTTACTGTTGTTAGCTTTTTCAGTAACTGCTTTGGCGGCAGAAACGCTAATCATCAATTCCTATCAATCAGATCCTGCCCCTAAGAAGGTATTTGCTGAATTAGTAGATCAGTTCAGTGCGATACATCCTGAATATGAAGTGACTGTTAATACATTTGCGCATGAAGATTTCAAAACACTATTGAGAACATGGCTAAATTCTCCTAAAGCCCCAGATGTTGTGACATGGTTTAGTGGAGAAAGAATGAGATATTTCGCAAGCAAGGAACTATTAGAACCAATCGATGATATATTCAAAGACGGATTTGAAGCTTATTTTCCCGATGCCTTTAAGAGCGCTTGTGCATTCGACCAACAGCTGTACTTTGTTCCCGTCTCCTGGTACTGGTGGGGTGTTTATTACAGAAAATCTATTTTTGAAGATCTTGGCCTTACTACACCGGTAACCTGGAAACAATTCAAGGATGTTTGCGCCAAACTTAAAGAAAATGATTATATCCCTATAACAATTGGTACAAAATTTTTATGGACAGCCGCTGGTTGGTTTGATTATCTTAATATGAGAGTTAATGGACTTGAATATCATCTCAAACTAACTAATGGGGAAATTCCATACACTGATACTGGGATAGAAGGGGCTTTTAAATATTGGCGAGAGCTTGTAGATGCAGGATATTTTATTGATAACCATACCTCTTATTCCTGGCAAGAAGCAGCGAATTATCTCTTCACCGGTGAAGCAGGAATGTATCTTATGGGACAATTCATTAAAGATGTAGCACCGGAAGATGTAAAAGGTGATTTGGATTTCTTTAGGTTCCCTGTGATTAATGGTGAAATAGGGCTTTATGAAGATACTCCTATTGATGGATTCATGATTCCGGCTAAAGCTGCTAATAAGAAGGCTGCAAAGGTTTTTCTTGAGTTCTTGGCTTCAAAAAATGCTCAAGAATACAATGCAAAAGAGCTTGGCAGGTTGGCCGCAAATAAATTTGTTCCTGCTCCAGATCCACATGCACAGGATGGGTTAAATATGATTCTTGAATCAGATGGTGTCATGCAATTCTACGACAGGGATTCAAACCCAGAAATGGCAACTGCTGGGATGAATGGTTTCGTCGAATTCATGGATCAACCAGATAAATTAGATTCTATACTCCAGAACCTGGAAAATCAAAGAAAAAGAATTTACCAAAAATAAAACGTAATTGATGGGAGGCGATATTCCTACTTGATATTGCCTCCCATCAATTGAAAAAGATTCTTTTAGGCTCTTATTGGTTAGGTAAGGAGAAAAACATTGAAGAGTAAATGGTGGGTCCCCTATTCATTCTTAATTATCCCATTGCTTATGTATAGTATATGGGTTATTATCCCTATGTTTCAAACAATGTTTCTCAGTTTTGCAAACTGGGATGGTGTATCTCCGGTAATAAATTTTGTTGGCTTGGTAAATTTTAGGGAATTATTTAAAGATCGATATTTAATACTTTCTTTTTGGAATAATATAAAATGGTTACTAGGTTTTGCAATAGTGGCTGTTCCACTGGGTTTAGCTGTAGCAATGTTTTTAGATCAGGGGTTCGCAGGATCAAAAATATACAAAACATTTATGTTTCTTCCAATGACACTTTCTTTTGTGGTTATAGGGCAAATATGGTCTTGGATATTCGAGCCAAGGGATGGTATATTGAACACATTTCTTAATTTTTTGGGAATCCAAGGGATTGGATGGCTAAGTGATCCGAAAATTGTGACCTACTCACTTATAATGGCTGCCTTATGGAGGCAAATACCGTATGCAATGGTCATCTTCTTGGCGGGCCTGAAACAAGTTCCCAAAAATCTTGTTGATGCCTCTTGTGTAGATGGTGCTAATTCATGGCAAAGATTTATCTATGTAATTCTTCCAATGTTAAGGCCTGCCACAGTTATAGCCATTACGGTTAACGTAATAGATTCCTTAAGAGCATTTGATATAATTTATGTGATGACCCGAGGTGGTCCTTTTTATTCTTCGAGTGTTATGGCAAATTACATGTACGTCCAGGCATTTCATAATTATCGTATGGGTTATGGATCTTCCATAGCTGTGGTACAGTTCTTGATAACATTAAGTTTTATTATAATTTATATGAGACATGTTATGAAATCAGAGGTAAGTCTATGAAAAAGGTGGTATTTTACTCGTTTGCTACTTTATTAATTTTTATTTGGCTGATTCCATTTATAGCTGCTTTTTTTACCTCTTTCAAGACTATGGATACCCTTATGAGTACGCATAATTGGTTATTTCCCTCTAAGGTATGGCATTTTGAAAACTTTACTATTGCTTGGGAAGATGGAAACATGAGACAATACTTTCTAAATACTTTTATCATAACTATACCTGCTGTTTTGGGTGCTCTGTTTATATCAAGCTTAAGTGCTTTTGCTTTGTCCAGATATGAATTTAGACTTTCAAAGCCTATACTATTGATCTTTATTGGTGGGATGTTGATACCATTTCAAATGCTATTGATCCCGGTGTATCGTTTATCTATAAAAATAGGAATATATAATAGTTTTATAGGTTTAATATTGTTTCATATAGCTTTTCAAACTGGTTTTTGCACATTTTTTCTTAGAAACTTTATGAAAACGATACCACAGAGTATATTTGATGCTGCAACGGTAGATGGAGCAGGACATTTCACAATATATCGAAAGATTGTTTTGCCACTAATACTGCCTGCTCTGGCAGCACTTGGAATTTTGGAATTCACCTGGATATGGAATGATTACCTTTGGTCATTAATATTAATCCAAAGCGATAAGTACAAACCAATTACACTTGGTTTAACCGCGATGCAGGGAGAATGGATAACACAATGGAATATAATAGCAGCAGGTTCTATAATAGCGGCCATAGTACCTTTAATATTTTTCCTTCTTTTCCAGAAATACTTTATTGAAGGGTTAACAGCTGGGAGCATTAAAGGCTAAAGAAGATATGCTAAGAATGATTGTTAAGAGATTCTAATGATTTTATCTTGAGAATTATCGTACCATTTTATAAGGAATTGTCCGTAAATTTTAATGTTTACTAGACATTTATTTTGAAACTTTATTTTACATCCGGAATTATTGGTGAACAGATCTTTGTTGGTTTAAACAATACAGAAATAATTGTATTTATCTTCTTTTGTTAGATATTTTTATTGAAAGATTAACATAGTAGAATAATAGAAATAGGGAGGTATTTATTATAATGAAATACAGAAAAATATTGAATTTTAATACGGATTGGTATTTTCTAAATAAAGATATAGAAAATGCAAAAAATATACACCCCGGTGATAATAAACTTGTAAAAGTTAATCTACCACATTCTAATAAAATTGTACCACACCATTATTTTGAGGAAAAGGATTATCAATTTATTTCTTGGTATTACCGTAATTTCTATATAAATAAAGAATATAAAGGAAAAAGAATAATTGTAGAATTCGATGGTGTTATGAGTGATGCAAATATTTATGTTAACGGTGAATTTATTGGAGAGCATAAAGGTGGATATACTTCTTTTTCTTTTGATATTACCAATTATATAAATTTTGAGGGGAAAAATATAATTACTGTTAGAGTAGATTCTACCCGCAGAATTGATATCCCACCTGAAGGTGGATTAGTTGATTATATGCTTTTCGGAGGAATTTACCGTAATGTCCGTCTGGTGATAGTAGAAAACATGCATATTATCTGGTCTTTTGTGGAAATTATAGAGGCAACTAAAAAGTTAGCGACAATTCATCCAAAATTTGAATTAAATAATTTAAATAATAAGAATAAAGAAGCTACAATAATTACCCAGCTGATAGATCAAAACAATAAGACAGTAATAACTAAAGAAAAAACTTTAATTATTAAAACTGGTAAAAACACAATTAAACAGGAACAAATTTCTTTTTCGAAACCAGAACTGTGGCATCCAAATCATCCTTATCTTTATGATGTATATACACAAGTTAAAATTGGCAATAGAATTTGTGATGATTTCAACACGAAAATAGGAATTAGAAAATTTGAATTCAAAAATGATGGAAAATTTTATATCAACGGTGAATCTTTTAAGTTAAGAGGACTTAATCGCCATCAAATGTTTCCCTATCTTGGTGGTGCTATGCCGGATCGAGGTCAACGGAAGGACGCTGAGATACTTAAATACGGTCTTGGAGTAAATTTTGTTCGTTCTTCTCATTATCCGGCTAATCCTTCTTTTCTTACTCGTTGTGACGAAATAGGGCTTTTAGTATTGGAGGAGATACCTGGGTGGCAATATATAGGTGACAAAGAATGGAAAATTTTAGCTAAAAAGAATGAAGAAGAAATGATTATTCGTGATCGTAATCATGCTAGTATTTTCCTTTGGGGAGTTCGTATTAATGAATCTAAGGATGATCATGATTTTTACTTAGACACAAATCGGATTGCTCATTCTTTGGATAGCAGTAGAAAAACTTGCGGTGTTCGTAATTTTCGAGAGAGTGAATTCCTTGAAGATGTATTTATCTACAATGATTTTGAACATAATTTAAAGGGGAAAATAAAATCTCCACATCTTATTCCTTATATGATTACTGAATATATGGGTCATATGTATCCAACTAAGTCATATGATAGTGTAGAACGGATAATTAAACACGCAGTATATCATGCAAAAATTCAAAATTGCCAGTATGGGATGCATAATTTAGCAGGTGCATCTGGTTGGTGTGCTTTTGATTATAATACTCATACTTATTTTGGTTCTGGAGATAGAATCTGTTACCACGGTGTATGTGATATTTTTCGTCTACCCAAATTCGCAGCTTATTTTTACAAAAGTCAAATAGATCCAAAAATAGAAAAAGTTGTATTTATTGCAAGGTATTTGACTCCTTCTTTTAACGAAGATTACGGAGATGAAGTTATCGTTTTTAGTAATTGTGATGAAATTGATTTATATGTAGGAGAGAAATATATTAATTCTGCTAAACCTGATCGAATTAATTATTCAAATTTACCTCATCCTCCCTTTATTTTTGAAAATTGTAGTTGGTGGGAATGGGGGGCAAGTAATATTACCAGCCTTAAAGCAATAGGGAAAATAAATGGCAAAGAGGTGGCTCAACATGAAATTTATCCTTTTGGCAGACCTAATAAATTAGTGCTGAAATCCGATTATACAGAATTAATTGCTGATGGAGCTGATTGTGTAAGAGTTGTAATTGAATTACAAGATAAAAATAGTCAAATATTACATTTATCTCATCATCCTGTTTTTTTTGAAATGGCAGGTCCTGGTAAGTTAATTGGTGAAAATCCTTTTAGTCTGGAAGCGGGGAAAGGAGCGATATTTATTCAGGCAGGCCGTGAACCCGGGAAAATAGGTTTAAAGGCTTATGTTAATGAATTACCACCTGCTGAGATTATAATTAACATTATTGCCATGCAAGAAGAAACTGTGCCAGTTAAGAAGTTATAGAAAAATAATATGGAATTGGTATAAGGAAGGAAATTTTTATGCAAATACATAAAAAAATAATTAAAAAAGAAGACGGTCGTTATTTGATTTATTATACTTTTACCGAAGAAGAAAAGGAGAGCACGGATGTTAGAGCTGAGATGGAATCCCATCCTGAAACAATGGATAATAATAGCCACTCATCGGCAGGACAGGACCTATAAACCTCCGAAAGATTATTGTCCCCTTTGCCCTACCAAAAAGGGAGGTTTAGCTACAGAGGTACCAGCCGAAGATTATGATTTGGTAGTTTTTGAAAATAAATTTCCATCTTTACAACAAGACTTGCCAGAAGTAACCGAAAAAGATCCTAAATTTTTTAAACATGGTAAAGCTCAGGGAATTTGTGAGGTAGTTTTATTTGCTTCTGACCATGATGGGATTATGTCGAGAAAACCATTAAGTCGTTATGTTAAATTGGTAAAGGTATGGAGAGATCGCTATCGGGAGTTAGGAGCTAAAGACTTTATCGATTATGTTTTTATCTTTGAAAACAAAGGGGAGGAAGTAGGGGTGACTCTTCATCATCCTCACGGCCAAATATATGCCTATCCTTTTATTCCACCAATTATCGAACAGGAATTGGATTCAAGCAAAGAGTATTTAGAAAAAGAAGGGGAATGCCTCTTCTGCAAGACCTTGGAAGAAGAGAAGAAAGATGGCGGACGAATTATCATTAGCAATAATTTATTTACTGCCTTTGTTCCATTTTACGCTTCTTACAGTTATGAAGTGCACATCTATGCCAATAAACATCTCCCTTCTTTTAATGATTTTTCGGAAAAGGAAGAGATTGATTTAGCCATAATATTAAAAACTTTAATGATGAAATTTGATAATCTTTTTGGTTTTACCCTCCCTTATATCATGGCCATTCATCAACAACCTACTAATGGAACAGGCAAAGAATATTCCCATTTTCATATTGAATTCTACCCTCCCTATCGCACGAAAGACAAACTTAAATATTTAGCTGGAAGCGAGTTAGGGGTCGGAGCTTTTATTAATAATTGCTTGCCTGAAGAAAAAGCTCAAGAGTTAAGAAAAACAGTACCTCAAGAAATAGTTTTGGTATAAGAAATATCAAAGTTAAAATAGAGTTATCAAGGAATTAATTATAGAAATATTTAAATACAAAGTAAGATAAAGAGGAAATTCTAATGCAAGATTTTAATAAATTGTGGATGATATTTAAGGATAAATTTGCTGATACTGGTTTAACTAAAGGTGCCTTTTCTGCCCCAGGAAGGGTTAACCTGATTGGTGAACATACTGATTATAATGATGGTTTTGTTTTGCCAATGGCTATCGAAAAAGAGGTAATTATGCTGGGGCAATTAAGAAACGATCGAAGGGTTAGAGTCTTTGATTTTGGCTATAATACTGAAATCGATTTTTCCTTAGATAAATTAATTCCTCTTCGTAAAAATACCTGGGCCAATTATTTGATGGGCGTAGTTGATGAAATACAGAAAGCAGAATATATTTTGCAAGGAGCAAACCTTATTTTTAAAAGTAATATTCCCCGGAAAGCAGGATTAAGCTCATCTGCTGCTTTAGAGGTTGTTACTGCCCTGGCTATTGCTGAATTAAATTCGCTAAAGATCGAGCCTGTAAAAATGGCACGTCTCTGTCAACAAGCAGAGAATAATTTTGTAGGCGTAGCCTGTGGCATTATGGACCAGTATGTCTCCTGTTTGGGCCAAAAAAACTATGCCCTTTTTATTGATTGCAGATCTAATAATTATGAACCAGTCCCTTTTAAAGACCATAATTACCAGATAGTAATTTGTAATTCCGAGATTCAAAGGAGCTTGGTAAATTCTGAATATAACAAAAGAAGAGAAGAGTGTAGAATAGCTGGCGAATTATTTAATCATAAATTAACAAGTGAAATACTAGCTTTGCGGGATGTTACCATAGATGAGTTTAAACAATATCAGGAATATTTACCAGAACCCATAGCCCGAAGAGCCAGACATGTAATTTCAGAAAATTATAGAGTACAAACCGGGGTACAGGCTTTAAGAGAGGAAAATTTTTCTGCTTTTGGGGAGCTAATGGTAGAATCACACAGGAGCCTTAAGAATGATTATGAGGTAAGTTGTGCCGAATTAGACCTTTTAGTCGATTTGGCTTTGAAACAGGAGGGGGTGTTAGGTGCCCGTATGACTGGAGCCGGATTCGGTGGTTGTACCGTAAACTTATTAAAGAGAGATTATGTTGATGTCTTTGAGAAGAGGATTAAGAAAGAATATAAAAAGACGACTGGTATTACTCCGGATATATACATAACCCGTCCTGCTGGAGGAGCCAAAGTTTTGAAGTTTAGGTGATAAAGGATAAAAGAATTGATAGTATAAGAGCGAGAAGGTAGCTTGTCCAGCCATTTTGCAACTTTAAAATATTTCTTTATTGTTCATTTTGAAAATATGTTATGGCTCTGGATCAGGGAACTACCAGTTCTCGAGCGATAATCTTCAATCATAGTGGAACTATAATTAATTTAAAGTTTAAGGAAAGTAAATCAGATAGAACTGATTAATTTTTTCAATTCTTTAAAATTTTCTTTTAAGCTATAATATAATTTCTTATATAATTGATAATATTGATTATATCTTTCGGCATTTTGAATCCCGGGAACGATAGTCTTTTTAACTTTAATAATCCTATTCACTGCTTCTGCAAAACTGTCATATATACCAATACCTACTCCGGCAATCAAAGCTGCTCCAAAGGCGGGTCCTTCTTCCACATTCAGTAGATTTATCTCTTCACCCAAGATATCAGCCAATATCTGCTGCCATACGCCACTTTTCGCTCCCCCTCCGATAGCCCTTATCTCTTTAACCTTAACCCCCTTATCTTTAATTAATTCCAGAGAATCTTTTAAAGCAAAAGTTACACCTTCTAAGACACTCCTTACAAAATGTCTTTGGTCGTGTTTTCCGGATATACCAAAATATACCCCACGAGCATTAGCATCAGCGTGGGGTGTTCTTTCTCCGTAGAGATAGGGCAAGAAGATCAATCCTTCACTACCGGGCTCTATCTCTTCTGCCAATTGATCTAATTTAGTATAATCTAAACTACGGTTAAATAATTTTTTCTGTAACCATTCATAAGACATACCTGCTGATAAGGTTACACCCATCATGTACCAGCTATCCGGGCAGGCATGATTAAATAGATGTATCCTCCCTTCTTGATCAGCCTGAGGATTATTGGTCTGGGCTAAGACTACCCCTGAGGAGCCGATACTAACCATTACCCTTCCTTCTTGGATAATTCCACTTCCCACTGCTCCACAGGCATTATCTGCTCCTCCGGCAACTAGCGGAGTTTTAAATTTTAATCCGGTTTGCTCAGCTATATTTTTAGTTATCCTACCAGCTAAATCGAATGAATTAAGTACCGGAGGAAGTAAATCCTGGTCAATCTCCAGTTTTTTTAGTAGGCTGGTAGACCATCTCTTATTTATTACCTCAAACAACAGAGTACCGGCAGCATCAGAGACTTCGGTAAATAGCTCACCGGTTAGCCTGTAGCGGATGTAATCTTTAGGCAAAAGAATATATTTAACCTTTTGGTAATTTTCTGGTTCATTTTCCCTTAACCATAAGATCTTGGGAGCGGTAAAGCCCTCCAGGGCGGGATTAGATACATAACGGATGAGCTGATTCAATCCTCCTACTTTAGTATAAATCTTCCTACATTGTTCTGAGGTACGGGTATCACTCCAGAGGATAGCCGGTCTAATAACTTTCATCTTATTGTTAAGGAAGACCGAACTGTGCATCTGTCCGGACAGACTTATTCCTTTAATCTGCTTAGAGTCAATAGGAATATTAGATATTGTTTTTCTTATTACTTTTACAGTGGCTTCCCACCAATCATAGGGAGATTGCTCTGCCCAACCGGGGTGGAGAGTTTTTAGAGGATATGAGGTTGTTTTGCTAGAAATAATCTTGCCTTCTGGGGATACCAATAGGGCTTTCACCCCACTGGTGCCGATATCAAGTCCTAATAAATATTCCATAAAACACCTGCTCTTTAATCTTTATATTTTTACTAATCACACTTTATACATTCGGTCAAAATAGTTTTGGGCATTTACCAGGGCATCTCTCATAATATCCTCTGCCTTGGCGGTTTCTCGGCCGGCAAGGTATTTCATTAATTGTTCTTTACCCAGTTTTTGAGCAGCTTGTGCGCAGGCCTCCCAGCTCAGTATACTCCTAATCACTCTGTCAATTCCTTGTTCTTCATTATCATGTGGTCTTACCTGCATATCGTGCCCTTTCCAGCGATTAAAACCCGCGTCTTTAATTAAACCTGCTATGGCTATATTCATACCGTTTACCCGTGTCCCATGATCGATATCATATTTGCCCGGTCCCCCAAGAATTATGCCATCATTATAACCTTGGCTGTTTAAGTGCATATGAACTAAAGCATTGTTATCTATTTCCTCAATAGTATCGTATACATGGTCAAGCCCTATCATCTCTGAATGACCAAACTCTTTATTCACTCCCTTTTTAGTAGGAGTAATTTTAAACTCTTCTTCCAATTTATTCCAGAATACCAGGGCACTGGCTACGGTAGGAATTAAAAGAGCCGGATGTCCTTCGTTGGGTTTAGGTTCTATGGCAAAATAGAGGTCTCCTCCCAATTTTTCCTCATATTTACATAGTTTTGCCATACTCTCTTTAAGATTCTGATACATTTGGAAGATTCCTACAGATGCAAGATCATAGCCAAATGAACCATTCCAAATAATAACAGCAGGCCATTTTAAGGGATCGGGATGCCAGGCTTTCCTTAAAGCACCGTAAGCAAGATTAACAGTTCTCTCTCCAAATTCTTCTGCTGATTTTCTCTCCTCAGGATCCAAGGAGGCTATGCCCCCATAAGCATAATGTCTGTGAGCTCCTGGGGTTACCATGGCCAGATATATCTTGGAATCTATTAAGGCATCAGCTATTTCAGGGGCAGTTTTTTCATCAAATTCATAATCATAATGCATTTCAATTCCTAATTCCACATTATCTGGTAACCTCGGGGCAATTCTATTCTTTACCAGCTTAATCATGTCAACAGTATTTAAATTTTGTGAATTCCATTCTGGTCTCATATCATCCGGGACAAAACCGCCTTTACCTGCATTGAAGGTCCATCGGCAGATACTATGTAATGATTTATTTTCTTTCATTTTTTTACTCCTTGTAGAATTAAATAATTATAAAAATAAATTTAGAAAAAGACATTCTTTTTCTCTAAAATCTGTATTAAATAAATTAAATTCTTTCATTAATGATATTGACTAATCCTATACCTATATTTCTCCCTGCTTCATTAAATAAAAGGTAATATTTTTAAAAGATATACTGTATGCTAGTCAAGTGAATTTTTTTAATAAACTACAATGGTTCATTTCATTTTTATCGTTCTATAGTTAATAGCGGGTACATTTTTAGAATTATGTAATCTAAGATATTTTTGAAGATAGTTTTTATATTACTTAAATTAAGTGTTATAATATTATAAATAATATAATACTTTTGTAATTTCGTCAAGCATTATTTTTTGATCCTATATTAATACAATTTTAAGATATTTCTAAGAGTTCACTTTTAAAACATAAATCATTAAAAAAAACGGTTCACTTTTAATTTGTTAGTAACACAAGAAATTCGAGTTATTGACAAATAAATAGAGGCTTGCTAAAATACTTAGTAAGTATAGTTTACTAATTAAAATTAAGGACATTTTCTATGTTACGAGCAAGGACAATTTAAGTATCTGGAGGATATTACCGGGGTAGATGTCTTACTGCATTTGGCCAGTTCTCAAGGCTTGCGGGTAAAAAGTTTAAAGGAAATAGCTGAATTACTTCAACAAGGTAATCAGGTTGCTAACTCGATCGTAAAAAAATTAGCAACCTGGGTAGGTTCTGCTATTGTGAATGCTATTCATATGATTGGACCTCAGACTGTATTTATTGGAGGGAAAATGGCCGTATTGGGAGAACCTTTAATTCAACCTATTAGGGAAACTGTATCTCATTATTTATTTGGAGAACAAGCAGTGAATATTCAATTCTCCAGTATCTCATCAAAGGCGGTACAAAGTGGAGCAGGAATTTATGCGGTGATCCAATGGTTAGAAAAAAAAGAGTACAGAAATTCAAAACAGCTTATCAGTTAGGAGAATTTATAGTTTCAAGAAAGTTTTTATATATTATCTACTGACAAAGCAAGGAAAAGCCAAGCGAGGTAATTTCACATCGAGTAGAGATCAAAAAAATTAAGGAGGTGAAAGCAAAGGAGAAAAAATAGTAATTTACTATCATGTTTTTCAAAAATATTTTTGAAACTGTATTGAAGAAAGTAAATTTATTATTAATTAAGGAGAAAAAAATGAAAAAATTTATAATTACTTTACTGCTAATCTGTTTAGTTTTGTCTTTTGCATCTACGATATGTGTTGCTCAGTTGAGATTTGCCTTTATGCCCGGGATTGCTGATCCTTTCTACTTTACCATGGAAAAAGGTGCTAAAGCAAAAGCGGAAGAACTGGGTGTAGAATTGCTTGTTGGAGAATACCCCAAAGCTTGGGGACCAGAATATCAGGTACCAATATTAAAAGCTTTGGTCGCAAGAGGGGATATTGATTTACTCTTTACTGCTCCTACTTCCACAGAAGCTTTAATCCCTGTTCTGAAAGAAATTCACGATAGTGGTATTCCAATTATTACAGTTGATACCTATCTTGGTGATGGAGATTATGATAAACCCAGTAATTACAATTTCCCTCTTGCCTTTATCGGGACAGATAACTTTTTGGGTGGTCAGGTAGTTGCCGGTCAATTAGCTCTCCTGCTGGGTGGAAAAGGAAAAGTATTTTTAGAAAATACTAACCCAGATGTATCCAGTGTAATGGGTAGAGAATTGGGTTTCCGAGCTGGAATAAAAATATTTCCCGACATGGAGCTCGTGGGAGTAGAATATTGCCTTGATCTCCAGGAAACGGCTGCTACCCAAGTCAGTGCTGCTTTACAGAAGGATCCTGATTTAGAAGGAGTATTTGGTGTCAATGTGTTTAGTGCTCAAGGGGCTCATCAGGCTGTGGTTACTGCTGGATTAGAAGGAGCTATTAAAATTGCTACCTGGGATGCGACGGAAACCCTAATCGAAGCCTTAAAAAGAGGTGAGGTAGATTTAATTTTAGCCCAGATGCCTGCAGAAATGGGAGCTTTATGCGTAGAGTGGGGTGTTAAACATCTTACCGAAGGAGCAGAAATTCCCAGGAAAGTAATTCCGGGTTTCTTTGTTTTCACCCAAGAGAACGTTAACGACCCAGAAGCGCAACAGTATATTTACAAATAATTTTTGAAGATGGAAGGTTTTTAGATTTAACATATACGGCAGGGGGTAAAATACTCCCTGTCGTATATTCTATCTTATAAAAGGAAATTTTTATGGCTAAGTCAAATAATGATTTTTTTATCGATTTTGAAAAACTTAGCAGAAATAGAACGATACTCTTAGTGGGTAGAAATTGGGCATTCATTTTTCTTACATTCATGTTAATTTTGTTCAGTTTTTTAGGAAAAAATTTTTTTGGTCTGAAAAATTTTAATAATATTATTTTAGGAGTGAGTTCTCTGCTTTTATTGGCAAGTGGAGAGACTTTTGTAATTATTAGTGGAGGTATTGACCTTTCCATCGGTTTTGTTATGGGTTTTGTCTGCATCAGCTCTTCTATTATTATGCGAGATTTAAATGCCGCTGGTTACTCTCCAATTATTTCCATGATGACAGGTTCACTTATCGGACTTTTATTAGGTCTTATTCCGGGATTTATTAATGGTTTTTTTGTAGCTAAATTAAGAGTACCTCCCTTTATTGCAACTTTAGGTATGTGGGGAATTGCCAATGGTTTAGCCTGGCGGCTTTGCGAAGGATTCCCCGTTGGTTTTTTACCTTTACAGGTTCGAGACATTGGTAATGCCTACCTGGCTTATTTTTCTCCCAAGAAGGGCTTTTCCTTTTTGATAAAACCTGAACTGACCGAAAGGGAGGATATATTAAATTTGGTAAAAGTTATTCCTATACCTATTTTATTAATAACCTTTATTCTGATTATATTTGCTTTTATTCTATCTCGCACCAAGTTTGGACAGCATACTTATGCTATTGGTGGAAAGGTTGATGCGGCAATAAGAGCAGGTATTAATGTTCCCTTACATTTGATTAAAATTTATATTATTTCTTCTTTTTTTGCAGCAGCAGCTGGCGTATTATTAGTTTTTAAATTGAATATGGGTGTGCATACCCAATATACTTCCAGCTATGAACTTTTTGCAATTGCAGCGGTAGTTATAGGCGGAGCAAGTCTTACAGGTGGTAAAGGAACAATCTGGGGTACTCTCATCGGTGTATTATTAATTGGGACCTTAAATAATGGCTTGATGATGATGGGGTTACCTATTTTTTATCGATATATTGCAACCGGTTGTATCTTAATTATTGCCATTTTGATTGATCAGTTCTTTCCGGAGTTGGTGCATAGAGAATGATTAATTATAATAAAACAAGAGAAATAGGAATTAATATACTCAGAAGGTGGATCTTAATATTTCTAATTGGGGAAATCGTATTTTTTGGTATTGTCGGAACGAATTATCTTAGTTTAAAAAATTTACAAAATATTCTGGTAGCCTCGACAACTGTGCTTTTATTAGCCACTGGAGAAACTTTTGTTATTATTACCGGGGGTATTGACTTATCTATTGGATTTATGGTTGGGTTTAGCTCGGTAGTAAGCGCAAAAGTAATGGTTGATTTATGGACAGTAGGATTTTCTCAACCTTTGGCGATAACCATAGGTATATTAACCGCCCTTTTCTTAGGACTAATTCCTGGATTTATCAATGGTTTTTTAGTGGCAAAACTAAGAGTACCTCCCTTTATTGCAACTTTTGGTATGTATGGTATTGCCTATGGGTTTGCCGAGATTATCTGTAATAATGTACCTGTTCATAAATTACCTACTTCTTTAGGGTCACTAGGTCATGGTTATTTGTTTTACTGGTTACCAGGAAAGATTCTTAGTTTTTTAGGTAAGCCAGAAAACCTGAGCAGAGAAGAATTAAAACATTTAGTATCGATTATTCCTAATGTAACAGTCATTGCTTTTATTTTTATTGGTATTTTTGCTTTTATTCTGGCTAAAACTAAATTTGGCCAGCACACCTATGCCATCGGTGGAAATATTAATGCGGCAGAAAGAGCAGGAGTTAATGTAAAAGTCCATTTAATTAAGGTTTATATGATATCTTCATTTTTTGCTTCTCTTGCTGGAGTTATGTATGTGTTACAATTTATAACCGGTAGGGCTCCTGCAGGCAGTGCCCGTTTATTAGATGCCGTGGTGGCGGTGATTATTGGTGGAGCCAGTTTAAGTGGTGGTAAAGGTACAATAATGGGCACAGTTATTGGTGCTCTAATTATTGGTGTATTAGAGATAGGTTTGGTAAACTTGAGTATTCCTACTTATAATTTACATATTGCTGTTGGTTGTATACTTATCTTTGCTGTATTAGTCGATCAGTTTTCACCTGAATTAATGCATAAAGAAGAGGAAATTAGATAAGGAGGGTATAATGAAACCTTTATTAGAAGTAAAGAACATTACCAAGCGGTTTGGTGGTTTAACAGCAGTTGATAATTTCGATATGCAAATTTATCCTGGGGAAGTTGTTGGTATTTTAGGTGATAACGGAGCAGGCAAATCAACTTTAATTAAAGTAATCTCTGGTGTATATCATGCCGAGGTAGGTCAGATATTTTTTGAAGGCAGCAGGATAAAAATCAGCAATCCTTGGGAAGCATTGAAAATCGGGATAGAAACTATCTATCAGGATTTAGCTTTGGCTGAAAATATGGACGTTTATTCTAATATTTTTTTGGGTCGAGAAAAATTAAAGAAATTTTTAGGCCTCATTGATGTGTTGGACCATGATTATATGTTAAAAGAATCTAAAAAGGTGTTAAATCGCTTAGAAATCAGCATACCTTCTTTAAAAAATAAGATCATGATCCTTTCTGGAGGGCAGCGACAGGCTGTAGCTATATCCCGCTCTATTTACTGGAATGCGAAGTTATTGATTATGGATGAACCTACAGCAGCTTTAGGAGTAGCAGAGCGGGAAAAAGTATTAAATTTAGTGAAGACTTTGAGCTCTCATGGGGTTTCCGTCATTATTATCAGTCATCAGATGCATGATGTATTTTCAGTTGCTACAAGACTGTTAATCATGCGACGAGGTAAGAAAGTAGCCGAAAGGATTACGAAAAAGACTAATACTGATGAAGTAGTTGGTTTAATTGTAGGTTCATTGCCCGGGGACTATATGGAAGTTAGTGAAGAGAAAAGGTAAAAGAAAAACAAATATGCAGCAGTTAAGGAGCAATTGAAAGACCGGGTTTTAAAAAGTTATGACTCGGATGAGGTTTTTGGGTATAATTGCTTGTGACCTTGTTCGGTAGCTCAACGGTGGAGTATCAGGCTGTTAACCGGAGGTTGTAAGTTCGAATCCTACCCGGGGAGCCAAGACATTCCCAGCCCTTTGGCATTTGCTGAAGGGCTTTTTATATTTTTATAAATTATTTTCCAGAAAAAGAAGGATTTTTGAAAGCTCTTGTCGTATTAATACTAAGGTGTAGAAAAATCGAAAAAGACTAATTCTTTTAACCGCTGGTGGCGATTCAATAAGTTAAATATTCATTCTTGGAGTGTGACAAAGAACTGTCTCCTGACACATAGAAGGATTTTGTTAGTGTAAATTTTAATGGGGGAGTTAGAAAGAAAAAATAATAAGAGAAGAATTGTAAAAATATAATAAAAAAGCGTAGATTTACTTATATACAAAATTATTATATAATATTAATATTTTTAAAATAATAAAAATAGTTTATGGTAAACTTACCGATATATAAAAATATACACACAAAAATAGTGGTTTATTTTTGAAACTCCACCAAGAGTCGTGCACAAACAAAGCAGTTTGGATATTTTAAGTCAGGCGACATTTTGCTCGACGAATTTAATCAAAGGACTAAAGATGAAATTTATTTTTATTCCTGATAAAATTGGTGTATCATGATGGTAAGACGAGTAATATTTACCGGACAGCCAGGTATAAAAACTAACAAGGTCTGCGAAGATTTTATCAGTCAAGCTTCACCTTTTGCCAAAGAACGCCCAGAACCTTTCATTTTGAAGATTAAAAATGAGATGAAAAATATTTATTTAAAAGAGCAGAAGAAAGCTGACTCCCCCATTGTCTGGATAAGAGAGATATTAATGTTACCGACTCCTGCTCTTTGTGACCTTTGGGAAAAGGCATTTAAATCTGTTTTAAAAAAAATCGAGGATGAGGAAAATAAAAGTAAAGATATTTTAATTACTCTTCATGCCTGTTTCTATCTTCATTATACAGTTGAATATCTTTCTCCTGTAAAGACAGAGCTACTGAAGAGATTCCAGCCTGACTTATTTATTACGCTGATAGATGATATTTATGATATTTATGATAGACTCAGATGTCGTGATCAAATTTTTAATCCTTCATATGGAGGGGCAACTAAGCCGGTAGGTGCTATATTGGAATTAATGAGGATATTAGATTGGAGATCGAAAGAAATAATGATGGCCAGGCATTTTGCTAACGAACTCAACGTTCCACATTATGTCTTCGCAGTAAAGCACTCGTATGACACTTTATACAAATTAATTTTTGAAGACGAACTTAAGTTTTATATTTCCCATCCAATTAGTGAGGTCAGACGTTTGCAAAAAAGAGGAGAAAAAAGAAAAGCTAATCAGATGATCCGAGCAATTCATAGATTAGAGAACAAATCATCTTCTAAATTCGTTTGCTTTCTTCCAACCACTATTGATGAACTTAGAATCCAGAAAGAGAAGAGAGATGGACAAACTATTGTATATATGCCAAAACTAATGCCACGATGGGACTCGAAAAAATACCAAGATCCTATAGATTTACTTTTTATTCCGCCACTTAAAAGAAAAATTGACCCACTATGGGGAAAAAAAGCTGAATCTTCCAGAGAATTTCACTTATTACTTGAAGCTTTGTCCAATCACATAGAGGTCCAAGTAAGCTCTCGGGATCATAAGCTTGTTGAACAAAGTGATTTTCTTTTTGTTTATCGGCCGTGTTTCAATGGTAATATCTCCGGCGGTGTATTGAAAGAAATTCAATACTATATAAAGCTAACTGGCAGTAGAAGTGTTAAAAATTGTTTTATTTATATGCCAACCGAAGACCAAAATAAATTGAAAAGCAGACAGTTAGAAGATATTTTGGAAAGTAAAATCGACGAAGGCAAGGAAATTACATGTGAAGTTGGAGAATCTATTTCACTGAACTCAGAAGAAGAAAAAAAGTTAATCACTGCTGGCAATAATATTAACAACTTGATAGAAGTATTTAAGGAAATAATGGACAATAAATCTATAATCTATGTTGGCGCGAGACACGGTTTAGAAAGTGATAAGTCGCAAAAGGCTATTGATTTAATAACTAAGACAGCAAGGGAATATATTGATAATCTTTACCTTTACATCAGTACATATAAACAGGCTGCAACTGTTTTATGGGAAGATGACAATCTATCCCCAGAAACATTAGTAGAGAAAACTATTGAATATATTAGAAAAAGCAAATAGGAGGAACAAATGAAAAAGAAAGCAATTTTGTTGCGAGATCGTTCGGAAGAAAGCAAGAAAGCAGAAAGAATTTTAAAAGAATGTAATATTGATCACGCTCAACTTTTCTCCACCTCAGGAGGTCGTTTACCAAGCATAATAAGTCCAGATAGTGCATATGCCTATGAAGGCATAGAAGGTGTCCGACTTTTTGTTCGTGGTGCCAAGAAAACTAAATAATTTTTTTTATTTTTGCCAAGCAAAAGAGTCGCCTAACCTATAACACGTGCAAAATCCTTCTATGTGTCAGGAGACAGTTCTTTGTCACACTCCAAGAATGA
>JABUBQ010000016.1_pt1 | contig 20157 bp, 21 predicted proteins | sample 7240351 | NCBI WGS metagenome assembly JABUBQ01 (sample SAMN07256348, study PRJNA390944) | subsurface metagenome | isolation source: Methane hydrate marine sediment | place: Pacific Ocean: Eastern North Pacific, ODP site 1244 | collected 2002 | reverse complement strand
TAACTACTATGAAATGGAGGATCGTTACGATAATTTGTCCTTCCGTGGATTTAACAGTTATAATATCTTAGAAAACCGTCGCTTGCGGTGGTCGTACAATGAATTCGGCGACCGAATATCGAAGATGGGCTCTACCGGTAGAATCTGGAGAGAAGTATGGCAGGGTGACGGTCGGTTTAGCACTAATAATCCATCCGGCTATATAAATGAGATGTTTCAGGGTGGAATCGACGGCGTCTGGGCGGCCAAGGAAGCGACAAATGACTGGTCCCTCTCTGCAATTGGCGCTGGGTCGTTACGCACCCAGTACACACCGCTTACCCTGAGCATCCCGAATATTAATGGAATGCGACTTGATTTTCAATCTGCTAATACAACTATCAGTATTCTCAACAGCAGAAAGTGGGGAGGAATTATGCTCCGTGGCGGTCAATTCCGCCGCAAATTAGGAGTTTTGAATCTTGGGGCTACTTATGCGAATTACTACAATGTTCAAAATAATCGAGAAGGCGGCCGCGATTGGTATGGTACGGTTGGCAACAGATGGGAATCACCAATCACTGTCGCTGTTCGTTTTTCTGATGATTCCCCTGAAGACGGCAATGGAGGACCGATTATTCATAACGTCCGGCTAAAAGTGAACGGAAGATTCCGGGATGACATCGTACCGACAATTATTAAAGATGATCTTCGCCGCGAATGGGTTACCGCTATCACGAAAACGTCGCAATTGAAATATCTCGATCCCCCGGGCGGAGGCGGTCAGTCCGGATCAATAGAATTTCCAGTAGTCAGGGTTAACGAAAGAATGTTGAAATACGCGGATTATTTCTTCCTTATGGATCACAAAAAAGGGTATAATATCGGTTATGAAAAAACTTATGATTTAGAAACTGCACAAAGTTACTATACTATAGTTGAACCGAATAATCAGCCCATACAGGTAAGCGGTTATGATTTTATAGTCTATATGTTTGATATCGGAAAAATAACCGAAGACGTCCAAAGAATCGAAGCTATTACAACCGTAGCAAACGATTATAATGTACAAACCACCATGATTTATACTTCCAATGTAGAAGGCGGTTACGATACTTCCGGCAAACATGTAAACTGGTATAGAAGCACCTACTGGCGTACGATGGCACAAGCTGAGGGTAACGTTAAAGATGGATCAAATATTAAGACAATCAATTTGGATTTTGGATGGCAGGTTGGTTCGAGCGTTTATGGAGTAGATGCCGACTTTAACTTCCAGGGATTCAAAGTTAAAGGCGAATATGTTATAAATTCCAACCACTATATGTACCCGGATGGCCCGGTTGGAATTGGTGAACCGAAAGCGGACATTGCACTTCAAGCCAAACGACAAGGTCACAAATGGGCTTTACGGGATGAAGCATATTATCTCACTGCTTCAAAAGAGTGGACTCACTTCGGTTTTGCCGGTGAAATTTTCAAAATGGGTAAGTTTTACCGTCCCTGGCTCGATGTTCATATTCGTAAAGGTCAAAACTTAAGTTACGGCGGACGTAACCAGACAATCAGATTCCCGCTTATTGAGGATAATGACGACGGCGATATGTATCCTGACCAGATGGCGGTTAAACGAACTGTTGGATATTATCTTGCAGCATATGAAGATCCCGATGGTGTTTTTCCCGGAAACGACGTGGACGGCGATGGTATACCCGACAACAACAGGAACATGAATAATACACCGGATTACGACGAAGATTTCCTTATGTTCGATTTGGACCCGGATGAATTTGTTTTCGGTAATGATTATAACAACAACACAATACCGGATCATCGGGAAGATGACATGAAGTATGACACTCCTTATGATCTTGATCGACGTGGACATCATTTATTCTTCAGCTATTCCCCAATAAAAAGCGTTAAATTGATTCTCGGCTCTATGAGAACAAAGGGAATTGGTTTATGGACAAAAACCTATGATGATTATTTCAAGCTTAATATGAACTATGATGTTTTCGGTATTGGTAATTTATTTGCGGAATACAGGTACGAAGAGATACAGGATAATGTCAGGGATATTTACTTCCAGGTAGCGACAAAACAAAAAACTTTTCAAAAAGAATTTGATCTTACACAGATAGAGAGATTCTCAAGAAATTTGTTTTATGATGAATTGGAATATAAAAATTCCAAGGTCAACAGACTATTTCTTGATTCGAAAATCAGAGCTGTCCCTTCAATATTAATTGAAAATTATATAAAACTTGAGCAAAACAAACAAATTGAAGGAACAATGTTCGACAGCACCTACCAACCCTATGATGAACTTAACACCTATGCCGTGGTAAACAAGATTGTATATTCGAAGGTGATAGGGAATTTTGAATTCTCACCGGGTATAAAATTACGTTTATACAAGAAAGCCCGATCGGAATCGCTCCAGCCTTTACGGCATTACACGATGCGAATCCCGCTCGTAATGTTCAAATATCATTTGTCCCCGAGGTCGCAAATCCTTCTTGGTTTTCAGGGTATTCCGGGTTTAGAATTCCGCTATGTCGATTATATTAATGATCAGAACGATTATTCAAAGGTCAATTATCTTTTCCAGGTTCAGAACAGCACAGATTACTTCGGATACCAGATTTGGGCAGGCGCCGGTATCGGAATCGATAAGTTTACATACGATAAACCTTACCGAAAACTCGAAAATTATAAATCAACCAGAACTTTCGTAACAATACATTGCGGATTTTAAAAAACAATATATTATATCCGATAACAGGAATAATAAAAAGGCACCCACAGCGGGTGCCTTTTTATTATATTTTTTTATTACTCAAACCACATTGCTGTAATTGAGGTTTCAATCCTCTATTGTTGTGTTGTAATAACACTCTTTACCTGCTTCTGTGAACACAATCGGTAATAGTTTTCAGCAAATTCTCGGCAGCAACTCACCGGCAGGCATGTCAATGATCCTTTCACCACCTGTTACCGTCTGCAAAATCACTTCACCGGTTGAAACACCCGCTATTTCGCCTATGATTCTTGCATTCTCACAATTACATGATTTGCAGAGGAAAGAAATAATTTCATCTGCTATATCATCTTCGACGATTGCGATAAATCTCCCTTCGCACGGTAACAATAGCGGATCATAACCAAGCAAGTCACACACAGATTGTACGATCTCATCGACCGGGATATCTTGTTCTTGTATTGACATGGAAATGCCGCTTGTCTCTGCTATCTCGTTAAGCGTTGTCGCCAATCCGCCGCGCGTCGGGTCCCTGAGAACATGTACAGTATCCGGATATCGTTCGAGAAGTGGTAAGACACTATCGGTCATGGGCATGGCATCGGAAGTTATGTCGCCGGAAAGTTTTATACCATTTCGCTCAGTCATCACCGCTATTCCATGACGACCTATTGAGCCGGAGACGATAATTTTATCGCCGACATGAGCGTTTTTTCCGCTTATGTGTACTCCGGGCATAATTGTCCCTATACCGGCAGTATTGATAAACATACCATCAGCATCACCTTTCCTGACTACCTTCGTGTCGCCGGTGACAATTGCTACTCCCGCTTTCTGGGCCGTTATACGAATACTTTTGAGGATTTTAACAAATGATTTCATATAAAATCCCTCTTCGAGTATGAAACTTAATGACATATAAGAGGGGCGTGCGCCTTTCATGAGAATATCGTTGACCGTGCCGCTGACCGACAGACTTCCTATATCGCCTCCCGGGAAAAAGAGGGGCTTTACTACAAATGAATCGGTTGAAAATGCAATATTTCCCTTACCTGCCGGCAATTCCGCGGCGTCATCAAGCAGTGTGTTTTCAGTATCGCCAATATTCCGAAGAATGACATCTGTGATGAGCCGGTGCATCATTTCACCGCCGGAGCCGTGCGAGAGTTGAATTCTATCGGATTCCAATGAATTTTTGTTAATTTGCACCAAACGCCTCCGTTTGTTTTTTCCCCTGTATGCACGGCCTTCGGGAATATCTATAAAATGCCGCACAGGTACCCTCGCTTGAAACCATGCAGGGACCGACAGGATTATTCGGTGAACAGGATTTGCCATATAAAGAGCATTCGTGGGGAGATATCAGGCCACGCAAAACGTCGCCGCAACGGCAGGCTGACGGTTCAGGAGGAAATTTCTCGTGAACGGGAAACCGTTTTGAAGCATCAAACTGTGAAAACTCTTCTTTAACAGCCAGACCGCTTTGCGGAATACATCCGAATCCGCGCCAATCGGTATCAGAGGATTGAAAGACCCTGTACATGATTTTCTGCGCCTGTTTATTTCCTCCGGCATGTACTCCCCTCTTATATTGAATTTCCACTCTGTACTCATTTTTCTCAATCTGTGCCGCGAGCAAAAAAAGCGCCTGAACAATATCCGGATATTCAAATCCGGCGATAACACAAGCTCGTTTGTACTCTTTGGCAATGAAGTCGTACGGTTCCGGTCCCAACACAATGGAAACATGCCCCGGCAACAGAAAACCATCCACCGCAAGCTGCGGATCATTTATCAGTACAGTAAGCGCGGGAATGATTAGTTTATTTGCGGATAATATACTGAAATTTTTAATTTTTTTTTCTTCTGCCATGAGAATGGTTGAAGCGACAACAGGGGCTGTTGTTTCAAATCCCACAGCAAGAAAAACAATCTCACGATCAGGATTTTTCTCTGCAATTTCAAGGGCGTTCAAGGGAGAATAAACAACATCGACATCATACCCTTCGCTTCTGAGAGAAGACAGCGTACCCAGAGAACCAGGCACACGCATCATATCACCGAATGTTGTCAGCATGACACCATACTTACGGGCAAGTGTCACAGCATTATCCAGATACCTGCCGGGAGTAACACATACCGGGCAGCCTGGCCCCGAAATCAACCTGATCCCTTCCGGCAAGAGTGACGGTAATCCCGATCGATGGATAGCCATAGTATGAGTACCGCACACTTCCATAATCGTTATTTTCCGGGATGTGCCAAATGAACGTAATCTTTTTGTCAGTCCTCTGGCAAGTTCCGGATCACGAATTCTTTTCTGAAGATTCATTTCCGGTATCCGATAAACTGCGTTCGTCCGCCATAACAATTTCATTAAGAAGAGACAGGGTCTTTTCAGCTTCTTCGACATCTACTATTTCAAGAGCGAAACCGGCATGGATAAGCACGTAGTCGCCGACATTCACGCCGGTTACGATTGCCAGCGACGCTTCCATTGTCACGCCCTCAGATTCAACCAGCGCCCTATCTGACGGCATAATTTTAATAACCTTCATCGGTATTGCAAGACACATTGATTACACCTCCGATTATTCATTTTACCAGCCTGGCTGCAATATACGCCTGTCCAAGGGCAAGTCCCCCGTCATTCGGGGGAATTTGAGAGTTTAAAAGCACGGTGAATCCGTTTTCTTTCAACATGGCAGGAAATCTGCTGTATAATATCCTGTTCTGCCAGCATCCACCCGCTAATACGACGGTGTCGATACCTGTCTCATCACGCAAACGGTCCCCTATATCGAGAAATGACTTGAGCAGAGTCAAATGAAATGACAACGCCAGTTCCCTGCGATCTTCTCCTGAAATCATTCCTTCCGTAATGGCGCGGATAAGCGACTTATAATCAATCATATATCCGTTAGATAAAGGTACATCATGATTGCCGCTCATGTCAAGGCTGATTCCGTGAAGCACGGGATAGTCATCATACTTTTCCGGTTTCGCAGCTTTGATTTCATAGGGGAATACGATCCCTTTTGTCGTTTCGGCAGCAAGCATTTCCAGCATGAGCGCCAATTGCCCTTCGAAAGATGCATAGTGCCCAATATCAAGTATACTCGCAACAGCGTCAAAAAGCCTGCCGAGCGAACTTGTCGAAGGACAGTTCAATCCGGCAGAGATCGCTTGATCGAGTATATCCAGGTTTGAAGCAGACACTTGTTCGAGGCACGGAAGTTTCAATTGCTTCCATCGATCGTTATATGCGCTCTTCAGGTATGATAATGCCATCCGCCAGGGTTCCCTTATCGCAGCGGCGCTTCCGGGCATCGGGACATAGTCGAGATGCGCTGCGCGAACAAATGTTTCAGGCGTACATAGCAGCGCTTCTCCTCCCCATACGGCGCCGTCCATACCATAACCGGTACCATCCATCGAAAAGCCTATAACCGGCTCGTTATGACCATGTTCTGCAAGCACAGCAGCAATATGTGCATGGTGATGCTGTACGCCTACAGCGCATATTTCTTCCGTTGTCCTCTCCCTGAGGATATTGAACACGTATTTTGTCGAGAGATAGTCCGGGTGAAGATCGTAAGCATAAATGTCGGATTCGAGTTTGAGTATATTCTTGAAATGATCGACTGATTTTTGAAAAACTGCTAGCGTCGAGCTGTTTTCAAGATCTCCGATATGCTGACTCATAAAAGCGCGGCGTCCATCGATGAAACAAAGTGTGTTCTTCATCTCTCCGCCGACCGCTAAAATCCGAGCGGCCGGTTCCTTAATGAAAACCGGAACCGGCACATACCCCCGAGACCGTCGTATATGCACAAGGTCGTTTCCGGAAACATTCACGACGGAATCATCGCATTGGATAAAAATATCCCGATTGTGAACAAGGTATGCATCTGCGATTCCTGCAAGACGTTTCAGCGCTTCGTCATTATCCTTACAAATCGGTTCTTCACTCAGATTACCGCTTGTCATAACAAGAGCCCGGAAGATCGGTTCTCCGCCGCTATAATTACCTCCTGCCTGAGGATAGAAAAAAAGGAGATAATGTAACGGCGTATACGGGAGCATTACACCGAGATAACGGTTATCAGGCGCCACATGAGATGAAATCACACCTTCAGTGTCACATCTCGGGGCAAGCAAAATCGGTCTCTCCCTGCCGCAAAGCGCCCGTTCCTCAATAGGATCGATTTCAATAAGCCGCTTTGCACCTGAGATTGTTCCGGTCATAAGCGCCAGTGGTTTTTCTTCGCGATTTTTTCGCTTCCGCAGTTTCTTAACCGCCCTGTCGTTTGATGCATCGACAGCCAGGTGGAATCCTCCCAGACCTTTTACCGCGAGGACATGGCCTTTTTTTAATAGATCGATCGCCGTTAAAACCGGATCGCCTGCAATCGGTGAACAGTCACAGTCAAGTAATGAAATCGTTGGACCGCATATCACACATGCGTTCGGCTGCGCGTGAAATCGGCGGTTTTCCGAGTCGGTATATTCGCTTCGGCATATCGGGCACATGGCGAACCCAGCCATTGTCGTCTGAGGACGGTCATAAGGCAAACCGTTGATAATCGTAAAGCGTGGGCCGCAGTTGGTGCAGTTAATGAATGGATAGAGATAACGGCGGTTTTTCCGGTCGAAAAGTTCATTGAGACATTCTTCGCAAATACAAATATCGGGGGAAATCAAAGCCCGTGGATGGTTGCCGCGTACACTCTCGCGTATTTCAAAATCCTTATACCGATCGAGAAATTCCTGTCGATTTTTAAACGCTGCATGATGATTTCTTTTAATCTGATGTATCCGGGAAAGTGGCGGAGCGCAGCGTTCAAGTTCATCCAGGAAGCTGTCGATCGCACCGGATTCGCCGGCGATTTCGATGAGAACACCGTCCGGATTATTGAGGATATATCCGTGCAGATTGTGTTTTTTAGCCAGATTATAAACAAAAGGACGGAATCCTACTCCCTGAACAATACCGATAACATTTATTGTTTCAGCGCAGTATGATTCCTCCTTCATTCACAGACTCACTTTCAGCGTTTGTGGTCTGTTTTCAGAAAATCAATAAATTCATCAATCCCCTCGCCTGTTTTTGCAGATGTAATAAATACAGTGAGTTTTGGATTGATAGAAATAGCATTTTCTTTCAGTACTTCGATCCGTGCATCGACATATGGTGCAAGATCGGCTTTCGTAATAATGAGAACATCCGCGGAAATAAAGGCTGAAGGATATTTCAAGGGCTTATCCTCGCCCTCCGTGACGCTTATGACAACCACACGGTAATCTTCGCCGAGGTTATAAGCGACCGGGCAGATCAGGTTTCCCACATTTTCGATGATCATCACATCCAGTTCAGGGAGAGAAAACTCATCTAATACCGCATCGACCATATCCGCGTTCAGATGGCAGCTTCCCTGCGTCTGGATTTGTGTCACCGGAACATCGAACGCAGCGATACGTTTCATGTCGTTTTCTGTTTTTACATCGCCTTCGATCACACCGAAGGACAGAGAATCTTTTATCCGCGGTAATACCGCTTCGAGAAGAGTTGTTTTTCCGCTCCCCGGTGAGCCGATTAAATTCAGACTCACAATATTATTCTCACGAAAACGGGAATTAATCGTATCTGCAATTTTATCGTTTTTTATAAGAACTTTGCTTTTAACCTTTACTTCAGCCATTCTCGCTCCCTGTATGACTTATTGTTGAAAAAATACGCTAAAACAAATAAAACCGTTTGTAAAATATTCGACAGTTTTTGGATATGACTATCAGTAAAATAAATAGTATATCAGCTTATATTCATACAAAGTTTCGTTGACTTCCCGAGGACGCCTCATCAGGCTCATTTATTTCAAATGAAGTTATTTCCAGTTCGGTACCCTTCACAATCCGGATATTGACGGATCGGCATTTCGGGCAAACAATATTGTCGATGCTTGCAGTTTCTTCTCCGCAATCGTCACATTTCATTGTCACCGGCAGACTGTTAATTATCAATTCGGCGTTTTCAAGCAATGTGCTTTCCGCGACAACCGGAAAAGCAAATCGAAGGGCATCGGGATCGACTCCCGAATAAACTCCAACCGATAGCGTAATCGACGTAACGCGAGCATCCGGATATTGATCGAGATGGCTGATCACAACATCGATCAACTCTGTAGCAATCGAGAGTTCATGCATAACGCTTCATACCAAACGTTAATAGGGAATTTCATCACGGTTTCAATGAATCGGCTTAAACCATTTTAGATAAATTTTGTGATGCTGTCAAGCAATTCATGCGGATCGAGCGGTTTTTCCAAAAAAGCATCCGCTTTGATGAAATTTGTATCGATTGTAAATCCGGTGTGTTTCTCAATCGAAGAAACCATGATAATCGGGATGGACTTGTATTCAGGATTGGTTTTCAGGTCGTATTCGATATTAAATCCATCGATAAGTGAATCCATCATAATATCGAGAATTATCAAATCAGGTTTTTGTGACTTTAATATTGCATAACATGCCTTCCCCGAATCGGCAGTAATGACATTGTAACCCTCTGATTCCAGGATTATGGTCATCGCACTGACGATATCATTATCATCATCGACCACAAGTATATTCTTTTTGCGGCTCATTCCGTGTCTCCATAAAATCATTCTGAGGATGTTTCAACAATACATGGGTACGTTTGCTCATTAATGCTTTTGGACGGCATATTTCAAATAATATTCATACTATTATGCAAAGGATATATCACAGATTTTTCCGGTAAGGATTATTTCATCCACTACCCTTTTCACTCCATTAATCATCTCAGGCGTTAGTTCATCTCCCAGATTGACTGTCTTCGGCTGAAATCCGATTATCATAATTCTGGCGCTTGTAGATAATTGCAGATATTCGATGAAAAGCCCAAGGGATCCATGCGTTGAAATCCCGGAGCCGTCAAGATGGTCGACCGTTAAACAGATACTCTCGCCAGGTTTTCCGCCAAAATCGAGAGCATCGACTATCACGATCTCATCAGGACTTTCTTTCAAGATAATACCCGTACTGTTTTCCGGAGCATCACACCCATCAATAACGGTCATATTTGTGCGTTCGCTCAGGATTCTTCCAAAGAACGATCCGGCGCCGTCATCTCCCCTCATGGTATTACCAATCGTCACAATGACACATTTTCGGCAGGAAGTTGCCAATTGTACCTCACACGCTGCTGTTTTTGGGAGATTAGGATTAATACAGGCGCCTCAGACAATCAACCCCATTCTTCTTTGAGAAATACTTTACGGCGGCAATTGGGACATAGTATGCGGAAAATATCATCACGTGACAGGTCACGGTTTTTGTCGCGAGCAGAGATTGGTTCAGCCTGTGAAAGTTCATCCATATCGCTAAGTATGAGTGTCGGATTAGAATATGCAATGCTGCCAAGTCGTTGCGCAATCCACGCCAGATGATCTTTTGTTCCGACAGCTTCTCCGCAAATCTCACAAAAAGCGAGATCTTTTTCAATGGTTTCAACCATTGTGCTTCGATCAAACGCGGCAAGATCATACTCGGCGCTGTAGTCAATACCGTCTTTCGTCGTACAATAAATGTGACACTGACCGCAGAAGTTACAGATGTCAGTATGGAGTATCAGCGTCCGTTTGCCTGTTTCCGGATTATCGATAACTTCAATAGAACGTGACGGGCACACTTCGCTGCAGGCGCCACAACCTATGCAAACATCCGGATCGAAGCATGGCTTCCCTCGAAAGATGTCCGGCGGAACAGGTAATTCTTTTGGAAATTTCGATGTGTAGGGACCCTCGATGAAAAGAACCTTGAGCGCTTCCCCGAGTTCACGAAGTTTCGGTTTTCGCATAATTTAGAACTCCACTGAGATTAAGCTCCACTATTGATTTTTTGTATCAATCTCGGCATACTTGTCAACCACACTTCCCTCCCATAGCTTGATGCCTGAGCGGTGTGCTGCACGAGACAGCGCATGCGCGGCGACCGGCGATGTCAACAAAATAAACACCGCACATAAAACAGCCTTAATACCCGCTGATCCGAATCCTTCAAAAAACAAGACACCTAAAAGGATCATACAGGTACCGAGTGTCACACATTTGGTCGCAGCCTGCAGACGATTATAAATATCGGGAAGCCGTATCAAACCGATACATCCGAAAAGATCGAAAAGCACCCCTATTGCAACCAGAATTGTTCCGATAGTCTCATTCATCGAAATCACGTCCCTCCAAATATTTAGCAAGAGCAATCGTTCCGATAAAACTCAGGAGTGCCCATGTTATGCCGATATTCATATAGAAATCCTTGCCGGTTGTCCAGGTAAGAATAGCACAAAATCCTACCATCAATGTGCCGAGTATATCGATTGCCACTGTTCTATCAGGAGCGGTCGGCCCTTTTCCAATCCTGTACAGGCACAAGAATCCGGAAAAAAGAAGCGCCAGCATGAACACTTGAGGCCAAAAGGAACTAACCAGATTCATCATTCGAATACCTTTTTAAGGATAGTTTCAAATCGACGCACGATCATATCTGTCTGCTGCTCGGGATCGTCCGAGTGAATATATATCCAGTGAATATATAAATCGCTTCCGATGATATCGATGGTAAGCGTTCCGGGAGTGAGCGTAATGGAATTCGCAAGAAACGTAAGACCAAGATCGCTTTTCATGGATGTTTTGACCTTAACAATTCCCGGGCGTATCGGGACATTCATATGCAGAACTCGGTATGCCACATCAAAATTGGCAATGACCATATGTATGAAAAAATAGGGAATATAGTACAGAAACCAGAAAATCCTTCGTGGATTCAATACCTTACCGATATTATTAAAAAACAAATGCCCGAATATAACTGCGCTTAGCATTGCGACTATCAGCCCGGCAACGATATTCTGAATATCAACTGACCAGGTCAGGAGCAACCATGTTACAAACAGTATGATAAAATAGAGAAATCGGTTAAACATGATACCTACTCCAGAACTTTTAAAATGTAATCACTTTTATTCGCGAGAATATCGCTTGCCGGTTCAACAAGATTTGTAATAAACCAGGGACATGCAAGGCCGAATGCGATACAGAATACCGCCAGAATCACCAAGGCGCTCCACATGCCGACCGGCACTTCGCGTATTGATTTCAACTTTTCAGGTAAATCACCGAAAAGCGCCATTTTCTGAAGCTTAACAAAATAGACAATAGTGAGAAAGCTGACACCGACAGCAATAGACGCATAGAAGTATGCCGAAGGTCCGATTGTCTCCGCAGCCTGAACGGCGGCAATGATAATTATCAGTTTACTGAAGAAGCCGCCAAGAGGCGGTATACCTGAAATCGAGAGCGAAGCAATCGTACAGGTAGAAGACGTTACCGGCATCTTTTTCCATAGTCCTCCAAGCTGACGTAAATCTCGCGTTCCCGTCGAGTATTCCACAGCTCCCGAACACAGGAACAGGAGCGATTTGAAGAAAGCATGATTCAACAGATGAAAAAGTCCGCCAATAAATCCCAGTGTGCTGCCGAGTCCGAAGGCAAATATAATATACCCCATCTGGCTGATACTCGAATACGCCAGCATTCGTTTAAAGTCCCACTGCCCTATGGCGAGTAATGCACCGACTGTCATAGACAAAAGGCCAAGTATAATCAGCACCGTCGAAACGGTTTGGTCAATTCCGATAACATTGAAAAATATTCGAATTATGCAGTAGATACCGAGGGCTTTAATAAGTAATCCCGAAAGCATTGCAGATATGGGCGCCGGGGCGGAAGGATGAGCGTCGGGCAGCCAAGCATGAAACGGAACCAGCGCAGCTTTTACGCCAAAACCCATAAGGAAGAGTGCTGAGATGAAATTAATCATTTTCCCCGTACCGCCCATTTCAAGAACACGAGCGATATCAGCAAGATTAAGCGTTCCTGTTATACTGTACATGAGCGCAATACCGAAGAGGATTAAACTCGACCCGATACCGCCGAGAACGAGGTACTTAAACGATGCTTCGAGTTCTTCATGCTCTATCCCGAACGCGACGAGAGCATATGATGAAATCGCGGCAATTTCCAGAAAAACATAAATATTGAAGAGGTCACCCGAAGCTACCACCCCGTTCATACCCGTTATCATCAGCATAAAGAGACAGTAATACTTCACACCGGCAGTAAAGCGTTTCATGTAGGTGACTGAATAAATTGCGATTAGGAATGAAACGATAGCGATGATTAAATGAAAAAATCCGCTGAGAGGATCGCCAACAAGATTGATTCCGAACGGCGGATCCCAGCCTCCGACCGAATATATCACCGTATCAGCTCCGATTCTGCTCACCGCCATAACGACGAGCAATGCGGTCACCAAAACAGTGATAATCTCCGCAAGCCTGCTGTGCAGCAATCCCACAAGAGGGATGATAAATGCAGCGCTGAGAGGAAGAGCGACAAATAAAGGAAGGAGGTATTCCGGGCTATTCATCCTTTCAACCTCCTTATTTGAAGTATGTCAAAAGTACCGTATTTTTCGTAAAGCCTCAGACAAAGGGCAATGACCATCGCCGTCGTACCAAGTCCGATAACAATCGATGTTACAATGAGCGCCTGGGGCAGCGGATCGACAAATGTTGCAGCCTCCGCTATCGCATTTTCCGCGTTCGTGATGATAGGGGCAGATCCTCCGGCACGGTACCCGATAAGAATCAGCATAAGATTCAACGCGTACTCAATGATAAAAAGACCAATCACAATCTTGACCAGATTCTTTTTCGCAATAACTCCGTAAATGCCGAGAAGCAGGAGAACCGTGCCTAATATATACGGAACCATAACAACTCCTTTTCAGCTTTTGCGCTCAATGCGGAAAACGGCAAGTGCCATAAAAACTGCAAACAGAAAAGCTGAGACTTTTATTCCAATGTTAAGATTGCTCCACATAATTGTTCCCCCGGACAGCAACCTGAGGGGAGTGCCTTCTGTAAAAAAAGAATGTAAACTAAAAAAGCCATATAAGCCGATGAACATAATTTCGATGATGCCAAGTACTGCAAGCGTATCCCAGGCCGACAGTTTCTTTTCACTGAAAACATCAAAAACCACGGTTTTCCCCATCGAAAGAACAAGGAGTATCATTGCACAAGACAGCATGACTCCGCCTGCGAATCCTCCGCCGGGAGTAATATGGCCATAGATAACGATGCTTGCGCCAAAGACGACGATAAATCCCAGTATGAGCCGTGTTACGGTTTTAACTATCAGAGTCATTCCGTTCATCTGTAACTCTGCCTTTCTTCCTGAGAATAATTATTGCTCCCATAACCGATGTGAAAATAACTGTCGCTTCGCCAAGAGTATCATATGCCCGGAATTCAAGAAGAATAGCGGATACAATATTCGCGGTGTGTGAAATGTTAAATCCATCGGTCAGGTACTGCCGTGAAACCCTTAAAAGCGGTTCGCCGAATGCGGGCATACTTTTATACGCTATCGAAGCAAATACGATAAATACACCGCAGGATATCAATCCTACTCCGGTTGCGAAAACATCACCGTAACGGTAACGATGAGCAACTGTGACATCCTCTCTCGATACCACCAGTCTCAGCATCATGATGAGTGCGATAACTTCGACGACTACCTGGACAATTGCGAGATCGGGCGCGCCGAGAATCAGAAAAATAATCGAAAGAGCAAGCCCCATGGCGCCGACGGATATGACGCTTGACAATAAGTCTTTAGTCTCAATCGCTATTATCGCGCCTATGATCATAAATGCAAGAAGACCGTATAAAAGTATCATTTCTTTTCGTCCTATCTTACTAAATAGAATAATAAAAACACGAGGCCGATCATTGAGAATGCAACATATGTCGAAACGACGCCGTTATGGATCAATTTTAAAATCCCCACGATTTTCATACCATATCTGCCGCCAAGCACATATAGATCGTATATCCCCTGCTCCGCGTCGGCATATATAACCTTCAGTATCGACAGTTTCCTGATGGTTTCATAAAAACCGGTGCCGGGATAACGGATAGTTTCGCTATCAAATTTTTCGCCGCCGACGAATACACTCGTTGTTCGAACTTTCATGATCGTGCCGGACAGATAAATTAACCATCCGATCAACAGGGAAACACAAAGTAAAATCGTGGCAAGTGTCGGGCTCCATATCCCCCGTGAAAGAACTATCATACCGGGAGCGGTTTCAAAATCCATCCCCACTGCGGGACCGATAGCATATCTGAGCGGTATCTGCGCCAAAACACCGAATAAAACACAGAGTGCCGCAAGCACGACCATCGGGAATCCCATGGTAAATCCTTCCGGTTTGACATCACCGATTTCTTCCGGTTTTCTCCCTAAGAATACCGAGTGGATAACCTTTATAAACGAGGCGAGTGTCAATGCGCTTCCGAACATGGCAACAAGGAGAAATATCGGTCTGCCTATCTCGATCGTTCCCTGATATACCATCCATTTCGATACAAATCCGTTAAACGGCGGAACACCTGAAATTGAAAATGAAGCGATAAGCATAGCGCCGAATGTAACCGGCAACGCTTTCGATAATCCGCCAAGTTTTTCCAATTCCGTTGTGCCCGCTCGTTTCTCTATTGCCCCGGCTCCGAGAAAAAGACAGCATTTGTAAATCGCATGGTTCAACATGTGAAAGAGACCGCCAATAATGCCGATCGGCACACCGGTTCCGATACCCATGACCATGTAACCGACCTGGCTGACAGCATGAAAAGCAAGCAGCTTCTTCAAGTTATGCTGGACCAGAGCCATCAGAACCGCAAGAATGATGGTTACTCCACCGATAACAAGAAGCAGAAGTTTCAGTGTTGGATTCAACACAAACATGTGAAGTGATATTCTTGCAAGCAGATAGATACCGAGAAGCTTGTCGAGACTCGCGGGTAGATATGCCATGACACTTGCCGGTGCGCCCTCTGCCGCTGTCGGAATCCATGAATGCCCGGGCATCGCTCCGGCCTTCACAAGCGCTCCGGTCAGGAGCAGAATATAAATTGTGGTCAGCATTCCCGAATCTATCAGCATGGATTGCATTTCGCTGATACGCATCGTTCCTGTTACGTGCCACAAAAGAACAATGCCGAGAAGCATCGCGCAGTCCGATAAACCCACTATGATAAATGTTTTTCCGGCAGCTTCGCTTGAATTCTTCCCGCCCATGGTTATCAGCAAAAAGAGAAGGGCAGTGGTGATTTCCCATCCGATAAGGAGTAACAGAAGATTATCGGCAAGCAGCGCCATCGACGCCGCGCCCGAAGTCCAGAGCAGGTAGCAGTAATATTCTTTCTGGCGTTCACTATCTTTCATAAATCCTATTGAGTAAATGACAAGAAGCACAGCAAAAACCGAGGAAGCAAGCAAAATGAATGCGCTGAGGCTGTCCACTCTCAAATCAGCGGCTAAATGCAGGTTTTCAATTTCAAACCAGGCCACCGATACCGCAAATTCCATTCCGGTAAAGAATATCTGAACGGCATAATATGCGGCGAGCAATGCGCCGGTCAGAGCGATAAGCTCCTTTACCCCTTTAAGGTTTTTCGGAATGATTAATACAGCGGCGCCCGCTATGACAGGAATGATGATTGGAAAAAGGAGTATGTTCATCTTATTCCATCTCTTTACTCTACAGGTTTACGGCGACAGGATTTCACTATTGATTAACACTATTCCCGTCAGATTTTCTTCCTTTATCTTACTCTGTTAATAGCATGGAATCATTGCTTTATCATTTTTTCCATGACTTTTTCCACCGGGGTAATTTCCCCGAAATCGTTTTTCAGCTTGCGTGTTGCAGCACGGGAACACTCGGTGAGTTCACGCCCTGACATGATCACCTTGTCGGTGCCCGGTTCCAAAACCGCCATTCGCTCCGTACAGCAGTAGCACGGATCGACAGCGGCGGTTACCAAAGCGACATCGGAGATTGTATGTCCGATACATGTCGCTTTGAACGACGGAATGTTCGTATAACTCGGAGCTCGAATCTTGTGACGCACCGGCGAAAGTCCACCGTCCCCACGGACATAGTGGAAAACTTCTCCCCTCGGCGCTTCCGCATGACCGATACCTTCACCGGCGGGTATTGTCTTAATTTTTGCATCGATCGGTCCATCAGGCATATCATCCATGCACTGTTTAATTATTTTTGCGGATTCGATAATTTCAAGCAGTCTGACCGCCGCTTTTGCGAACACATCGCCGCTATCCCAAGTGATAACTTTCCAGTCGAGACGGTCGTATGCAGCATACGGACCATCGGTGCGAATGTCGTCAGGGATACCGGACGCTCTCACTGTCGGCCCGACAGTCCCATATCCGATCGCATCCTCTTTCGAGAGAACGCCGATTCCTTTTGTACGGGCATGGAGGACCGGATCATCGATAACAGCGCCAATGAGCATTTCCATTTCTTTGATGATTTTATCCATTTCTTTGTGCACCCATGGGAAATCATTATTGTCGAAATCTCTCCTTACACCACCGGGCTTCATCATCGCGTAATGGTTACGGTTCCCCGTCAGTTTCTCGCAAATATCGAGCACCGGCTCACGGTATTTCCACGCCCACATGAACAAGGTGTCATATCCGATAAAATGTCCGGCAAGCCCGACCCAGAGCAGGTGACTGTGTATTCTTTCGAGTTCGCAGACAATCGTTCGTATGTACTCAGCTCGTTCGGGAACGGTAAAATTGCCAAGGTCTTCAACAGCATTTACATACGCGATCGGATGTGAAGTCGAACAAATTCCGCATATCCGCTCAACAAGGAAAGTAGACTGATCCCAGGTCTTTTCCGTGCTTAATTTTTCTATCCCGCGATGCATATACCCGATACGGACATCGACATCAACTACTGTTTCACCTTCGACATAGAGCTTGAAAAACTCCGCTTCTTCGAGAAGCGGATGAAACGGTCCGAGGGGTATTATAGTCTTTTTCATATTCCAGACTCCTTGAAATCACGGCGATACGGATACACACCCTCCGGCCAGTCATCAGCCATGATGAGTCTCCTCGGATCCGGATGATTTGTAAAAACAACACCCAGAATATCGAATATTTCACGTTCTATCCAGATGGCGGCGGGAAGAAAAGCGCCAATAGATTCAATTTCCAGGGATGTTTTCTTCAGCTTGGTTTTGACAGTAATAAACTGGTGCTCCTTCGGAAACATGAAATGGTACAGTATTTCGATACCGCTTCTCGTATCGATTCCCGAGGCTGTCGCAAGACGTCCGCCCAGTTCGCTGAACATGAATCGGCAGACATCGGGAACATCTTTTTTGTCAACGGTTATATACACTCTGGCATCACTTCTCACAAAAACATCGAGAAGCTTTCCGCCGAAGCGTTTTTGTATTGACGATAATGCCTTCGCTTCATTCATATTTCAAAGCTCCTAAAGACTTTGCAATGCTTTAACAACCCCGAGGATCATTGCCTCCGGTTTCGGAGGACAACCGGGAACGTAAGCGATTATTGCATTCGGATCAATTTCTTTCATCACTTTATCCAAAGGGCCTACTATATTGTAACTGTCACGAAACATGGTCGCCGATAATGCGCAGGAACCGATTGCAAAAACCACGCATGGCTTCGCAGTTTGCTTATACAGTTCAATAAAACGGGGAAGCACATGACGATTGACCGAACCGGTTACGAGAAGAGCATCCGCATGTCTGGGGCTCCCCACAAGCTTAATCCCGAATCGTTCAACATCGAAACGCGGAGTCAAAAGATCCAATATCTCAATATCGCAGTTATTGCAGGGTGACAAAGCGACATGGTAAACCCACGGTGATTTCTTCAGACCCCAGAGAGCAAGGCTCATTGCTTTCTCCTGTCAACACGCCTTCGCGTCAATTCATTAAACTCAATACATTTAATTACTAATGCTAATAATTTATCAGTTCGTCCACGATTTACACTTCATACATTATCGAAAATGATGCTTTTGTTATGTTCCGAATACTATTACAATCCATTCATACCGAGTAAAAGCCCGATTAATGCAAGAACCGTTACCGGCCCCCAGAAGAACCTGACCGCCTGGTCTATCCTGACTCTCGGATTTGTGTTACGGATCAAAACAATTAACACGACAATAACGAGATATTTCAATAATCCCCAGACAATACCCAAACCATTGAGATTTATTCCGCCTAATAAAAGAATGGTTATAAATATTGGCAGTACGGCAAGAAGCATGGTTTTTGTCATTCTGATAACCGCAAGTGGAGGCCCGGAATACTCAGTGATAATCCCCCCCATTATTTCCTGTTCGGCTTCGGGCATATCAAACGGAACGAGACCGAGTTTCGCCTGTGTGGTAAGGATAAGGACAACAAAGCCGATAATGCCGGACAGGCTCCATATATGCCAGCCACTCACCGCCTGCGCATTAATAATACTACCAATCTGCAAATCCAATCCGGATTTATAGATTACCGTCGCGACAACGATGAGGTATGGTAATTCATAACCGAGTATAAGCTTCATTTCACGCGAAGCGCCAACCGCCGCAATCGGATTTCCCGATGCGCTTGCGCCTAGTATTAGCGCTATTGCTGGGATAACAAGGAGATAGACCAGAACAATAACATCGCCGACAAAACCGCCGCCGGGCCAGATCACATAATGCCCGACAAGCGCGGCTGCAAGCGCCATTCCCGCGAAACCGAATATCGGTGACAACAGGAAAACGACTCGACCGGAACCATCGGGAACAAGCGTTTCTTTTCCAAGCAGTTTCACTATATCCGCTATCGGCTGAAACCATGGAGGCCCGACACGCGCCTGCACACGGGCAGTCACTTTTCGATCAATCCAGCTTGTTACAAGTCCGAGCACAAGAATTCCAACGGCAAGCGCCAGAAAAAGTATGATTGATGTAATCCCGGATACGAACACTTTTTTACCTCAAAATAAGTTCATTGTTCACTGTTATAAAACTTCCGTTACACACATATCAGACACATATCCGACATTTACGGTCTTCTGATAAATGTCTTGAAGCCGGTCGAATGTGAACCGAGCACAATTTGTTTCCCGTCAGCGTACTCGTCGCTCACTTCTTTAAATTTCAATGCGCCGGTCGGGCATGTCGCCACGCACGCCGGTTCTTTTCCTTCGGTAATCCTGGATGTGCATAGATCGCACTTGGCCTGAGTAAAGAGTGCAAGCTTCATTCCCCCGCTCAAAACACCGAAAGGACAGGCAAGCACACAACTCCTGCACCCGGTACATCGCGCATCGTTTCTTCTCACAATTCCATCTTCATCGCGAGTCATGGCTTCCTGTGGACACGCTGCCACACACGCGGGCTCTTCGCAGTGACGGCAAACG
>JABUBQ010000015.1_pt1 | contig 20821 bp, 31 predicted proteins | sample 7240351 | NCBI WGS metagenome assembly JABUBQ01 (sample SAMN07256348, study PRJNA390944) | subsurface metagenome | isolation source: Methane hydrate marine sediment | place: Pacific Ocean: Eastern North Pacific, ODP site 1244 | collected 2002 | reverse complement strand
GCGCCAGCTCGTCCGGCTCGCCGCGCGGAACAGCAGGTCGTAGACGGCGGCCTTGTTCTGGAGGGCGATGTCGGCGACCTGCGTCGGCAGGGTGAACACGACGTGGAAGTAGCCCACCGGCAGCAGGTCGGCCTCGCGCTCGGCCAGCCATGTGCGGGCCGCCGCCCCTTGGCATTTGGGGCAGTGCCGGTTGCGGCAGGAGTTGTAGGCGATCCGCCGGTGGCCGCAGTCGCCGCAGCCCTCGACGTGGCCGCCGAGCGCGGCGGTGCGGCAGTGCTCGATCGCCGCCATGACCTTGAGCTGCCGCAGGCTCAGGTGGCCGGCCTGGGCCGCCCGGTAGGCCGGCCCAGCAGCGCGGAAGACGTCGGCGACCTCGATCGCGGCGCGCACCGTCTCAGCCGGGCGCGATCTCTCCCGTCTTGAACAGACCCAGCTTGTCCAGCGGACTGGTCACGGTGCGTACCGTGCGGGTGGCGACCTTGGTGTAGAACGCCGTGTTCTCCAGCTTGGCGTGCCCGAGCAAGACCTGGATCACCCGGATGTCGATGCCGTCCTCCAAGAGGTGGGTGGCGAAGCTGTGGCGCAGGGTGTGCGGGCCGACCCGCTTGGCGATATCGGCCGCCCGGGCCGCCTCGACCACGATGCGGTGGAGGTGGCGGGTGCTGATCGGCTTCATCGGATGCTGGCCCGGGAACAGCCAGCCGTCACGCTGCATGACGCCCTGCTGGCGTCCGACCTTCCACCACTGGCGCAGCAGGGTGAGCAGGTCCGCCGGGAGCAGCGCGTTGCGGTATCGTCCGCCCTTGCCGCGCTCGACCCGGATGAGCATGCGCGCGCTGTCGATGTCGATGACTTTGAGCGCTGCGACCTCGGCCACGCGCAGGCCGGCGCCATAGGCCACCGACAGAGCAGCCTGATGCTTGAGGCAGGTGGTGGCGTCGAGCAGCCGGGTGACCTCGTCGCGGCTGAGCACCACCGGCAGCGTGCGCGGATAGGCGAGCCGGACGAGCTGGCGCGCGAGGTCGGGCCGGTCGAGGGTGTGGGTGAAGAAGAAGCGCAATGCCGAGACGATGGCGTTGAGGGTCGGCACCGGCACGCCGGCCTCGCGCTGCTCGACCTGGAAGCGGCGCAGGTCCTGCGCGGTGGCCGTGTCGGGCCGGCGCCCGAGGAAGGTGGCGAGGCGGCCGACGTCGCGGATGTAGTTGCGCTGGGTCTCGTGCGAGAACCGGCGCAGGCTCATGTCGTCGATCAGGCGCTGGCGCAGGGGGCTGACCGCGCTGGCGGGGAGAAGATCGTGCATCGTGGGGCTCCTCGGATGAAGGAGCCTCGATGCTCGACCCGCCTCCGACGGGCCTCAAACGATGCGCGACGGTCCCGACCCTACCGCGCCCTCACCACACGCACCCTCCCGCGCAGCGGGTTCGTTCTTCGGCCAACTCCGGCCGTCTGCTTCGCGACCATCCCGGTCATTCAGCCATTCTTGCTTGTATCCTGGAAGCAGACGTCGAGGGGTGAGGCTTGGTCATTTAGCGAGGGGTATCCCTCACGAACGATAGCGCGCCGGATCGTCGAGCGGGCCGCGTCGATGGCCAGCGTGGCGGCGCCTAGCGTCCGCGCCTCGGTTGGCCTGTTTAGTGCGTGGCGCGCTATGCTGCCCGCGAGGTCTTCCACCTCACCGGCCATGTTCTCCAGGCGCTCGGGGTCGGTCTCGCGGCGTGCGTCGGACCGGAGCTCCAGCAGCCGCGCGGTGGCCACTTCGATCCTCTCCCGGCGGATGCGCCCGAGGCGCTGCCTCACCCAGGCCGCCGTCGAGCCCAGGCCGCCACCCAGGATGGCCACGAGGTAGATCCAGCTCTCGTAGCGCTCGATGAAGGTCTCCTGCTCGCGTTCGTAGTAGTCGATGGCGCCTGGGTGGATGGGCAAGCGGGCGCTGGTAGCGTCCGCCGTATCCTCATAATCCGGATGGCTGACGTCTTCCGCTGCCGGGACGGTCTCGGCTAGGGCCGCGCGCATCTCGAACAGGTGCTGCGTCACCTCCGCGGCGAGGCTGCGCGACAGGTCGGCCCGCGCCATCAGGCGGTAAGACGAGCCGACTGTCGCCACGTCCTCCGCCGGAAGGCGCGGATGGCCGCCGAACAGGGCGGCCGGCACTGTGACCGGCTGCACGCGCGGCCAGCGCGCCAGCACCGCGGCGGTGTCGGGTACGCCGAACAGTGCGACCTCGCCATCGGCGCTCGCCTCTCGAACCAGCCCGACAACCCGCCGCGCGGCCGAGGACGTAGGCGTCGTCAACAGCACCATCGCGTCGATACGGCCGTCCCCAAGCGCGGCCGCCACATCGGTCTCCTCTACCGGCACGAGGGCGACAGCCTTCTGCGGTAGGGGGCCGCCTGGAGCGCCGGTCAGAAGCTCCATTTCGTAATGGGCGACCAAGGTGCCGACCAGCGCCCTATCGGCGGTCCTGTTCGACAGCACGCCTAGTCGCCTGGCCGCCAAATCCGGGAAATCCTTGATACCGGATTGCGCGGGGGCGACAACGAACGCCGCCAGCCTTCGCAAGACGGCTAGGGTAAGGCCGTTCCCCGGCATCGAGACGTCCGGACGGACTACCGCGAGGTCGGCCTTCGGTCTTGAGCGCCTCTGCACTCTCGCGCACCCCGTCGAAAGCCGACACCGTCAGCCGGATGCCGAGCTTCCTGCGGGCGAGTTCGTCGGCGTAGGCCCGTAACAGGGCCGGCTCGGGGCCGCCTTTCGGGGCGACCGCGATGGTCAGCGCCGTAGGCCGCATCAGGTGGAGCGCGGCGGCGATCCCGAGGACGACAAGGAACGCCAGACCGAGAAGAAGCCATGCTTCCCGGCCAACCGGAAATGCCAACTTACGCACGCACGCTCCTCGCCCGCCGCGGCCCTGCCAGATAGTGTTGCCCAGGTGGGCGACGTGATGCCTGTTTTCGAGTGGGCGAGGAGTAGGCCGCCGAGCAATCGGCCGCTCCTGCTTGGACGCGTGCGAGCATGTGGGGGGCTGCCCGCTCAGCCGGTAATCTCGCCGTCGACGTTCGGCTGGGGCACCGTTTTCGCGTTTCAGGATGTCCAAAAAAGGTACTCAGCGGCGATCCGGTTCAGCGCTATCGAGGACGCTTGGAAGCGCTTTCCCTCTCTCGGACCCCCCGGCTCGCCGGCGCGGGCTTTTTCGCGTGCCTCATCAAGCCTCATCAAGCACGATGCTGGCTGCCAGGGTGGCTATCGATAGGTCCTCGCCCTCAGCGGTGGATGTGCGCACGTGGTAGCCGTCTCCCTCGAGCTCCTGGACTCTTTGAAGCGCCTCGGTGGCTGTCTCGGCCTGATGGACGACGCTCGGCTTCTCGGTGTTGGCGAGGTTGGCGCCAGCGATGATGTAACCCATAGATCCTCCTGCTGGGCGCCCTGCATAGGCTGGCTAGATGGCGCTCGCGAGGCCGAGCCCCGCTCCATCGTAGCGGCGGACTACAGGCACACATGAGGGTATCTGGACTTGCCTCGAGAAAGTGGAGAGCTCTTTTCCTGAAGGAGGAGGGGTCCGATGGCAGACCGGAAGCAGACCTTTACCCCTGAGTTTCGTGCTGAGGCGGTGCGATTGGCCCAGACGAGCGGGCGGTCCCGCCGCGAGGTCGCCGCCGATCTCGGTGTCGGGCTCTCGACGCTGCGCAACTGGATCGACGGTCGACGCGAGCGGGAGATGGACAACCCACCGGCCGATCGGCAGGAGGACATGGCCGCCGAGCTCAAGCGTCTGCGGCGCGAGAACGAGGTGCTGCGCCAGGAGCGGGAGATCCTGAAGCGGGCCACGGCTTTTTTCGCCAAGGAGGGAAGTCGATGAGGTTCCGCCTCATCGACGCGGCGAAGAAGGACTTCCCTGTCGCGCGCCTGTGCAAGGTTCTCGATGTCAGTCCGAGCGGCTACTTTGCCTGGAAGAGTCGTCCGGCCTCGACGTTCACGCTCTCGCACGAGACGTACGGCAGCCCGCGCATGACCCACGAGTTGCGTGAGCAGGGTTTGGCGGCAGGCAGAAGGCGCGTGGCCCGGCTGATGCGGGAGAACGGGCTCAAGGCTCGCCAGCCGCGCCGCTTCCGGCGCACGACGGACAGCGGCCACGCCTTCCCGATCGCGCCCAACCACCTCGACCAGGACTTCATGGCGGCCGGGCCGGATCGGAAGTGGGGAAGCGATATCTCCTACATCTGGACGCGGGAGGGTTGGCTGTACCTGGCGGTGGTCCTCGACTTGTACTCTCGGCGGGTCGTGGGCTGGGCGGCGAGCGACCGTCTCCACAAGGAACTCGCGCTGACCGCGCTGCGACGAGCCCTCGTCGTCCGGCAGCCTGGATCAGATCTGCTCCATCATTCCGACCGCGACAGTCAGTACTGTTCAAACGAGTATCAGGCAGAACTACGAGGACATGGCATCGTGATTTCGATGTCTGGCAAGGGAAATTGCTTCGACAACGCGATGGTCGAGACGTTCTTCAAGACGCTGAAGAGCGAGTTGGTCTGGCGCACCGCGTTCCAGACACGAGCCGATGACGTCCCCCCATCGCTTTGGTCCGGCGTGAGTGCGAGTTTTCCGGTTTTGTGAGACCCTGAGGGGAGGAGCAGAGCCGTGAAGAAGAGCAGGTTCACCGAGGAGCAGATCGCCTTCGCGCTGAAGCAGGCCGAGACCGGGACACCGGTCGCGGAGGTGCTGCGTCGGATGGGCATCTCCGAGCAGACGTTTTACCGCTGGAAGAAGCTCTACGGCGGCTTGGGCACAGGCGAGCTGAGGCGGCTGAAGCAGCTTGAGGACGAGAACCGCAAGCTCAAGCAACTCGTGGCCGATCTGAGCCTCGACAAGCACATCTTGCAGGACGTGCTCGCAAAAAAGCTCTGACGCCTGCTCGGCGACGCGAACTCGTGCACCAGGTTCAGGAGGCGCACGGGGTGAGCGAGCGGCGCGGCTGCGCCGCGCTCGGCGTCGGCCGGTCGGGCGTCCGCTACCGCTCGACCAAGCCCGATCAGGCACCACTGCGGATGCGCATCTGCGATCTGGCCAAGAGCCGGGTGCGCTACGGCTACTTCAGGATCTACATCCTGCTGCGCCGGGAAGGTTGGCGGGTGAATCACAAAAGGGTCCACCGCCTCTACAGGGATGAGGGCCTTAGCCTGCGGCTCAAGCGGCCCCGCCGGCACGTCAGTGCGGCACACCGTGAGCGTCAGCCGGCCGCGCTCCGGCCGAACGAACGCTGGTCGATGGACTTCGTCTCCGACGCGCTGTTCGATGGCCGCCGGCTGCGAGCTCTGACGGTCGTCGATGCGTTCACGCGCGAGGCCCTGGCGATTGAGGTCGACCAAGGCAACAAGGGCGAGCAGGTCGTGGCGGTCGTCGCCCGCTTGGCAATGCTGCGCGGAGCACCGTGCGCGATCCAGGTCGATAATGGGCCTGAGTTCGTCTCGAAAGCACTCGACCGCTGGGCCTACGAGAACGGCGTCACGTTGGACTTCTCGCGCCCTGGCAAGCCGACCGACAACGCGCTGGTCGAGTCGTTCAACGGCCGCCTGCGCGACGAGTGCCTGAACGCGAACTGGTTCTTGTCGTTGGCCGACGCCAGGAGCAAGATCGAGACGTGGCGGCGGCAGTACAACGAGAGCCGTCCTCACACCGCCCTGGGGTGGCTGACACCCCAGGAATTCGCCCTGGCGGCGGCCCTGCAGGCCGCCGAATGAGATCCGGAGGCTCACCTTTCGGCCGGACCAAAATCCGGGGGACCCTCACAAAACCGGAAAACTCGCACTCACGCCGGACCAAAGCGATGGGGGGACGTCAGCTCGCGCGACTGATCCGCCAGTTGGCTGGCTGCGCCCACTCGGGCTTTGCCCCACACGTAGCCTCATACCAGCTGAGCGCGGAGGCGAGCCGTTGCACCAGCTCCCGAGCGAGCCCGCACAAGTGCCGACGCGGAGTGACAAACATCCACGAAGGAATGATGTTATGCTCCAAGCGAGGCACCTTCGCAGGTGGCTGCGATGCACCTGCGATCGAAGGAACCTGCGTGGTCGGGCGTTCCAAGAGTCATCTGACGAATATGACCGGCGCGGAATTCCGTTCGCGCCTCCGTGAGCTAGGGCGAACGGATGCAGCATTCGCGGAGGAGGTCGGCAGTTCAACTCGCAGCGTGAGCCGATGGGTCAGCGAAGGGCCACCGCCCGAAATCGCCTATCTCGTCGACCTCTTGCTGACTCTCGAGTTGCATATCGGCGCACCCATTTCGCCGGAAGGAGGTGCGGGAAAGGACGCTTTTGATATCGTGTTCGACGACATGCTTGCGCGCGCAGCTATAAGTGGCCGAAAATCCGAATTGATTGCGAGTATGCGCCGCTGGTTAGAGCACCAATATGTCAAGATGAGCAGAAGTACTACTGGTGAAAGTTAGCATCTCGCAGTCGTCGATCGCACGCGAACGCCCGCGACGTCTCGAGGTCAACGGGAAGACGGACGCACCGTCCAAGCTGGTAGCCGTCTTCCCCCAGCGGCTGGCCGCCGCACGTCGGTCCTTCAGTTGAGCTGAGAGTTGCTCAACCCGGTTGCAGCCGTTGAGGCGTCATTTCGGGCAAGCGGCGGGAGACTCATTCCTCGGCGGCGGGATCGCGGGCCGAGCGTCCTTGCTCCAGACGTGCTCGCGGAAGAAGTAGCTGTCATGGTCGCGATTGCCGACAGCCTACCTAAGCATGCCCGGAAGCTGATCGAGCAGCGGGAACGCAAGCGGCCACTCATACCCTGCGCCGGCACAATCAAGGCTGTCGCGAGGCCTTGCCATCAGCGATCACGCGCACCGTGGTGGCACACCCACCAAGTGATCGGCCATGAGCCTAACGATCGTCTCGGTTTCAGCTGCAAACTCCGTCATTTCGCAACCACTGGCCCCATTCTCCGGAGCGAGCCCGCTGGTTCCGTCGAGAGAAACCGCGCCGCCTTGCGAGCCGTACTCCTGAGAGGCTGAGGAGCCGCTTCCAAACGCAAGCGCGGGCTCAATAGATGGAGAGCTGGGCGGTCCATCGCCAAGGTCCAGGCTCGACTCCCACAGCGCGCCGCTTGCTTCGGTCTGGATCCGCCAGAAGATGGCCGAGAAGGCGCAGCGAAAAATTCTGCGGGCTCCCACTCCGATTTGCCCGTTGCGCCTCCGATAGCACCGATCCCGAGCAGCGTGGACAAGTCGCTCATTACATCAGACGGCTCAAGCGGTTACAGTAACAACCGGTGACGGGCATCCCCATGATTCACAGATCCGCCAGAAGCGTTCATTTGGTGGTGCGCCATTTTGTCTATACTGTATCCATGCTGGTATTTCGGGGCCGATCGGAGGCAATGCCGCCGGATGTCGGATGTTAATGATGGCAGCTGGCTCGCGATGATTGCCGCCGCGATGAGTTAATGTCTCGCCGATCCGTGCGTTGCCGGTGCGAGCTGAGCAGGCATGGAGGCAATCAAGATGGACCCAATCTCCCCAGCTGAACTAAGGAACGAATTTGGACGGAAAGCGAGTCGTCACAGTTTTGTATCGATAAAAAACATGCGGCCGATCAGATATAATCAGCGCTGGCACCGTGATGCCCTTGTCCAACTATCCCTTGATCCGTCTGTGATAGCATTCGAAGCCGAGTCCGAGCCGCTCCCCCACGAAGTGCTGAACTTGATCGTTACCATTTTGGGCGGGCAGATGCGTGTTTCCCTCGTTCGGGACCACACCAACAGCACTGACTCAAACCAAGCGAAAGACCAGATAAGAATCAGCAGATCGACGATTCTGCGGGAGCCAAGAGCGAGTAATGCAAGAGCAATATGGGCCACTCGAAAGAGCATCGTATCTATCGGAGACAGAGTGAGAATTTTAGGAAAGCTAGATGCTGCGCCGAATGGCCTCAAGTTGGCGGAGTTGCTCGCATGCATCTCGACGTCACGAGTCGACCCAGTCGATGCAATCCTTGCTCTTGTATGCCAGGGCTTGGTCACTCTCGATATCGAGAAGCCAATCGCACCAAGCACAACCGTCCGACGTTCCTTGAATCCAAGATCGGACTGTGGACCCAAGACAGCTTTGAAGTCCTAGCTCGCGTCCTTGAGTACGGATAATCAGCTGATTGTTCCGGAGCGGGGCCGATCCGAATGTGTCCGGAGCTTTTGGAGGGCAGCGGAGATCAATCGTCCATGTCCATCCAAGCCACTTGCCACCGCTGTCCAATGCTCTACAAAATGCCGAGGATTGCTCTTCGTCTCCGCCTGAGGGAGCGAACCCAGATGTCGAAACGACGTCGAGAGATTGAGCAGCTTGAGGCTGAAATCGCTGCCATGGAGCAGCAGGTTCAGCAGATCGCTTCTAAGCGAGCAGTCGCAGTACTGCGTATGAGAACGCTCGAAGCCATGGAATTTTTCGAGACCGCGGCCGTTCCACATCAGGAGCGACAAGGGCATTTACCTCTCATACCCATCAATGGCGACATGCGAGGTGGTCCTTCTGAGCAGCGAAGTCGGCCGATAAAGGGAAAAAATACTACGACTGCACCCACTGACAAGAAGCGGTTGGTTGATAGAGACAAGCTGGCTGAATTGACGCGCCAACTGTGTCCAGCGCGTCAAAAAGCCGTGCTTCTGGTCGTCGAGATGATCGAAGCAGCGTATCCTTCAAGCGTCACATCTGCGGAGATCAATTCTCGATTCGCTGAAGATGGGACCGTCTCGATATCCGTGCTTGCGAAGTGCAAGACGGCTCTCCATCGGTCTCAGCTCGTGTCATTTAGTCGGGTAGATCAGAGGTGGTCCATCAAAGGAGCGCCAACTGACTCCGAGTCGCCAGGTTTGGCAATCGTGCCAGCATGACTGTGCAGCGGAGGAAGCATGAATTCACCGGCTTACAGCTGGGAGGCCGCCGGAAAGGTGGTGCGCAATAGCGCAAAGCGAAGGCGCGGCCTTTTGGGCCGCGCCTTCCAGGTGCGAATCTCAGGCTAGCAACCAGCTTCGCACCTCCAGACACTTTCGATTCGTCTGTTTCGAAGCCCCTGTGGCAAGCAGGGACTTCGACCGACACTCTGCAGGTACCATGCCGCTGTAGCAAGCAGAGGCACGGGCCGAGCGCTGAGACTTTGGCATTTTTGACGTCAAAGGCAAGCCTCTCCCCTGTGGGATCGGTCGGTACTGGGCGGTCGACGGCTTTCAGCACGCGCCCCTGTGTTCCGCGGGCAAACAGCTCAGCAGGTTGGAAGGCCCGTCCATCCGGCTCCCAACCTTGGATATCGAGCGCGGCGAAGTGGGTGCCGGACCGGCCCCCGCCAAGAGGTGTCATCGACTCCCTCATGCATCGAGCTCGCGTCGTGTTGGTCCGTAGCCGTTCCTCAAGCCGTTCCGGGGCGCGGGCAATAACGGCAGCAGGCACAGCACGGCGAGCAGATGGCGCGCGGCTGAGTGTGGATTGGCAGCAGTAGACGAAAAATTTTCCCTGTAGAAATAAGCATATTTATCGGGCCAAGCGACTGAACTGCCGATCGCAGAAGGAGAGGTTTAGTTTATCGGAGGAGATGTCATGTTTCAACCTCGTGTATTTAGGAGCGCTGACAAAAGAATACTGCATAAATCTGGACCCGAAAAAGTCTGGGAAAGCCTTGGTCCGGGCGTAGAGGTATTCAGATATCCAACTGGCGAACCCGTACGGCGGATCATCACTCAAGGTGGCTCAAGGAAAGTTGGCGGGTTCTACTCGTGGAAGATGATGAACCACACCGTCTTCGAGTCTGTGACCGAAGAGCGTTGCAGCATGCTGATGGACGTTCACTCCGCCGTTGACGCATTCTACGCCCAGCCTGAAACCATCCGCGTTACGGGTACCGAAGGCAATTCCTTCGAGTACACTCCGGACTTTCTAAGCATTTTAGGTGGAACAAGGTTCCGACTTGAGAATAAGCGTGCTTGTGATCTGTGGCCACCGAAACCGGCCGACCGCTACGACGAGTCGGGCATCCGGAAATGGGAGAAAGCCGCACTTGTGCGCGCTCGCCTCCGTGCCGTGCGGCAAGCCTACACACGCTGCGGCCTACAATGGAAATTGGTCTTAGACCTTCATATCGCCAACATGGCTGCACCGGAGGTAGTGGACGAACTGGTCTCACATGGCGGACGTCCGATTAGTGAGGGGGATTGGCGCCGCCTCCGGGAACATATTATCGCAGCCGAAAACGCCACGACGCTGGATGCCGCGTCCGCTGTTCTGCGTGAAGCAGAGGACCCGCGGGGGACGGTTCTGGCGCGTGTAAGTGAGGGCCTCCTCGGGATCGATCTCCACGAAATCCCTAGAGACGAGAGCCTTGTCTTCCTCACCGGCAGACGGAGGGACGAGGTATGACGGACGTCATGGAAGCGGACCTGAGCAGCGAAGACTCAATCGAGCCGGTCACCATAGATCATATTGTACCTGACGATCTTGAGGTCGGGGCTTTCATTATCTACGAAGGAAGGCCGTTTAGTTTCCTTCATAAAGATGAAGGGTGTGCGCCACTTATTTTCAAATCCGAAACCGGCCCTCCTCGGCTGATTGAGCTGCTGCCGACCGAATATATTCACAAAATTGCGCTCGGCGAAATAAAAAGGCCTGGTAGAAAAAACATCGCCGGACTAAATGCAGAGCCTGAGTCGTATAGGCATGACGAGAAATTTGAGGCGCTTCCTAAAAAAGCGCGAGAAGTTGCAGGATTGAAGGATTTATATGTCGAAGAGTTTGCGCGCAGGATCCGAGACGCCGAAGAACGAGGTGAGAGGTTCGCGCGAAACGAAACGAATGCATTGATTGTTCGCGAAATCGTAGATGCTGCTCTACCAAAGGACGTTCATCCACCGGCCATGCGATCGGCCCGCAGCATTTTGCGTTGGTTGCAGAGATCGGAGCTTAAGAAGGGCTCTCCGATGGCGAACGTCCACGGCAACTACCAACGTCCATACAACCGTAAAATATCCCAACGTGTGCTGGACCTTATTGCCACGATCATTCGTGAACAAGCCGACACTCTACCTCATGCCTTGCGGCCAGGTATTATCCGCGGTCAAGTAAACACCAAAATTAAAGAAATAAATTTGGAGGAGAGTCTCCAAATACCGCCAGTAAGAACAACAACTGTGACTTCAGAGTTCAATCGTTACGACGGATGGATACGGCTTGCAGCTACAAAGGGTAAACATGCGGCGGACTTGGAATTCGGTGCCGTCGGAAAACTCGTCCGGCCAACACGTATCAATCAGCATTGGGAGCTTGACCATCACTCGATCGACCTCATCCCCATTTTAGGAAGCACAGAACTCGGGCAAATGTTGTCAAAATCGGCGTTAGGCAGATTGGACATAACTTTAGCGATAGACGTTTACTCGGGCTATCCCGTTGGATTCTACCCGTCTTTCGAAGGTACTGGTCTGCTGCCTTCTTTGATGTGCATTGCTCATGGCGTTCAGGAAAAGACCTACGTGGCTCAACGCTTCCCGCATATCAGCGGCTCACTGCTCGCACATGGCAAGCCTACCAAGGTCCGGTTCGATCGCGCACGGGAGTACGTCGGCAGACAGATGGCGAGATCTCTCCGCAGAGTTGGAATTGGCTTCGAGCTGGCGCGACCCAGATTTCCAGACGATAAACCATACATTGAACGATTTTTTGGAACGCTCGAGAATGATTTCGTCTCTTGGCTTAAAGGAAGAACCGGATCAAGCCCTCGTGACAGGGGTGCTGCAAACCCCGCGAAGGAGGCGGCTATTGAACTAGATGATTTCGTTGCGCTTCTGCACGAATATTTTATCACTGTTTACGCTCGCAGACCCCAAAGAGGTCTTGATTGGGAAACCCCGGAGCAACGCTGGCTGCGAGGTCTGCGAAACTATAAGCCTAGGCTTCTGACTCCTGATGAACAAGCTCGCGTAGACGTTCTTGCCTCCATTGAGGTAAAGGTGAACGCTGGCCGGGAGGGGATACAGTGGCGCAACAAGCATTATCAATCCCCGGAGCTTCAGAGCATCCGCCGTACGTCGGGTAATTTCGGAGTTCGCAAAAACTCTATGACTCCGCTGATTGGCAGAATTTCACTACGAGACGTCGGCGTTATATTCGTGTCCGTTCCTAATACTGATACTCCCTCAGAGATTGCTGTTCCCTGTACCGCAGCGGCAGCACACGGCAGGACTGTTTGGCAGGACGAAGTTGTACAGGCGCTTCTTCGCCAGAAGAAAAAGAATCCGCAATCGAAGATCGACTATGAGGATGGATTTTCGGCGCTGTTCCGCCGGTCGATTGGATGCATGGGCATCAAAACCGACAAAGCCTCGAAGCTTGGTTCATCTCGCGGTGCAGTTACCGCTGCACGATTTACCGGCGTGATGGTCGACGGCGTATGTAAACATGCTTTGACGCGTCTGGTTCGTGACGGCACTGCGCTTGATCTGTTCGGCCAATTGGCGGCGCAAGATAAAAGCCAGGCGGTCTGCGAAGAAAATATAAATGCAATAAATACGGATGATGAGGACATCGTCGATATCTACGATGACATGCCTGCCGATGAAATAGATATGAGCGATCTCCTCGGTGAGGAGGATTGAGGTGGCAATATTCCCTCACGAGCTTCCGCACAAGAAGCGGCTGGATTACATAGACAGGATCTTTATACGGCATGATGCGATCAAGATCGCCGCACAGGCTCTCCAGCACCTCACGTTCGCTCCGAATCGGCGCAGGGAAGGATCCGTAGGATATATACGCGGATATTCACGTTGCGGCAAAAGCGAAATTCTAAAACGTCACATCGAAGAACTTACTGGCACACAGGTCGGAAAGGGGCTTCAGCGGCTCATCGAAGGCAACGGCCATTTGATCGTTTACCTCGAGCTTTCTGCCGGGGAAACACCGCTAGGTGTTGCGACCCGATGGTTGCGCCTCTTCGAGGATTTGCGTGTGAGCGCACGGGGCCGCAGGTATGAGCCGCCCCTACGTGAGCGTGACGCGATTCAGCGCGCTATAGATATTTCCAATGACAACAACGTCACGCTTGTCGCGCTCGACGAGTACCAGAATTTGTTCAGAAGTGGATCTTCTGCGGCAGTCGATGCAGCCAGAAGTATGCTCATAACCATGCAGAATGCAGCAACGTTTCCGATCGCAATCACCGGTTCTCCGCTCCTAGAGGAATTGTTCTCGCGACATGAGGCAGTTAAGGAACGTGCGGGTCCAAGAGTACTCTTAAAGCCGCTGCCGTTCCGTGCGCGGAAAGAACAAATTGCGTTCGCTAGTGTAATTAAAAAATTTGAAGACAAGCTACCGTTCTTGCAGAAGCCGGGATTGTCGACGAAGGATTGGTTACAGTCGACATTTTTTGCAACGCGCGGCCGTCTTGGGCGGCTCACCCTGCTCACTCGCGCTGCGACTGATTTGGCATTCGCCGATTGCGCTGAGGGAACGATGCCTTCGACGTTGTCTATCAAGCATTTAAATCAAGCTTTCGATCTACTTCATGGCGACGATCCTACAATGAATGGCGTAAATCCTTGGGTCAAAGATTTCCAACTTCCCAATATTCCGCTGTCGGTCGAGGACGCAATGCGCATCAATTTGGACGATAGGAAGCGACGCAAAGGAAGGACGCTTTACGATGAGTGACGTGCCTCCTTCAGCGGCGCGGCTGCGTCGAACCGTACAAGCACAACCTGGGGAGGACCTAAGAAGTGTAGTCGTGCGCTACGCTCGGATAAAACGTATATCGGTCGAGATGCTTCTGCGTTTTGGCCTGCAGGTAGACGCGAATAGCTTAGCTTCTGTCCCGCTTCGCAGATACCAACTCGAGACGTTTGCGGACCTTGCGGGTCTCGAGCTGCAAAAGCTTGCAAATGATGCATTTGCCGAAGGTAAGAACGGCTTTGAGCTTTTCGGTCAGGACGCTGGCTTGGACGTCATCGAGCCACATCGGCGGCGAGTGGCACCCGGCATGCTCAAATCGGATGGTATTCCCTGGATCAGGGCGCACTGGCAAGTCGCCTGCCTTCCATGCGATCCGGACACTGGGGAATGTTTTGTTCAAATCTGTCCTACATGTCAGAAGTCGCTTTCTTGGGTAGGAATCGAGAGTGTCTATCTGTGTCAAAACTGCGCTATCGATTTGCGTATGGTCGCGCCCCGGTACGCCTCAGAGAGGAAACAGGAGTTGGCCAAGCTAATGGTCGGCGTGCTGCGTCGCGACGCGAACGCCCTCACGCAGTTGCCGGCCATAATTGCGCATTCAACTGCCCGCGAGCAACTCGCCTTCTTCTCGGTTCTCGCCAGTCTATCCTTCATTGTCGCAGGCCGTATCTTGCCACATGGGGCATTTGCAACTTTCCGCGGCCTTGAGCTTGCGCTCGAATATCCCTCTTGTCTCGATGGCATAATCGCAGATATAGTCCGGTCTCATGAAGAATGTAGCATTAAATTGGGCTGGTTTGCGGCGTTCATGGAAGTACGTTGTCGAGTAAAATTGCTCCCTTCCGGAAAGCTTAAGCGATCGATGGAGAGGCGTATCTTTAGAATTATGGGAATTGACGAGAAAAACTACATGGTTGTTCGCAGGGTCAGGCCTGATTTTTCTTCGGAATCTTGGCGATCAATTTCCTTTAAATACCAGAGTTTCCTGAGAGGCGTCCCAGCCAATCGTGAACCGGAATCATTGCCCGTGGGCGTAATCGATATGCCGGGCCCATTTCAGTCTTGATTTTTTCAACAATTTCGAGTTCTGCGACTCTCCTGAGGCAGGACTCGGCTTCGTCTTTTCCTAATATCTCTCGTTCGATGTCGCGCATCGTCTTGTAATCATCCGAGATGAATTCCAGCAGGAGTCTCACTCCTGGGTGGTACAATGCCTTGAAAAACAGATCTTCCCGCGCAAGTTGAGAGATCATGTTGCATTGTGGACGGCCGGATGCGTCGTCGAAAATATTAAGCTTGCTCGTATTTTGATTTGAGGGTTCCGCGCGAGTGCTACGGCGGGGCGGCTGCGCGGGTGATGCCCTTTCCATGTCCCACTCCCTCGAAATCAGTCTCTCAACTGCTGCAACATCAGGTGCGGAGTCGTGATGTGAACAGGCTCGCCGCGCCGAATCCATATGTCCGAAATCTGGCTAGAGCGTGCGTAGCTACAGCTGTTTAACCGTTCTGCGCTCGGTGTCTATCGGTCGGTTCAATAAAGCTGGCTTTCACCCTGTCAATGAGGAGCTATCGTGCGGTCGATCCAGTGTCAGAATATTTGTTCGAACTGCTTTTTGGTGTCAATTCGCCGGCATTCGGTGACAGAATAAGAGTGTCGTCGGCGGTGAGATCGCTTGAGAGCTCAGATTATTTCGGTGCCAATTTATTCCGAGCCCGACACGGGCTTCGCACAGGCCGCCATCGTCGGCCGGTTCGAGGCCGGACCCGCCGCGATCCGGGTCGAGGCTTGAAGGGGGGGCGATGCCACCTCGTGACGCGCTCGCCGCTCCGATGCTGCGCGACAAGGTGCACGGAGCGTCCTCGGCGTTCACGTCCTAGAGCCTGCTGCGCAAGGCGGGCAACGCGGCCTCGACACCGTGCCGAACCGGTGGTCGTCGCGGGCTTGATCGATCGGCCCGAGCGGGTGATAGAGGCCCTATGCGCGGGGGCCGTCGCGTTCACGGTCGGCACGGCAGTGTTGGATGGCGTCTTCCAGGCCCAATCGTCCGCGCTCGCCGACCAGTTCGAGGCCATCCGGGCTGCGCTCGCGGCCGCGTGGGGCTGCAACAAGAGCCCTCCACAGCAAGGAGCGACATCATGGACAAGGTCAACCTCGCGAAGGCGTTCAGCACGTTCTCGGACCACTGGAGCCCCAAGATCGCCGGCGACCTGGGCGACTTTCAGGTCAAGCTCGCCAAGTTTAGGGGTTCCTTTCACTGGCACCAGCACGACCAGGAGGACGAACTCTTCCTCGTCGTCGAGGGTCGGTTGCGAATGAGCTTCCGCGACCGGCCGGCGCTTGATCTCGATCCGGGCGAGTTCATCATCGTCCCTCACGGGACCGAGCACTTGCCGGAGGCGCTCACCGACGAGTGCCATGTCGTGCTGTTGGAGCCGAACACCACGCTGAACACCGGCAACGTCGAGAATGAGCACACCATTCGCGAGCTCGGCCGGGTCGCCTGATGGGGCACGACCCGCATTCGGTCGAGGATCTCTGGGCGCTGCTGCCGCAACTGCGTGCGGCGCGCTGGGGGACCTGGCGCATGCCTTCGACGTGGACATTCTCCACCGCTCGAGCTTCGCCCCGGCGCAGCGGACGGTGATCTACCACCAAGATCCCGGCGTGGGCAGCAAGAAACACGGCTTCCTTGCCGAGGAGTGGCGATTGCAGGGCCAGTGGGGCGCGCATGTCGACCCGCCAGCTCAGTTCGTGCGGGTCCCCCGCTTCCTGCATCGGATAGCGGTGCAGAGCTGGTCTTTCCGCTCGTCGTGTCGATCATCGGCGAGCACACGGTAACCGATCCGGATTACCGTGCGAGGCTTGAGGATGTCCGAGCCTGGGAAGGACACAACGGACCCATGCCGGCGGGCGCCTTCGTCGCGCCGCGGACCGACTGGTCGCGTCGCTGGCCCAGCCAGGAGGGCATGCTGAACCGGCATGTGGCCGGCATGTGCCACTTCCCGGCTGGAGCCGCGACGTTCCTGCCTACGTGCATGAGGAACGAGACATCACCGCTTCCGGGTATGACACCACCGATACCGACCCGGACGTGATCGTCAGCGGAGGCGCCGTGTTCTTGGAAGCCTACGCTCTCGGATTGCCCCGCCGGCAGGTCGAGCTGACGGTCAATCTCGATCAGGTGCACATGTGCGGCTGTCTGCCGGTCGCGAGTTGGCCAAAGATGAAGCAGAGCGCGGGCTTTCCCGCACGGATTTTCGCCCTAATGCCGGCCGCCGGCGATAGCGACCTGCCAAATCGAGCCGGCCGGTCCGCGGAGGACGTGGGGCTGAGCCCCGCTCGGATCGGATGACGCTTTGGCTCGTCGGGCTGGAAGCACCGTGCGATCGGGAGGCCGGCTTGAAGCCACCCCGATTGATCTCGTATCGTTGCATATCGCGCTTCAGGTCAACGAGCTTGGAAGCATTCGGTGCGCCGCCGAGGTACTCGGATCGCCGGCGTCCGTAGTGAGCCGTCGAATTCGTGCGCTCGAGGACACGCTGCCGGTTTCGCTGTTCGATGGGTCGGCTCGTGGCGTAGAGCCGACGATCGCCGGGCATCGGCTGCGGAGTGCTGCACGGTCCATCATCGTCGATTCCGAACACACGGTTCGTTCCGCACTCGCCCTCGACATAGATCGAATGGGATCGCTTCGGGGAGCTGGTCGCAGCCATCGCCGCGGGACAAGCGTGTCAGCTTCTCGACGCGTACAGCCCGACTCATGCAAGTATCGACAACGACCATACGGACGGCCTACTTGGGTTCAGACTTGATCACGGTCCGCCAACTTCGCCAATGCTCGGCGAAGCGAGCCCGCATTTGCCTCGCCGAGACGAGCCAAACACTCCGCCTGCATGTGCTCCCACAGTGGAACGGTTTCGTCGAGACGGGCACGGCCCACCTCTGTTAGGTGAACGCGCCGGGCACGCCGATCGTCCGGATCGGGTTCGATCGTGATCAACCCACGCCGCTCGAGCAGCTTGATGTTGGCCGTGAGCGTGCTTTTATCGAGGGCAAGCTCATCGGCCAATTCACGCATCGTCGGTCCGTCAGCACAGGCGAGCACGGTGAGAAGTGTGAACTGCCAGTTCGAAAGACCGACGGCTCGGAACGCCGCGTCGAACTCGCGCCCGATCACGCGGGCGGCGCGCTGGACGGCGACGCAGATGCATGCCTGCTCGATGGCTGCAGCCGCGACGGGGGTCAGCTTGAAGGACGAGGGCACGTCGTGGTTCCAAACGGAAGCTGGTTCTAGGATATAGATCGAGCGAGCGCTCATGCGAGCCGCCGAGCCGGACCTCCAAGAAGTTTGATATCACATCATGTGCGCCGGCGCACGTGCCGCGGACGAAAATGGTTTTATATAAAACTTGTTCAACGAGCGGCGCCATTCGCCGCCTCGAATCAATCGCGGCAGAGACCCGCTCAGGCTCGACGGAGATCCAAGATGTTCATGCGCACGATGTCAGCGTTCACGGTCGCGTTTGCCTTGACCGCCACCACGCTGCCGGCCGCGGCCCAGCAGAGCCGCACCTTCACCGCCTGGGGCCACGAATTCGTCGCGCCGGAGATCGACCCCCGGGAGATCACGCCCGCCGCCCCGAACGGCGCGGGCCCTGCCCCGTTGCGCAGCAACGGTCGGACCACCGCCTACACCGCCTCTTCCGGACAGCCTGCGACCACGGCATCGACGGCTCGGAACCCGACGCGAGCCATCGACGTCCGGGGCGCCCGCTTTGAAGTTCCGGCGCGGTGATGCGTCGTACCCTCTCCTGGACGGCGAAGGTGCATCTCGTCTCCGCCGGCACAACTTCGCAATAGAAAGCTCGATTCCCATGTCCAATCACTCTCTTGTTTCCGGCCGAAGCGGCGCCTTTGTCGAAGTCGGTCCGGCTTTGACTGCGATCGAGCGGTACGGGGATCACCTGACCCGAGCGGCGCTCTACGGTTCGCTCGCCGTCATCTACGCTTGGTTCGGGGGAATGAAGTTTACAGCCTATGAAGCGGAAGGACTGGTTCCGCTGGTCGGCAACAGCCCGCTGTTGAGCTGGTTCTACAGCATCTTCAGCGTGCGTGGCTTCTCGGCTTTCCTCGGCGTGCTCGAACTCAGCATCGGCGCCCTCGTCGCCGCGCGGCTCGTCAACCCCAAGCTCTCCGCGCTCGGCGGTCTCCTGTCGGCCGGCCTCTTCGTCACGACCCTGAGCTTTATGGCGTCGACGCCCGGTGTCGCCGCGCCGGAGCTCGGCTTCCCCGCCATCTCGGTGTCGATCGGTCAGTTCCTCCTCAAGGATGTCGGCCTGCTCGCCATTTCGCTTTGGATTGCCGCCGACTCGCTCAAGGCGATCCGTCACCGTCGCGACTGATTTGTCGCCGGCCTCGGATACCGACCATTAATGAGGAGACCCACCATGCAACGCATCGCTTCCATCGACCCGGTCACGGCGACCGGTAGCGTCAAAGATCTGCTTGAGGGTGTGAGAACGCAGCTCGGTGTCGTACCGAACCTTCACAAGGTCCTCGCGCAGAGCTCGGCCGGCCTGGAAGGCGTGCTGGCCTTCTCCGGTGCTCTCGCACGGGGTACGCTCGATCCCGCGACGCGCGAGCGCATCGCGCTGGCCATTGCGAACGTCAACGGCTGCGACTACTGCAACGCCGCCCACACGGCGCTCGCCAAGCACCGCAAGCTGGATGAGGCGGAGATCGCGGCCAACCGCACAGGCCGCTCGACCGACGCCCGCGCGGATGTGGCGGTCAACTTCGCCCGCAAGATCGCGGTCACCCGCGCCGATGTCGCTGAGGACGACCTCGCGGCTTTGCGCAGGGTCGGTTACACGGACGCGCAGATCGTCGAGATCGTGCTTCATGTCGCGGTCAACGTGCTGACCAACTACGTCAACGAGGTGTTCAAGACCGAGGTCGACTTCCCGCATATCGGGCCTGCCACGCGCATCGCGGGCTGACGTCGAGCGGAGCCGGAGCCTCGGCACATGGGCTCTGGCTCCGTCGTGGGAGTGCGGATCACCGCCGTGGGGCGCATGAGCTCCGTTTCGACGCACTCTCTTTAACCGGACCGTCATTCATTTCGGCGGAGAGCGCTCCAGCCCGACGCGCTGCGTTCTCCGATCGTATGACGAGGTCCAGCTAGTGCTCTGACGCCGACAAAGCGTACACAAGGCAGCGCCGTTTTCGCATCGATAGCAGCAAGTTAACGGACAGGCACGTGGTGCGTTCGTTGGCGTCTGTGCACTAGCGGCCGTTCCGGGCGATCCACGCCCCCGCCCAAGATCGCCGGAAGACCCCGTTATGATCCAGTTCACCGTCCATACTACCGACCTCTGCTCCGGAGCTTCGAAGGTGGTGCTCGCCGACGTCGAACAGGCGCTCGGCTTCGTGCCGCGTGCGCTGAACTATGGGCGCCCGGATCGGAGGGGGGACTGCTCGTGAACACGCCGGCGATCATCGCCCTTTTGGCACAAGGCCGGGATAGCCAACCAGTCAAGCGGCCGAAGGGACGAGCAGAGTACACCGAATCCGTGGCGTTCCAGACGCGCAACGACGATGAGGCTTGGAAGCCTTGGGCCGAGCCGAACCGCGAGCACCATGACTTGACACTTCGGTTCTGCACATTCGACTGCGACATTTTGCAAGACGATAATTATCAATTTCATACTCAAAAATCACTAAGTAGCATTTACTTGGTGTGTCTAGATGAACACCCGCGGCTTCCGATCGGCGGATTTCGCACCCTGAATATCTACGTACCTGAACCGTCGCTTGGCGATATAGTCGAGTCCGGGGATTCAGTTTCGTCTGCTGCGCCAACAGGATCGATTGACCCCAGAGCCGTTCCTGACTGGCAACTTCGTCGCCTTGAAGTCGAGATGCTGGCTGAAATGCGCATGGCTCGACCTTTATCGCGTCTTCGCATCGATACGTTGGGACTGGAGGTTGCGGTCCATCTTCTTCGGCAGCACTCGTCCATGAACGGCGCAGTCCGTTGGGAATCCCTCGGTCCGCGCCGTAGCCGTTTCGATCCCGCCGTCGGAAGGGCGATCGAGTACATGGAATCGCGTTGAGCC
>JABUBQ010000014.1_pt1 | contig 21154 bp, 21 predicted proteins | sample 7240351 | NCBI WGS metagenome assembly JABUBQ01 (sample SAMN07256348, study PRJNA390944) | subsurface metagenome | isolation source: Methane hydrate marine sediment | place: Pacific Ocean: Eastern North Pacific, ODP site 1244 | collected 2002 | reverse complement strand
TATTATTGTGTTTTCGTGCATGTTGCAGTACACTGTATTTGTAACTGGCAATACGATCATCTTTGGTCATGTGTGCTGTTCTCCTTCCTATTTTTGAATATTATGGTTATCAATATTCTATAGGAAAGATCACATGTATGACCACTTTTATTTTAAGCTAAGTGTAAACACAACTCGAACTTAGTACAGCTTATTAGATGTAAATATTTGGTTAGTAATTAATTTGCAGCTACTACTGTCACGTCATATTTGTAATGTCGCAATGATTAGTGCATATTAGCTTCAATATTAGAAGTTTTTCCTCTCCGAGGAATTAAAAGATAATAAGAACAATAAGGAAGGAAGGTAATTACATGAAAATTAAAGTTGTAGTTCCGGTAACTACAAAAGAGTTTGAAATTGAAACTAGAGAAGAAGTAAAAAGCTTAGGTTTTGATATCTCAAAAATAGATGTGGAGGGCATTAAATATGGAACAGCTTCGATTGAAAGCAGATATGATGAATTATTATGTACTCCTGGGATTATTAAACTTTGTGAAAAGGCCCAAGTAGAGGGTTACGAAGGAATATTTATAAGTTGCATGTTTGACCCTGCTGTAGAAGCAGTTAGGGAAAAACTTGATATCCCTGTAGTTGGACCTTGCAGAACTTCTATGCTCTTAGCGGCAGATTTAGCAGAAAAGTTTTCTGTAGTAACTGTTACGGAGAGTAGCATACCCTTGTTTTACGATATAGTTAGATGTGTAGGTATAGAAAGCAAATTAGCGTCTGTTAGATCCGTGGATATTCCTGTTCTAGAATTAGCAAATAAAGAGAAGTTAAAAAACGCATTGGTTAGAGTATCAATAGACACTATAGAAAAAGATAGTGCACATTGTATTATTCTTGGATGCACGGGAATGATGGGAGTAGATCGGTCTTTACGTGAAGAACTAAGCAAAAAAGGATATAATGTTCCTGTAATTTATCCCGTATCAGTTGCTATGAGGTATCTGGAAATGCTTATATCTTTAGGATTATTCCATAGTAAGAAGACGTATATGTATCCATCTAATAAAGAAAGAAACATATGGGATGTATTATAAGTAAACAGATAGACTAAACCTTCGATTGGCTATTATAGTTACTACCCAAAAAGTACCAATATTTTACAAATAGTAGCCGATAGTATTAAACAACATATTAAATTATTTACTCTATACACCTTGAAAACTTAAGCAGCATTCCCAAAAAAATGCTTGACAGCTTGGGGGGGGGGGTGATACACTATAAAACAGGATTAGCCTAGTGGATTTTGGAAAAACTAAACTATTACAACAGTTTAATGCTGCAATAATAGACTTTGTTTGTGTTTGTAAAGGAGGTGTTGAGTCGGAAAAAACACTGGATTACTTGGATGTGTTGTCTTAAGCTAACGAAATGTATTTGCTTGTGTGTTAATTTACAGTTAAAAGTAAAAGATACTTAGATTAATTATTATTATTTAGGAGGTAAGAGATAATATGAAAAATCTTAAATTATTACTTTACTTGATGGTTTTAGTGACTTTATTGGCTATCTCTGTAACCGGAGTTGCAATAGCTTCTGCTACAGAGCACAATCCGGAGAGTATTGTGCGTTTTTGTATGGATTGGCCGACATACATAGATCCTGCTGTGGGGTCAGATTATTCTGACACCATGGCGATAGTCCAGTTATACGATTCGTTGATATTCCCGAACCTAGACGGATCAATAAGGCCCCACCTGGCCGAAAAGTGGGGCATCTCTGATGATTTCCTTACCTATACTTTCCACCTTAGGGAAGGGATGAAGTTCCACAATGGTGACGAACTGACTGCAGAAGACGTCGTCTTCAGTACCGAACGCTTGGTCAATATTGGTGAGGGTAGGGCATACATATTACAGACCAAAGATGCTCAAGGCAGAATTATTTCTGGTATTGAATCGGTCAAGGCTATTGATGATTACACGGTCGAATTCAAATTGGCAAGGCCGTTTGGTCCATTTGTCCTTGCATTGGCAAATCTTTATATCCTCAATAAATCTCAGGTCCTGGAGAACATTGACAGGTCTGAGAAGATGTACGGGGAGATGGGCGACTATGGGAAGAAATGGCTCCTAACCAACGACGCCGGTAGCGGACCGTATACAGTCAAAGAAATGAAGATGGAGGAATCCCTGTTAGGCGAAAAGTTTGACGACTACTGGGGTGGCTGGGAAGAAGGTGCCCCTGATTTCTTCAAAGAATTTGCCTTCCCCGGCGAGGTAGCTATCCGTACACTGATGAAAAATCGAGAAACGGAGATTGTCCCTCAAATGTTGCCTACAGAAGCGTATGCTGCTCTACTTAAGATTCCAGGAGTTGAGACTATCGTTTTTTTAGCGAACCAAAATCTTCAAATCATGCTCAATACTAAGGTCCCCCCAACCGATGATATCCATATTAGAAAGGCACTATCCTGGGTGATGGATTATGAGGTGATAGTTAACGATGTTTGGCCGAACTATGTTCAATCGGTTGGTCCGGTCCCTCAGACACTGCCAGGTCATGACAAAAATACCTTCCAGTACAGTTACAACTTAGGGAAAGCTAAGGAGGAAATGGCCAAATCAGTATACGCCGGTCAGGAGAATATTCCGTTTAAACTGTCCTGGTGTGCTGAAGTCCCCGATGAAGAAAAAATAGCACTATTGTTACAGGTCAACGCGGCTGAGATCGGGATCGATGTCGAGATCTTTAAGAACCCCTTTGGTGTAATGATCGACGAATCGCAGACCGTAGAGACTACCCCGAACGGCCAAATAATCTACGTAGCTTCTAGTTACAATGAGGCTGGTTCGATGCTGGAAAAACGGTATCACTCTAATTCTCAGGGTTCTGTTGACCAGACTGAGTGGCTTGGTTCGCCTGAAATTGATGCTGCTATTGAAGATGCACTGGCAACAGTAGACCAAGATGAGCGTTTTAAGAAGTATGCCGAGATACAACATACACTCGTAGATCTGGCTCCTACTATTTGGTTAGCTGATGATGCTATGCAGTTTGCTTATCCAAAGGCCTATCTTATTTGGCCGATAGCAGAACGGATTAAAGCTGGAAAGCCTATTTCTACAACAATAGAGTACATTTATTACGTGCGTGATATGAAGGTCTTCCCTGAGAAGAGGGCAGATCTACTTAAAAAATGAGGAGATAATCTAGCACTTCACTAAAAGGGGTGGAGTAAGTTAGGTAAAGGATATAAATGCTTCACCCCTTTAATCTCTTAGGGTTCAATTCCCCGCAGCTCTGCTGCGGTCAATAAAATATGATAAAATGGTATAAAAGGTAGAGGAGAAAGTGATTTGAGTAAGTATATTCACAAATCACATAATGTACCTGTGCTAATATACCATTTTGTATGTCCAGCAAAATATAGAAAGGTTATTTTCAACAAAGAAGTAGATGATACTCTCATAAGGTATATGTCTTGAAATTTCCAAGAGGTACGAGATAAGTTTTTTAGAGATAGGAACAGACAGAGATCATGTGCATTTTCTAATACAGTCAGTTCCAAAATATAGTGTGACAGAAATAATAAGAATGATAAAAAGTATCACTGCCAAAAAGATATTTGAAAAACACCCGGAAGTAAAAAAGCAACTATGGGGCGGAGAATTTTGGTCAGATGGATTTTTTGTGAATACTGTAAGCAAATTTGGCAGTGAAGACACAATAAGCAAATATGTAAGAAAGCAAGGAATGGAAAAAGAATATAAAAAGTTACACTATCAGCAAATTAGTTTGCTTTAGGGGGTACTAGATACCCCGTAGCTCTGCTGCGGGGTGATTCATTTATCGAAGATAAACTTAAGTTGAAAGTTAATAAGAAGAAAAGTGCAATAGGCAGGACCTGGGAAAGAAAATTCTCAAGGTTCTCATTCTATACAAAACAGGAAGAAATACGGATAAGAATCCATCCCAGGTCAATAGAAAGAGTAAGGGAAAAGATAAGATTCATTACATCAAGGAGTAATGCCTGGAGTATGGAATTTCGCTACCTGAAATTACGACAGTTAATAATAGGATGGGTCAGCTATTTTAGGTTAGCGGATATAAAAACGAAATGCCAAGAACTCGATGTATGGACCAGACTAAAGGATTAGGATGTGTTATTTAAAAACAATGGAAGAAGATCAAGACCAGACACGATAATCTGGTTAAACTTGGTATTGATAACTTCCGGGCATGGGAATATGCCAACACCAGAAAAGGCTACTGGAGAATCTCCAACAGCCCTATACTTGCTCTAACCTTTACTAACGAAAGGCTTAAGAATCTTGGGTACCTAAGTTTTACAGAAAGATATACACAAGTAGCTAATTTCTAACGAACCGCCGTATACCGAACGGTACGTACGGTGGTGTGAGAGGAGGTAGATAAATTAATTATCTACCTCCTACTCGATTTTTGATAGTGGTTAGAAGAAAGGAGGGTTCAATGAGATTAGGTCCTTTTATACTACGTAGATTAGCCCTTTCGATATTTGTTTTATTTGGCCTATCTATATTAATATTTATAATTGCCCGCATCGTCCCCGGTGACCCAGCCCGTCTGACTCTGGGTCCCAGAGCACCGGTATATGTAGTAGAAAGGCTCAGACAACAGATGCATCTTGACAAGCCTTTGCACCAACAATATGGTTTGTGGTTATGGGAAGTTGCACATGGAAATCTAGGAGATTCTCTTTTGACTCGTCGTCCGGTCAAACAGGATATCCAGGAATTCTTTCCGGCAACCTTAGAATTGGTCGGAATAACGGCGATCTTTATCATAGTAGCCGGTATTTCTCTGGGAGTCACATCAGCAAGATATGCTAATACGTGGTTTGATAACGTAGTGCGCCTTTTTTCTTATTTAGGTATCGTAACCCCGGCTTTTGCCTGGGCTGTTATCTTGATGTTGTTGTTCGGCTTTGTTTGGCACCTCTTCCCGACCTATGGAAGGTTGACTGAAGGGGTCATACCTCCTCCTACTATCACAGGAATGTATACGGTAGATAGCCTTTTGAATGGACGTCTTGATATTTTTTGGGATGCGTTTATGCACCTCATCTTACCTGCTACTGCGCTAGCTTTGCCACCTATGTCGCAAGCAGCACGTATCACACGTTCGAGTATGGCGGACAACCAGAATAAAGACTGTATGTCTTCAATGATTGCTTACGGTGTCCCGGATAAGGTTGTGACCGGGAAGTACCTGCTCAAACCATCTTTGATTTCACCTATTACTGTAATGGGGATGGATATCGCTGCGACTTTTGGCTATGCATTTATGGTGGAGAAAATTTTTGGCTTCCCGGGATTGGCACGATATGGTATACAAGTGATGCTTAATAAAGATGTAAATGCTATTTCTGGAGTGGTACTGGTACTTGGTGTTGTGTTTATTACCCTGAATATTGTAGTAGATATCATTGTCGCTTACTTGGACCCACGTATTCGTTTATTGAAGGGGGGTATTAGATGATGACCGAAAAGATGTTTACGCCTGATGCGATTGAGGACCCATGGGTCAGGACACTAGATTCATTAAAAAAGACCTGGTACAAATTTTCCAGGAACTGGTTATCCGTGTTAGGCTTGGTTATGGTGTTTACAATTATCTTCCTCGCGGTATTTGCACCCTATGTGACCCCTTACCCACAACATGCAGGAAAGTTTGTCGATTTCAAGAACAAGAACCAACCACCAAGCTGGCAACACTTAATGGGGACTGACACGATTGGGCGAGATATCCTATCAAGAATTATCTTCTCTTTTAGGAATGCCCTACTCATGGCTATCGTGGTATTATCTGTCAGCGTTTCCCTTGGCACATTAACGGGGTTGACCGCTGGCTATTATTCGGGTACAAGGGTCGACATTGTGATTATGAGGGTAACCGATGTGTTTATTAGTATCCCTCCTATTATCCTGGCCCTCTCTATAGCTGCGGTGTTGAAACCAACCTTGATGAACGCAATGATTGCCGTAACTATAAGTTGGTGGCCATGGTATACACGGATGACCTATTCCCTAGCCTCGTCGATAAAGAATGAGTACTACGTGCAAGCTGCTGAGCTCACCGGTGCGAGTAAGATATATATCCTATTTAGTGAAATTCTGCCGAACTGCTCCTCTTCACTCTTTACGAAAATGGCATTAGATGTAGGGTGGGTAACATTAGTTGGTGCTGCTCTGAGTTTCGTTGGTCTGGGGGAACAACCTCCTAAGCCAGCTTTAGGGACTATGATCGCAGAAGGTGTTGAACGGATGCCGGGTCAGTGGTGGATAGCTCTGTTTCCGGCTTTGGCCATCATGTTCTTGGTATTGGGCTTCAATCTGTTTGGTGATGGTATCCGTGATGCCCTCAGTCCTGAGGAGGCATAGTCGTTATGTCTGAAATTTTGTTAGATATCAGAAATCTACATGTGTGGTTCAAAGTCTATGGTGGTGTGCTAAAGGTGTTGAACGGTGTCAATTTTACAGTTAAATCCGGCGAAAAGGTCGGATTGGTTGGCGAAACTGGGTGTGGTAAGACGACAACTATGAAGGCATTGTTACGTGTTCTGCCTAACCTGGCATTGATTCCGGAGGGTGATATCTTGGTCCGTGGTAGGAATATTCTTGAACTGAACTCTAGAGAGCTGGCAGATTTGAGGGGGAGAGGTTTATCCATGATTTTTCAGGACCCTACCTCTGCGCTCAATCCTGTTTTTACGATAGGGCAGCAATTATACGACGTCATTAAATATTCAGTTGGTTATTCTGGACGGAAAATAGCAGATAAGAAAAATGTTGCTCTACGCGCATTACATGAAGCGCGTTTACCCGATCCAGAACGTATGTTGGATAGCTATCCTGTCCAACTCAGTGGGGGTATGCGTCAGAGGGTGTGTATTGCGTTTGCTATTGCCACTGCCCGTGAACTTCTTATTGCTGATGAGCCTACCACTAACCTTGATGTGACTATCCAAGACCAAGTTCTACGCTTGATCAGAGACTTGGTTGAAAAAAAAGGGGCCTCGCTCATTTTAATTACTCATTCATTGGGATTGGCTCGCGAGATAACCGAACGTGTGTACGTCATGTATGCTGGTAACATGATTGAGATGGCCGCTACCTCCTTGCTATTTGAAAAACCTCTCCATCCTTATACCCGGGGGTTGTTAGCCTCGGTGCCACGTCTTAGCGGTGGTGGTTTTGCAGAGGGGATCCCTGGACGTATCCCGGATTATCGTAACCCCCCTCCCGGCTGTCGATTTGAACCTCGATGCCAGCATGCATTTGAACCCTGTAGCAAAGCGATGCCGCCTTGTATTGATATAGGTAATGGACACCAGGTGGCATGTTACTTATACCAAAAGGGACAGGAGGGCAGGAGGAATGTCTGATGATATGAGCATAAACAATAACGTACTTGTGGCCAAAAACTTGGTCAAGCACTTTCCAATCAATCTATCTGGTATTTTCAAGAAAAAGTGGATCGTAGTGAAAGCAGTGGATGGGATTAACTTCTCTGTGAAGCAAGGTGAATGTTTTGGCCTAGTAGGGGAGTCTGGCTCAGGGAAGAGTACTACAGCATATATGATGGTGGGCTCGTATGAACCAACGTCCGGTTCGCTCGTTTTTAAAGGGGAGGATATTGCACGACCTGCGGTAAAACGTCCTATGCATTTGAAAAAGGAGATACAGATTGTTTTTCAAGACCCTGGCTCTTCGTTGAATCCCAGGAGAAACATCAAAAGTATCTTAGAGATGCCTTTGCGTGTACACAATATGATCAAAAAGGGTAATTCAATAGAAAAGAAAGTCATCGATCTGCTCGATATGGTTGAGCTATCATCTCACTACCGTTTCAAGTCACCAACTACACTTGGAGGTGGAGAGAAACAGATGGTGGCCATTGCCAGGGCCTTAGCTACCGAACCCTCTTTTATGGTATTAGATGAACCTACTTCTGCTCTCGATGTTTCTGTGCAAGGGAAAATCATTAACAAGTTAATCCGGTTGCAGAAAGAATTCAACCTTACTTATCTTTTCATCACCCACGATTTGAGTCTGATGCGGAATGTTGCGGATAGGATCGCAATTATGTACCTGGGCAAAATCGCAGAGGTTGCGTCCACTAATAAATTCTTTCTTAAGCCCCTCCACCCTTATACGCAGATGTTGTTGTCTTCTATCCCCATATTGTTTGAAGAAGAGGCAAAGTTAAAACCGGACAAAATCCACTCTGTAGGCGAGATACCCAGTCCGGTGGACGTGCCGCACGGATGCAGTTTTAATACACGTTGCCCTTTCAAGATGGACATTTGTTTTGTCGAGGATCCAGTGATGCGAGAGGTCGAGCCTGAACATTATGTCCGTTGTCATAATATTTAGATTTAATTTATTTTAGTTAAAAGGAGGTATAAAATTATGCCAATTACTATGGATTTAGAGATTGGCGTTGCAGATTCATGGTATGTTAAATAAGCAAAATAAAAAGGCACAAATCATAAGATTTCTTAACTCTAAGGGAGTGGGTCTATATTTTTAATTGTAAAAGCACAGATCAATAAATGTATTTCATAATTACTTTTATAAAATACGTTTATTCCCATCTATACCAGTATATAGTTGATAAATAATAAATATCATGGAGGAGGAAAAGAAATGTTGAAAGCAACTTTGAAAAATAGGCAGGAAATTGAGGATTTCGTTAGAGGATGTACGCTTTATGGAACAGGGGGAGGGGGTTTACCAGAGAATGGCATAGATTCTCTTATTAGTGAATTAGAAAAAGGCAAGGAAGTTGGCTGGATTGATATTGATGATATTTCAGACGATGATTTGACTGTTTGCCCATTCCTAATGGGTTCTATTGCTCCTCATACCGAAGAAGCAATTAAGGAAATGGCAAGCTTGGGTCTTGGTACTGTAAAAAACAAACAGAAGGACTGTTTGGCAATAGCTATTAAAGAGCTATCTAATTATATCGGGAAAAAAGTTAATGCATTGATACCTATAGAGCTGGGTGGTGCAAATACACCGGGGTGTATTGCCGCTGGTTTGATTACAGGTATTCCAACTATAGATGGTGATTATACTGGCCGTGCAATTCCGGAAATATCCCAAACAACTCCTTATCTGCATGACAAGTCCTTGTTACCTATTACATCTGTTGATGCATGGGGAAACATTTGTATTATTAAAGACTCTACCAGCTACCTTATAGCAGAACGCATAGGTAAATTCTTAAGTGCTGCTTCATATGGATTAACGGGCGATGCGGGTTTCCTTATGACTGGTAAGGAAGTTAAGGAAGTGATCATACCGGGGACATTAACAGAATGTTATAATATCGGAAAGCTTATACGTGAAACAAGAGAAGTAGGGAAAGATCCAATTGCTGAGGTGATAAAATTATTAGGTGGGTGGATAATTTCCAGGGGTAAAGTTGTTAAAAAAGAATGGGAAGATCGTGTAGGATACTATTGGGGGACACATACAATAGCCGGAGAAGGCGAGTTTGAAGGCGATATAACTAAAATATGGTTTAAAAACGAGAATCATATTTGCTGGAAAAATGATGAAGTCTTAGTTACAAGCCCAGATATTATAACTGTTGTTGACGTAGTAACAGGCGAACCTTTTGCAAACCCTAAAATAAGTGAAGGTGACAATGTTGCTGTTATTGGACTCAAAGCAAGACCAATGTTCCGCAGCGAAAAGGGCATAGGAATCTTAGGACCAAAAGCTTTTGGATTTGATTATGATTACGTTCCTATTGAAAACAGGTTGAAATAATTAATTATACTAAGTTTCTTAATATGTACTAATTTCGAGTAGTGTTTACACTTTGACTTAAAATAAATTGGTCATGCATTTAGATCTTTCCTATAGAATATTAATAACCACAATATTCAAAATAAGAAGGAGAACAGCACACATGGCCAAAGATGACCGTATTGCCGATTTAAATAACATGAAATTTTACATAAAGGTGAAGAGAAGAGGATTGGGGAAGTCTATAATAAAATAATATCTATTGAAATAGGCATAAAATCAAACTTTTACTATAAGTTTGGGAGATATTTTAAAAATTCAAGGGACAACCAGTAAGAATTTAAATGAAAGGAATTGAATAGATAAGATGAGAGATAGTATTTTGGATGTAATAAAAAAAAGAAGAAGTATCCGAAAGTACAAAAAAGACAATGTATCTAAAGATTTGTTATTACAACTAATTGAAGCAGCCATCTGGGCACCCTCAGGAAGCAATGTACAGCCATGGTATTTTGTTATTGTAAATGACGCTAATACAATTGAACAGGTAAATGCATTTAGCCCCGGACTTTTAGGAGATCCACCAAGCATAATTTTGATCTGCAGCGATAGAAAGAAGGCTTTTGAAAAGGCAGGTACATTAGGAAGAGATGAGCTATGTGTGATGGATATCTCAATGGCGGCCCAGAATATAATGCTTTTAGCAGAAGAGATAGGTTTAAGTACATGTCCCGTGAAATCTTTTAATAAAAGAGCTATTAGTAAAATATTGAATCTACCGGACTATGTTTCAGCAGATTTAATTATTAGCGTTGGATATTCTGATGAAATTACTAGCACTCCCAAAAGGAGAAGTGTTAAAGAGGTAACTTTCTTTAATACATGGGGGGGTAAAATCCAATGAAAGAGAAGGAAATAATAAAACTGTTTACTTATATGGTTACAAGCGCAAGGGGATGTATAGATGAACCTAAAATATATGGACCATTCCGGCTTATTGATTCTATAAGTAAATTATATAGTATATTGAAAGAAAATAATCTTATAGAGAATGAAGAAGTATCAAAGGTTATAGAAAAAATTGAGAAGAAAAAATATAGTTGTATGACCGATAAAAAAGAATTTGTAACGATGTTGGATGATATTATAGATGATTTTGTTACTTTGTTTAATTTCAATAAATAACAAATTTGAATGAGGAGGGTATAAGATGAGAAGATTGACACACAAAAATATGCTGGATATTATTAATGGTTCTGCGCTTCTTGGTGCGGGTGGCGGAGGTTCAATAAAATCTGGATTGAAGTTAGCAGAACAAATTAAAGTATTAAACATAGAACCAATATTAATTACTGTTGATGAACTTAAAGGTAGTGAAAAGATTGCGACGGTAGCAGGTATGGGAGCACCAAAAGCTCTATTAGAAAAAGGTTTTGATATTGAATCAATTAACGCTTTGGAGTTGCTTGAAAGAACAATAGGCTCAAAAATAGATTGTTTAATCCCAGTAGAAACCGGTGCATTTAATACTATGGTGCCTATATATGCAGGAGCGAAAAAAGGCCTGCCTATTCTAGATGCAGATGGTGCAGGAAGAGCTGTCCCTGAACTTGAAATGCTCATGTTTCACTTCTACGATATCCCACCATCTCCTTTTGCCATATCAGATAAAAAGAGTAATGCAGCTGTTGTTTATACAGAGAATTCTTATGATTGTGAAAACATTGCAAGAAGTGTAATCTCGGCATTGGGTATGAGCGGAGGCATAGCATCATATGTGATGGATGGCAACATGTGCAAACAAGCAATGATACCTGGTACAGTAAGTATCGCTGAAAAAATCGGGGTGACTATTAGAGAAGCCATAGAGAATAATAATGATTTTGTTAAATTATTAATAGATCAGTTTAACGGATACGAGTTAATAAGAGGCAAGGTTCAGGATATGACAATACAAACTAAAGAAGGCTTTGATTTTGGACGCTATATCGTCCAAGGGTCCGGAAAATATAAAGGCAGTGTACTTACTATGGAATATAAAAATGAGAATATGATTGCTAAGAAGAATGGACAAATGATTGCTATGGTTCCGGATTTGATTTGTACCATATCAGTCGGAGGGCAAGCTTTGACAAATGCAGACTTGGAAGAAGGCACGGAAATTGTGGTGTTGGCATTCCCATGTCACGCTAAATGGAGAAAATTGAACGGTTATAAAGTATTTAAACACGTTATTGAGAAACTGGGATATGATGGGGATTACGTGACAGTTGAGGAATTAAATAAGAGTTAAGTAAAACACCATTTGTTTTTAAGAACAGACATAAAGTAGAAAGTTTATACTCAGAAAAGGTACTGTCAAAAACAATATGAAAAGATATAAAAGGTACTGTCAAAAGTAATATGAAAGAATATGAAATTTGAGGAGGTGAAATATGTCTAGTTATACTTTGAAAAATAAACAGGATGTAGAGGATTTTATAAGAGGTGTGACTTTTATGGGAACAGGCGGCGGTGGAGATCCTAAATTAGGTCTAGACTTCCTTGTAAAAGCATTAGAAGAGGGATATAAATTAAGTTGGGTTGACATCTCAGAGATAAATGAAGAAGAATGGGTGGCAATGCCATTTTATATGGGTTCTATTGCACCTATCTCTGAGGAAAATTTAAAAAAACTAAAAGAGATGGGTTTAGGTGAACCTACCGTGGAGAGACCGTTAATAAAAGCGGTCCAAGAACTGGAAAAATATAAACAAATAAAACTGGGTGCTTTGATTGCGGGAGAGTTAGGTGGAAGTAACACGCCAGCACCATTAGATACGGCGGCAAGATTAAATAAAGTTTTTATAGATGGAGATTTTGCGGGGAGAGCGATACCAGAATTAACCCAGGCAACCCCTTGTGTTAAAAACAAAAGCATTTGTCCCTTGGTTATGTGTGATTTATGGGGAAATGTTAATATTATTGAAAGTGCTATAAATTTTGGAATGGTGGAGGAATATGGACGCTCAATTGTTATGGTAACGAATCAAATGACGGGTAATATCGGATTTCTTATGAAAGTTAAGGAATTAAAAGAAGTGATGATACCTGGTACATTGACGGATAGTTATGTCGTTGGCAAAACAATAAGAGAAGCAAGAGAAGCAGCAGGACATGACCCGGTGGAAAAAGTAGTTGAAGTAATTGGAGGACATTTGCTTTTTAAGGGAACAGTGATAGAAAGAGAGTTTGAAGATAAAAAAGGCTTTATGTTTGGTACACATGTATTTGAAGGTTTAGATGAATTCCAAGGACATACATTTAAGATATGGTTTAAAAATGAAAATCATATCACCTGGTTAGACAATAAACCATACGTTTGTAGTCCGGATATAATAACGGTTGTTGCTTTGGGAGATTGTGAACCAATAACAAATACCTATTTGAAAGTAAGACAGCAAGTAGCTGTAATTGGAAAATCTCATATAAAATACCGTGATAAGGGCGATGTTAACTTGCTAACTCCAAAACACTTCGGTTTTGATATTGAATGGAAACCAATGGAGCAGGTGTTATAAACCAAAGAAAAATTTTTCCAATATATATTAGTAATAGGTAAAATAGGAGGAAATTATATGGTTGATATAAATATCAAGTTGTCTACGGAACCAGTTTTCAGATACTTTGAGGAGATTTCAATGATTCCCAGATGTTCAGGAAATGAGAAAGCCATAAGCGATTATCTTGTAGATTTTGCTAAGTCAAAAAAACTTGAAGTAGAGCAAGATGATGCACAAAATATTTTAATTAAAAAACCCGCTACCCCAGGATATGAAAAGACACCGACTGTTATCTTGCAGGGACATATGGATATGGTATGCGACAAAAAAAAATCGGCAAAACATGATTTCAAGAAAGATCCTATTGAACTTAGAGTTAAAGGAGATATGCTTTATGCAAAGGACACAACTCTTGGGGCGGATGACGGCATTGCAATTGCTTATGTTCTTGCACTTTTGGATTCAAACACTATTCCACACCCCCCTTTAAGAGTATTAATAACCACAGAGGAAGAAGTAGGGCTCAATGGCGCATCAGCTTTAGACCCTAAATACCTTGAAGGTGACATGCTTATCAATATGGATTGCGAAGAAGAAGGTGTTTTATTTTCAAGCTGTGCAGGAGGTATAGGGGTAAAGCATTGTATACCAGCAAAATGGGAAAACCCTGAAAAAAACTGTATTTCAAATCTAATCAGTATCAGGGGACTAAAAGGTGGCCACTCGGGAGTCGAGATAGACAAAGGCAGAGGAAATTCAAACAAACTTATGGGCAGGTTTTTAAATGACCTTCTGCAGGAAGTGGAATATTGTATTAGTGAAATAAATGGTGGGGTTAAAATGAATGCTATCCCACAAGAAGCGGACGTTACTATTTTAATTGATCCCTGTGATGAAAGCAAACTGGCAGCTGAAGTGGATGAATGGAATTCGATTTTTAAAAATGAACTAAAAGTATCTGATCCACAAGTGAGTCTCAGTGTAAAAAGGTTAGATGACACCGATTTAAAAGTGTTGTCAAGGGATACGATGAATAAGGTTATTTCATTACTAGTGCTTATTCCCAACGGTGTTCAGACAATGAGCAGAGATATCGAGGGGCTAGTGGAAAGTTCAACAAACTTAGGGGTAGTGACTACTTCTGATGCAGGTATACTATTTGAGAGTAATATTAGGAGTAATATAAAAAGTTTAAAGTATAATATATCAAATCAGGCCAAAATGATTGCGGGTATTTTAGATATTGGTTTTGAAACGGATTCTGACTATCCAGAATGGGAGTATAGTCCTGATTCAAAGTTAAGGAGTATATTTAAGAGGGTCTATACAAATATGTACAACAATGAACTAAAAGTAGCAGCAATTCATGCAGGATTGGAATGTGGTTTGTTCAAAGAAAAGAATAAGAATCTTGATATGGTTGCTTTTGGTCCTAATATGTATGATGTACATACTCCTAACGAACATATAAGTATATCCTCTATAGAAAGGACTTGGGACTACCTGATAGCAGTTCTAAGAGAGATAAAACCTGCACAATGAACACTGGAATCAAAAAAGTATAGTATGTTATTAAAATAGTTGTTAAATTTAACAAAAGGTATATATTCTTTAGGATTTTTAGTGAAGGAGGAATACTATTAAAAACTCTGGCGGTACGCTTTCATGCAAGTTAAACCGAGGTTAATATATCAATAAATTAAGAAGGGAGTCAGTAATATTATGTCAAGATTTATAACTACGATGCAAGAGGTTGAAGATTTAGTAAGGGGTGTTACATTCTTTGGGACAGGAGGAGGCGGAGATCCTGTAAAAGGTTCAAAGTTTTTAAAAGAGACATTGAAGGATGTTGGGAAGATTGAAATTATTGATGTTGATGAGTTAGATGATGATGCGACGGTATGCACATGCTTTTATATGGGTTCAATCGCGCCACATACACCTGAAGTTCAAGAAAAGATGAAAAAGATGGGTTATACAGATATAGAAGTTGAAAGAGTACTGCCTGAAGCAGTTAAGAGACTGGAAAAATATATCGGAAAAGAGATTGATGCAATTGTTGCAATTGAATTGGGAGGCATTAATACGCCTGCTCCCATAGATGCCGCAGTAAGGTTAGGAAAAAAAATAGTAAATGGTGATTATGCAGGTAGAGCCATTCCTGAAATTGTTCAAACAACGCCATCACTGGCAGGGAAAAATGTGTGTCCCATGACCAGTGTTGATGAGTGGGGAAATGTAGTATATATAGAGAAAGTTAAAAACCATTTATGTTCTGAAGCTATGGGTAAAGCAATTAGTACTGTCGCATTTGGATTGGTAGGACAAACTTCTTTTGTTATGACAGGCAAGGAAATGAAAGAAATTATTATCGAAGGTACAATCACAGAAAGCTTAGCAGTTGGCAAGGTTCTTAGAGAAGCAGCAGAGTCAGGCAAAGATCCAGCTAAAAAAGTAGCTGATTTACTTAACGGATGGATACTCTTCAAAGGAAAAGTTGTTGAAAAGGTTTGGGAAGACAAGGAGGGTTATTTTTTGGGAACAAATACCATTAATGGCACTGATGATTTTTCGGGACATGAGTTCAAAATATGGTTTAAGAACGAAAATCATATTACCTGGTTAGACGGAGAAGTGTATGTGACAAGCCCGGATATCATTGAAGTCATTGATTCAAAAACAGGAGAACCTATAACTAACCCAGCTATAAAAACAGGAGATGAAGTTACAGTTGTTGGGGTAAAGAAGAGAGCAGCTTTTGATAACAAGGTAGCTATAGATAGGGTAGGCCCCGTTCATTATGGCTTTGATATTAAACATAAGCCAATTGAAGAAGTTGTTAAGTAAACTACTATCCGTAGGTGAGATTCCCAGTCCGGTGGACGTGCCACCCGGATGTAGTTTCAATATACGATGCCCTTTCAAGACGGATATCTGTTTTGTCGAAGATCCAGTGATGCGAGAGATTGAACCTGAACATTATATTCGTTGTCCTGATATTTAATTTTATTTAATTAAAAGGAGGTAAGAGATTATGCCGATTACAATGGATTTGGAGATTGGCGTTGCAGCCTACAAGGTTGTGCGTGACCTACTGAAGGTAAAAAAAGGAGAGAGTGTCCTGATTACGATCGACTCGGCAGGTCACTGGCGGATGGCAGAAGAAACCGCTAAAGCGGCTGAAGCAATGGGAGCAAAAGTAATGGTCGCCTGGCATTCAACACCGCCTGGATATGGAAAGGTGGGTGATCCCTACTTACCGGATTCTTTACACGCAGCAATCCCGGAGACAGACTGTTGGGTAGAATACAATTATCAGTGGCTGCTTTATTCTACACCGTGGGAAAAAGCCTTGACGAACCCCAAGCGTGTCCGTTATTTATTCCTGGGGGGATTAAATGAAGATCAATTTGTCCGATGTGTGGGCAAGGTTGACCTTGACTTGCAGAAGCAGTTTCAGGATACACTGGTCAGTTTAACCCAAAAAGCCAAAAAGGTTCGGATCACCAACCCTGCCGGGACGGATGTCAGCTTTGAGAATGCTCCTGGACGGCCAGTTACCAGTGAGGGATGGGCCCTCGAGCCTGGAGCGCATTTTTTATTAGGTCAGATTGGTTGGGCTCCACTGGAAGAGTCCATCAATGGGGTTATCGCCTTCAATGGTTCGTTTTCGGGGGGCGGTGAAGCAGATTTAGGAATCTTGAAAGATTCAATCGTTTTTCATGTAAATGAGGGTGTGTGTGTAGATATGACCGGGGGCAAAGAAGCCAAGTTCCTGAAAGAGTGGTTCGCGAAACTTCAGGATCCGCTGATGTATCATGTCGCTCACGTATGTTATGGTTTTAACCCTGGAGCCAAGCTTTCCGGGTTGTGTACGGAAGATGAACGTGTATGGGGGTCTACGGAGTGGGGATTTGGATATCAAGGCCCCTTCTTCAAGGCCAAAGGAATCAATGCCAAGACTCACGTTGATGGAATCTGTCTTAACTCATCATTATGGTTGGACGGGGAACAGATTATGGATGAGGGTCGTTTGCTTCACCCGAAACTAGCTGATTTGGCTGTCAAGATAGGTAAACAGTAGGTGCTTCTACTGGTGTATTGAGAACACAAGCACTTTAATGACATTGCATCGAGGCTGATGAAGCGTGTTGCTCAAGGTGCTTGTTTTGTAATGTGTTCAAGGGAATTATCTAATTTATTAATGAGATAGGAGGAAAATTATGCCAACAACGTTGACCCTGGAGCTTGCCGATGTCGCTTGTAAAGTCGTTCGCGACATTACGGCGGTGAAAAAGGGCGAAAGCCTATTAATTACTGTAGATTCTGCAGGTAGCTGGATTGTGGCTGAAGAATTGGCCAAGATTGGTGAATCACTGGGAGCAAAAGTAATGGTTGCCTGGCACTCGACACCAATGGGAGTAGGCAAGGTAGCAGAGCCATACCTTCCCGATAGTTTAAAAGCTGCCATTCCACAAACTGATGTCTGGTTGGAGTTAAACACTCAATGGTTGGGTTACTCTGCGCCTTTCGAAAAAGCTCTGGTTCCGCCTGACCGGGTCAGGTATCTTTGTCTTTGCGGTCTTGACGTAGAGAGGATGGTGAGATTTTTTGGTGGGCTCGACCTTAAAGCCCAAGATGATTTTCAGAACAAGGTGGTCGAAATAACGAAGCGTGCCCGGAAGATGCGGATCACGACACCGGCAGGTACGGACGTGAGCTTCGAAAACGACCCCAAGCGTCCTGTACTCAGTGAACTGTGGTGTCACACACCTGGGGCACATTTCCCTCTGGGACAGATTGCCTGGGCTCCGATTGAAGAAAGTATTAACGGAGATATCGTATTCGATTGCTCTTTTTACGCGGGAGGTCCGGCCGACATACCAAATCTTCATGAACCGATAACTTTCCATGTTAAAAAAGGTGTATGTTTTAAAATTAGTGGTGGAGAAGAAGCAAAGATCACCCGCCAGTGGCTTGAATCCCTGAATGATCCCGGAATGTATCAGGAAGCACATATTTGCTATGGGTTTAATCCGAGTGCCAGACCTTCGGGGATTTGCGTTGAGGATGAACGGATTTGGGGAGTTACAGAATGGGGTTTTGGACATCAAGGTATACAATTCAAAGCCGGTGGCGTTTCAGCGATTTCTCATTTGGACGGTATGTGCCTGAATTCATCGGTATGGCAGGATGGGGAACAAGTTCTGAAAGAAGGGAATGTAGTTCACCCTGAGCTGATTGAACTGGCCCGTAAATTGGGGAAGTGACTTCCAGAAGAGGAATATATCACAGGGACGCTTGTACTAGCTCAATAACTCGGTAACCTTTCCCAGCTTTTCATAGGGGATAATATAACCTAAGCTCCCATGTCTTCTTAAGTGGTTATACTTAAACAAGAAATTGCCTAAATTGTAGATGAGATCTTTTAAAGAATTAAATGAGCGAATTGGGATAGAATAATGCATTATAGAACGATTAAAAGAATCAAAAAGTAAAATATTATATAAAAACTTAGACCTATAGTATTTTCTATATAAGCATTGCTTTCTCAAGGCAAAGGTTGTGGTTTTAACACTACTCAAAATTAGTACCCGGGTATCAGCTTTGATGAATGATTTTTCGTAGTTCCTTTTCAGATAATATTTTTCTATCCGTTGGATACCCAATTTGTTCAAGATTATCTATAATGCTTTTATCAAGCCTTTGCCCTTGGGATGCCTTTATTCTGGCCAGTTCTGCTTGATTCTTGACTTTTCCTGTATTTAGCATTTTCTTGTATTCTTGGTTAAAATAGATGGGTTTTCTTTATGTTTTCTTAGAAATAGAAGATTTTTTAACTGCTTTTTGAAAGTAAAATTGATATATAAAAGTTCTATCTATGGAACAGCGTGGTGAGCCAGACAATAACATAGGCAGAACTTCTTTATTGGAGCTTCTGCCTTTTTAATTCTTAACAGATACTAATTACTTCTTCTAATCTTTGACATACCTCTTCAGTTTCATCACTCATACAAAAAGTTCTATAATCGTTCTGTCTGGGAAGCCAAGACATTTCCAGCCCTTTGGCATTTCGTCAAGGGGCTTTTTCTTTTGATATAAAATAATTTATTGGCAAATTAAATAGAATACTGATAAAATAACAGTAAATGAATAACGTATCTTGTCTTCTTAGTTTTATGGAGGTGTGCTATGAGATTTCAGGTTATTTTTATCTATGATCCAGAATACAAAGGTTATGTAGCTGATGTACCTGGGCTTCCAGGATGCATGAGTCAAGGAAAGACTTTGGATGATGCTGTCGAAAACATTAAAGATGCCATAAAAGGTTATCTTTATGTACAGAAGAAGCATGGTTGTAGTTTTGAACCGAAAGAAGAGGAAAGTGCTTTTGTTGGTGAGGTTACAGTTTAATGGGGCTTCTATCTAATATATCTGGTAAAAAGGCTGCTAAAATGTTTGGTAAGTTTGGCTACATGCTAGACCATCATACTGGAAGTCATATGATTTTATATCATAAATTAAGACAAATGCTCTCTATTCCAGATCACAAAGAGCTGGCGCCAGGATTATTTCGTGGATTAATTCGAAAGGCTGGATTAACAGTGGAAGAGTTTTTCAAGAAAAAATAAAAGCAAGAGAATACGGGGTCTCAACATTTGGCGCAAAAAGAACAGGGGACAGTTCTTTGTTCCTATTTGTACCCTAAAGATTACTCTAATAATAGGGATATCTATTTATTTAAAATAAATTTGACAAATTATATCGATATGTATTATATTGATTATAGATTTTAATAGACGACTCCCCGGCAATAAGTCGGTTAGGCAGCTTATATGGCTGCCTTTTTTTATGGAGAGAAAATGTCATGAAAAAACAGAAGTATAATATATATTGATGGATTTAACTTATATTATGGTGCAGTTAAAAACACGCCCTGGAAATGGTTAGACATGAAGAGATATTTTTGCTTCTTCGTCAAGATGATGATATACAAATAATAAAATATTTTACTGCAAAAATTCTTGGTGCGCATAAAGCAAATCAAGAAGCATATATAAAAGCATTATCAACACTTAATGAAGTTCAAATTATGTATGGCTTGGCTTCGAAACAATAATTGATACCTATTTGCTTTTAATGTATAATACATGTAACACACCCGCTACGCCTCTTAACAATGCGCACCCTGGCGGGTTTTTTTATTTGGAGGCTTAGAAAGAACAGACAGAAATAATATTTCAAAAGATTGCTTTGGAATTGACGAAAAGATACTTTCTTCATGGATTCATACCCTGGTATATAATAGGAATTTATGTGTCCATTATAGTCGTATATGGAATAGGACGCTTGCCATTAAACCCAGGGTTCCGAATAAATTAGCTAAATGGAAAGATATTTCGAATTCTAAAATATTTAGTGTTTTTTTGATATTTAAGACATTAATCATCCTACCTGGTGAATAGGAGAAAGTTAAAAACAATTCTTTCTCTCTACATCTTTTAACCCAAATACCTCCGAAGTTCTTTATAAAAATTTTCCCGAGATCCTACGAAGACAATACTAATTAGTTTTAGCTTATCATCTAAGAGATAAACTATCCTGTATTGGCTCCCTGAAGCTCCAACGACTACTTTCCTAAGTTTTGAAAAAGCTGTTGAAAGCAGAGGATATCTACAAGGATTCTCTTGTAAAGTCCGTATTTTCCTCATTATTTTTCTTAAAAATTTGAGGAGGAAGCTTTTTTGTCTGCTGGAAAGCCCGCCTTTCAAATTCTATCCTGTAACTCATTTTCTACTTTCTCCAGAGGGATAGTCT
>JABUBQ010000013.1_pt1 | contig 21468 bp, 27 predicted proteins | sample 7240351 | NCBI WGS metagenome assembly JABUBQ01 (sample SAMN07256348, study PRJNA390944) | subsurface metagenome | isolation source: Methane hydrate marine sediment | place: Pacific Ocean: Eastern North Pacific, ODP site 1244 | collected 2002 | reverse complement strand
CTACATTTCGGGGAAATGACTACAATGCCGACGAGATTCTTCGAGCCAGAACAAACAATGCCGTGGTTGACATTTCGGCAACTCATGTAGGTGCGTATGATTGGGAGCAGCGTTAATTCCCCGACGATGATATATTGCCCCGCACTCATCTTTTCTATTTCCAACGTGATACCACCATTGACTTTACTACGCGTAAGCCAGTTGGCGAGAGAACAAAGCAAAGGAGAGGCCAAACCGTCTGTATGGGAAACAATCTTACTCCCCCATGCAGACTAACTTCAAAGCCAGGTTCGTCAAAAACGGGCTCCATTTTGAGCCTCATGGGGCCGGATGAGGTAAGAGGAACAAAGGCTGGCCAAAGTACCGACCACATCATACCGGTGTCGGCAGGGTCATCCAGCCCCACCCTGAGGTCGGCATCTAGTTGTCTCACCTTGAGACAGCCCAGGATTTGCCTAGTTAGTTTGAGAACCCTTCTTGGCAGCCCTTTGATTCTGATCAGTGAAAGGAGGAACTTTAGGTTCCCTTTTCTTCTCTTCTTTGGTTCCTTCTTAGGCTTCTTCTTTTTCCGCGGATGTATATCCTTCAGGACCAGCCCAAAGAGCCACCCCACCCTCGCTGTCGCTTTTACATTCTCGTCAGCCTCAAGGCCAAATGATATATCGACAGGGATGGAAAGCATAAGGATGATGAACAGGATGATACCCGCTATGATGTAAAGGGCCAGCATGCTCTTCTACTTTTCTTGCTTCTTTTCTTCTCGCTTTTCCATGACCTTGCCTACGACGTCGGCGATTTTCTCGGCAAAGGAAGCTGCGCCTCCCTTGACCGGCTCGATCCTCACGCCCTCCTTGTTGACCACGATGACACCAACGGGCTTAACACCACCGCCACCACCGATGCCACTCCCGATACCCTCGCCTGTTTCCTTAGGGCCTTTGCCGGTACCGCCCCCAGCACCAAAGCCGAAGCCAATGCTGACAAGGGGGATGAGGGTGTTGCCCTCCACGGTCATCGCCTCACCTACCACGGCCTTGGTCGTGAGCATCCGCTCGATTTCGTCGAGAGCTGTCTTCACTAGGTTCTGAATCTCTTCCATTTCCTTTCACCTCCTTAAAGTGTGTTTATTGGGATTTCATCCCAGGTTCATATGGATGAAAGATTATCGGTGAGGCCGAATGGTAGTGGATGATGAGCGGTTCGATTTTCGGCCGGTGCGCCTTGCCTTGTGGATTTCCTGGTCCCTCGCGCTTAATGTTATAATCCCCATAAACTAGTATCGATCCCGCAGGCACCCACTTGCCAACTGCTCCGCCCCATTCTCCGTATAGTGTCATTAATTAATTGATTTTGTCTATTAACCAAAAGAAGGAAATTGGCTTACAACATACACTGCAAACCTCTTAAAGGGGGGACGTCTTATTTAGGTGCCCCCCTTCGGTATAATCAATGCTCGACGGACGGACCAAATCCAGGGAATGTGAGAATGTTGCGTATGTTCGCCTGGGTTTTTCCATCAATCGTTATAGGATTGGAGGTGCCATTTGCCAACCCCGTTCCGAAATCTTCATTCACTAGGACACATTGGAATTTCATCCCAGGTTCATATGGATGAAAGATTATCGGTGAGGCCGAATGGTAGTGAATGATGAGCGGTTCGATTTTCGGCCGGCGCGCCTTACCTTGTGGGTTTCCCGGTCCTTTGCGGTCAATGTTATAATCTCCATAAACTAGTATTGATCCCGCAGGTACCCACATGCCAGCTACACCACCCCATTCTCCGTATAGTGTCATTCCACCACTGCCATCATCCGGCACCATTGTCATAAATCCACCATCCCGCACGACCCAGCCTTCACTCGGCACCCATTCTCCTGAAATGATATAGCAGCGATATTCGTTTCTTGGGTCGAGACCGAATGCCATGGTTTCTGGCAATCCGGGACCAAACTGATCCTCAAAATATGCTTCTGCCTCAGCCTTCAGTTCAGCAATCTCGTCGTCACTGCGCCCCATGATATCTTTGTGAAACCACATCGCGAGATCATTTTCTGCCGGTGGCACACCGGGGTCATAACGACCAGCACCCATATAGACGAGATATTGGTCAAATCCTTGTGGTGTTGGTGCTGGTGATCCGCCAAAGGCCATCCCAAGTCCTGTGATGACGAGTGCTCCTACTATTAGGCTGGATATGAGTAATAATTTTTTACGACCCATTGGAAACGTCTCCTTTATCATAGATATTTTTTAGTCCCCACACCTAATCTGTTACAGGGCAAATTAGCGCATATTTCTAGATCATTTTTACCACCTCCTGCCTTCTTCTAGACTAACAGAGATACATAACATGTTGGTGGCCCGCTATAATATTGATTTAATTATTGACTCATCAACCCTTTTTCCACAATTCTCCGAAAGGACTAAATCTGCTGTCTAAAAGTAGTATTTAATGACCGCATAAAATAGTATGTATTACTTCATTAGGTAATCTGCTGAGCGCTGACGAGCGAGGGGTGTACCTGATTCCTGACCTAATAAATACCACTAGAAGGAGGGTTAGAGATCGAGCGGAAATGCGGCGATACCGCGGCACGACTGTACCGATTAAGTAGTTAGAGAAGTTTGATATTTTGAGATAATTGAGATAACCAGTATTTTGACAAGCTAGAGAAAATTGACTAACTTGAGAAAACCGGCACCTTGACAAGGTTGAGAAAACTGACCTGCCCCCCAAAAAGGATACCACTTATTGAGTTAGAGTTACCGGCATTCTGACTTCATGGGCAGGTCAGGGTAGCCTGTAGCACTATGCCCATCTCCAAACTTGTTACTACATTTCCAACCATAGGAATAAATTACTCCTTTTGGACAGCCAATTTCCTCCTTCGGGAGAATAGACAAAGCCTCATGGGAGAACTAAAGTCAAGTTGCAACATGTGAAATTCTTAAAGAAGATATAGCACTTGTTTAAGAGCTAAGGTGATGAAACAAAGGGCACTGGAAATCGCTAATTATGGCGGTGGCTGGTGCCCTTTTTCATTAGGTTTAACTAGGAATAATTAGAAAGGAGATAGTGCCTAGAAGGTAATAGCCATTTATCTAGAAGCAACGGATGACAATCTCGTTAAAAGGAGGATAATAAAAATGTTGTTTCATATTACTCACGTGCACACACCGGAGACATGCCCATACCATAATCCGGAAAAAGCCCGAGAAACATTTGGCAAGATGATGTCCAGCGCAGAACAGCTAGGGGTGAAGCTAGTTGGTGCATGGGTTGATGCCCCAGCACACACCGTTTATCTTGTTGTGGAAACAGATTCCGTCCAGAAAATTGAAGAGCTTTTAGCTCCAGTTTTTAAGATAGGGTATGCTGAGACAAGGGCTGTTTCTGATGCTGCAGCAGTCCTTAAGAGGAGAGTTGGAGAATAATAACCAAGTCACTATTATTTTTGTTGATACCTTAAACAAAGCTTCATTTATTGAGCTTTATGGTGTTTTGTAGTGTTTTGGTTTGTGAGAATAAATTTAAGGAAAGGAGGTGCTCAATGAAACCGAGCGAAGAGAAAGCACTCGAACTTTTTGACAAAGCCATGGAAACGGAGAGTGAAGGTATTGAGGTTTACGAAGAGGCCGCAGCCAAAGCTCAGGATGTCAAGGCTAGAGAAATATTCCAGATGCTTGCCGAGGCCGAACGTAGACACCTCAGCATCATAGAGATCACAAAAGAAGACGTCAGACATACCTATTCTTCCCATGCTTGGAAAGGCGATTTCATCTCCGAGATAGGCAAAGAAATTGAAGCAATTGGCAGACAATACATACCCAAGTCAACAGACGAAATAGTTTCTGCGAGCGCGCTCGACGCCATAAATATGGGCATCAAGGTGGAGCAGGACTCTATCGATTTTTACTCTGATGCCAAGACCAAGGTAGCCGATCCTGGCGTGGCCAACTTGTTCAATATCTTGCTCCTCTCTGAAAGGGCGCATCTTTTACTCTTCGAGCTCAATAAAAGTTACATCACCTATCCCAGGCGCGCCTAAACTAGGTGATATGGCTCTTCTCTTGGCTATTGTCTTTAGACGGTAAAGATGCCTCCTCAAATGTGCCGATGTCCTGTGGCGTGTGCTCATTATTCATTTGTTCATTATATGCGGGAGGTCGAATAGGAGCTGGGGGGATTCGAACCCCCTACCTTTTGACTGCCAGTCATGACCGAACTCATTTGTTACCTCCTTCAATCTGAATACGCGACTCTAATCGAAGGAAGTAACAAGATCAATACTTATCTCAGTGATTTAGGATTCTAGCATTAATCGGAGGCAGCCTGTTTTCTCCTTTTTATTAGTGATAAGAAAATGTGCAAGCCCAGCAGGATTATGAAAGGAATCCATAAATTATTGTGAATCTTGAAGGCTAAGTTCTTTGTTAATAATCCAAAAGTTAGAGTTTCGACCGTCCTGAACTCTGTGATGCCAAAGCCGGTAACCAGATATAATATTACCAAAACTGCCAATAACCAGTGTATTGTTTTCTTAAACAAGTCTTGGTTGGCTATGTTTTTCATTATTCAAAAAAGTCTTTATCCAGGTCTCCAGTATCAGAGTATCCTCTACTTTCCCAATAACCCTTGTAGTCAACATCATCAGATAATTCTATCTCAGTTATCCACTTTATCCATTTATAGCCCCATTTGCTCTCGGCTACCAATTGAAAGGGGTACCCTCTTTCTGGCGGAAGATCAATTTCATTCATCCTGTACGCTATTATGATGTCGTTATTCATTATGTAGTCGAGCGGAAAGGAAGTTGTATACCCATCATAGGCGTGGAATATGACCACTTTGGTACTGGGTAGTGGGCTGGATGCTGCTATCAATTCTCTGATCAGCACACCTTCCCACAGAATGTCTACGCTCCATCCTTCTACGCAGTCCAGCGTTACTAACTTCTTATAGTGCTGGTAGCTGTCAATCAATTCACCGTAGGTATAGTTCTTTGGATTCTCAACAAGCCCGTTAACCTTCAGCTGATAACTCTCTATATCTACTTGCTGTGGCCCTTTTATGGAATTCTCCCTGAAATCATCTACTGATGATAGTTTCTCACCTTCATATTCCCTAATTTCCGTAGGTTCGAGTTCTTCTGTTTCATCCATATTCCTACCTCCTCCGCAGCCACTTATAGCTATCACGGTCACTGAAATAACAACATACAAAATGATAGTGCTAATGATTAATTTTTTCATCCTCGCGATTCCTATTTTCCTATCCTTACAGCATTAGGGGGCAACCAACTTCTTCTTTAACTCAGATGGTTACCTCAATGGCGACTAGTATACCCATATTTAGTTATAGCTTTTCCAGTACTTGAATAACCTCTTGGATATCCGGCAGCTCACTCAATGGGTAAACCTTTGAAAACAGGACTTTACCATTTTCATCTATGACTATGTTGGTTCTTTCTGAGAATCCGTCATCTTCTCTGAATATTCCATATAGTTTGGCAACATAGCCATGAGGCCAGAAATCAGATAATAATCGTGTATTCTTTATCCCTAGATTTTCAGCCCAAGCTTTCTTGGTCGGTACTGAGTCAACGCTGATACCTGCTGGAATGGTGTTTAAGGAGGCGAATGTATCTGTGTTTACTTCCAGAGATTGCATCTGTTTGGCACATAGACTCGTCCATGCCAGCGGGTGAAAAGAAAGCAGTACCCTTTTACCTTTTGCTGCTGACAGCTTAAATTCATCACCATTCTGGTCTTTCAGTGTGAAATCTGATGCCATTTCACCTTTTTGTATGTGGCTCTTCCGCTCTGACATAGCATTTGACCTCCTTTTGTGTATATTCTATTCTCCCTTTACTTTACAGCAGTACGTGGATCAATGCTTGTGGGATTTTTAACTACACCGGTCTCAATGTACCTGCGAACATCTGCCAGGCTAATGCTGATTTGGCAACAAGGCTAAGTAGCACATACATACGCTCACCAAAGAGATAATCACGCCATGGCCCGATTTTCTTGTATTGAAGTACCATATTTAGCGCAAAGCTGAAGAAGAAGATAAAAAGAGTCGGTAAAATGAAGTAGACAAAGGTGGGAACTGCGCCTTCCGCTGTCGCGAGCGAACCAAAGAAATAAATAGCAATGGCAATCCAAGGCACGATGCCGGCTATGCACCCGATTATGTACGAAGTCCAATTCGTCTGCTCGGTAACCTGATTATGAACCTCCATCATTAGCCCGCAGAGATTCATAACGGCAGTAAGCGCAAACGCCATGAGCAAAGCGGCAAGGTCATAGAGACCGCACAGCATACCGATAAGTACAATCATTAGGGAAGCACTGAACGCATACTCATACCAGCGGGCATAGTTGATTCCCTTCTTCAAATTACTCACGTACCATCCAAATACCCCCGGTGAGACAATAGTGAAATGAGCAATAGCCGATAAAAGCAAGAACAGTGCCACCATTGCTCCTAAAGGCAGATTAATAACTGTATCAGTGGTAGGCTCTAGCTTGCCCGTTTGGGGTATTAATCTCAGAAAGGATGTTGTAATCGGGAGTGTGAAATCGTTGCTTAAGAAAAATACAGCAGCAGCCTGTCCCAGATGTAGAAATCCCATAAACACATTATATGTGCGCAATCTTGTAAACGGTGTCTCGTATTTCATAAATACACCTCCTGTGAATTGTTATCCCCCATCGGTTTGAGGAAAAGCGACTTCCGTATAGAGAAACTCTACCCTCTGCTTGTGCTCCAGCTCCTGTGACGCTAATTCTTCAAGCAGTCTTTTTACCTCTCCAGCAGAATGGACTTGGGCAAGACTTAGGTAGAACTCATGGGATGCCCTTTCGCGATTGGCAGCCATCAGGAAGACATCTTTCAGCTTCATATCGGGAGATATTTCTGGTTGGTTTAAACGCTCTGCAATCTTATAATCTATGATCTGTTCACTGCGTAGCGTTCCTCCTTTCAATTCACCCCGTAGATACTGTTCAAGTAGCTGCTGGTGCCCATGTTCCTGTCGGGCCAGTTCCTGGAAAGCGTCTCTGGCAGCTTCATCGGTAATTTTTTGGCTTAAGTCGCTATATAAGTGCTGCGACTCGATTTGCTTCTGTATCGCCTTTTGCAAAACCTCCTTGAGAGTTAGCTGAGTTACCATCGCTGCGTCCTCCTGTTTTCCCCTTATCATCACAGTATTAAAGAGCGGCCAGTTTCCTCTTTAACTTAGAGAGCTGCCTCAGATGCGATTTCTCCTCGGTTATTATGTTATTTACCGTCGATTGTGCTCGCTGGGGCATTCCCTCTTTCATCCCGTAGTAAAATAGTATGGAATCCTTTTCGGCTCCTATAGCTAGTTCCAGAGCCTTGATGTCACTATCCGCCTGAGTTGCCATTTCGCTGGTCACCATGTCATCAGAAAAAACAGCACTGTCAACCAGTGCCTGAAGATAAGAAGCATACTCCTCGGTATAGGTCTCTGGAATCTGGTATTTATCAGCTTCAGCGAGCATGCCCTGGAAAATCTGAATATGTTCTCGTTCCATATTGGCCAGATATTGAAAGACATCGCGGGTTACAGCATTCTCGGTTGACTTAGTCATGACATCGTAGAAGGCAATCCCCATCCTCTCAATACCAATAGCTATGTTGATGAGTTCAATCGTGGAAAAAGAAATAGACATTTCTATAGAACCTCCCTTTCGGATTTACAGGGGCAGATTTTCTGCTTCTCTAGCCGCTGTTAAAATTATGACCTAATTTTCCTCAGACTTATCTGTTGCTAACTCAGTAGCCTCAGATTCTAGCTTTACCTCAGCCTTTTCCTCTTCTTCTGCCTCCTTCTGCTCAATGACAACCCACTCGTGTTCCCTGCGTATCTTCTCTAATAGTTGCAGTTGTTCTAAGATAATCTTCCTTTCCATTTCACCCTCTAAGTAATGATTTTAGTCAAGCTCACATATACAGATCATTTGACATGTATTCTTTCTCCAATTGCCATTACCAAATTAAGGGCTAGATTTCTACCAGGACTCCGTCACCTGTAACCGTTACATTGTATGTTTTTAACGGTTGGGGTGACTTAAGTACTTTACCTATCTTTGATAGCAATCCAGATCCTTTTAACCAGCGAACCACTTCTCCACTCTTGAGGTCGAACTGCGAGCCATGCACCGGGCAGGTGACTATAGTCCCTTCCAACTTGCCTCGTGATAGTTTACCCCTCATGTGAGGGCAACGGTTATCAGCAGCATAGTAGTCATCACCAACCCTGGCGAGAAGGATTTCACGCCCCTCAGTCAGGACTTCTTTCATAGCTCCATTTTCCAGCTCATTGGTCTTACCCACTTCAACCAAATTACTCATTTGACCTACCTCCTTACATAAGCACTTCACTAATGGGCTCACTCTGAGTCCAGCAGTTTACCTACTACCAAGAATCTCGCCAGCATATCAGCACCATGAGGGGCTCTTTTTAGTGCCTCGGTCAGGTCGCATCCGGCATGATGCATAACCTGGTGAATACCCCTTCTCCAGTGATAACTCTGTGAAACATCATATATTTTGCCATTGAAGGCAACATAGCCAAGACCGTTGCTGCCATCATATTTCCTTAATTCTTCCTTCATGAATATTCTCATCTCAGCACGAGTTTATGTTTAACCAAAAGCGACATCAAGTAGCATCATTACCGCAAAGCCAACCATCCCGCCCATGGTGGCTAAATCCGTATTGCCGCCGCGCTGAGCTTCCGGGACGACTTCCTCAATCACGACGAATATCATAGCGCCAGCGGCGAAGCTCAAAGCGTAAGGTAGAATAGGCTGGGCAAAAATAACCGCAGCCGCTCCAATAACACCGGCGATAGGTTCAACTATTGCTGATAACTGCCCGTACCAGAAACTCTTGAGACGGGACATTCCTTCACGGCGAAGAGGTACAGACACGGCGAGACCTTCTGGAAAGTTTTGAATCCCAATACCAAGAGCTAGAGCAATAGCTGCGGTTAGGGTAGCCGCTGGCAAACCAGCGGCAACAGCCCCGAAGGCAACCCCAACAGCAAGGCCTTCGGGGATGTTGTGCAATGTTATGGCAAGAATGAGCAAGGTACTTCGTTGCCAGCTTGTCTTGACCCCCTCAGCTTCCTCAGTGTTAAAGCCAAGGTGTAAATGAGGCAGCACCTTATCAACACCCCGCAGGAAGATACCGCCAAACAAGAAACCTACAACAGCCGGAACCCAAGCCGGAATAGCTTTACCCTCTGACATCTCAATAGCCGGTGCCAGTAGTGACCAGTAGCTGGCGGCGATCATAACTCCGCCGGCAAAACCAAGCATCGTATCCAGCACCCTTCGGCTTATATCCCTGGCCGTAAATACGGCTGCCGCACCGAAGGCAGTCATTGCCCAGGTAAAGCATGTTGCCACAAGCGCCTGTACCACCGGGTGAAGACTTTGAAAGAAGTGTGTCATTCTTCCAACACAATTCGTAGGGCCACTTAGAACCTCCCGATAAGGCCTAGATTTATGTCGGGACTTCCTATACTTCGTTATGATTTTACTTTAAGAACTTGGACACGAAGGGAGAGGTATCACCACGACGCAGGAAGTGACCAGAAGGACCCTCACCCAGGAATTCTGAGAACCACGACTCATGCTCTATTTCCTCGTTGAGAATCGCTTGCGCTAAATCGTAGGTACGATGATCCTTGCCCGCGGTCAGGTTACAGATGTTGGTGTATCCCCGCACGGCACATCTCTCTGCCTCCACCAGCACTGTTAACATTGTCTTGATGTCAGTGGGTTCTTTAGGTAAGCTAGCCGGTGGACAGGCTGAGCAGTTGTGAAAATCTACCATGCTCTCCGGCAGTTTACCTCCAAGCTCATAGATGCGAGGGACAATAGCTTCAAAGTGATTCCGATCCTCAATGCGGGCAGTCTCGGCGATCTCCTTTATGGTCTCGCCATCCAGTCCGATAAGATTCACTCGCAGAATCGTGTAGTAGTAATAGGTGGTGAGTTCGGCCGCCGCATTATTAACGAGTAACTCTAGCAGTTCGTCAACGTTGACCCCTGCCCTCTCCACCATCTCTCGTGCTACTTTGGCCATGCTATACCTCCTTATATTTTACTGTTCTTGCTCTTCGACGATTGTGCAGCAACCACACTCACACTGCCCCTCCCCAGTAGCACAAGACTCACAGCAGTATGTTACCCCTTCTTCCTCATAGGCTTCAGCACCGATAGTGCAACCACATACCGGGCAAAGCTGCTCTACCATTCTTAATCACCTCCTTCCCATAAGGAGCTTCAATTCTGATATGTGTTCCTCTTCATCCATTATGATATGCCTAATACTATGCTCTAATTGCAGGAATTCGTACTTTAGTTCCTTTCTCATTTCGTGCATTTTCTCCATTATCCCCATGTAAACGTCAACCGTGTGTTTTTCATCGTCAAGATTTACTTCCAAAATCTCCTCTATAGTTTTGGCAGGATGGGTTTCTGCCATACCCATAGAAGGGACGCCATCTAGATAACCGCCAATCATCTCTCGGAACATATCCTCGTGGTTTTTCTCGTCACCAGCAATCTCTTTCAATCTGGCGATTATCGGTTCGGCATTCAAGCCATCAACTAGTTCGGCATGAGCCAGATACTGTATCCTTGCCGCATGTTCTAACTCCAGAGCCTGATTCAACATCTTTACCAACTCTTCTCTTGCCATTGTAATTTGCCCTCCTTTTCAATAAGGTTATTACTTTATCAGCTTCTTCTACTAGTTCTCTATCTATTCTGACATTTCACACCTCTCTTGGTTCATTTCTTTTTCCGGTTCTATGGCGTGGAGTATAAGTCTCTCAGCTGGAGTTCCTCATTAGCGTGTATCTTTATCTCCTTGATTATGTCCCCATACTCAGCGCCCGTTAAAACGCCACTATGCTGGACATACTGCACCACAGCAATATATTCCAGCCCCAGATCCTTATTGAGCAGCCCAATCAGTTCGCTTAATTCGATTGCCATAATGATGATACCTCCTTGTATGTTTATTGTTTTAGGCGAGCCTCCACAACATTCCAGTTGATATTTTTAAAGAACGCCGCGATATAGTCGGCTCGCTTCAACCCGTAGTCGGTGAGGAAGGCATGCTCGAAGACATCCATTACTAGGATGGGTTTGCAGCCGGCAAGATGACCAATCTCATGCTCGTTGATCCATTGGTTGAAAAGCCAGCCAGTCACATCATCCTGATAGAGTATCGCCCAGCCGATGCCGCGCATGGCTCCAGTTGCCCTAAAATCCTGCTCCCAAACATCATAGCTATCATAGGCATCAGCCAGCTTTTTGGACAAGATACCCGATTTGTCTATAGATGCTTTCCCTCCCAGGTTCTCAAAGTAATACTCATGCAGTCGCATACCGTTGAACTCAAAACCAAACCGACGTTTGAGTTCCGCATATTCGGGATTTGTGGCATCTTTAGGCTTGCTGCTCAACAGTTCCTGGAGCTTGTTGGTGTTATTCACATAGCCCTGGTAGAGGGTGAAGTGATTCCTGAGCAGGGTCTCACTGAAGCCCTCCATCCCGATAAGATTGCTGTAGTCCTTTGCTGAGTAAGTCATTGTTTTTTCTCCTTTCCCGAGTTTAGCTACCGCGCCTGACCACTGGTAACAGGTAGTTAAGTGGTCAGCCAACCACCATCGATGACCATAGCAGCACCACTTATATAGTCGGATTCTTTAGATGCTAGAAAGACAGCCAGATTGGCAATGTCTTCTGGTTGCCCCAGTCTGCCCCTGGGAATTCTGAGTAAGACCTGTTCTAGCTGACCACTTTCCTTGACGCCCTTAGCCATATCGGTGTCTACCGCTCCAGGGCAAATAGCATTGACATTTATCCCCTGCGCTGTGAGTTCCAACGCTAGTGCCTCAGTTAGTGCCATAACACCACCCTTTGACGCAGTGTAGTGAGCGATTAAGGGAAAAGCGATGCCACACCCTCCTGAGGAGATCGAGGCAATATTGATAATACGGCCCCACTTATTCTTAATCATCTCTTTGGCGGCAGCTCGGGCACAGAGAAATTGACCCTTCAGATTCACATTCATGATGTTATCCCAATCCTCATCTGTCAGTTCAAGGAAAGGTTTGAAAGCTATAATCCCAGCATTATTTACTAGTATGTCTAGTTTGCCAAATTCAGCTACCGCTCTCGTCACCATGTCTTCTACTTCAGTCCTAGAAGTTACATCGCATTTCAGCGCTAGTCCTCTTCGGCCAAGACCTTCAATTTCAGTAATTACCTTCTCACAATCTTCTTGGCTAATGTCGCTTACCACAACATTAGCTCCCTCTCCAGCTAGAGCTAAGGCTATGGCACGACCTATGCCTCGTCTAGCTCCAGTCACAATGGCTGTCCTATTATCCAGTTTCATTTTAAATGTCCCCCTTTGTTTCTTTAATTATTCTTATCCTCGGTGGAAATGTCTTACCCGCCTGTAGTGGAGAATCAGCGGATCTTGCGTATAAATTCCTTAACTTGATAATCCCACTCCCGGGATATCAGTTCCACGGAGGTCCCTTTTTCCTCGGCACAGGCGGTAACCTCAACTCCACCGCCACCTCCCTCAAAGTAGGCACATTCGGGACACTGCTCCTTGACCTCCAACCCGTAGCCACCAGGGCCAAAGAATGCCACAGCACGCTTGATTGCCTCTTCGGGACTTAGTTTGGTCTTTGTTGCTATTTTCAGCATTCTGTTCCTCCTTTCGAAATCACTCTGGTGCAGGAGACCGTGTTAATTCCCCTGTCTCTTGGCTCATAACCTGCTAATGGCTAAACAGTCATTTATGACGTCTTCTTGCCGTGGAATAGTTCACTCACAGCATCACGATACACCATTCGTTCTATTACTGGTGTGGGTTTTTCGACCCTGGGCTATATCGCCATTTGGGGCTCCTAACCTTCTAGAGTTACTCGAGATGGTGCTTGATCTCTCACCTGGGGTTCTTTTCGAATATTGATTTCTCCAACATTGTGAGAGAACTCAATTGGGATGCCATTCGGGTCATGGACATATATTGAGTGGACAAAACCGCATTCAGTTCAGTATTATTCACAAGAGCTACCCCATTATGGTTTTAGCTAACACCTTACACTGGCCTTGTCTATTTCGTTAACAAACAAGCCCCAGTGTTTGGCCACATTTTCCCTTAATTTATTCCGGGACTTCCCCCTATTCAGCTGCACCCATATCGCAAAAATAACCACCTGATAACCTGTTTTCACTTGAGATTGGACACTCTCCGCAGATGCAGCTCTTTCTTTCGAACTGCAAATCACTCTTCCCCCTGGCACAGAAGATTCCTTGCATTTTGGACTTCATCTCTTGCGTATGGGTCGGGCAGTTCATGCAAATACATTTCATCAGATTTTCTCTCGTATCAGCGACTTCCATTTCTTACCTCCTTGTTTTATTATCTGCTAGTAACTCTAAAGATATTGCCGCTCGGCATTTTAGTTAAGCCATCTTTTTCTCCATGCAGGTCAGTAAAATATAAGCCATCTGGCCCAAAAGCTAAGCCACAGGGACTTGCCGGCCCCTCACCAGTATATGTGACAAATTCATCGTAGGAGCTAATACCAGTAGTACCTTCGTTGAGCCTGATTTTTACGATCTTTTTCCCTTTTATGGCTCTCCCTTTTTGATAAGAGGCCCCAAACAAAGCTACAAATAGTTCATCTTTATAATCCTTTGGGAATTGCGTGGATTGCATAAAATCGATTGCTGTGGGTGCTTGACAAAATTCCCACCAATATAGTGAATTTCTTCTCATTGTTTCCGGCCAACCATAATTCTTGCCAGCTTCTACCTTGGCTATTCTATCGTCCTGATTTGGTCCATTATCAGAAATATAAAGAGCCTGGTCACTCTTGCGCCAGACAGCACCAAAAGGATTTCTAAAGCCCTTTGCATATACTAGGCTCAGTGGATTTGGATTATCCTCAGGAATCGAGCAATCGAAATTCATTCTCAAAATCTTGCCACGCAAATCATTATCATCTTGGGCGACTTTCGGCTCAATCATTCCATCACCAACATTTACATATAATTTACCGTCGAATCCGATGCTTACTGCTTGTACCTGATGAGCCGCTCTAACTGAAGGGATGCTATCAATTATTGTTTCCATAGACTCCATCTTGAGTCCATCTTTACTTGAAGTTCTTACCACTTTACCCTTAGTTCCATCGTTCTCTTCGTATATCATCGCTAAGAAGATATCTCCTGTATTAGGTTCAACACAAATCCCCGTGACACCGGACTCTCCTGTTCCAGGGAATCGATGATCTGGCTCATAATTCAGTAGATTATCTGCATATGTACGAACTTTCCAATCGTTAGTTATTACTTTAACCTGACCGTAAAGCTCTGTTACATACAGAAGTGGTGCCCTAGGTTCATCATCTGGGTTTGGTACAAATGCCAGATTAACTGGCAAATCCAAGCCGGTAGCCATGAGCACTATTTCAAATCCTGGTAAAACCCACCAGCTTTCTAAAGGGTTCTTATACATATTCACTTCTTGCCTTTTTCTATTACCCTAATGGTATCAGTGCCCTCAAAAGATGTGCCGTCTGTAAGTTGTCCTGATACTGTTACCTCAACCTCATTCCCCGGTTCCAGAACATCTTGAACATCAGACCTATCAAACTTGACCATCAAGTCAGAGACTCCATCGCTATCGTAGTCACCAACATCGGTCGGGTGGGCTAAGGCCGGAACGATACCATTCAGCATGACGGTGGAGATGTCAGTCTTCTCGACATCATAGCCCTCGAGAAGCTCTATATATACAGTGACCACCTTCCCCCTGCTCTTTAGGTTCAAGGTATCGGGGTCAAAATCTACAGTAGCCTCTACTGCGGGTTCTACAGGCGGCACGTACTCAAACGCCCCCATATCGGTAATAGCTATGCTATCTCCATCACCATCAATGGGACGCGGATTACCCTCAATGTCTTCAGTCGGTGCTCCCACGTTAGTACCTTTATCTATACAGGGTGAACCTATTTTCAAGTGATAGTCATTGCCAGTAGGGTCAATGAACATTGGCTCTTCCGAGATGTTGTGGTTGCCTGGGTATCCCCCCTGGACATCGCAGTAGGTGACCGTTGTTAGAGTGACACCAGCTATCTCCTCACCGTTGTCCCAGAGTATGCAGTTGGTGACCGTCGGTGAAGACTCCCCATTGCTCATCCCGCTCCCGCCGATGTTGGCTGAATTGTTAGAGAAGGTACAGTTGGTGACCATCGGTGAAGACTCCTCCGCGTTGTTCATCCCACCACCCCAGGCTGTGGCCGAGTTGTCGTAGAATATACAGTTGATTACCGTTGGCGAGGAAACGTGGTTTTGCATCCCGCCACCCCAACTGGCCGAGTTGCTGGAGAATATGCAGTTGGCGACAGTCGCCGAGGAGTTGTCGTGGTTGTACATCCCGCCACCACCATTGCTTGCCGTGTTACTATTGAAGGTACAGTCAATGACCATTGGCGAGGACTCCCCATTGTACATCCCGGCGCCCCATCCAGCCGAGTTGTCAGAGAATGTGCACTTAATTACCGTCGGTGAGGACTCATCATTGTACATCCCGCCGCCATTAGTAGTATTGCCACCAGTGATAGTGAACCCATCCAGCACTGTTTCAGAGCCAACGCCAATGGCTGTAACTACAGAACCTGTTCCACCTCCATCGATAGTGGTCACGTCTGCACCCTCTCCCAAGACCTGCACCCCGTCCTTCAGCTCTATGTTGTCTTTGTATGTACCTGCGCCAACCTTTACCGTGTAGCCTACCATAGCGTCGTCTATAGCGCTCTGAATAGCATCGTCCCCAGTGTATTGTGCCATCAGTATATCAGCGGGGTTGTAGAGTTGAACTATACCGGGAACCGTTGGGATTTCTATAGCGTAGGTAGCCGATTCGACCGGGGTAGTTTCCTCAGAGGTAGCTACCGTCAGGGTATAGTCTCCGGGTACAGAAGGATTGGTAATGCCAGCGGTGATCTCAACCCGCACCGTAGCAGCTTCTCCAATTTGGTCCCCATCGCCCAGCGTGCCGGTAATTGCCCGCTCGAGAGCATCGCCTACCCAAGTCACATTATCTAAAACAGCATTCTGCCACGCTCCATCGACCCAACCCGGCGATGCTTGAATATTGACGGTAGGATTGGCATCAATGGAAGTGTCAACAGGAAAGGTAATAGTGATAGTATCACCAACACCTAGTTCTTTGCCAAGACCGATACTGATAGTATAGTCTGCATCCGCCTGGCTGATTATGTTTTGACCTGTTGGTATGGATACATCCGGCGGGATAGTATCGGGCAACTGAACCTTGCCCCCAGTAATATCAACAAAACTATAGGACACATCGCCTTCAGGGTCAGAAACAATATTACTCCCCGGCGGGTTGTCTGAAGTAATATCCTGTACAGAGCCGCTTGGTGAATAATAGTAAGTTTTGCAACAGAAACGATCGTTTATATCAAAGTCAGCAAACTCCTCCCAACTCTGCTTTGCAATCATAATAATGGACTTTGTGTCATGGTCTATTGCGGCCTCAATATTATGTGCAAACAAGTGACTGCTACCACTGAGTACCCAGGTATTCTTTTGGGTGCCATCAAGAATTGTGCCAGTAAATGGAGAGTTCCCGGGAGGCTTAAAATGTGTTAACGAAATTTCCACATCGTAACCCGCCCCATCACCTGTAGATACGTTACCATCCGTATCTATCCTTACACCCCACGAGTATTCCAAGCGATTGTCTTCTACGTGGCTCTGGTTAAATGTTAACTGATCTGAGACGCTTGCTAATGACATTGTGACTACGATATCATCACCAGAATAAGCGATTTGAGCCGGATGACTCTGGTCGATGGCGTCGCCGGTCGAGTTGACGGTGAAGGTGGAGTCCTGCGCCTTGACAGTGCCGTTTGGTATCACAACCAGAAAGGACATCGTGATAGCCATAGCTACAGTAATCAGCACCAAAATGACTTTTTCAACCAATTTCATTTCACACCTCCTCGCCCTAACTGTCGGAGCACTCTCAAGCTAACCCAGCTAAAAAGGGCACCAGCCATCGTCATATTATCAGCGGTTCCAGTGCCCCTGTTCCTATTCACCTTGCTTAACTCAGTTTATGTTGTTCTATTCCTATTTTACATATTGGAATATCACGTTAGTCCTTTCCTGCGATTTTGTCTATTAATCTAAAGGAGGAAATTGGCTGGCCAAAAGGAGTAATTTATTCCTGTCATTAGAAAGGTAGTCACAGATTTGGAGACGGACATAGCACTGAGGGCTGCCCCATTGCACAATCCGGCAGAATATGACCCAGAGGTTCTATCCATTTGGGCACGACCTATACGGACAAAGAAGCCTAACCTTGACCAATCAAATTGTGGGGTTGCTATAATTCAAGATAGTCTCAGGAAATTGATTCCTCGCAGCGGTGTATAATTACTTTTGATGAATAAGAAAATTAATACAAAGTTAATGTTACGGATCATTACGGACTGGGGTAAAGTCCTGATATTACTGCTGGACGAAGCGGCAGTAATAGTAGTAATTCTACTGATATTACATTTTCTGGGGATACAAATTGCTTTACCGATTATGGTTGGTGGAGGGATAATAGTCGGCATCACTGTTTTCATAATACATATCGCGGTGATACCCAGTTTCCACAGGAAGCAAGTTACCGGTCGAGAAGGGATGATAGGCGCACAGGGCAGAGTTGTGGAACCGCTGACTCCGGTAGGAGCTATCACGTTTAAGGGAGAGTACTGGAGGGCTGAATCCATTGATGACAACATAGGGGTTGATGAGAATGTGGAAATAGTCAGACTGGATGGATTGACATTAAAGGTTAAGAAGAAAGGATCGTAGTTGATATAGGAGACGAGGCTTTAATGGTTTTGCTCAGCAGTCGCCTTATGTTTGTCTATAACCAAGCCCCAATCTCGCAGGTAAAGTCACAAACAGCCAGAAAGTGACTTAACAATCCATCTTTTTGTTACTACGCAATAAGTCGGTGTTTGTACTAGAGTCTGATATTTAAACTACTGCACATATTTTGCTAACATTTTTGCTAACGAATTGTTTAGCACAGCGCAGTACCGAAAAGTACTATTAGGCTCGATCTAGGCATAGGCTTCTTTGATACATTTAACAGACTATGTCTATAGTCTTTTCTATGCTAAGAAAAACACATAGCCTGAATGACTTGCACCTTACAGTTTTTATCGCTAGAATAATAAAGAAGTCAAGCTAGGTGGAAAGGCTGAAAGCTAAACTAAAAGTTCTTTGTTCCGTCCACTTAGCTCCACCAAAGAAGATTATTCCACACCAAGGCCTTGAGGCTTTCTTCGAACTGTCAGTTACCTCAGATGCCAGTCTTGTTACACGATTAGGTTAGCACATCAGTATGTAACTAAATACCAGTACAATTATGGTACAGTTTTGGAGAATGTGAGACTTCCCTTAACTTTTAATCAGGGTGTCACAGGTTCGAGACCTGTACGGCCTACCAAAGCTGGAAGACCGTCCCTGTCGGGGAGATTTGAGGATAATCAGGGTGTCAAGACACTAGGTTAACCGACACCCTGATTTTATGCGTTTATTACAAAAATATCAACTAAGCTTGCAAATCTTAACTATCTATTCCCGTTTCTCAGCCCTCAGACTAACATTATAACTGGTACAGTTTTTGGGGGTCAGGTCAATACCGGGGAGTTCTTGAAGAGGTTGACCTGCCCCCATTAGATTTTTTATTGTTGTAATAAGTTTTATTGGCGTTACTTTTGCTGTTTTATATAAGTTTTTGATTTGATTCTCACTGATTCTTTGACTATAGCAAACTACTATTTTATCCAATTCCGAATTTCCGTGTTTATTGTATCCAACAACGAAATATCATCTTTAAATACCGGTTTTATCCTCAGCTTGAAACAGAAATCAGGCAGGGACAGACGGTATTGGGGTAAGAGCTCGGGGCCGCAGCTGTTGGAGCCGAGGCCGCTCATCATGTAATCGATGTTTAAGATTGTTTCATCCCGTTTTACGAGTTCGTGAGGATGATTTGCCAGAGTTATATCTTCAGGCGTGTAATGGCTTGTATTGAATGAGAATTCATCCATTCCGATAAACAAAAGACCCGCCCCAAGCAGGTTAGTCACCGCTGCCCATTCGGTTGCGTAATGGCTGCCGTTTTCCTGCGGCCTCAAGTAATTCTCGTGCATACCATCAACACTATCTTTAAATCGACCCTTTACCGTACTTCTGTGCTTGTCGATATAGCTCTCGTGAGGTCCGTAACCAAAGTATTCTACAAGCTCGTTGCCCTTGGGCATATGCAACTGCAAACCGAACCGCGGCAGGAACGGGACACCTTTCTTGACATTCACGCGTGTTTCCATCAGGATATCGCCGCTGCCGTAAACCGTCCAAACGCTACCGGTTCGAGTTACAGGTATCTTACTGTAACTACCGAGGGAAAAATCGGTGCAAATGGATATATGCCTTTCATCTTCGCTTGCTATTGTTACTGAATATGTGTGGATATCAATGCTATCAAAGCCCTCAGTCATCCATTTCCTTTTTATGTTCCTATCGTTGTCCGTGGGCGCTCTCCATATGTTGAATCTTGGTTTTGAAGAGATCATTTTAATACCGTTATATTCAATACTTGTAAAGGAGCCATAGTGCCTGTCGAACTCGTATTTGAAATCCGCACCCTTTATAATAATCTCCTTTTCCGTTTGTGCGACATGAATTGAAGGTATGTCCGACCTGCCCAGCGTCACTTTTTTGACTTTACCGACAGGAAGCTCAAACTGTTTAAAACACACTTCAAATCCCGCTTCCGCCCATACGATCCCCGTTTTCCTAGTATAGGTGACTGTCAGAAAATATCGGCCGTCAGGGATTTCAGGTAGGGTATATGGAAGAGAGATAGTTTTAAATTTCTGTGGTGCAATCCTGATATTGTCAAGCATGCCTGAATCTACGACTTCGCCGTCCTTTTCAACCTTCCATTTCAAAATGAGATGGGAAAGGCTTGTAAAATCATAAAGATTTGTTATCCTTATCTCCCCGGATTTAAGGTCAACAGCCTCGGTTCTTACCGGCGCAATAACGTTCTTCATCTCCAGCAGTCCCTTGTGCGGCGTCCTATCGGGGTAAACAAGGCCGTCAATGCAGAAATTACCGTCATTTGGCTTGTCTCCGAAATCACCGCCGTAAGCATAATAATCCAAACCTCCGGGAGTTTTCGTCTTCACCGAATGGTCCGTCCATTCCCAGACGAATCCACCGGCCAAATTCAGGTTCTTGTATATCAGATCCCAGTAGTCCTTCAGGTCACCGGGACCATTGCCCATCGCATGACTATATTCGCAAAGGATCAGCGGGCGCTTCTCATTTCCGTTTTTAAGGAATTCATCGGCAATCCACGAAATGTCCGGATACATTCCGCTGTACACATCAAGGCATGATGTATCCAGCTCATGCTTAACATGAGGACTGAACGCGCCTTCATAATGCAAAAGGCGGGTATTATCCCTGCTTTTTGTCCATTCAGCCATTTTAATATGGTTTTCACCATACCCCGACTCGTTACCTAAAGACCACATGACAATACAGGCATGATTCTTATCCCTTTCGACCATCCTCTGCATCCGGTCAAGATATGCTTCTTCAAACCGGGGGTCTCTAGAAATCATACTTGCGTCCCCTGCAACATAGGTACCGTGTGTTTCAAGGTCTGCTTCGTCAACGAGATAGAATCCCAGTTCATCGCAGAGTTCGAGAAATCTCGGGTCATTCGGATAGTGAGAAGTTCTTATTGCGTTGATATTATGACGCTTCATAAGGTGCAGGTCATTTTTCATATGATAAACCGGGACGTTATGACCCAGTTCAGGATGGGAATCGTGGCGGTTTACACCCTTGAACTTCACAGCCCTGCCATTTACAAGTATCACGGAATCCCTGATTTCAATCTTCCTGAAACCGATCTTCAGCAGGATTACTTCCTCTCCAGAATACAGAAGGAGTTTGTAAAGGTTGGGGATTTCGGCGGACCAGAGCTCTGGATTCGTAACCTTAAACACCAAATTCCCCTTACGCGACAGATCTATTTCCTGCTCACTGAGCGTCTTGTCATTCATATCTTTGAGTACGGATTTCAAACGTGAGATTGCACAAGTTGCACCACCTGCCGTTTTAATCTCACACTTCAGGATAGCTTCGCTGAAACCCTTATTGAGGTCGGTTTTTACAAAAACGTCGGATATATGTACCTTGTCCCTCGTCAAAAGGTAAACTTCTCTGAATATCCCCGAAAGCCGCCACATGTCCTGATCTTCAAGATAACTAGGT
>JABUBQ010000012.1_pt1 | contig 22579 bp, 17 predicted proteins | sample 7240351 | NCBI WGS metagenome assembly JABUBQ01 (sample SAMN07256348, study PRJNA390944) | subsurface metagenome | isolation source: Methane hydrate marine sediment | place: Pacific Ocean: Eastern North Pacific, ODP site 1244 | collected 2002 | reverse complement strand
CGCGTAAAGAATTGCAGTTTAATTTTTCTTTCGATCGTAAAGGAGATGAAAAACAGGTAGACGATTACGACGCCCCTTTTCAGAGAGAACATTCCCCCGGGCATTAGAGCTTCAACGCAAGGAGGAGCGGGAAGAACAGGCGCGTAAAGAATTGCAGTTTAATTTTTCTTTCGATCGTAAAGGAGATGAAAAACAGGTAGACGATTACGACGCCCCTTTTCAGAGAGAACATTCCTGGCAAAAGAGCCGTTATGCCGGGATCTTTGCATATCAGATACCCCTGATGTCAACATGGAAATGGTTTAAATTCACCATTGGCTATTTTGGTGAGAGGTACAAGCTGTTTCAGGTGTTTTTATTGATGGTGTGCCGTAATATTGGTTCAATAGAACAGACCAAGCACGTCAGGCGGGATGAAGCAAAGGCGATCCTTGGCTTACGACAATTTCCCGGGAAAGATAAGTTATGGGAGTGGTTTTACCAGGCGACCGGGGAGTGTTTATCACCCCGTTTGCTGAAGGATTTTTTTCGTTTCCAGATAGTTCGGGGGATAGTAAATCTATGGCTTTGGTTTATAGACGGGCACCGGTTGGCTTATACAGGAAAAAAGAAGGTTCATCACACCTACAATACCCAGCGACAGATGCCGGAACCGGGGCGCACGAACATGGTGGTGTGCGATCTTCAGGGTAATGTCGTGGACTTTGAGATACAGGAAGGTAAGGGTGACTTAAGATCCTTTGTAGCAGATCTGGACGACCGGTGGGAAGGTGAGATAGGTAAAAAACCGGTAAAGGTGTTTGACCGGGAAGGTGATGGTAACGGGTTTTTCTCCGGCATGGTACGTAAAGGAAATCCTTTTGTCACATGGGAAAAGCATTCCGATAGTAAAAAGCTGAATGCGATGTCTGCGGAATTGTTTTCCATCAGCTTCGAAGTCAATGGGAAGGAGTATGGGATATTTGAAGATGAAAAGAAGTATACCTATGAATACGAAGCCGGGGAGAACACCGGGGAGATAGAAGTCCACAGGTTTTCGTTGCGAAGGATCTATTTATGGAATAAGAGCACTAACAAAAGGACCAGCGGTCTGGCTTATATCCCCCACGATGAGTTAAGCACACAGGACTGTGCCTTTGCCATACTCAGCAGGTGGGGGGCATCGGAAAACACGTTTAAGCATTTACAAACCCGCCATCCCTATAATTATCAGCCAGGATACCAGTTTCATGAGAGCGACAACCAGTCAATCGCGAACCCATTGGTAAAGGACAAGAAGAAGTTGATTAAGCAGCTGAAAACGGAAACAAACAAGCTGTACAAGAAAATGGGAAATAGTAAGGAAAGCCTTACAAAAGACGGAGCGCCCAGGCAAAACAGTGTAAAAGAGAGGCTTAAGACAGAGATCGGGAAAAATGAATCGCTGATCGAAAAGTTGCAACAGGAAATGAAAAGTTTACCTGAAAGGATCGAGTTATCATCGCTTGATGGTAATAAATCATTCAGGGTCATAGAGAATGAGGGTAAAAACCTGTTTGATTTTGTGACAAGCGCTGTGTGGAATACCAGAAAACAGGTGATTGAATGGTTGCATCCCTTCTATACAAATAAAAATGAGGTGGTTGATCTGTTCTATGCCATAACCCAATGTCAGGGGTGGATAAAGACAACGCGAACGAGTGTTACTGTACGAATTGAACCTCTGCAGCAAGCAAGCCGCAGGGCTGCACAGGAACAGTTATGCAGGAAACTGACATCATTGGGTGCACAAACCCCAACCGGGAAATTTATGATAATTGAAGTGGGGGATTCACCAATATGAAAAATGTCCAAAAAAAGAGCCCGTTTTTAACGATTTCCGAGAGGTCTGCGGTTAGACTACTTAAGGAGATTGAATGAACGATATGAAGCCTGGGTCGAAGCATATAACATGGGAAAATTGTTAATTGTTGAAGCCGATGATTATGACTTCCCAAACAATACCGGACATTTAAGGGAAGTTATCGAAAAAATCGATGCTGAATTACACGGGTTATTCTAACCATTAACTTTATCTGCCATTTGTTTCGCTTCTGCCCATTTTTCCACATCCATTTTAGGACCAATCACCTCTATTACTTTCCCGGAAAGGATTGAACCCATCTGGCCGCACTTATCCAATGACATTCCTTCAACAAACGCGTATAAGAATCCGGCAGCATACAAATCTCCCGCGCCGGTTGTATCAACGCTAATAGCCCTAATGGGTTCTATTTTATGGAAAGTATCACCACTCTTGATTAAAGAGCCTTTGTTTCCTGTTTTCACAACAGCAATCCGGCATTGACGGGAAATCGTCTCTAATGCTTCACTTGGGCCTTTACCTGTATAGGCTCTTGCTTCCTCCTCATTGGCAAAAACAATATCAATATATGGCTCAATGATGCTTTTCAGAAATTCACGGTTTTCAGCAACCACATTAAAACTGGCAAGGTCAAGTAAAACCAGCAATTCATTTTCCTTTGCCAATCGAACCGCCTTCTCAATCAGATCATGATCCTGAACCAGATAACCTTCAATATAGAAATAATCATATCCCTTATAATGATCTGAAGAAAGTTGATCTGATGTTAATTCTATGGATGCGCCGAGAAAAGTTGCAAAAGTTCTCTCCGTATCAGGAGTAATAAGGGCAATAGCTTTTCCTGTCTCAGATTCTCCTTTAAAAAGAATCGGATTGATATTTTGCGATAACATATCTTCCCTGAAAAAAATGCCCAACTCATCATCTCCCACACTACCTATAAATCCTGTTTGAATTCCCATGTTAGCTAATCCATGTATTGTATTGGCAGCTGAGCCTCCTGATGCCAGCGTTTTCTCAAATGAATCGGTTTGGTTCATTATTTTATCAGACAAATCTTTATCAACCAATTGCATGCTTCCTTTTGGAAACTTAAGCCGGTAAAGGATATCATCACTATCTAAGCGTGTCATGATGTCTACCAGGGCATTACCCATTCCCAATACCTTTTTCATATATATATTGTCTGACATTACTAAGCTGGTTACAGAGTAAGAAACAAACCTATATACCTGTCTTGAAATTTTTAACAAATATATTGTTTAATTAATAGAAAGCTGTTATTTTTGCCTCGCTAAAAAATTCCTCAGTAGCTCAGTTGGTTAGAGCATCTGACTGTTAATCAGAGGGTCGTTGGTTCGAGTCCAACCTGGGGAGCAAAAACAAAGCCCCGAATTGCTCCGGGGCTTTGTTAATTCCTGGTTTATTCACTCCCATTTACCCCGTGAAATAATGCTTCGCATTAAATCTACGATTTATTTCACGGGGCAGGTCTTTCCCACCACCTGCTCGTGAAGTGATTTAGTTACATGCACCGGAAAGCACAGACCTGACAAATTAATCCTTATCTGCCGTACCGACTGGAGCCTTCGAACAGATCTCCACTTACTCAATCGTCATTCGTTGATCGGTAAGAAAGCCTTCCCCGGGAAAAACCCTTAGGGTCTTTTCTTAAAAATTTCACTAAAGTAGCTCCTGAGGTCATCCAGTACTCTATCTAACACTGGTAATTGTCCCTCAGGTAACTGACGGCTCAAGCTATTTCCCCAGGCTCTTCTCAATGGTTTTTCTGATTCAGGATTAAAAAATTGTTCAATATTTCCCTTGGGAGGACTTGAAGACTCATTATCCAGTATTCTAGAAGTAAACTATAATCTATATGGCGAAAGAAAATAAAAAGACCAAAGAAGTTAAAGTCCAATTCAAAGCTATTGAAGTAATAGACTTTTCCTTAATGCATCCATCTAAGGAAAAACTTAACTTTACACAATATCACTTCAATCTTAATATAGAACATAAGATTAATAATGAGCAAAAAGTAATCTTCGTTCTAACAAAAATTGACATCTTCCATGGGGATAAAGTAACTCAACTAGGAAGTATTAAGACTTCGTGTAATTTTGAGATAGAGAATTTTAATGACTTTATTATTCCGGAAAAAGAAAACAAACCAAGTTTTCCTGAGGATTTAATTAACATGCTCAATTCGATATCATTATCCACAACGAGGGGAGTCATGTTTTCATCCTTTCGAGGCACATTTCTCCATAATGCTGTTTTACCAATTATTGACCCTAGGGCTTTTAAAATGGAGCCAAAATAATCCTTGAAATTTTCATTTTTTCGAAGGTTGGAAAAATCTGTCTCCCGATTTTCGTTCTTATGCTCCATACAGTATTCATAATCCTTTTTATTGACAAAGCTTAACTATTGGAAGGCTTGGTTGTTACCAAATTCCAAATATTTATTAACTTTCAGTTTATCTGAATTTTGTTAAATCATTTAGATTTAATAACTTAGTTTTTCATTAATATTTAATAAATGGCATACAAAGAAAGAATACAACTAATAAGAAATATTGAAAATGCACGAAATGGCAGAAAATTAATTGTCTTATGCAATTTTGATCGCAAGTCTAATCCACCGATTCCCGGGCTTGGCCTTGAAACTCAATTTCATTCAGAATTAAAAGAATGTCTTTATAGAGTATTTAAGGAAATAAATTTGGGAGATTATAGTATTGATTTGTTTTTATATACTCGAGGTGGCGACACGAATTCTGTTTGGCCAATTGTTTCATTAATTAGAGAATTTGATCGAAATTTCGAAGTCTTAATTCCATTTCGAGCCCATAGCGCTGGCACGTTACTTGCATTGGCTTCAAAGAAAATTATCATGACTAAGATTGCTGAACTTAGTCCAATTGACCCAAGTACTAAAAATCAGTTTAATCCAATTGATCCATTAAATAAAAACTATAGATTAGGAATTAGTGTCGAAGATTTAAATGCATATAAAGAATTTATAAAGGAATCTTTGGCATTTAAAAATAAAGATTCTTTAAGTTCCACCGATAAGAAAATACTTGAAGGATTTCTTAATTCTTTGATTTCTGAAATTCATCCACTTGCAATTGGAAATGTACATAGAGTGCACAAGTTAATCCAAAGTTTAGCAGAAAAACTATTAAAATGTAATGAAGAAAAAAAAGATTATTCTGAAATCGTAAAAAAATTGACTGTTGAGCCATATTCTCATCTTCATATGATTAACAGACATGAGGCAAAAGACATTTTAGGAGAAAATATTACATTTGCTGATGAAAAACTTGAAATTGCACTCGATGATTTGCTTAAAGAATATGAGGATTCATTTAATTTGAGAAACCCTCTTTTCTTCTCAAGGCTATTGGAAGATGATCAGCAAAAAGATTTTCGATTTATTGGTGGTGTTGTAGAATCAGATAGTAGAAGTTATTTATTTGAAACAAAAGGAAGAATTTATCAGCATTCAGAATTGAAACCAAATATTAATGTACAAATTCCACCTGGGCAACCAATGCCACTTATTCCTGGTCTTCCAAGAAAATATATTGTTGACATTAAGGAACAAAGATGGATACATAATATAGAACCTAAAGGAGTAACAACATGAATGATATAACTACATATTATTTTTCGTATACAACTGAAGGAGAGCAAATGAATTATTTTACTGGAGAAACTCAAACTACAGTCGGAATTCACAATTCAAAGGATGAAAAGCACTCCTTAGCTTACTCATGTTGATCATTTTCTTTATCAACGTCAATCCCTATATCTCGGAGAAGAGATACATAATGAGATCCTGATATTTTTCCTTTGTCAAATAGTTCTTTCGCTATTATTCCATAATCTCCTATCACAAGCCCATGCCGCCCAGGATAATATAGTGATGTATCATAACCATATTTCCTGGCTTCCTTTGAAATATCAACTCTTAATAACTCATATGCTCCAATATCAATTAAGTTTAAACTGTCCAATCTATACAACAATGCTGTTCTGGAACATTCATAAAATTGCTCGATTTTTAAAATTGTTGGAAGACATATTTTATCTAATAGACTCTTATAACTTATTTCTTAATCAAATCAATTTGTTACACTATCAAAATAATTTTCATTTTTTCTTAAAGATAATTTCGTAAGTATAAGGCATACTGTTTTTTATTCTAAAACGAATCTCCTCATCGATCCATTGATTCGAAAAAGGAACGATCTTGACGAATTGCAGGGATTTGTTAACAGAACGCCCGTATTTATAAGAATATGGGAACTCATTTTTTTCATCAATCTGGTTTTCCGGTAAAAGCGGATTAGGTACCGAGATATAAAATTTAAGGGCTACCACATAGTGATCCCTTTGGGAAAGCCCAATATTATGTTTGATTTTTATCCTCCGCCCTAAAGGACGGAGTTAGTCATCCTTTGAATTATCATCCTCTTCTTCCTCCCAATCGTATTCTATTCTTTGCGGACCCTGATTCCGGTAATAAAATGATAAAATAAATCCTGCTATTGCACCAAGCATATGGGACTCCCATGAAATTCCTTTTTTTACCGGAAAGATACCCCATACCAAACTTCCATAAAGGAAAACAACCAATAACGAAATGGCGAGCAATCGTATTTCACGGAGAATGACTCCACTAATAAACAGAAAAGATGCAAAACCATAAACCAAACCACTGGCACCAATATGATAAGCCGCCCTTCCTCCAAACCAAACCCATATACCAACCATAATATACGTCAGGAAGAAAACCCGGTAGGCAACCGGCCGGTAAAAATAAAAGATAGCAACTCCCAATACCAACAATGGCACAGAATTATCCATGAGATGCTTGAAGTTAGCATGCACTAACGGAGATAAAATAATTCCCTTTAAACCCTTCAGTTTTAACGGATATATACCCCATGTCGTAAAATCGAGATCAAGCGTAACCTCCACTAGTTTTATCATCCAAATAACCAGCAGAAAAAAAAGGGGAAACACCAGACTATGGATAAATTTTTTCTTTTCGTATTCTATCTGTGCTTCTTCCATAGTTTTATTCACAGGGATTGATTAAATGTAAACGCTTTATTCAAAATAATATATAAGAATAGAACACGGATGACACGGATAACGCTGATTTTCACGGATTTTAAATATTTACATAATAAACTTCATTCCCTGTCATTCGTAAATATCTTTCTTTTAAATTCTGTTGTTGCCGTACATTGAATCCCATTTTAATTAATTCAATCGCCATGGCATTCCCATAAACCTTTTCCAAAAATCCATAACCAGTTGAATTCTGTTTTTTCCTGTGTATATCCGTGTTATCTGTGTCATCCGTGTTCTATATAATTGGTTTTCTTCTACTCCCAAAGGGATGCCTTGGCAGGCAAATAATCGAACAACGATAGTGTTCTTTTTCAAGTAATTAAAGTTATGCTATTTATCAATTTATTCTCATCTTCCAATTATAATGCATTTGCTTTTTTAACAACGCATTTCTCGGATAAATCCAAATTATTCTGATTTCATCAAAAATAATGAAAAAAATCTAAAAAATTCTATTGCTGTAAATGACTGTTTTAAAAGTCATTACAGTAATGCAGAAAAAATAATTAAAATAAATTAGTACTATGTATTGCATATTACCATATTATTTATATATCTTTGCATTGCCAATTACAATATATAATATAGTATTAAATATTATAAGGTACTTAATAAATTAAAATATCAACAATGTGAAAAAAACACTGAGCATAAACTTAAGCGGGATGGTTTTCAATATTGATGATGACGCTTACAGGGAATTACAAGTTTATCTATCACAAATTGAAACCCATTTTGCAGATGTTGATGAGAGCAATGAAATTCTTGCTGATATCGAGGCAAGAATTGCCGAACTATTTAATGAAAGAGTAAATGATGTAAAACAGGTTATTGTGATGAAAGATGTTAAGGAAGTAATCAAGATCCTTGGCAGACCTGAAGAAATTGGCGGGTCAGGAGATTCATCCGAAGAGATGAAAAGGGAAAAGTTTGGTCCCTCCGGGTACCGGAGAATGTACCGCGATCCGGATAACAGGATCCTTGGTGGTGTTTGTTCCGGCATGGGAGCCTATTTCCGGATTGATGCCATTATTCTCAGGATCATCTTTGTAGTCGCCGTACTTGGTTTCGCATCCGGATTGATCATTTATCTTATTCTTTGGATTGTGATCCCGGAAGCTAAAACAACTGCCCAAAAGCTCGAAATGAGAGGGGAACCGGTTAACGTTTCGAACATTGGAAAAACAGTAAAAGAAGAATTTAACCGGGTTCGGAAAAACATGAATCTTTAAACCCGCCGGATCTTTCCGGTTTCCGGTTTACTACAGTAAAAAATTGATTAAACATCTAATTAAAATAAGAAGAAAATGAATGTTGAAAATTCGAAAGCTCAAATGAGGAAAGGAGTTCTGGAATACTGCATCCTTTCCATCCTATCCGGAAACTCTTGCTATGCTTCAGACATTATAAATAATTTAAAGGAAGCAAAAGTAATCGTTGTTGAAGGAACATTATACCCTCTGCTCACACGGCAAAAAAATGCCGGTCTTTTAAGCTACCGCTGGGAGGAATCAACACAGGGACCTCCAAGGAAGTACTATGAATTAACTGACAAAGGAAAAGAATTCTTAAAAGACCTGAATACATCATGGGATGAACTGGTTAAGGCAGTACAATTAATAAAGGTTGAAAAATAAGATTAACTACAAAACTCGGAAAAAATGAAAAAGACAATAAAAATCAATCTTAGAGGAATAATTTTTCATATAGATGATGACGCATACGAAAAGTTGAAAAATTATCTGAATGCAATTAACAACCAATTTCAACATCTGGAAGATGGGCATGAAATAATCGATGATATTGAATCAAGAATTGCGGAAATATTTCGCACAAAACTTTCCGACCAAAAGCAAGTAATCAACCAGGAGGATGTGGATGAAATGATTACAACAATGGGGAAACCCGAGGATTATATAAACGGTGATGAGTACCATGAAGAGGCAACCGGAGAAAGAGCTACCGGTTACCGGGCACAGAAGCGGCTTTACCGAAACCCTGATGATGCAGTACTTGGAGGGGTTTGTGGGGGATTAGGCACTTACTTTAATATTGATCCGGTATGGATTCGAATCATTTTTCTCTTGTTAATCCTTGCCGGTGGCGTAACATTGTTAGTCTATATTGTTTTATGGATTGTTATCCCCAAAGCAGAAACACCATCACAAAAACTGGAAATGCGAGGTGAACGAATTACGTTGGAAACCATCGAAAAATCAGTGAAGGAAGAATACACAAAAGTAAAAGATAACCTTAAAAAAGTAAAGAAATCTAATGGTTACAGAAAAACCAGGGATACGACAAACGATATAATAAGAGGGCTTGGCAGCATTTTAACCGTATTCCTTAAAATCATTCTTATGATTATTGGAATTGTTTTTATAATTACCGGATTTACAGCTATTCTCGCTTTTGCGGGTTTCTTCTTTTTTGAGCATACGGTCTTACTACCAAGTCTTTTTGATATGGAAATCTTCTATTTCCCCGATTTCCTTCATATTTTCACCGATCAGGGAAATGTCAACTTTTTCATGATCACTTTGGTCCTAACCATATGTATCCCTCTGCTGGCATTGATGTACGGGGGAATTAAATTAATCTTCAGATTTAAAGCAAATGATAAGGTAATAGGACTTACCGCATTTGTATTATGGCTTTTAAGCGTAATAAGTCTTTTTGCGCTGACCTTTTTTGAAAGTGTGAATTATGCTGATGATGCCAGGATAACCAAGACTCACCGGATTATTGGATTACCCTCTGATACCCTTTATTTACAACTTAGCGGCAATTACCGGGAAGTAGACCGGAGAAATGAAATATACCTTGAAATTAATGATATTGAAGTGTATCTCAACAGGGAAGAAGACAAACTATATGGCAGGCCCAGACTCGACATTGTGAAGAACATGACTGATGAGATCCAGCTTGAAATTGAAAAGCGTTCACAGGGCCGGACGCCCAGGCTTGCTGCCCAAAATGCCAGAAGTCTCATCTACAAGTGGAAACAAAGAGACTCGTTACTGCTTTTCGATCCTTATTTCAGCCTGCCTGAAAGCGAACGATGGAGAGCCCCGGAAGTCAGGCTTATAATAAAGCTGCCCGTTGGGAAAGTAGTCGATCTGGATGAAGGCATGGTTGAAATCATCAATGATATTGATAATACAACGGACACATATGATTCTGATATGGCAGGGAAAAAGTGGATCATGAAGGAAGAAGGATTAACGCTTTTCTTTCTCGAGATTCATTAACGAAATATACTGATAAATATTGTAACTTTTTTAATTCCAAAAGCGTCAAATCTTTAAATAGAAACAAAAAACAGTATCATGATAAAAAATTACCTGTTAACTGCCCTTCGAAATATATTCCGGCATAAAGGATTTTCATTACTCAATATCTTCGGATTATCGCTAAGTATGTCGGTTTGTATGCTGATTATTGTGATTATGGTAGACCAGTTCTCGTACGATAGCCAACATACAAAAAAAGAGAGGATTTACCGGGTGCAAACTATTGATAACCTGAGTGATTGGTCTATGAATAAATATGCATCTACCGCGTTCCCTCTGGCCGATGAATTAGTAAATAACTATCCGTTTATTGAAGAAGCTGTTTTGATTAAGAGCACTTTCAATGGAGATGGAGTATTTAATGATACACGGATCGCTGTTAATGGATTGTATACGAACAGCGCTTTTTTCAGGGTCTTTGATTTCAAATTAAAAGGCGGTTCCGGAGAAAACTTCTTCGATGAGCCTTATAAGATTGTATTAAGGGAAGAAATTGCCCGGAAATATTTTGGCGATGAGAATCCGGTCGGAAAATTTCTGCAGGTAGATACCATTGGGAGTTTTGAGGTGGTCGGGACAATTGAAGAAACAGGTAATAAATCCCATATTCAGTTTGAAGCTCTGGCTTCTGCCAGCACCCTGGAATCACTGGAAAATTCAGGTAAGATCAAAACCCTAACTGGAAACTGGAATAATTTCTACACGAATTATGTTTATCTTTTGTTAAATGAGAAAACAAATTTGCAAGATGTTCAAAACGCTTTGGATAAGTTAAGTGTCGAGAAGTACAAAGACGATGAGAAATTTGAACTTTCATTCTATCTGCAGCCCCTGATGAAAATCGTGCCAGGGCCACTAATTGGAAATGAACTGGGATTCTTTTTACCTTCTGTTTTTGTAATTTTCCTGGTGGGTTTAGTTCTCGTGATTATCATTTCTGCTGCATTCAATTATACAAGTCTGTCTCTTGCCCGTTCATTGCTTAGAGCCAAGGAGATTGGTGTGCGAAAGACTGTTGGCGCTTTGCGCGGACAAATAATAATACAATTTCTCCTTGAAGCCATATTAATATCACTTTTTGCTCTCTTCTTTGCATATGTTTTATTACAGTTCCTTCTACCTGCCTTCGCGGGTATGAAATTGATGTCCATACTTGAAATAAAACCGGAACAAAATCTCACCGTAATTATTTGGTTTCTCATTTTTGCATTATTGACGGGGATTTTTTCCGGATTGCTGCCTGCCGTTTTTATTTCAGCTTTTAACCCGGTAAATGTATTAAAAGGTGTTACAAATATAAAGTTATTCAGCCGGCTCACATTACGAAAAATACTTTTGATCACCCAGTATGTATTCTCAATAATTTTTATTATCTCAATTATATTGATATTCAGGCAGATGAATTTTATGGTAAATGCCGAAATGGGATTTGACCGTGATGTAGTTTACAATATCCGACTGAATGGTCAAAACATTACAAGAGTCCATAACCATTATAGTCAGATTCCTGAAGTCAGTATATTATCGGCTGCTTCACACGTACCAGGTGTAGGAAATATTCGGGACACAGAAATAAGACTGGACCCCGAGGGTGAGAATTCAAAGGCAGATTATTTTTCCGTGGATGCCAATTACATTCAGGCTATGGGACTGGAATTGATCGCGGGACAGGACTTCCCGGCAAATTTAAGTACGGAGAATGAAAAATTTATTATCATTAATGAAAAAGCAGTGAAACAATTCAATCTTGGATCACCGAACGAGGCTTTGGGTACTGTTATGATACTGGATGATTCAATATATGTTGAAATTATTGGTGTTGTGAAAGACTATAAGTATGCTGCACTGTTTATGCCTTTAAAGTCTCTGGTTTTACGGATCAACCCTAACAAATTCAATATTGCAGTTTTACGATTAAACTCTTCCAACATGCTATCAACTGTTAATAAAATAAAAAATGAATGGAAGAAAATAGATCCTGTACATGAACTGGAAGGCGATTTCCTGGATGCTGAGATCAGAGAATACTATTCCTTTTTTGAGGATGTGTTGTATACAGTGGGATTTACATGTTTACTGGCAATTGTAATTGCCAGCCTTGGTATGTTCGGCATGGCCACATATAGTATACAAACGCGACTAAAGGAAATTGGTGTCAGAAAGGCTTTTGGAGCGCACGCGCATAGTATCACTTTTCTTGTTTCGCGGTCATATATTCGTATGTTATTGGTCGCTGCTATTATTGCTGCGCCACTGGGCTACCTGATCAACAATTTATGGTTACAATATCTGGCTCATCATGTATCTTTTGGAGCAGGAACATTAGTTTTAGGTATTTTTATCGTAATGGTAATTGGTATGTTGACCATAACTTCCCAGACAATGAAAGCAGCCAACACAAATCCTGCTAACATCCTGAAATACGAATAGTAAAATAGCTAAGGAAAGCGATACGACTGAATAATAAGAAAGACCGGAAGTTGTAAGAATTGATAAATCCTAACCCGGATAAACCGGAAATTCCAATTAATCAAAACTCAAATAACAAATAAATTTCAAATTCAAAAATACAATATTCAAAATTTTAAAATCATTCTTTTAAGTTTGGAATTTGGAGATTAAATATTGGTATTTATTTGATTTTTGTGATTTGTATTTTGTGATTTTCTGCCAAAAAATACACGAATATTAGAATTAAGACACTAACAGGGCTTGTTAAGGTGCAATAATATCAGACGATCTTATTCCGCAATGTTTCAATAGAGTTTGAGATTTCCTCCAGTTGTTTTTCGGTTAATTCTTCCTCAATTGTGTCATAGATCTTATTCAGGTCCATCAGACCACCATGGATTTCTGAAACATCTTCATCCTCTTTTAAAGGTTCCATGATTTCCAGGAGTTTCTTTAAGGATGATTCCTGGTTGGTAATTATATCTAAAAACTTCGTATTATCCCCGGCAGTTATGGCAATTTGTGTGGTGATATATAGTCCTTCAATCCAGCTCCCGGTCATTACAAGGATAGCTAATTTATCTTTTTTATTTATAATAAGGTGGTTATAGGTATCATAAAATGAATCGGAGATGATCGATATCATAGAATCCCCATTTTCAAGGTTATTTTCGATCCTTTCAACATAGTTCAGGTTGAAGGCGGTGGAAATTTCCATTTCATCTGTCAGGCGTTTGGAGGCTTCCAGGTATAACATGGTTTCCTGCTTCATATTATAGGTACTGGCGTAACTTAGGTCAGCGCCGTAAACACCAAGATTCAGGGCTTTTTCCTTTTGTAAAAAATAATTGCCAACGTTTTCATTTGTATTGCATATGCTTAGGATATACGGAGCCCTGGCTTCATTCAGCATTTTTGTAATCTCGAAAGAAGTAGGCAAAGGGTAACCGGATATTTCTTCAATTACGGCTTCTTTTTTTACGGGTTCTTCGGCAGAAGCTGGTTCCTTTTCTTGTTTGGTTTTACATCCAACGAATGTAAAAACTGCAATAAGTAAAAAAAGGCAGACCTTGACGATGGATTGATAAAAAATTGGTGTTTTCATGGATTTTAGATTTTTAGAATTAGGTTATTAAAACATAAATATTATTTTCCCGGGTAAAGAAAATCAAACTGGTTTCCAAATTAATAAAAACAATAGAGAAAAAAAAATCAGTTCTTGCCAGAACCGGACGAATTTGTTGCGTTTGTCTGGCATTGTAGTTTAGTTTTATTGGATTTGGATTTATAAATATACTAACTATCTGTCAATTCCAAGTGAATTTACTCGTGACCCGACTCCAGTTCGGGTTACGAGTAGCGAATTAGCACGGGCGATTGTCCATGCTTTCCAAGTCTGTCCCGTATGGACAATATGGTAATAAGGAATATAAGTAAGATATCTCCGACTGCCGGCATTGATCTGAGGGAAACTGATGATTTCGGGGATTTGTGCCACAAGCCGATTAGAATTAAACACTAATATCCCAAGGTTAAAGACGCTCCACCCCTCATCCGTCGGACCGCTTAAAGCGGTCGGACGGGTCGACGAGTTACGATTTACTATACACAATGCAAGCTTCGTTACCCAAATTCTTCTTTCGTTTATTATAACCCGATGAGATCCCGAATAAGACTCCGTCTTTTCGGGATCAATTATTCCCTTCGGTCATGAGACCGTTTCACTAAGTTCGACTTACAAATTTCAAGGTACTTCGTACATGAAATTTGAGTCTCATTGATTCAACCACTCACCTCTTCAATTTCACATTTTCAAACCAAACAATGATCTTTCGTAAAACATCGAATACCAGAGCTATGTATAAAATGAAGGAGGTTAGCCAGATTTCCAGCGTATTAAACCAGAATGTATCAATTGATAAGTTGCCGAGTTTTTTAAAAGGAGCATAAAAATGTGCCCTTCCATAGTTTGAAGAGGGTTCCATATAAATTGGATCTTTCTTCCTGATAAAATGGTTATCCAACTCGATGATTTTTTTAATAATATTTCTGTTGGTAAGCTGTTCGGCCAGCTTGTCGTTGAAATAATCCGTTTTTAATTTTATAATTGCATCTTTTCCTCCAGGCCGGATTAAAATATCTTCGAATATGTTGTCTATTTGTCTGCTTGCCTCTTTCTGTTTATTAAGGGTATAAGTCTTCAAGCCTGCCAGATAACTTAAAGTGTTACCGGCAACGTTTGTGTCAAATGAATTGATGGTTAATTTGTCAATTTGGTGAAAAAGTGGCCAGTTATAATTAATTTGCGAAAATCTTATTTCATTGGTCAATAATTCAAGGTTTTGTTCAGTTCGTTTTTGGTTTTGATCCAATTTAATATTCCGTACCGACTCTTCAACCCTGGTTTGAAGCTCGGGGATTAAATATGCTGTTTGATAAGAAGCATTGCTTTTTTCTTTTTCAAAAGCGAAGAAGGTCTTCTGGTACTTGTTGTTTTTATACTGGTGTACCGCCAGCGCTTCATAAGCCCATCTGGAGGTCATCAGATCGCCAATGACGGGAACGTAAACCGGATGGCGGAAAAATTTGTGTAAACGGTCGAAATTTACAATCACCCCGCTAAGTAATAATTGAGGCACGAGAATAAAAGGGATGATTATATAAACGTTAACCACCGAATTCAGACCGGAGGAAATATTTAGCCCTATCATATTTGCCATGCATGAGGTGGTGAAAAGGATAAACCAATAAGAAAAGGTCATTCCTTTTATTTCCAGTATATTATTTCCAATGAGCACGAAGGTGAAGGTTTGTATTGCCGATATAGCGAAAAGGACCATAATTTTTGAGTACAGATAACTTAACCGGCTCAGATTAAGAAAGGATTCCCTTTCAAGGATTTCCCGGTCGCCGATGATCTCTTTTGCACTTACCATTAAGCCCATGAACAGGGCTACGATAACTGCCATGAACAAATAGGCGGGTAGATTTTCATTTTCCCGGAAGATATAGGATCCGGTTGAAGAAAGATCGCTGATGTATTTGGTAAAAAATCCGATAATAGCAGCCAGCAAGGGAACTTCGAGGAAATTAACCAACATATACTGGCGATTAGCCAATTTGGACAGAATGTTCCGGATACTGAAAATCTTAAACTGAACGAAGGGATTGGGTATTTTAAAGAAAATTTCAGGTAGTTTTTCCTTTTCGGGTTTTACAGGTGTTTTTGCTTCAATTTTTTCAAGGTAATTTTTATACCATTCTTCCGGCAACACCTTCCTTTCCTTGGTCAATTTTCCATATTCATCCACCTCCCTTGCTTCCACAATCTGTAGTATTTCCTCGGGAGTTACATTTCCGCAATACATACACTGGCCTTCCTCTGCATTCACGTAATCGCTTAGTGATTTGAAATAAATCAGCGCATCAATAGGGTTCCCTTTAAAAATGGTATAACCTCCCTTGTCGAGGATCACGATCCTGTCAAACAGCTTAAAGATATCCGAAAAAGGTTGGTGGATATTTACAATTACAAGCTTTCCCTTTATTGTCTGTTCTTTAAGGAGAAACATCACCTTTTCCGAATCCATGGATGAAAGGCCGGAAGTGGGTTCATCGGCAAAAAGAATTAATGGTTCACGGATCAGTTCTAACGCGATATTCAGGCGTTTTCGCTGGCCTCCGCTAATGATTTTTTTTAGTGGATTACCTACTTTTAAATGTTTGATATCATCCAGTTCGAGATCGATCAGGACCTTGTTTACCCTTTCTATAATCTCTTTCTCTGAAAAGTTGCTTAAACAAAGCCTGGCATTGAAATACAGGTTCTGAAAAACCGTAAGGTCTTCAATCAACAGATCATCCTGCGGAACAAAACCGATCATTCCTTCGAGTTTTTCTTTATTTTTATGGATATCAATACCATTGATGAGGATTCGTCCGTTCTGAGGTTTCAGTTTTCCGCTCAAAATATTCAGAAGTGTAGATTTCCCTACTCCGCTTCCTCCCATGATCCCGATCAGGTTACCCGACTCTTTTGCAAAATTGAATTTTTTAATCCCTTTGGTACTGCCACTAAACCTGAATTCAATATTTTCAGCAGTGAAACAGATTTTGGCTGCCGTTTCAGAGTGATGAAATTTCCCGGAGATATCGCTGTAATAGACCGGGGTAATTTTATGTCCCGTTATCATTGCCCCCTGTTCCATCAATCCAATTCGCCCGGGGAAGATATTATGCCCGTTAAGGTACAAATTGCTTTTTCCCGTGTACCGGAAAACGTAAGTATCTGTGGTTGCATGCCACAGGACCACAATCCTGCCATCAAGGTTGTTTTTAGAGATATGTTTTACAATCGGAATAGCCGGCTCCGGGTTATCATCGATAACCAGAATTTTATCTTTTTCAATATCCGGCGAGAGCGGGTTCAGCACAAACGCCCTGGTATTGTTATGTGATGACTCGCTTATGTTAAAAGTATCGGCAACCGTTTTTATAAAATCCAGTTCTTTCCGTGTCATTACTTCGTCTTCGTTGATAAATTCAACAAGCCGAAGGAATACAATAAACTTTTCACGCTGAAGTAAATTACGATTGATCTCTTCCCCGATCTGCAGAACTTTGTCAGAACTGGAAATAGTTATTTCAGCGCCTTTTGTTTCTTTATCAAATATTTCCGGATGATGTTCCTGAATGTATTGACCAAATAGTTTGAGGTATTTATTGATCAGTTTGGCATTGAGGTGCTGGGAGAGATATGATTTTACGATGTTTCTTGCTTTAAAAGAAACTCCATCCTTGCTCACATTAGCAATGATCGCGAATAATTGAAGCAGTGCATTAAGGATGGTCTCGTTCATGATAAAAATTCAATCCTATACAATATTATTCCGCAAGGTTTCGATGAAGTTTGAAATTTCTTCTAATTGTTCATCGGTTAATTCGGTAGCGGCCGGCTCTTTTTCTTGTTTGGTTTTACATCCAAAAAATGTAAAGACAGCAATAAACAGAAATAGGCAAGCTTTGATAACGGACTGGTAAAAAACTGCCGTTTTCATAGATTTTAGATTTTTAGAATTGGGTTATTAAAACATGAATATTATTTCCCCGGGTAAAGAAAATCAAACCGGTTTCCAAATTAATAAAAACAATAGAGAGAAAAAAATTGCAAAATAGGTGCCAGGTCTGGAATAATCGTATCCCTTTAATCGAATTGATCTGCGGTGGTGTTTATCAGGATTGAATTTCATATCATTACAATTATTACACGAACTACTTTCCTGCGTTTTAATTCCTGCCAAAACTGGAATGGGATGTTGGATTTATCAGGCATCAGGTTTAGTTGAGTTTGGATATATAAAGATACACTAACTACTTACCAAAATCAAATGGTTTACAATGTACAGTGTGAAATATTTTATCATATTCTACTTCCCAAAATTCTAAAATGGGGGCTTTTTCTATTTTATACCCGACCAGGGCGAGAAGCCTGTCCCGAACAGGGAGAGCCTGGAAGGAAAGGTGTTCGGGAAGCCCTCCTGGTCGGACAACAGAATAATAAGCGCTTTTCTTTATGTAACCAGGATTAAACAATAGTAATGAATAATTGTTAATGATTGAATAATTGATGATTACAAATGTTTATGACACTTTTTTGGAGATAAATTCATGTGTTTGTGACACATTACTGGAGATAAATTTAAAATAATTACACATTATTGGAGATAAATTTGTATACTTGCAACACATTTTGGGAGATAAGCCATGAGACGAACTTTGTACAAAAATTTACTATTATGGAAAAACAGTCGTAATCGTAAACCATTGTTGTTGCAGGGAACCCGTCAGGTTGGTAAAACTTACCTGGTTGACGAATTCGGATACAACGAATATTCCGATTTAATTTATTTGAATTTCGAACAAGACCCCGATTTAAAAACTTTATTCACAAGCAGTCTGAACCCTCAAAATATAATCAACAACATTAGTTTATACATCGGACAAAAAATAACCTCAGACGATACACTAATTTTTTTCGATGAAATACAAGTTGTACAGGATGTGCTTACTTCCTTAAAATATTTTTACGAGCAAGCCCCGGATTATCATATCATTGCAGCCGGATCATTACTCGGCGTAAGTGTGGGCAAACAAAGCAGCTTTCCGGTGGGCAAGGTTAATTTTATGGCCATGTACCCCATGAACTTTACTGAATATTTGACGGCATTTGGTGAAGAGCTTTTGGCTGAAAAACTGATGAATACCCAAACGGTTGAAGCATTGCCCGAGATACTTCACGAAAAATTACTGAACCAACTTAAAATGTATCTTTATCTGGGCGGTATGCCCGAGGTATTGCAGGATTATCTGGATAATGAAGATATTGCTTCAGCAAGAAAAATACAAATCGAAATACTGGAGGCCTTTCAAAGAGATTTTTCAAAATATACCGAAAAATCTCAAGCGATAAAAACTTCCGAACTTTGGCAATCTATCCCCTATCAGTTAGCTAAAGAAAATAAGAAGTTTAAGTATAGTGATGTGCGTAAAAAAGCGCGGGCAGCAACATTTGAACAGACTATTGAATGGCTTAAAAAAGCAGGATTGATCCATATGGTTTATCAAATTAATGCACCCAAACTTCCGCTCTCCGGTTATGCTGATTATTCGAAATTTAAGGTTTATTTGCTTGACACAGGATTATTGGGGGCTATGTTAAATCTTTCATCGGATATTATTCGTAAACCCACCGAACTTTTTTCGGAATACAAGGGCGCTTTTATCGAAAATTTTGTTGCTACGGAACTTGTCGCTTCAGGAATAAGCGATTTGTTTTATTGGACGTCGAAAAGTGATGCAGAGGTCGATTTTGTAATACAATCAGGCAACCAAATATATCCCATAGAAGTAAAAAGCGGCTTAAGCAGGAACCTGAAAAGTATAAGAAGTTATGCCCAAAAGTATAAGCCTAAATATATTTTTCGAACTTCATCGCGAAATTTTATACAGGACAACGATTTTATCAATATTCCACTTTATGCTGCTTTTTTAATGGCTAAAGCAGATGGGTTAACGGGTAATAGTAAATGATGTGAAAGCAGTAGCAGCATACATGGCAATTACCCTGAAGACTTTTCTTCGTTTAAGCTAATTCCAGAATTGAGATAGTTTATATGCCTTTTTAGCGCTCATTCCTTACTTATTCTATTAATTATTCCATTATTCCAATATTCCAATACTTCTATTAGCTTCTATCTTTCATTTTTCTTCTCCCCATCTCCCCCTCTCCCAGTCTCCCATTCCCCCCTACAACCTGGCTCCTCCTTAAAATAACCCACCGGTTTATTTCTTTACGGTCGGCCCTTGCCAGAATTTTGTTAGTTTGTTTTGGGGTTGTGGCATAAGAGGGTTTTATTATGTGAAATTGATATGCTTATCATACTCACACTTCAAAATTTTCCCATTCGTACTTAACCCTTTCCATGAGCTTTTTAAATCGCTCCTCACCACGGATGTTTTCAAGGAAAGGATCATATTTAGAAAACCAGGGATAGTTAATGAATATATGTTTTGTAGCTCTTTCTAAATAATCAATTGCTTTATTATTTTCTCCAATTAATGAATACACATTAGCAAGTATCCAGGCCCACAGATGGTCCATTTCTGCTGCTTTTTCTAACTGCTCTGTGACAGATTCCAACGCCTGTTGTTTATTATTATTTATAGCATGACGAAGTGAATTACCAATAATTGTATGAAATTGGTCGGGGTAATTTACATTCAATGAGTCAAAAATTTTTGTGGCTTCTTTAATTTGGTTATTAGTAGCAAGAGCATAAGCGTAGGTCCAAAGCGACATCAGATTATTTTTATCCAGAGCATACATTTTATAACATGTTTCAAGAGCTTTATCAAACTGCCCCTCAGATATATTAACCCAAAATTCTCCTACATAACTTAAAGGATTCAAAGGGTCGACCTGAATAGCATATTTTGCAAATGGTTTGGCTTCTTGTGGCTTTCCTATCATTCCATGCATAAAGGCCATCATCATCAAAGCTTCAGAATCTGCAGGATCTAATTCTAATGCCTGCTTAATTGAATTAAATGCTTCTTTCAAATCACCTCTTGTTTCATGGATCATACTTTTTACATAATGTGCTTTTGCCAAGAAGGGATTTAGTTCTATTGCTTCACTTACCAATTCATCTGCTTTATTGAGATTATTAATATCGGGGTCAATACCAAAATTAACATTTTGAAAATAAGCCGTACCCAAGGCCACTAATAAATATTCATTTCTTCCAATTTTTTTAAGACTGTTATTTAATAATTCAATAGAGTGACTTAATGATTCTTTTGTGCAGCGCCATATTTCATGTCTGGCTAAAAGATAATGCTCATATGCAATAACATCTTTAACCTTTCGCTCTGCTAATTTTCCTGTCTTTTCCGATGAGAGTTTGATTTCTAATGATGTGACAATAGCTTGTGATACTTTCTCCTGAATATCAAATACGTCAGTAAGTGTTCCGGTATACTTTTCAGCCCAGAGATGTGCATCATTCACTCCATCAATCAACTGAGCTGTGATTCGCAGATCATTCCCGGCTTTCCTAACGCTACCTTCCAGAACATAACGTACATTCACTTCCTTAACTATATCTTTAACTTTCTTTTTTGTTGCCTTAAATGTCATGGCAGAACTCCTGGAAATAACAAGGAGATCATGTATTTGCGAGAGGTCAGTAATGATCTCTTCAGTCAAACCATCACTGAAATATTCCTGATCCGGATCAGGACTAATGTTTTCAAAGGGAAGAACAATAATCGATTTTCCTTGGATAGGAGCAATATCAACCAGTGTATAATCTTCCTTTGGTTCAACACTAGTTTCGATAGGTTCAGTTTTCTTAATTCCTTTAGGTGTGATATCAAATATCCAGGAGAAGATTATGGCAAAGGGAAACCCGATGGCTAAAAGAACAATAACAAAAGTTACTGTCCAATCAGGAAACTCTAATCGTGGAAAGATAATATCTATAGCTTCAAGTATCACAAAGGCAGCAGCAGCATACACAATAATTACACGTACTACTTTTCGTCTCTTCAGTTCCTGCCAGAACTGGGTTAGTTTATTTGGGTGTTGCTGCATAATAATAATATTAAACTTCAAAATTTTCCCATTCGTATTTTACTCGTTCCATGAACTTTTTGAAGAGATTATTTTGTATTCTTAATCCATTCGATCAGTTTCTTATCAAATAATTCCTGTTCTTCAAACATTGGGAAATGACCGCTTTTCTCGAAAAGATTATAAGAAAGATTAGGAAGTTTATCTTTATAATTGTCCCACAGGTAGTAAGGACACACATAGCTGTGTCGTGCAATAGCAAGAAATACAGGAATATTTATTTTTTCTCCTTTAGTGAAATCAAATCTTGGTAATTCTTCATTCAAGCAGTGCATCATCCTGTCCGGATCAACATCAAAATCCTCAAACAACCATGAGCAGTCGTATGCAGGATCATACCAATACATTGGAGCATTGGCAACATACGTCATCCACATTGCTTCGCCTGGTGATACGCTGTTGAGAATCTCTCCGGTTAATTGTTCTCTGTTCTGTTTTAAAATTCTTTTTCTTTCTTTCGAAGCATGTGTTTCCCAGTACTCGTTTGATGCCTTTGAAACCTCCTCGTTCCAATAAGGCGACATATCGACCATAATGACGTGTGAGGTATGATCCGGATAGGATGATGCACTGCTTGAATGAAGAATTACCAAGATTTGATTTCACTAAAGGAGAAAAAATAAATATTCATTTCTTCCAATTTTTTTAA
>JABUBQ010000011.1_pt1 | contig 23763 bp, 26 predicted proteins | sample 7240351 | NCBI WGS metagenome assembly JABUBQ01 (sample SAMN07256348, study PRJNA390944) | subsurface metagenome | isolation source: Methane hydrate marine sediment | place: Pacific Ocean: Eastern North Pacific, ODP site 1244 | collected 2002 | reverse complement strand
TCCACGGCGCAAGGTCCGGCCATGATTACCACTCTCTGTCCCCCGACCTCGACGCCGGACACATTTATTTTACTTGGCCTAGGATGGAATTCCCTTGAGGCGAGCTTATACGGCTTCATCACGCGGGTGACAGAGAGTGGTAATCATGGCCGGACCTTGCGCCGTGGAGAGTGAGAAGCAGCTTATGGAGACGGCCAAGGCGGTAAAGGAACTCGGGGCTGCGGTGGTCAGGGGCGGTGCCTTCAAGCCTCGCACCTCGCCCTTCAGCTTCCAGGGGCTGGAAAGGGACGCTTTGAAGATGTTGGCTAAGGTCAAGTCTGATCTTGGCATTCCGGTCATCACCGAGGTCGTCGACATCCAGAACATAGGGTTGATCGCCAAACACGCCGACATATTACAGGTCGGAGCCCGCAACATGCAGAACTTCGCGCTCTTGAAGGAACTTAGCAAGCTGAGGCATCCCATCCTATTGAAAAGGGGCCTCTCCGCGACCGTGACCGAATGGCTGACCGCAGCCGATTACCTTTTGGCTGAGGGCAATCGGCGAATAATCCTGTGTGAGCGTGGGATAAGGACCTTCGAGGACAGCATTCGTTTTTCTGTGGATATCAGTTCAATTGCAGTGGTCAAGCATTTTAGCCATCTCCCAATCATAGTGGACCCCAGCCATGCGGCGGGACATTTTGCATATGTACCGAGCATCGCCAAGGCTGCGATTGCAGCCGGGGCAGATGGGCTTCTGATAGAGGTCCATCCCAATCCAGAAGAGGCGTTGATCGACGGCCTGCAGTCGTTAAATATCCCGAACTTCGAGCGGCTGATGGCCGAACTGAGGCCTATCGCGGAGGCCGTGGGCAGGTATATCTAGGCTTGCGGCTGGATTAGACGGCTGTAGTTGCGCAACGCAGTGTCGTTCGGCCCTGCCTTTAGTCCCCCTTGAAGGGCTCACGGGTCAAGGTGAGGCTCACGAAGGGGCACCAAGACCAAACGGGCAGCGAAACCGAACAACCAATAATCATTGAACGATGAATCAAGTGGGGGGCAGTCCGATGGCGATTTCGCGGAAGTTGCAGCAGCAGATGGCGGAGGGTGGGTGGATCAGGAAGATGTTTGAGGAGGGAATCGCTCTTAAGAAGAAATTCGGTGAGAGCAATGTTTTCGACCTCTCTCTAGGCAATCCCGTAATGGAGCCGCCAGAGGAGTTTCACCAGGAGCTTAGCCGGTGGGTGAACAACCCGCGTGCAGGGATGCATAGATATATGCCTAACGCCGGTTATCCAGAGGTGCGGGCCGCCGTGGCCGAGCATCTTTCGTCCATGACCGGGATACCCTTCACTCAGAATGAGATAGTGATGACATGTGGCGCTGCCGGAGGGATCAATGTGGCGTTAAAAACCATCGTCGAGGCTGGCGATGAGGTAATAATCTTAGCCCCCTACTTTGTCGAGTATATATACTACATTGACAATGCTCAAGCTCTCCCCCGTATTATCCCCACAGATAACCAGTTTGCACCGGACTTGAAGATTCTGGAGGAAAATGTTACATCCAAAACGCGAGCTGTGTTGGTGAACTCTCCCAATAATCCTACTGGCGCTGTCTATAGCCACAACACGCTAAAGGGAATCGGTGAGGTGCTGAGCAGAAAGGAAGTGGAGTATGGGAGAGAGATCTTCCTGATTAGCGACGAGGTCTACCGGAGGCTGGTATATGATGGGGTGGAGTGTCCATATGTGTTTCAATACCATCCCAGAACCATCGTTACTACTTCTTATTCAAAGGACCTAGCTTTGCCGGGGGAGCGTATCGGATATATCGCCGTTAATCCCCTATATGAGGGTCGAGATGAGTTGATCAACGGATTGGTGTTCTGTAATCGCGTGCTTGGTTTCGTCAATGCTCCAGCCCTCATGCTGACCCCTTCGCTTTCTGTCATTCTGACCCCGATTCAGGCCGAAGTGTCGGCCGACCTGGCGGCCTCGGCCTCAGGGGACCGAAGAATCTCCCGAATAAGGCGTAGGTCTAGATTCTTCGCCGCCCCTTCGCTCCGATCAGGGCTCCGGCTCAGAATGACAAAGAGAGGAGGTGATATGTCATTTAATATACTCACTGTATCCATAAGCCTGAAAAGTGTATAGTATGTCCTGGACACCGCACAAGGTACTGTATCATTTTAGTCGGTAGGGGTTGAAAAAAGGAGAGAGACCTCACAGAATCCCAGTAGTTTATTGACAAACCCCAGTGACAAATTATAAGATGATTCCTTGGTGACCGTGAGGGGCCATACATTAGACGGGACGGCTTAACCAAATGAAAAAGGGACCACAAGGCAAATCCCCCGAGCCGCAAGAGGAGCCTCGATATACCAGTGGCGGCATCCCCCTCAAGGGCGTCTATACTCCGCAAGACATCAAGGACTTAGACTACACCGAGCAAATAGGCAACCCCGGGGAGTACCCCTTTACCAGGGGCATATACAAAGGTTCCCGGGGTATCATATTCGCCCAGCGGCCGGTCTTAGGCTATGGTCTGCCTGAGGAGACTAACAAGCGAATCAAGTACCTATTCAAGTACGGGATGGCGTCCCCGAGCGGCATGCCCAGTTACAACCTCACCATGGATATGACCAGTGCCTACGGCTATGATTCCGATGACCCCCGCATGGCCCAGTGGGTTGGCGTCTCCGGCCCGCCCTGCAACTCGATACAGGACAGTGAAGCCATCCTGGAGGGGATCCCCCTGGAGGGGGTGTATCACGGGGCGTTGTCTTATGCCCCCAACTGGCGGGTGGCTCACTACATCGCGATTGCTGATAATCGCGGCGTGCCCCGAAGAAACCTGATGGGGGCTACCTTAAATGACTCGCTGCACGGCCCCATCGGCGAGGGTGTCCACCTTTTTCCGCCGCGCGCCTGCCTCAGACTAATCGTAGATACCCTCAAGTTCGTCACCGCAGAAATGCCCCGTTTCAGAGCCTGTGATGTTCAGGCGTATTCCAGCCGTGAAGCGGGGTGCACCGCGCCTCAAGAGGCCGCTTTTGCCATCGCCGATATGATAGAAGTGGTCCAAGGCTGTCTGGAGAAAGGCCTGGACATAGATGAGCTGTCTCCCCATCTCACCTTCTTCTTCGCCTGCTACAGCGACTTCTTCGAGGAGGTGGCCAAGTTCCGCGCGGCGCGAAAGGTGTGGGCCCAAATAATGAAGGAGCGGTTTAAGGCCAAGGACGAGCGAAACTGGCGGATGAGGATTCAGGTCAAGACATCAGCCTCAACCCTGCCGGCGCAGTACCCGCTGCTCAATATATTTCGATCGGGTCTGCAGGCCCTATCCGCCATATTCGGTGGGGCCAGCGGACTCAATATCACCTGCCTTGATGAGGCCTTCAGTGCGCCTACCGAGGAATCGGCACGCATCGCCCTGCTCACCGGCCAGGTTATCGGGCACGAGACCGGGATTGTGAGTGTGGCAGATCCGCTAGCCGGCTCCTACTATGTAGAGTACCTGACCCGGGAAATGGAGAAAGCCATTTGGGATTACCTTGAAAAAATCGACGCGATGGGTGGTTATATTGCCGCCCTGGATCGGGGCTATCTACAACGAGAGATCGCCGCCGCCAATGTGAAACAGTCCTACGACCTTGATAGCGGCAAGCAGGTGATCGTCGGCCTCAATCGGTTTCAGCCCGAGGAAGAAGAGGAAGCGCCCATCGAGATCTTTGAGCAGGACCCGATGAGAACGCATAAGATAATGAGTGAGAGGTTGCAAAAGCTGCGGGCAGAGCGAGATAATGGGCGGGTCCATGATGTGCTGGCGGAGTTCAGGGAGGCCGTCTCCGGTGATGGCTATATGATGCCTATAATGGTCGAGGCGGCGAAGGCCCACTGTACCACCGCCGAGATATTCGACATCCTCAAGGAAGTGCTGGGCGAGGATAAGAATTGCTTAATTCCGCCTGATTGGTTTGCCAGAGTTTAGGAACTGCCAGGTGACATCGAAGCGAAAAATACGGATTCTGTTGGCCAAGGCCGGTCCGGATACCCATGTCAGGGGGCTTTCCATCCTGATGGTAAGGTTGCGGGATGCCGGCATGGAGACAATCTATACCGGCCTATACCAGACCCCAGAAACCATTGTCGCCGCCGCGACCCAGGAGGACGTGGACTTCATCTTCCTGAGCAGTCATCTCGGCCGCCACATGGCACTGGCGGAACAGATAATGGCGTTACTGAAGGAGAAGGGAGCAGAACACATCGCCCTGGCAGTGGGAGGGGTGATTCCGCGAAAAGATTTCCCTGCACTCAAGGAGTTGGGGGTTAGCGGGGCCTTCCAGCCTCATACACTGACCAGCACGGTGATCGACTTCGTTAAGGCCCAGACTGCGGAAACCATGTAAAAATGAGCCAGCAGGGTACCTAAAATTTACTAACCTCGTACTATTAGGGAAGGAGAGTAGCATGTCATTTGTTTTCAGCGAGGAAGAAGAACTGTTCCGGCGCCAAGTCCAAGAGTTTGCCCGGAAGGAGCTGGCCCCCGGGGCCAAGGAGCGCGCTAAGAAGACTGAAGTGGATATGAAATTAGTGAAAAAGATGGCTGATTTGGGACTTCTGGCTATGAATGTCCCTGAGAAATACGGCGGCCAGACGGTCAGCTGGGTCACCGTAGGTATCGCCATCGAGGAACTGGCGAAGGCGGATTTCACCGTCAGCGTGCTGCCGATAGGGACCTGCGGCTTCCTCAGCCAAGCGCTTTCACAGGCGCCTGACTACCTGCAGGACAGGTGGTTCAAGCCGCTTGTCCAGGGCGATATACTGGCCTGCCTGTGCCTGACCGAGCCCGACTGTGGCTCCGACGCCGTAGCCCTAAAGACCAGGGCGGTAAAGGATGGGGACTCTTATGTTGTTAACGGGGAGAAGACCTCGATCAGCTGGGGCATGCAGGCCAAGATTGGGATTATGTTCGCCAAGACCGACCCCGCAGCCGGTGCCAGGGGGGTAAGCGCCTTCCTCCTTCCTACAGATACGCCCGGGCTCACCAGGTCCTCCATCCCCGATATGGGCTGGCCTTCGGCGCAGCGCGCCTCATTCTTCTTCGATGATGTGCGTATCCCCGCCGATCACCTGCTAGGAGCGGAGGGCCAGGGCTTTTACCTGGCTATGGATGTGATCGGCGTGGTACGGGTGGCGTTAACGCTGCAGGCTATCGGACACGCCGAGGGTGCTCTGGAGGAAGCCATCGCCTATGCCAAGCAACGCACTGCCTTCGGGCGACCCCTGGCCACATTCCAGGCGATATCCTTCAACATCGCCGAGCAGGCCACCAAGCTCGAGGCCTCCCGCCTCCTCTGCTACCGGGCTATGGGGCTCAGGGACAAGGGCCAGCGCAACCTGAAGGAAGCTTCAATGGCCAAGTGGTATGGCGCCCGCTCCGCCATGGAAGCCTGTCACGAGGCGCTGCTAATTCACGGGCAGATAGGCTTCAGCGAGGAGTGCCCCGCAGAGCAACGGCTGAGGAACGTGATCGGCAGCGAAATCGGGGACGGTACCGCCGAGATCATGAAGCTGAATATCGCCAGGGAAATAATCGGGAAGGAATTCCAGCCTATGTAAATCCCCTACGAATCAATAAAAAGCCAGCGCCCCGTTTCACCGAGATGCTGGCTTTTAACTTTATTCGATTCCCTAATCGAGGGCCTGTGTCCTAAATCTAATCTTCCATCCAGAATTCCCACGCGCAGGGGATCTCATCCGGGCTCTGGCGCGGCGGTAGCTTGGTGGCTCTACACTTTATTTTCGGATTGACATATTCCGCACTCCGCGGGATCAGGGGCCCGTCCAGCTCGTTGCACGCCAGGTTCTGCAGCCAGGTGTCATTGTGCCGCTCGCAGTACTCCAGAGTGCGGCAGCGTGTCACCGTCAGCTTGCCGTGCTTTACGTCGTCACTGATCTCGAAGTCGATATCGAACATCGCGGCAAAGCCAGGGTCGACCTGCCAGCACTTGAACAGGTCAGCTATGTCATTCCCCTGGATGTTCATCATCTTCCTGGGGCGGTCGATCTCATGCTTCCAGTTGGTGTCCCACACCTCCTTGGAACACGAGAGGGCCACGTCGTCGCCGTACCTCTTCCGAATGACAGTAGTCCACATGCCATCGGCCCCCAGATAGAGCTGACCCGACATCAGCACCAGCCTGGCCAGCGCTTCAGAGGTGAGATCGGTCAGCTTAAAGTTTGGATCAAAGGGACCACTTAGATCCTGCAAATCTCCCATATTAACCTCCTTCTATCTTTATTGCTATGTCTCGAGCTTGAACTCCCACTGGCAGGCGATGTCATCCTTGCTCTTGCGCGGAGGCAGCTTCAGGATGGTGGTTGTTATCTTAGGATTGAAGAAGCGTGCGGTCTCCGCTATCAGTGGCTTGTCCAGCTCATTACATGCCAGGTTCAGCAACCAGTCATCGCCGTGCCGCTCGCAGTATTCCAGCGTGCGACAGCGTGTCACTGTCATTAAGCCGTAGTTCCCGTTGTCCCTAATTTCGAAATCTATATCGAACATCACGGCGAAACCGGGATCGATCTGAAAATACTTGAACATGCTAGCTATATCGTTACCCTGGATATTCATCGCCTGCGTCGGCCGGCGCAGCTCCTGCTTCCAGTTGGTATCCCAGACCTCCTTGGAACACGAAAGGGCAACGTCATCGCCATATCTGCGCCGGATCACGTTCGTCCACATACCGTCAGCTCCCAGGTACATCTTGCTTGCCGCGGTAAGCAACCTTACCAGCGCCTCCTTGGAGAAATCGGTCAGCTTTAGATCAGGTCTAAATTTCCCGCTGTAATCTGCTAAATCTGGCACTCTAACCCCCTTTAATAATTACTATGTTTCGACCCTAAACTCCCACTGGCAGGCAATCTCGTCCTTGCTCTGGCGCGGGGGCAGCTTAAGCGGCCTGGTTTTTATCTTTGGATTGAAATGGCGTGCCGTCTCCGGGAGCATGGGTCTATCCAGCTCATTGCAGGCCAGGTTCATCAACCACTCATCGCCATGGCGCTCGAAGTATTCCAGCGATGGGCAGCGCTTCACTGTCATCAGGCCATATTTCCCGTCATCGCTGAGCTCGAAGTCGATGTCGAACATCACGGCGAAACCAGGGTCGACCTGAAAGAACTTGAACAGGGAGGCGATATCGCCCACCCCGATGTTCATCGCCTCGGTAGGGCGGCGCAGCTCCTGCCTACCTATGGTGTCCCACACCTCCTTGGAACAGGAAAGGGCTGCATCATCGCCATATCTCTTGCGGATAACGGTGGTCCACATGCCGTCCGACCCCAGGTACATCTTGCCCGCCGCCACCAGCAGCCGCAACAGCGCCTCCTTGGAGAAGTCGGTCAGCTTCAGATCAGGCCTGAACTCCCCGCTATAATCCTCTAAATCTGCCACTTTAACCTCCTTCTAAACTCGATTATGTTTCGATCTTGAACTCCCACTGGCAGGCTATCTCATCCTTGCTCTTGCGGGGAGGTAGCTTTAACGGCTCCACCTCTATTTTTGGATTGAACCTTTTTGCTATCCACTTGAACGCGGGTAAATCAATCTCCTCACATGCCAGCTTCTGTAATGCTGTGTCATTGTGTCTCTCGAAGTACTCCAGCGAATTGCAGCGGGTAACGGTCATTATGCCGTGGTTTTTGCTCTTTAATTCAAACTTAACCCGCGGCTCAAACCCGGGCGGTGGCCCAACGTATATCACCGAGAACGCCGGACCGAACTGGAAGTACTTGAACAGGGTGGGGATGTCATTTCCCTTGATATTCAGCGCCTCCACCGTCTGACGTATGTCAATCTCCAATGCCTTTGAGAACCAGACCTCCTTATCATAATCGAAAGCCACCTTATCGCCGTATTTCTGCCTCATGAGGCCGGTCCAGATACCGTCTATCCCCAGATAGAGCTTGCCCGCTGCCACCAGCAGCCTTATAAGCGCCTCTTTGGAGAAATCGGGAAGGGTCAGTTCAGGGTTAAACTCACTGCTATAGTCCTCTAACTCTTTCAGTGTAACCTCCCCTTTTTAACACATTTTTAACCACCGCTTAAGGAACGACTGCGGGTTTAATCCTCCAGCTTGTACTCCCACATGCAGACCGGGATGTCGCCGGGATTTTTGCGCGGCGGAAGCTTCAGCGGTTTCACCTTTATCTTAGGATTGAAGTGATCGCAATAGTCCTGGAAGGCCGGGGGCTCCAGCTCCTGGCACAACGGCTTGATCCTGCCCGGGTCGTTCTTCTCGAAATAGAGCAGTGAGGGGCAGCGGTAGATGGTCATTATGGCATACTTGGGGTCCCTGATATAGATGTCATACTGGTACAGCCCATCGGTGTAACAGGGATCAAGCTGCACCGCTTTGAACAAGGTATAGAGATCGTTCCCCTGGATATTGGCGACCTTCTGTAGTCCGCCGAGCACATGCCGGACTATCCTGCGCCAGACCTTCATCTCCCATTCCCACGCCTTTTCCGGGCCAACCTCCTCGGCTACGGTGGAATACCATAGCCCGTCCATCAGCTCATACAGCCTTCCGTATTCACATAGCAGCTTCCCCAGCAGCTCTTTGGAGAAATCTTCATACCTGAAATGCCGCATGAACTCCCCGCTATAATCGTTACGCTCTTCCATCTTTACCTCCTTCTATTTTTTAGTGCCTTAATCCTGTTTAAAACTAGCTGGTTTGAAGATTTGGCTATGTATGCCTCCATCTATCTCGAACATCTTGCCGGTTACCCAATCTGAGGCAGGCGAAGCCAGATAGATCGCTGCCAGGGCTATATCCTCAGGCGTCCCCATACGCTTGAGGGGGGTCCCGGCTACGATATTATCTTTCACCGGCTCCAGTGTAACGGCGCTGGTTTCGGTCCAGACAGCCCCGGGACAAATACAATTCACCCGGACGTAAGGAGCCAGCTCGAACGCCATCGTCTGTGTAACCTGGTTCACCCCTGCTTTGGAAACACCATAAGCGATCATGCCCACCGCCGGCATGTCACCCTCACGGCTCGAGATGTTAATGATCGATCCTGATTTCTGCTCCAACATAACTTTAGCAACAGCCTTGCTGCAGAGGAAAGTACTGGTCAAGTTCTCCCTGAGCTGGAATTCCCAGGCGCGCTCGCTGGTCTCCATCGCTGGCTTGATGTAGCCAGCCCCGGCGTTGTTAACCAGGATATCGATCCGGCCGAACTCCTCCAGTGCATTGCTCACCATATTGTCAACCTGCTCGGCCTCGCGGACGTCACAGGGGACAGCAATTGCTCTTCTACCCAGATTGCGGATTTCTGAGGCTACAGACTCTATCTCGCTAACCGTACGGGCGGCACACACAATGTCAGCACCGGCCTCGGCAAAGCCCAGCGCTATCCCCCTGCCGATGCTCCTGCCCGCCCCGGTGACGATGGCCACCTTACCGGTCAGCGCAAACTTATCTAGGATCATCTTAGCACTGCGTTGAATTCTAGCAGAAATAAGTGCGCCCGGTCAACTGATAAAAATACTAAACCGGCACGGCACGAGGCTCATGCCTATTTGACAAACCCTGGAGCTCGCCATATCCTGTGAATTAGAATGTGCTCAATGCAATACTGTGAATATGCCAAAGCGTAAATTTACTGGGCCAGCTATTGAAGCAGATAAGGTATCCTTCAATTACAAAAATATTAAAGCGGTCGACCGGCTATCTCTGGAGGTACCACGAGGGATAAGCTTCGGTGTTCTCGGTCCCAACGGCTCGGGAAAGACCACACTCATCAGGCTCCTTGTGGGTTTGCTGAGACCAAAATCGGGCACTATCCGCACGCTGGGACGGCCACCCTCCCGCAAAATGGCGCGCCACATCGGTTACATGCCGCAACTCGCCTCGCTGTATGCCGAGCTGTCGATAGCCCAGAATGTGGACTTCTTCGCCCGGATCTACGGGGTGAGAGACCAGGCTAAAAGACGCCAACTAGTTGAGGAGGCGATCAAACTGGTGGGCCTGTGGCCCCGCCGCAGGGACTCGGTGCATAAGCTAAGTGGGGGCATGAAGCAGCGGGTCAGTCTCGCCTGTGCCATAGTCCACAGGCCGCCACTACTCTTCCTGGATGAGCCCACGGTAGGGATTGACCCCAAGCTGCGGGTTACATTCTGGGAGTATTTCGAAAACCTAACCAGGCAGGGCGTCACGGTAATCATCTCCAGCCACACCATGGATGATGCCGCCCACTGCGACCGCCTGGTCTTCCTCCGTCAGGGCAAGATCATCGCCCAGGGCACTCCCCACGAGCTGAGGCAGTCTACCGGACAGCCTGAAGCGACCCTGGAAGACGCCTTCCTCTATTTTGTCCGCTACAGGGAAAAGGGTAATGATTCCAAGTAATGCCGTGACCATTGCTGCCAGGGTAGTGCGCCAGCTAGTCCGCGACCGCCGGACTATAGCGCTGATCCTGATCGTGCCAATGGTGATAATGACCCTCGTCCGCTACAGCTTTCCAGAGGAAAGCCATGTTCTGGACTATGCCTACCCGCCACTGCTGGCAACCATGGGGCTATTCTTCAGTTTCCTGCTTACCGGCATCAGCTTCCTCCGGGAACGCTCTCAGGGCACCATGGAGCGCATGATGGCATCGCCGGTGTCGCGCCTGGATATGGTGGTTGGCTATCTGCTCGGCTTCTTTGTTTTAGCGCTGATTCAAACCCTAGTCGTGGTCATATTTACTATATACGTGCTGCATGCGGACTACGCCCAAGGGGCTTTGTGGCGGATCTGCGTATTCCAAATGGTGGTGGTCACTGTTGGTGTTAATCTGGGCATCTTTACCTCCGCATTTGCCCGTAACGAGTTCCAGATGGTTCAGTTCATCCCCCTGATCATATTCCCCCAGATTTTCCTCTCTGGGGTCATCTGGCCGGTGGAAAAGATGCATACGGTCCTTCAAGAGATAGCGAACTTTCTCCCGTTAAGATACGCGGTGGACGGAATGTCAGACATCATGCGCCAGGGCCAGGGCCTTATGGATGTGGGCTATGAGATGGGGATACTGGCCGCTTTCGCCGTGGTTATATCCATCCTGGCAGCGCTTACCTTGAGGAGAGGGGCCGCCGGTTAACATAAAAAGCCCCCGCTGCCTTATCACAGCAGGGGCTTGCCTTCTATCACCGTTGAAGATTTTTCCTATCTACTAACCGGTACCGCTGACCTCTTGCCCCGCTCCGCTATGTGCCATGGCTACGGGTATAATGCTGTACACTATCGCCTTCGTCTCGGTCACACCCGCGCGGCGAAGGCGGCGATGAGACTAGCCGCATCCGAAGCTCCACCATAACTCCGCATCTTCTCACCGAGGCGTCGGGCACTTTCGGCATAAGAACGGTTTGACAGCACCTGCCTTACCTTCGCCCGTATTTCCTCCACCGACACGTGCTTCTCTGCTGTTTCGTCCTCCGTCGGTACGATGAAGTCCGCTGCCCCCAGAGCAGCGATCCTTCGGGCATTGCTCTCCCGCTCTGAGAAGGTAGGAATAATAACGGCGGGTGTGCCGGTGTAAGGCCCGGTAAGGCTGGCGCCATGCCCGCCGTGGTGGATCATCAGATCGCTCCTCTCTGCCATGGCGATGCCGGGTACATAGGACTCATAATGGAAATTGGCCGGAAGCGAAGCCGATTCGACGGGCAAGTCATGATACCCCGTGGTCACAACAACCTGCATATCCTCCTCCGCTAGAACTGCTATACAGGCTCGCAAAACGACTATGGAATCGCCCCAGGTAACGAAGGGCTCAAAATAGCGAGGATTCCCTGTATACACCCAGATGACCAGTCTCCCCGGGTCCAGGGCGTCGACGTAATCTGGCAGCTTTGCGCCCAGCTTCTGCCACAGAATTGGTCCTATGTACACTGCGTCCGCCCCTTCCGGAAGCGGATCGGTATCTGGCGTTCCAGCAACCAGTGTCAAATCCCCCTTATGCAACTCCTCTGTCTTAACAATAGGTTGAACACCGTAGTCCGCCAGCACTCGATTCACAACTGGAACAGGCGTGGGAACATCCTTCGTTGGCTCTTCCCACCAGATGAAACCCCGACTGCCCGGATACATATCGCCCTGAATGATCGACACGAGTGGCTTCCGCAGCGCCCTAGCGGCGATGCAGCCGCTCAGATTCCAGGAGTCTACGACGACATCTGGAGCGTAATCTGCCACGACTGCCATTATGCCTTCGCAGTCGACACGAAGGTAGTCCTCATCCTGATATCCATAGGCGGCATAGAAGTGGTCCATGTTCCGGATCTGCTGCGTAAAGGGAGGTATCACCGTCGGTACGGCCCTCGGTCTGAATTCAAGGTTCCGCAGCCCGGCTTCAGCGATCAGCTTCTGGGGTGCCTCCTCCGGATTGCAGAAGGCCACCTCATGCCCTCGCTTGACCAGCTCCAAAGCAATCGGCACGGTGCGATTGGGCAGGCCGAGATCGTTCGAAAATAGGGCAGTGAAAAGGAATCTGCTCATCAGTGATTACCTCCTTGAATCTAAAAAGTAGCCCCCGCTGCCCTATCACAGCAGGGGCTATCAGCCAATCTCAGGTTGAGACAGCGATTATCTGCTACGCTGTTACTTTACCCTCACGGGGCACCGCCGATATCTTGCCCCGCTCCGCTATGTACCACGGCGACGGGTACCACCAGTCGCCAGGCTCGGCAAGCCCGTCCTCGATGAGGATGTGCATCAGGTTATAGGAGATGGCCATCAAGCACAGCGCCCCAGGGTGCGCGGCGGTCTGGTTGCAAAGGTAGAGCCCGTCGATGGGTGTACGGTAGCGAGCAAGCTCGGGCAGGGGGCGTTGGGTCCACCACTGGTCTTCGCAGTGGCGGGTGCCACACCAGGTGCCGCCGATGAGACCGGTGTTGCGAAACTCCGATTCATAAGGGGTGTTGGCCCAGTGGTAAACGATGTTGTCCGAATCGAGGTTCTCTATCACCTGGCTGAAGGCCTGGCGCATGTAGGCGTTCAGCTCCTCCTTCTTCTTGTCTATGGCATCGGGGCCATCAACGTGATACTCCGGTGGGGGGACTAAAACATAGAAAGGAGACATAACATACTGGCCGGGGCGGGTGCATTGCGGATGGTGGGCGTTGAACCTGTTGGTGGGGGTTCCCAACCACATCAGCCGCTCCGGCGGCACGGTAAGGTCGCCTTTACGACCATCCACATCCGCCACGTGCTCAAAGTAGATCTCCCGCGAGTCGCAGGGGTAGGGCCCAAGCCCGGCCTCGTCTCCCATAAGCTCATTGTGGAACTGGGGGCGGGAGCGGAGCCGCTCGCGGGTGAGGATGTGGGAAACATAGATGCTCCCCCCCTTGAGGCTGATGTCATTTATGCGCTGCAGGAAGCTCTTGTCCAGGTGCTGTGGCCCGATGAGTGTGTTGAAAGTCTGCAAAATGTCAACATCGCTGATCACCGCCTTGTCCGCCCAGATGGTCTTCTCCGCCGTGGCGGCATTGTCACGCAGGCGCACCCCCACCGCCCGCCCATTGCGTACGATGATCTCATCTACCGGGCAGCAGGTGCGGAACACCGCGCCATGGTCGACGGCGCAGCGAAAGATCGAGTGGAAGAAGCCATGCATGGTCCCGCGCGGGACGCTGGTCTTGCCAGATATGGTGAGCGTTACGGCACAGCCTAGAGCAGGAATGGCCACTCCCTCCCAGTGGCCGGCGGCCCCTGAGTACCAAGCTACCATCGCCCACAGCACCTTAAAAGGCTCCGTCTCACAATACTCGTCCATGAGGTCAAACAGGGTCATATCGAGTAGCTCCTCGGTCCAGATGTCAGGGGCGTGTTTCTTGTAAACCTGCATATATGGTATGGTCTCCGCATTCACCTCCACCTCCGGTGGGTGCGGCGGGCACCAGAAGGTGGCGCGAAGCAGCTCGGTGATGAAGGGGGGATCACTGAGAAGGCCAGCCAACTTGGCCCAGCCCATCATATCCTTTTCGCTCATTGGAGGCATCCCCTCGGTGGTCGCCGCTCCTCTCCCCATCATCTTGGTGATATCCTGCAAGAGGGGATTCCAGTCCATGCGGAAGCCGTACTTCCACAGCTCTAACTGCTCGAATCCCGGGGCCGGTGCTCCATACATGAGTATGGCATGGGGATTGATTCGCACCCCGGCTATGGGCTCGGAGCTCTCACACGCGCCGCCGCACTCCATCCTCTCCTCCAGCACGCAGACGCTCAGCCCGCACTTGGCGAGGTATGCTGCTGTTGTGACCCCGTTGAAGCCACCACCTACAATAACAATGTCGTACCTTTCATCCACGCTCATTTAGTACTCCCATTCCGATAAAGTATAGATATTATATATGCTGACGGTTAAAAAAAGCAAGCCCAGCTGCCTCTAAACATCAATACTCTAGAGGCACTAAGCGGATAGCCTCCAGCAGGCCGGTAAATTCGGGCACATTGATACCCATTAGCGCGCTACTGGCTCTTCCCCCACCGGGCGATGAATCTACCCTTAACCTGAGGGTTTGCCCAGCCCCGGGGCCACTTGCCCTGTAGGACCAGGGCTACATCCTGCACTACGCGGCGGTGTTGCTCCGGGAGCGATGTCTCGGAGTAGTAACCGGAATGACCGGTGTAGATGACGTTATCCAGTTTCAAGAGCGGGCTTTCTAAATTGAGCTCTGGCTCGATCACATCCAGCGCTGCCCCTGCAATATAGCCCTCGGTGAGGGCTTCGAAAAGCGCTTCCTGGTCAACCAGGCCACCCCGGGCGGTATTAATGAAATAGGCTGTGGGCTTCATCCTCTTGAACTGCTTCGGGCCGAACATATGCTCCGTCTCTTCAGTAAGGGGGGTGTGGACGGAGACGAAGTCCGACTGCCGAAGCAGTTGACCCAGCTTCTCAACCATTTCCACATCGTAACCGACCACGCTCGTGGGGGAGATGAAGGGATCGTAGGCGATGACCTTGAGCCCAAAACCCTGGGCCTTGCGGACAAGGGTCCGCGGGATCCTGCCGAAGCCAACCAGCCCCAGGGTCTGCCCCCGCAGCTTAAATACCGGGCCCTCCACCCATGGTGGCTGCAGCCTGATCAGCGTTCCCCCTTTCATTATCCGGTTTATCGCCACGATCTGCCGGGCACAGGCAAGGATAAGCGCCATGGTATGCTCCGCTACCTCATCCATGCAATAGTCGGGGACATGACAGACGCAGATGCCGTGCTCCGTGGCGGCATCCACATCTATGGTGTCATATCCCACCCCCATGTTGCTGATCACCCTGCACCTGGTTAGATTCTCGATCACCCTCCGGGGATAGCGCTCAACCGGGCTGCTGATCACCCCATCGGCGTCGTGTGCCGTTTCGATGAGCTCATCATCTGACCAGCAGGCCTTGTGCACATACTCAGCCCCGATTTTGCGCAGCATCTCCGGGGCATAGGAATTTTCCAGAGGACTGGCATTCACCACCTTGAACCTCATTTGTGCCCCCTTTGCCTCTGATATCGCCAATGTGCTAGCCTGTTCTTATCGCCTCCACACCCTTCCTGAAGGCGCGGAGGTTGGTCTCCAAATCCCTGGGGCTCAGTATCTCTCTCATCGCCTCCTCAAAGGATCCGATTGGAATGGGCACCAGCCCCGACCCAGCTAAGGCCCCCATCATAAGCACATTAGCGGCCAGTGGTGTGTCTCCATCCTCAGTAGTCTTAACCACCTGAACTGTGTCCACCAGATCCGCCAGCTTCCCCAAAACCTCTTCCACGGGTGGATATTTAGCTTGCCCTGAGAGAACCCCAATGGGGTAGATAGGTCTGGGACTGACGATGACTTTTGTCTTGGGGTTGCCGAAATCTGTGATGACGCGCAACGCTTCCATAGGCTCCAGTCCAACCACGATGTCCGCCTGCCCCTCAGATATCAAGGGGCTGCATTGTGCCTGGAAGGAGAAGCGAACGTGGCTCATCACGGCACCCCCTCTCTGGGACGTACCGTATGTCTCTCCTACGGTTACATAGAACCCCTCCCTTATGCCGGCGGAAGCCACAATATGCGAAGCCAGGACATTCCCCTGGCCACCGACGCCGGTTATGATAAGGTTTAGCGGGTCCTTCTCTAGAGCCATGTTTCATCCCTCTTCAACGATGATCGCCCCCTGTGGGCAGAGCGTGGCGCAAACCCCGCATCCGGTGCACACAACCTCGTCGATCTTCGCCCTCTTGGCCTCCTGGTCCCAGATTATGCCGGGACAGTTGAAGACTCTGCTGCAGAATCGGGCGCAGCCACACTCATCACCAATGCACTTTTCCGGGTCGACGAAGACCCTTGGCTTTGCCTTTTCCCGGGACTCGACGAGGAAGCACTTCCTGCGGAAGACCATCACCTTAGCGCCACCGTCCTGAAGCATGTCGTAAAGTTCCTCTATAGCCTGGTCCACCTCGAAGGGATCCCTCACCCTAACCTCCACACCGATAGCCTTGCATATCGCCTCGATCTCCACCACCGGCGCTGGCCTGCCCAGGGCATCGGTTCCAGAACCGGGATGGGGCTGAAATCCGGTCATCGCCGTTCCGCCATTGTCCAGCACTACCATTAGAACATTGCTGTTGTTGAACCTGGCATTAATGAGTCCTGGAATGGCAGCATGAAAGAAGGTGGAGTCGCCGCATACAGCCACCACCGGTTGGTTAAAGGCAAACTGCCCTAGCTGGCCAAATCCGTTGGCCAGCCCTATTCCCGCCCCCATACAATGAAGGGTCTTTAGCTGCCAGAAGCCCGCAGGGCCTACCCCCAGGCTGTAACAGCCTATGTCGCCGGCGACAAACCCGTCCCGTCCATCCAGCTTTAGGGCGGCTTTTATGGCCCACAGTGATGCTCGATGGGGGCAACCAGGGCAGAAGGTTGGTAACCTAGGGGGCACGTAAGTTAGCGCCAGCTCACTTGCCCTCTTGGCATATTGTTCATCCCTGGCGCGGTATTCCAGCCCCCTTATGTCGGCCAGGGCCCGGGCCACTTTGTCTTGATTTATGTCTCCAAACGCTGGAAGGTGCCCTGACCTGGCGCCATAGACCTCAATGGGACCCAGCGTCTTTGCTTGCTCCGCCAGCAGGATCTTTATGTTTTGCTCCAGGAAGGGATCTACCTCCTCAACGACAAGTACATCAGTGACCTGCTTAAGGTGGTCAATGATGAATCTCTCAGGGAGGGGCCACGTAGTGCCTATTTTCAGAATCCCCACCTCCCCGCCGAGTCCAAGCGCCGCTACCGCTTCCCGCGAGTACAACCACCCACTGCCGCTGGTGACTATGACGAACCGCGCCTGCTCCGGGCCGACGTACCAGTTGAACTCGGACCCCTCAAACTCCTCTCTGGCCTGCTCCAGCTTCTGATGCAGTTCAGCGTGCTTTATCGGAACGAAGACCCCGGTGACGTAGCCTCCCTCAAAGCGAGCCGATCTGCTCCTCTGGGGAATCTCATCGAGCTTTACATTGCCCCTGCTATGGGATAGCCTGGTTACGCTCCTTATCATGCAGGGCAGACCCACCCTCTCCGATAGCTCGAAGGCCCACCTGGTCATATCCTTGGCCTCTTGAAAGGTTGCCGGCTCCAGCAGGGGCAGGTCGGCAAACCTGGCGAAGTTTCGGCTATCCTGTTCGTTGCTGCTGGATATGGCTGAGGGGTCATCACCGACCACGAAGACAAGGCCGCCCTTGGTCCCGGTTAGATTGACCGTCAGCAGGAAATCCGAGCAAACGTTAACCCCGTTCTGTTTCATGGCCACTATAGCCCTCAGTCCACTGAAAGAAGCAGCAGCAGCCGCTTCCAAGGCCACCATCTCGTTTACGGACCATTCAGCATAGAAACCGAAATGCTCCGCCACCCGGGCCAGGGACTCTATTATCTCCGAAGAAGGGGTGCCCGGATATGCAGTGCTGAAGTCAACCCCGGCTTCAAGGGCCCCTCGAGCGATGGCTTCATTGCCCATCATAAGCACGCTGCGACCTGGCTGATCTATCGCTAATATTGACATCTCGAACTCCTAGAGGAACTTTCTCCGCTCTTCCTCGCTTAGAAGCAAGTATAAGAGATTTCTCTCATCGCCCGTCCGCTTGACTATTTCGTCTATTGCCCTTCTCTTCTTCTGCAGGGACGCCTCCCGTAGATGTGCCAGGCGTGCCTCATCCAGGGGCTTGGTTTCAATTATCCCGTCCTGCCTTGCCTTCTCAATGAACCTCTCCGCCTCAGGGGTTCTAATCATCAAAGTGTTCCAATCATCCATTCCCTCGACCACGCCCACTGAGATGTCGGCGAACTCGGAGGTCATATCAAAGCAGATACCGCATGTAGGCTTGATGAACACTTTCATGTCCTCCAGCGGAAATTCCATGGCACCCTTTTCGGTATCCACCACCAATATGTTGGCCGGTGGAGGGGGGATGTCGAGTCTCTTGATATGTGAGAGATCGAGCTTTCCCTTCAGGAATTGGTAGAACCCTTGATAGGACAGTGCCCAGGTGCAGAAAAGCCCGATGACGAGCTTTACTTCCTTTGCCCCGTTTTCATGTTCTGAAGCCTGCATCTTCCTGAGAGCCAGAACCTGGCAGGGGAGGCCCACTACCCCTATGGAAACCCTCCGCTGCTTTGTCACCTTATTCAGCCCTGCCAGGGTGGCGGAGGCAATATAGTTGGATGTGGCACATCCCAGCACCTGGGAGCTTTCTTCCGCCACCACCGATGTGGGCATGAGACCTCCATCGAAGGGCCTGGTAAGTACGGCAGCGCCTATCTCCCCCAGGTCCATGGCATAGGTCATAAGGGCAGAAACCACACCCCCATATTGAGCGCGAGAGCGGATCTTCCTATCCCTTGCCTGCGCCATCTCAATGGAGATATAGGACCCCAGTGAGGAATCAAGGCGCTCATGGCCAAATATCCTTCGATCCAGGGCAGCGATATCGGTGGGAGTTCGAGGACAGAAATCATAGCACTTCCCTTCAGCGAGGCCACAGGGCTCGATTACCGCCACCCTATCCTTAACCACCTTGATATAGGGACAGATTTCCACACAGGCACCACAACTGGTGCACAGCCCCTCATTTAGAACCTCCTTCTCCAGCTCCAGGGAACCTTTACCCGCTTCCATTGCTAACCCCCATGATAAGATAAATCATATCATAACCTGTAATGTGTCTCTTATCTCAGCCCTCTATTCCTGCCTCCATCTTTTACTGATTCTAATATAAGTCTAGTCCTTTATAAACCTCTGTGGGAGACTGCGGATGATCTCTTCTGCTTCCCCCATTATTCTATCCACCAGCTCCCCTACTGTGGGAAGGTCTTCTGCTCTTCCTGCCACCTCACCACCAGCCATGAGCGCCTTCTTTTCGTCGGTAGCAAACGCAACAGCAATCCCTGCCAGCTCTATACGCAGTACCTCAGGGTCGAGGGTTATCATATCATCCGGCTGACCAAGGTATAATCCGGGAGCTTAACTCACGGTGATTCCGGCAAGCTCACTGGAGGCTTCATTTCTCAGATATCCGGCTGGGCCGGCGAGTCCCCTCGCCACCAGGGTATCTCTATCCCCTCTTTTCAAGATCCGATCTTTCCATATCTGCACAAAATCGCTCTCCCTGGTAGCCAGGAACCTGGTGCCCATTTGAACCCCTATCGCACCCAGGGCTAAAGCAGCGGCATTGTGCCAATACTGATGACGGCGCACAGGTAATCCCTAAGCCAGATACGTGATGTTGGAAGACGGTTTCTTATGCAATTCAAACTCTATTTTAGCTTCCTTAAATAGGTCTTTAAAGGCGTCATCAGCATACTCGCCAAAAGTGACAAACCGCTTTATCTTGGCATTGACCAGCATCTTCGCACATAATATGCATGGTGTATGGGTGACATAAATTGTGGCGCCCTCCAAGCTTACCCCATGGAGAGTCGCTTGTATGATAACATTTTGCTCTGCGTGAATGGCCCGGCACACCTCATGCCTCGTTCCCGATGGTACATCCAGGTCATCCCTCAGGCAGCCAAGCTCAAGGCAATCCTTAAGTCCAGAGGCAGCACCGTTATAGCCCGTAGCTAATATGTGTTTGCCCCCTACTGCTACAGCTCCCACATGGTGTCGGCGACACGTCGAGCGTTCTGCCACCACAGAAGCTATTTTCAAGAAATATTCATCAATATCTGGCCTTGTTGTTCTTTTCATTTCAAAGCAGCGAGAACCCTTTTTGTTTCACTTTCTAAGGCTTCGAACGAAGACTCGTTTATAATAGTGAAGTTTGCCACGGCGATAGGCCCACCTTTGTTGGTATCTTCTATCTCCGCAACATCTCGGCTGAAAGCCTCCTCCGCCGTTAGGGGTCGGACTGGTCTTTTGGTCAACCTCTCATATCTTGTCTCAGGGGATGCCCAAACTGCAACCACACAAAAATGGTCACCGTAGCGACCCTTCAACAATGTGTATTCTTCCCATGAGTAGAGGCCGTCCACTATGACATCCGCCTGTTTCAGCAGGTAATCAATCCTGGACAGGCTTAGCTTAGCATAAGCCGACATTCCATGCTCTTTTCTCAGTTGCTGCCTGACATACCGTTCGTTCTTCTCGTTTAGCTCCAGCCCTCTTTTCATAATTTCTTTATCTGTAATATCTCCAAACCTTACCTTCTCATAGCCATTATTTTCAAATATCTTGGCCACCTCCGATTTGCCTGAACCTGCCATACCAACAATTGATACCACTTTCATCACTAGTTCAGCTCCAATAAAAATTAGAGAACAGACAGAGCTTCTGAGGCAATCCTCTCATTTGTTTGGATTGTAACCTGAAAATGCGCTGCAGGCAAGACCGTGCCTTGCGATAAGCTGATTGTTTGCAGCGACAGCGATGGATATATACGCGAAGATGATGCCCGAATAGCTGTATGAATGTCTGTCGGAAGAATGGAGGTGAATCCGACCGCTAACAAGAACGGTGATAGCCGGGTAACGTCTTTTAATGCAATTTAGATACTGAGGGTTGCAAACAGAAGTCCAGAGGTCGACAATAGAACTGACATGGCTGAGGTCTATTTGTTCGCCAACGCGGAAAAGGTAGTGAGCGCGCTTGATACGCTTGGTATCGAGGACTTCCGCCACGCGAGAGTTGTGATTAAACTACACATGGGGGAGCCAGGCAACAAATACTTTATTTCTCCATCTATTGTAAAGCTGATAGTACAGAGGCTCAAGGCTGTTAATTCGGAACCATTTCTATTCGATACCACGGTGGCCTACCCGGGACCGAGGTCCACTGTGGACGGATACAGGCGAGTAGCCCACAATCATGGCTTCGGTTAGGTAAGAGGATGAGGAAGCTAGTATTTATTCTCCCGATATTGCCCTAGCTCGCTGTTCTCCACCTGCCCCATAGGTTGCTCCTTCACCCTAAATATGTCGTCCAGGTCACGCAGGTAGGAGCACTGTAGGCATTGTTCGTACCACCCATACAGGTCATTATTGAGCAGCATATTCCCTCCGCACCTGGGGCATACCTTTATCATCCGCAGCATTTCGGCTTCACCTCCTATTCAAGGTGATTAGTATCACTGGCATCTCAGGCTCCATCTCTAAATGCGCTAGGCGCCTCCCGTTCATTGGTAACCCACATTACCTAATGACCTAGCTATTAGAACATGCTGGGGAAATATCTCTATGACCTCTGGATCATCACCTTCGAATTTTTTCTGCTCGGTATGTTTATAATGGCCCATTTGTAACTCTCGTTGCCAACCTACACTACCGTTGCTAAAGATATCTTCACACTCGACACACAACGTGGATAAACTTTGATATTTATTATATCATTTATTTATATAATGTCAAGAGATTTTATCTTATTTTATATATTATTGCCTGATACCGATGGGAGACGATGACGGGGACAATGTGATCACAATCACGCTTGTCGATGGCGGACTAGGCGATGATGACCTTACTGAGAGCGACGTGATAGTCGAACAGGGAGGACCTGAGAATCCACCAGTTGTGGGACGAGGCGTGCCAGCCTTCCCCAGCCTGTACATCGGCATAGCGGCGGCTCTCGGCGCGGGCGTCCTGGCGTACCTTATCAGCAGGAGGCTTCGACACCAAGAATAGCTGGACTTACAGTTAGCATCTACTGGGGTGGACAGAAATGTCCACCCTTACTTTTATCTAATACTAGTTGCTTACAAGTAGCGACAATGCGCATAAGTTAAGCTTGTGATCAAAATGTGGGTAATTTATTGGAGAGGAATTTTACCGGAGCAGACATATTCGCGGTGCGTATTATGACACAACCTGTCTTTTAAAAGTTATAACTACTCCGTGAACGCACACCCGTTCGACTACCCCGGCCGCGGGGCTTGCCGCCTGGTTGCTGAGCCATTGCGAGCTAGCCTATCCCCAGTCTCTCCCTCAAAGCCTTTAGATTCACTACATCTTCCCTGTTATATTCAAGCAGTACAGCCAGGGCATCGTTATCGCCGTCGTCCCGGTATCTCCACCACAGCCTTACTGCCTCGAGTCCATCAATGCCTCTTAGCTGTCTACTGATACCCAATTGCCGCTCTACCGCCTTGAAACCGCCGTAGAGGTTGTTCCTCCAGCAGTCATACATCAGGTCACGGTGCTGACAGCTCCCAGCCAGGTCTACCCCCAGACAGGCGCTTATGAAAGGAAGGTCGAACCGGCTCCCGTTATAGGTGAACATTGTATCCGCACCCTCGAGAGCTTCGAGGAGATTATCCCTGGTCACCTCTTCGCCAACCAGTTGAACCAGTCTGCTGCCGCCACCATCAACAAGGTAGATGCCTACCACAGTTATCTCGTGATAAAGCCGGGATAGCCCGGTAGTCTCGATATCCAGATATACATGACGAGGGAATTCCATTCTATTACTCTCCAAATCCGCCTGGCTGGGCTAGTCCATATGACAGCTATAGTTCTATAGTAATCCCAGTCCGTACTCCTTCAATTGGACATCCATGCCCTTCCTATTCCCGACTAGCCTATCCAACTCAGCATAGAAGTCTTTGCTGTGGTTTTTGAAGCGGGTATGAGTCAACTCATGAAGAATCACGTAATCCATCAGTTCATCTGGTATCATCACCAGTCTCATATTGAGGCTGATGTTACGTCCGGAAGAGCAACTGCCCCACCTTGTCCTTTGATTTCGAATGAAACCCCTATTATAAGTGAATCCATGTTTTTCTGCCAGGTGCTTGAGCCTTCGTGATAGTTTTCTTTTCGCCCTTGCCATATCGATATCAGGTGAATTCTGTGTAATGGATGTATATTCTCGCTCAAACTGTTTTATCCTGTCCAGGTGCTTGTTTATCCAATCCGTTCTGGCGCGGACAAATTCCTCAGCTTTTTTAAAGGACACTCCATCAGGAATAGCAACCCGAACTCCCGTTAATCGCTTAACAGAAACACTGAGGCGTCTGGCGCGCTTGCTGCGTTCAAATAGAACCGGCCCCACGCCATCAATCTCAACAGTGCTGGAATTCGCTGTCATTCCTTTTTCCTAGTTCCTCCTGAAAAATCCCATTTTGAGCGGTCATTGATAATATAGTTACACTGGTTTTACACCCGGCAGTCGACCCGTCGTTCGTTTGCGATATCCTCATTGACCAGCGTCTTCTGGCAGTTGGTAGTGGCTATAGTGATTACCCTATTGCGCTCCTCAACCCCGTCGAGGACTGAGAGAAGGG